>Ga0316217_10000785_pt1 | contig 43853 bp, 30 predicted proteins | sample 1anoAmetaG_FD_203633 | JGI IMG/M metagenome (GOLD analysis project Ga0316217, IMG submission 203633) | Freshwater microbial communities from Trout Bog Lake, Wisconsin, USA - 1anoA | ecosystem: Environmental > Aquatic > Freshwater > Lake > Hypolimnion/Profundal zone | place: USA: Wisconsin...
GCCGGGACTACCTGTGGCAGGTCCTGGCCTTCCAGGCCCAGGCCGGCGCCGCCCGGGGCCAGGATCCCAGGCCGGCGCTGGCCGCGCTCCGGGCCCGGATGGCGCAGCGCCCAGGCGCTGCTGGGGGATTCCTTCCCAGGTCCGGCCGGAAGCAAGGCCCGCTCCGGGTCCAACCAGGGGCCAAGCAGGGATCAACTACGGAGCAGGCTCCAGTCAGGGATGGCTGCGGAGCAAGACGCCTTCGGTAAATAAATTTTTTATTACATTGGTGATGCCGATTCGATCCGGCATCGGTTCCCCACGGGGCGCACTCCATTCGTTCGCCTCTTTGGCTTGGTATGGTCTTTGCCTTTGATCAAAATACCGCCCAAATTAAAGGAAACAGATGTATAAAAAAATCAAAAACTATTGGCACATTTTTTTGCCGCATGCTTTAATAGGTGGACATGCTTCACCTATCTCTTCCATTGAACCCGCGCAAAGGCCAACCTTCGAGCCGTTCCAACACCGAACGAATCGAGCCCAGTTAATTTAAGGTTTATTGCCTTATTTAGGCGGCGGAGTGTATCCAGTTTGCACGTCCGGTATGGCGGTCCGCCTCCTTCCACTGCCAAGAGGTTCTTCCCATGGTTGAATCCACTGTGCCCGAGCCATCTGCACCGAGCCTGGCCAGTCCGTTCATGTTCCGCGACCCCCTGATCCGCAAGCTGGTGAAGATCACCCTGGACGCGCTGGTCTGCGCCATGGCGTTCTGTGCCACCTCCAGCCTCCTGCTTGAAGGCATCGTGCCGTTCAACCGCGGGATGGTTACGTTCATCTTGATGGCGATGGTGATCAACATCAGCTTCGGTTTCCATTCCCAGCATTACCGGGCGGTCAGCCTGCACGATGCCAGGTGGATCCTGCTGGGGGCCCTTACCCTCGCGGGCTGTTCCATGCTCCTTTATATGATGCGGGGGCACTGGCCCGCCAACATCAGGCCGGAAGTGGCCCTGGGCGCCAGCTTGCTGACCGGTTTCCTGTGGATCACAGTCCGCCTGGCCGCGCTTGCCGTCCATGAACGCCACCACACCCGCCTGAACCGCGACAAGAACCAGGGGGACGGCCGCTTCGAGCGCACCATCATCATCGGTGCCGGCCGGGCGGGTGAATTGCTTTGCCAGCAGCTGCGGGAGCATCCCCGGTTGCGCTGCAACGTGGTGGGTTTCGTCGACGACGACCTGGAGAAGCAGGGACTCAAGATCCTGGGTGCGCCGGTGCTCGGCCCGGCCGAACTCCTGCCGACGCTCATCCGCGAGAACAAGGTGTCCCAGGTGATCCTCGGCATGCCTGGAGTGCGCGGTTCCAGGCTCCGGGAACTGACACAGATCGCCCTCACCGAGGGGGTTCACCTCAAGACCGTCCCCGGCATCATGGACCTGGTGGGCGACCGGCCCTGGAAGCCCGAAGTGCGGGATATCGCCATCGAAGACCTGCTCAGGCGGGAACCCATCATTCTTGACAAATCCGCCATCAAGAAGGCCCTGGACAACGAGGTGGTCCTGATCACCGGCGCGGGCGGCTCTATCGGCAGCGAGCTGACCCGCCGGGTGGCGGAACTTCGTCCTGGGCGCCTGGTCCTGCTTGGCCGGGGCGAGAACAGCCTCTGGGAAATCCAGCGCAAGCTCGCGGCCGAATTCAAGGATCTGCCGATCGAGATCGCCCTCTGCGACATCCGGAATCCGGTCCGGCTGCGCCAGGTGTTCCAGGAGTGGCGCCCCAAGATCGTGCTGCACGCCGCCGCCCACAAGCACGTGCCTTTTCTTGAGGCCAACCCGGAAGAAGCCATCGAGAACAACATCTTCGGCACCCTGAATGTCGTGGAGGCGGCCAAGGCGTGCCAGACCAAGATCTTCGTCAACGTGTCCACCGACAAGGCGGTGAACCCGGTGAACATCCTCGGGGTTTCGAAGGCCATTGGCGAGCTTATCGTGGGCCGGGCCGCCCTGGAGACGCCAGGGGCAAAGTTCGTGAGCGTGCGCTTCGGCAATGTCCTGGGCAGCCGGGGCAGCGTCATCCCGCTGTTCCGGGAACAGATCCGGGTGGGCGGTCCGGTCACCGTCACCCATCCCGACATGGTCCGTTTCTTCATGACCATTCCCGAGGCGGCCCAGCTGGTCCTGCAGGCGGGCATCCTGGGCGACACCGGCAAGATCTTCGCCCTCGACATGGGCGAGCCGGTGCACATCGTCGACCTGGCCAAAGAGATGGTCCGGCTGTCCGGATTCTCCCTGGGGGTCGACCTGGACATGAGCTTCACCGGGGTCCGTCCCGGCGAGAAGCTGGTCGAGGAGCTGTTCACCGATGGCCAGGTGCATCGTACCGAGGTGCATTCGAAGATCTTCGAGGCCCCGCAGGTCCCGGTGGACCCGGCGGTGCTCAAGCAGGGCCTGGCCGCCCTGAAGGAGCTCCTGGGCAAGGACGGGCAAACCATCTACCCGCAGATGCTCCGCTGCTTCATGAGCATCGTTCCCAATTTCACCCCCTCCCCCGGTGGCCTTGGCCGATGGCTCACCGCCGAGGCGGAGGCCAAGGCGGCTGGCGAACTGGCCTCTGCCGGGGCGGCGCCCGCTCCCGGCCCGCCACCTGTAACCCCAAATAGTGAGCAGCTTGGGGTTCCAAGCGACCACCTGATGGTATAGCCTAGATTCCATTCTTCCATTCATGCCTGTTTTCTGCGAGGAGCCCATTGTGCCAAGTCCCAGTGGTTCTGCCCCCGAACGCCAGATGCTGCCATCCCGACCCCAGTCCCGGGTCGCCAGTGTCCTCCGAGGATCCTGGATGGGCTTGTCACTGGCGTTGCTAGCGCTGATGGTCGGCACGGGCTGCCAGGCCCCGGGCATGAAGCTCGACGCGCGGCCAAGCGGCAAAGCAAGCCCCATGAAAGTGGGCGATCTCAATCTGACGCTGCGGCCAATCACCCCCGATCTGGTCGTTGCCGATGCGTCCAAGCCGATCCGCGAGGGAGATTTGACCGGGCTGCTCACCGATCAGGCGCCGCACTACCGGATTGCCCCCCAGGATGTCCTTCTGGCCACCGTCTGGGACCACCCGGAAATCAGCCTGCCCATGGGTCCCAACCGCACCGATGCAACTTCCGGCAGCCTGGTGGACGAGAAGGGTGAAATATTCTTCCCCTATGCGGGCAAGGTCAAGGTCAACGGCCTGACCCCCAGCGAACTGAGGGAGGTCCTGACCGCCCGGCTCGCCACAGTGCTGCGCAATCCCCAGGTGGACGTGAAGGTCCTGGCCTACCGATCGCAGAAGGTCTACGTGGGCGGGGAAGTCCGCAACCCGGCCGTGTATACCGTGACCGACGTCCCCTTCACCCTGGCCGAGGCGGTGAATCGCGCCGGTGGCTTCCTGCCCACGGCCGATGAGAGGAACATGGTCCTGACTCGGGGCGCGCAGTCCTGGGTGCTGGATTTCCGGGCCGTCATGGCCGCCGGCAACCATCTCGCCGACCGGATTCTGCTCCGGGACGGCGACTCCCTCGAAGTTCCCAACGCCATCGATACCCCGGTCTACGTGATGGGTGAACTGGTCCGCCCTGGCACCCAGCCGCTGATCCACGGGAGTCTCTCCCTGGCCCGCGCCATCTCCGAGGCCGGCGGGGTCCAGGTCGCCTCGTCCAACCCCACTTCCATCTATGTCATCCGCGGCACCGGCAGCGCCAAGTCCGTGGATGTCTTCCACCTGGACGGCCGCAACCCCGCCTCCATGGTGCTGGCGGACAAGTTCGCGCTCAAGGCCCACGATATCGTCTACGTGGACGCCGGGACCCTGGTCCGGTTCAACCGGGTCATGTCCCTCATCCTGCCCACCGTCGAAGCCACCACCCAGGCTGCGGTTGGCGCGGTCACCATCCGCTACCTCAAGAGAAACTACTGATCCCGGCCGGGGGGGACGCCCGTCCGGGCATCCCCCCCCATCAAGTGGAGTTCTGTCCTGAAGCCCACCCTTTCCATCTCATCCATCCTGGTCGTCTGTGACGGCAACCATTGCCGTAGTCCCATCGGCGAGGCCCTCCTGAACGCAAGGACAGGTGGCGGCGTCAATGTCAGTTCCGCCGGACTGGCGGCCCTGGAGGGTGTCCCTGCCGACCAGACTGCCCAGCGGCTGATGGCTGAACTCGGCTTTGACATCTCGGGCCACCGGGGTCGGCAACTCACTTCGGCGATGGCCTTGGCCACCGACCTCATCCTGGTCATGGATGAGCGCCAGAAGATGGAATGCGGACAAATGGTGCCCAGCGCCAAGGGTCGCATCTTCCTGTTGGGGCATTGGCAGCCGGGCGATTCCCGGGAGATTCCCGACCCGTTCCGCAAGGGGCTGGGCAGCTTCAAGTCCGTGCTGGACCAGATCAGCCGTTCTGTCGAGGACTGGCTTCCGCGTGTGCTTTCTTCCCAAAGGCTTCCATGAACAACCTGCCGTCCTCCGATCCCCAGCCTTCCTCCAGCAGTCAGGACGGGTCTGGTCCAAGACCCTATGGGGAGCCTGAAAAAAATGAGGAATTCAACCTTTCTGAATTCCTTGGCAATGTCTGGGATGGTCGTTGGCTGATCATCAGTTCAGTCCTGGTCTGTATCGCCATCGGCCTCCTCTACACCCTCTCGGTTTCTCCGATGTACCAGCTGGACGGCCTGCTCCAGACCGAGACCCAGAAGAACTATGGCGCCCAGGGAACCCAGTTCACCAAGATGGAGGGTGTCTACGCCCAGGCGACCGTGGCCGAGGCCGAGATCGAGATCCTCAAGAGCAACCTCGTGCTGGGCCGGTCCGTGACCACCCTCGGCCTCGACATCGAGTCGTCCCCGGTCCTGCAGCCGGTCATCGGCAAGCTCCTGAACCGGAATCCCCTGACCAGGCCCTCGATCGAGATCGATTCCCTGGAGATGCCGGACAGCCTGCGTGGAACCCCCTTCCGGCTTGTTGCCGCCGCGGGCGGTCGATTCGTCTGGTTGGGACCGGATGGAGCCACCCTGGGCCAAGGCCAAGCTGGCGACCGACTGACCGCCAATGTGGGGGGCTCCAGCGTGCGCCTGAAGGTCCGGAGCCTGCGGGCCAAGCCTGGGCAGGTCTTCAACCTGAAGCTGAACCCGGTCCTGGAGACCATCAACGACCTGCGTCTGCGCCTGTCCATCGAGGAGCGTGGCAGGAACGGCAACGCTCCCTCCAACATCCTGGGCGTCAGTCTCCAGGATACCGACCCGGTGAAAGGTGCCGCGGTCCTGAACGAAATCCTCAACCAGTACATCCGTCAGGCCATCGAACGGAAATCCGGAGATTCCGCGAAAGCTCTCGAGATGCTGCAGGTCCAGCGCCCGCTCCTCCAGGCCCAGCTGTCCGACGCCGAGAGCCGCCTCAACGGATACCGGCAAGCCAGCGGGGCGGTGGACCCGACCCGCGAAGGGGAACTCTTTCTTCAGGAAGGTTCCAGCCTCGACACCCAGATTTCGGCTCTCCGGCAGAAGCGGCAGGAATTGCTGCGGACCTACACCGAGCACTCGGACCAGGTGGTGACCGTCGACCAGCAGATCGCCCATTTGCAGGGCGAAGCCAAGCGGGTCGACCAGAAGGTGACCAACCTGCCCAGGACCCAGCAGGAGATCGTCCGCCTGACCCGTGACGCCCAGCTCAAGTCGGAAGCCTATACCAGCCTGCTCAGCAGCATCCAGCAACTGCAGAACACCCTCGCCGGTTCCCTGGGCAATGCCCGGGTAGTCGACTATGCCATTCCCTCCTACGATGCCGTCTTTCCCAAGAAGAAGGTCCTCATGGCCTTGTTCCTGTTCATCGGGTTCCTGGTGGGCCTTGGAGCCACCTACCTGCGGCGGATGCTGCACCGTGGCGTCGAAGACCACCGGCTCATCGAGTCCAAGCTGGGCCTGCCGGTCCTGGTGACCATCCCCCACGCCGTGGCCCAGAAGGGATTCAGCCGGGACATCGTCAAGCAGGCTCCCGGCCCTCACCTGCTGGCGGTCGGCGAGCCCGAGGACATGGCCACGGAGAGCCTCCGGAGCCTGCGCACCGTCCTCCATTTCACGATGGAGAATGCCTCCAACCGGATCGTCCTCATCACCGGACCGGCACCCAACATCGGCAAGTCTTTTGTCAGCATGAATCTCGCCACCGTCCTCGCCCAGGGCGGCAGCAACGTGCTGCTGATCGATGCCGATCTCCGCCGCGGGGTCCTGCACCGCACCTTCGGCATCAAGGGCCGGGCCGGCGGGCTGACCGAGGTGCTGATGGGGCGCGCCGAATGGAAGTCCCTGATCAAGGACACCGGCATCCCCCGCCTGCATTTGCTGAGCACTGGAGTGCTGCCTCCGGATCCGCTGGTCCTGCTGATGTCCCCCCAATTCGCCAGCTTCACGGCGGAGGTCTCGGAAGCCTATGATTTCGTCATCATGGATGCCCCGCCGCTGCTTCCGGTCACCGATGCCGTGGTCATCGGTTCAAAGGTGGACACCATCCTCCTCGTCGCCAAGTATGGCGCCCACCCCATGGATGAGTTGCGGACCTGTCAGCAGCGGCTGAAGAACCTGGGCGGGCGCCTGAAGGGATGCATCTTCAACGACATCAAGTTGGTGGGCTACAAGGGCCTGTACGGCTACTACAAGTATGAGTTCGACTACCGCTACCACCGAGGCGAAAGCTAGCCCGGATTCTGCACGACCTACCCCGACTGGGCCTATCGGCACACGATAGGCCCAGTGTTTTCAAGCCGTGTCTTCAAATTGGCTAGGCGCTGCCAGGCGGCGCTTGCTTACGTGTTGTCAAGCCGCCTGGCGCCTGCCTTGAAGGCTACTGGCTGTTGCCGGAATTTGTGACATTCGTGGAATTGTAGATGAGAACGCCAGCCCCGCCATTGCCTGTGCAGATATTGTTGGTGACGGTCGGACTGGTGCTGGTGGAGACGTAGATCCCGTTCTTGTAGCTGCCGGTGGAGGTGTTGCGGTCGATTACCGAGTAGGCGTCCCGATAGCACTCGATCCCGGCACCGTCCCCGCTCGAACCGGTGCCACTGACGGTGTTGCCCTCGCAGAGGGTATGGGTGGCGGCATCATGGATGTAAATGCCGTAGGCGGTGTTGTCCGCAAGCGTGTTGCCCAGGATGACGGAACTGTCGCAGTTCTCCACGTCAAGCCCATGGCCGTTCCTGGTCAAGGTGTTGCCCACCATGTAGATGCCCGCCACCGTGAAATTGCTCACCTGGGAGCCGACCCCCCAGCCCACTCCGGCAAGGTAATTCTCCGCGAAGGCACAGCCGGCCACCAGCACGTTGACGATATCTGAATTGCTGTTGGGTTCAAGGTCGATCCCGCAGCCGTTGATCACGGCTCCGCTGGAATCCTCCACCGAACCGGTGTTTCCGCTGAACGTGCTATTGATCGCCAACAGGTTGCTGGCGTAGGTGACAGCCATCCCATGGCGGCGGTTGGCGAGCGAAGTGACGTTGCACAGCACGACGTTGTCGGATGCCCCGCCAATGTAGACGCCGTCGCAGAAACAGCGCCCGACCGCCACGTTCTCCAGGATCACGTTGCTGGAGTTGACGATCCGGATGCAGGTTCCGTCCTCCAGCGCGGTGGGCGTCGGGATGGAGTTGTGCCCGTTGTTGCCGAAGATGCTGCCGCCGACGATGTTGACGTTCTGGCAGCCGGATACCACCACCATCTCGTAGTGCTGGGTGGAGGTGGACTCGGCTTGCAGCACGGCACCCGGGTCCAGCCACAGGGTCATGTTGCTCGCCAGGCGGATCCCCGCCCCGTTGTCGAGGGTGGGATTGATCATGTAGGTACCGGCGGGCACCCACAGTGCCTTGCCGGTGCCAGCCACCGCACTGACCGCGCGGATGAAGGCCGCCGTGTCGTCAGTCGCACCATCGCCGGCGGCGCCGTAGCTCTTCACACTGACCTGGGTGAGGCTGTCCGTGGGCACGGTGGTGGCAGTGATGGCCAGGGTGATGGAGGCGAATTCGCCGGGGTCGGCCACGCTGGTGGCAATCACCTGGTGGGTGCCCAGCGCGGTCGGGGCGGTGTAGACCGCCTGGCCGCTGCTGGCAAGGGGCGCCCGGATGGTGCCCACCGTGGTGTTGCCCATGGCGATCCCGTCGACGGTCCAGGTGACCGAGGTGTCGGACGCCCCACTGACGCTGGCGGTGAACAGGGTGGAGCCTCCTGGGATGATGTTCGCCGGGCCGATGAACTCGAGACTCACGCTGGTCGGCGCCGGGGCCTGGACATCAACAGTGCTGGAAGCGGTCTTGCTGCTGTCGGCGACACTGACGGCGGTCACCGTGTGGGTCCCGGCGGTGGCGGGGGCGCTATAGGTCGCCGCGGTCCCGGACGTCCCGGAAACGGGAATGGTGCCCACGGTGGCGTTCCCTCCGGAAATCCCGTCCACCTTCCAGGTGACCGCACCGCTGCTGGTCCCGGACACCGTGGCGGTGAAGGATCGCGTTCCCGAAAGAGTGACGCTGACGGTGCCCGAGGGGTTCAGGACGATGGTGACGACGGGGAGGGTGACGTTGACCGTGGCCGATGCGCTCTTGGTGGGATCCGCGCCGCTGGTGGCGGTGATCGTATGGCTGCCGGCTGCGGCAGGGGCAGTGTAGGTGGCGCTGGCCCCGCTGGTGGGAATGGTGCCCACGGTGGCGTTGCCTCCGTTGATCCCGTCCACCGCCCAGGTCACGCTCGTGTTGGAACTGCCGGAAACGGTGGCGGTGAAGCCCTTGGTTCCCGAGGTGACGAGGCTGACCGCCCCCGAGGGGGTCAGGACGATGCTGACCACGGGAGCGGTGACGGTGACCGTGGTGGACGCGCTCTTGGAACCGTCTGCGCTGCTGGTGGCGGTGACGGTGTGGCTGCCGGCGGTGGCCGGTGCTGAGTAGGTGGCGCTGGACCCACTGGCCGGGATGGTGCCCACGGTGGCGTTGCCTCCGGCGATTCCGTCCACCGTCCAGGTAATGCCAGTATTTGAGCTGCCGGACACCGTGGCCGTGAACGACCGGGTGCCCGAAGCGGCGACGGTCGTGGTCCCTTGGGGGCTAAGGCTGACCTGCACGAGCTGGACGACGACCGTGGCGGTGGCGCTCTTGGTACTGTCGGCAGCGCTGGTGGCCTTCACCGAATGGCTGCCGGCGCTGGCGGGGGCCAGATAGCTGACCGGAACTCCGGAGGTCCCGGTGGCTGGCAGGGTACCCACGGCGGCATTGCCGCCGGCGATGCCATCTACCGTCCAGGTGACCGAGGAATCCGAAGTTCCGGCGACCGTGGGGGTGAACGTCTGGGTGCCGGTGGCGTTGATCGTGACGGGTCCCGCCGGCAGGAGGCCGATGCTGACCGTCGCGGCCGAAACCGAAACTACCGCGGAGGCGCTAAAGGAAGCATCTGCGGCGTTGGTGGCGGTCACGGTGTGACTGCCCGAGGAGGGGGCGGTGTAGGTGACGGTGGTTCCGGTTCCGGCCAAGGTTCCGGTCGAGGCGTTGCCGTTGGCCGCTCCGTCGACCGTCCAGGTCACGGCTGCGTTCGCCGTACCGGCCACAGTCGCGACGAAGGTTATCGTTCCCGAGGGGGCGAGGACGATCGGACCGGCCGGCGCCAGAGTGACGCCCCCGGACGGCAGCACCGTAACGGTGGTGAACGTGGACTTGGAGACATCAGCAGTGCTAACCGCCGTGACCGCGTGGGTCCCCTGCGTGCCTGGGGCCGTATAGACGCCGTTGTCATCGATGATGCCGGTGGCGGTGCTGCCGCCCGCACTGCCGTCGACCTGCCAGGTGACCCTCTGATCGGCTGCACCGGTAACCGTCGCGGTGAAGGCGAGGGTGCCGGAGACGTTGACGGTGGCCGTGGGGCCAGGACTGAGGAGCACCTGGACCTGGGTCGGGGGCGTGATCAGGCTGGACGTGCCCCCGCCGCCACAGGCATTGAACAGCCCCAGGCCGCCGAGCGCGAACAGGAGCGCGACGGCCGGATGGCGCCAGACCGCCGAAAGGCTGCCCAGCCTGCTCTGCACCTTCATCGCCAAAGCCATAGTTCACCCATGAAATGTGGATCGAGCTGCAACGCGGAATGAAATTGCCAGGATTTCAGGTTGGGGTTGCCGATAAAATCATATTAATTCATGCGGGGCTGGATGTATAGCAATTCTCCCGAGGGAGGTGGATACCCCACGCAGGCCCGGTCTCGGATGATCAATCGATGGGTTCATTTTTTTTCGGAAAATGGATTGATGGTATCGTAAAATAAATTTTCAGTTTCTTTCCGAGCGTGGCATGGAAGATTTGATTAAAAATGGGCAGTATAATATCGGATATATCTGCACCACATTGCAGTGCGATAAGGGTATGGGGGACAAGGTCGCCCTGCGCTGGATCCCGGGCAACGGCGAGGCCAGCAACTACACGTTCAGCCAACTGGACCGTCTGAGCAACCAATTCGCCAATGTCGTGCAATCCCTGGGTCTCGCCGCCGGGGACGGAATCTTCCTCTTCCTGCCCAAGTCCCCGGATCAGATCATCGCACTCCTGGGTACTTTGAAGGCCCAATGCGTATCCTGTGTGGTCTTTCCCAATTTCGGAGAGGAAGGCCTCCTGGACCGGCTCGCCGATTCCGGCGCCAAGGTCATTGTCACCCGCAAGAGCATGGTCCGTAAGGTGCTCCGGATCCGGGACCGGGTCCCCGCCTTGCTGCACATCCTCCTGCTGGACGACGAGGACTCGCCCGGACAAGGTACCCTGGGCTACCAGGCGCTGATGGACGCCGCCCCGGAACATTTCCAGACCCTTCCGACGGGTTTCGACTGCCCTTCCCTGCTCCATTACACGTCAGGTTCCACCGGCAAGCCCAAGGGCGTCCTGCACCGCCATGGCAGCATCCTCAGCCAGCACGGCACCACCCGTGACGTCCTTGGCCTCCAGGAGGAAGATATCTACTGGTGCACCGCCGATACCGGGTGGGTCACCGGCACCTCCTACGGGATCATCGGTCCCTGGAGCCTTGGCATCACCCAGGTCCACTACGGCGGTCCTTTCGATGCCCAGGAATGGATCGCGCTGCTCGCCCGGGAGGCCGTGACGGTGTGGTATACCGCCCCCACCGCCCTGCGGATGCTCATGCAGGCTGACGATGCCGTCATCACCGGCCCGAGCCTGTCCGTCCGGGCCGTGTTCTGCGTGGGTGAACCGCTGAATCCGGAGATCAACCTCTGGTCCCGGCGCCTCCTGAAGCTGGAGGTCCATGACACCTGGTTCCAGACTGAAACCGGGGCGATCATGATCAGCAACCAGCCGGGCCGGGAAGTCCGACCGGGCTCCATGGGCCAGCCTGTGGCCGGTGTGGACGCGGCCATCCTGATGGACGACGGTCTGCCCGCCGCACCTGGCGAGCAGGGCAACCTTTGCCTCAAACCTGGCTGGAGTTCCATGTTCTTGACCTACCTGAACCATGATGAGGTCTACCAGCAGAAATTCCAGAACGGCTACTACTACACAGGGGACACGGCCCGCTGCGATGCCGACGGCTATTATTGGTTCCTGGGCCGAAGCGATGACATCATCAATACCGCGGGGCATCTGGTCAGCCCGTTCGAGGTGGAGAGCGCCATCCTGGAGATCGAGGAAGTTGCCGAATCCGGAGTCATCGGCGCTCCGGACGATCTGTTGTTCGAGAAGGTGGTGGCCTATGTCCACCTTCACACCCGGTTCCAGCCCAGCGATGCCCTGGAACTGAAGATACGCCTGCATGTGGCCAACCGGGTTTCCACCATCGCCTCGCCGCGGGAAGTGATCTTCTGCGCCGGGGTGGCCAAGAACAAGAGTGGAAAGATCCTGCGCCGGGTGCTCAAGGCCCGCTACCGCGGCGACGATCCCGGCGATATCTCGACCCTGGAGGCTTGACCATGTCCACCCTAGAGACCCTGAACGGGATTTTCCGGGAAGTCTTCGACGATGATTCGATCCGGATCGCCCCGGAGATGACTGCGGGCGATGTCGACGGCTGGGACTCGCTCTCCCACGTCAACCTGATCATGGCGGTGGAGATGGCCTTCAAGGTCCGCTTCTCCCAGAAGGAACTGCTGCCATTGAAGAACGTGGGTGACCTGGTGCGGCTCATCGACACCGCCCTGACCAGATAACCCTCGATGGTCTTCACCTCCCTGCCGTTCTACCTGTTCCTGCCCCTGGTCTATCTGATTTTCTGCGTGTCAGCGCCAGCCTTTCGCTGGGTCGTCCTGTTGGTGGCCAGCTACCTGTTCTACGCTGCACTAAGGGCCCCCCTGCTCATCCTGGCCCTGGCCTTCACCACCGTGGCAAGCTACTGGGCCGGCGTCAGGATGGGCCGGGTGCACGGGGAGCGCCAGCGCCAGCAGGCCCTCTGGCTGGGGGTCGGGAGCTGCGCCTTGACCCTGGTCGGGATCAAGGCCATGGCTCGCTGGGCCAGCCTCACCGATTCCGGCCAAGGCGCACTGCACCTTGCCACGTCCATCGGGGTTTCCTACTTCACCTTCCAGGCCATCGCCTACCTGGCCGACGTCTACCTGGAAACCCAGGAACCGGAGCGCCACTTCGGTCTGCATGCCCTCTCCCTGGCCTTTTTTCCCAAGCTGATGCAGGGCCCCATCGAGCGCGCCGGCCGCCTGCTTCACCAGTTCCGGCTGCCATATGCCTTCGACTACTCGGCCATGCGCTCCGGTCTGGTTTTGTTCGCCTGGGGTTTCTTCAAGAAGGTGGTACTGGCGGATCGCCTGGCGCAATATGCCGATGCGGTCTTCGGCCACGTCCACGGCTACTCCGGCCTCCCCTTGCTCCTGGGCACCTATGCCTACGCGCTGCAGATCTATTTCGATTTCGCCGGTTACACCGACATGGCGCGCGGAATCGCGCGCCTGTTCGGAATCCAGTTGATGGAGAATTTCAACCGCCCCTACGCCTCCCGCTCCATCCCGGAATTCTGGCGGCGCTGGCACATCTCCTTCTCCACCTGGATCCTTGATTACTTGTTCAAGCCCATGCAGATGGCCTGGCGGGACCGCGGCCAGGCCGGCACCGCCTTGGCCCTGATGGCCGCCTTCCTGATCTCGGGTCTCTGGCACGGGGTGAGTTGGGGTTTCCTGGCCTGGGGCGGCCTTCACGGCGCCTACCTGGTGGCCTCCCTGCTCTCCCGCGGCCTGCGAAAACGGGTCACCGCCAGGTTCAAGCAGCAGCGTTGGCTCCCCGCCTGGCAGGTGTTCGTGACGTTCCACCTGGTCTGTCTGGCCTGGGTATTCTTCCGGGCCGAGACGCTGAGGGACGCATTCTACCTGCTGCGCAATCTATCCCTCGCGCCGGGAGATTGGAAGGGCCTGCTGCTGTCCCAGGGAAAATGGGAGTTCCTGATGCTGGTGATCGGCGGTGCCGGTTTTCTTGCCCTCGACTGGCTGCGGCCGGCCGAGGCGACGTACTTCCGGCGTCCGTTGGCGGTGCGTTGGTTCGGCTATGCAGCCCTGATGGCAGGCTGCCGGTTCCTGGCGGTTTCAAGTGGTTCCTTCATCTACTTCGGCTTCTGACATGCGACTCCTCCTGCTCAAGCTCGCCCTGATACTGGCCGTGGCGGTTGGCTTCCACCTCTGGATGGGGCCCTGGATCGGATCGTACCAGGCGCTGCACAACCCCAGGACCAGGCTGCTGAACCCGGTTCCGCCCCAGGGCTACCAGATCGCGCTGGCCGGCGACTCCACCTTCACTTCCTGCTGCGTGGATGCGGAAGCCCAGACACTATGGAAGCAACTGGAGGCCAGGACCGGCAGGAAGGTGTTCCCCGGGGCGCTGGACGGGGCCCGTGCCCTGGACATCATGCAGGAGGCCTACTACCTCTCCCGGGTGATGCCGAAGGGTTCCGTGGTTCTGGTCGATGCCCTGCCGCTGAGGGATTGGGAGGACAAGGGGCGCACCTACAAGTTCCAGTTGGACCAGCTCACCGGGAACTATGACCCCCACGAGGCCGACTGGTTCCTGCCGAGCCTTGAGCACGCCCTCCGCATCCGGCTTGCTCCCTATAATTTCAGCAGCCTGGATCTGAGAAACCTGCCCCACGATGTCCGTACCGCCGGAGACCCCGCGAAGCTCCAGGCATTCCTGCGGGAAAACTGGACGACTCCGCCCAGCATCAACCGGGTCTGGTCCAGGGATGGCGATTTTGCCCGGGAGCGATTCGATAAGTTCATGGATAGCAAACGCTACGAGCAGGATCTCAATCATTTCGGCAACCTCGCCCGGGTGGTGGAGACCTTGTCCCGGCGCGGGATCAAGCCGGTGTTCGTGCTCACCCCCTTCTGTTCGGAACTGATCCACGCCTACGGCGGGTCACGGGACGAGCTCCTGCTCGGCTCACTTGAACGCTACCGGGTCGCCCTCTGCCGTTTCCTGGTGGGCCAGCGGTTCGCCTTCCTCGATCTGAACGGAAAAGTGCCGTCGGAAGGATTCGCCGACTGTTTCCACACCAATGCCCTGGGGGACGCGATCCTGGCGCGGAGCATCGCGGAATACCTTGCCCGGGTTCCACAGTGAGCCACCTGCCCGTGGAATCCCTCCCCCGCTCGAGCTAGGCTCCAGACGGGACCAGGGAAGCCAGCAAGTCGCCGGTGTTGCGGGCCAGCGCCTCGACACTGAAGTGGTCGCAGATCCGCTCCCGGGCGGCCAGGCAGCGCCGGGTCCGGACTGCGTCCGTCTCCTCCAGCAGGGTTTCGACCCCGGCCGCCAGGGCCTCCGCATCCCCCGCCTCCACGGCGATGCCGGTGTCTCCCACCAGCACGGCGGCATCCCCCACCCGGGTGGTCACGCATGGCACCCCGCAGGCCATGGCCTCGCCCAGGACGTTGGGGAAGCCCTCGTCGGTGGAGGCCAGGACGAGCAGGGAAAAGGCGTTGTAGACCTTGGTCATCTCCGAGCAGTTGCCTGCCCACAGGACCCGCTCACCGATGCCAAGGCTGCCGCCCAGTTTCCGCAGGCGAGTGGTGTAGGCATCGGGACCCGCACCCACGCAGACGAACCGGGCAGAGGGCCAGCGTCGGCTCAACTGCCGCGCGGCCAGCAGGAAGGTCGGGTGATCCTTCACCGGATCCAACCGCCCCACGATGCCGATGACCGGCACACCTTCGGGAATGCCCCAGAGCAGCCGCTGGGCCGCGCCCAGTGCCGGATCCACATGAAACCGCTCCACATCGAAGCCGTTGGGAACCACACACATTCGCCGGGAACGCATGCCCATGGCCGAATGGTTGCTGAGCCCAGCCTCCGAATTGAAGATGGTGAGATCCACGAACCGGGAAAGCCGGACCGCCAGGGCCAGCAGCCAGCGGGAGAAAGCATCCATCTTCGAACGATCCCGGCTGGTGCGGCGGATACCCCAGACCACCCGCTTGCCCAGAAGCCCGCCCAGGAGCAGGATCGGCAAGTTGCCGTCCATGTAGCCGTGGACGATGTCCGGGTCGAACCGCAGCAGCATGGCCAACAGCCGGGGCAGGGCCACCCCGAACCCGGCCATGCCTCGGCGTTTGTGCAGGCTGCGGAGGGTGACCCCGGGTAGTGCGGCCACCTGCTCGTAGAAACCCGTCATGCAGGGATCGGCCGGGTCATAGAACACCACCACCTGGACCTCGAATTGCCGCGTGTCCATATGCTTGACCAGTTCGCACAGCTGCCGTTCAGCCCCCCCGGGGTTCAGCGAATTGATCAGGAACAGCAACCGGATCTTCAAGGAGATCACACCTTGGGCCTGACGTTGAAAATCCGCCGGCGCCACCTGCCGAGGGCCGGCAGCACCCGGTGCTCCCAGATCAGGTTGCACAGGGCGCTGGCCTGGTCCGGGACCGTCAATGGCCGTTCCGAATACTCGGCGATCACCGTTTCCAGGTCTGTCATCCTTGGACCGTAGTGGACCAGTTCCTCGCTGAAGGACTTCACCTTCTCCGGGCTCCACTGGTTGTGGTGGCAACAGACGGTCCAGATACCGGAGGATTTCGGGGCAAACCGCCAGAGTTGCTGGGGCACCCAGAAGATTCCGTCCTCGTCCTTGTGGGGCCAGGGCCACAGGCCGTCGCAGACGGTCCGCAGGCCGAGTTTATCCAGCACAGCAAGGGTATTCCGATCGAACGAATGGGAGGGTGCGATCCAGGCATCGGCCCGGATGCCGTGCTTGGCGAAAATGGCCATTCCCTTTTCGAGTTTCTCGGCCTGGACCTCATAAGGCAGGCCGGTGAATTCACTGTGGGCCGTGAGCCTCATCAAACCGCGTTCCCGGTTGATATACACATGCTGGTAGCCGTGGAGGGCGATGGCATAACCCCTCCGCTGCCAGTCCCGCACCCGCTCCCAGAAATCCTCGGCCGGGGGGTCAATCATTAGACCCTTGTCCTGGTTGTCCGGGACCACCGCCAGCATGGGCCGAATGCCATGCAGAATCAGGTTCCGTTCGATGGCTTCCCAGACCTCCCAATTCATCGTCGGGCAGATATCATCGAAACGGAGCATGTATTGGTTCTGGGCCATGATGGAGAGCTCCTTCACCAAGAGGTGAAATCAAGCCACGGATTGGTGAGAATGAGTCGAAGGACTTGCCGGTCTCCCAGGATTGGCAGGGGTGGTATTCAGCAATTCATCACCTCCCCTCAGGGGGACTGGTAGGCGGATTGTATTGCATTTTCCCAAAGTTCCAAAACCCTGGCTGAACTGAAGCGCGTGAGGACGTCCGTGGCATGGGCCCCCAGGCGCGCCCTTTCCTCCGGGTCCGCCATCAGCCGGCCCATGGCCTGGGCCAGGGCCGGAATGTCTTCCGGCGGCACCAGCAAGCCATCCACCTCATGACGGATCAGTTCCGAGGGTCCGCTCGCGCAATCGAAGCTGATGACAGGCAGTCCCCAGGCCATGGCTTCAGCCAAGGCATTGGGAAACCCCTCGACCCGGGAAGGCAGGACAAACAGATCTGCGTTGCCGAGACAGCTGCCTACGTCCAGAAGGTTCTCCCCGATAATGATGCGATCATCGAGACCAAGGGAATGAATGCGCGCCTGGAGGGCTTCCCGTCCCGAACCCTCGCCATGGATCCTGAGGTCCCAGCCCGGGAAGGCGGCAGCGATCTGCGCAAATGCTTCAATTAATAAATCATGTCCTTTGACCGGATGCAAGCGCCCGAGAGTGACTACCCGCAGGCGCCGGTGTGGCTCGGGACAGGCTCGCGCCTGCGGCGGATCCACCCAATTGGGGATGACCGCTCCCTTGGCACGCAGGAAGCGGGGAAAATAGTCCAGGGCATGCCGGGTCTGGACCACCAGGCAATCCGCCCACGGATAGGTGAGGCGGCGCAGCAGTTCCCACACCGCTCCGATGGAGCGTCCATGCGGATCCGTGCGTTCGGAGATGATGATCGGGACTCTTGGCAGGAGTGCGCGGGTGGCAAGCACGCACAGCACGTTGTTCCGGTCCAGGAACGAGACCACCAGGTCCGGCCGGCTCTGACGGATGGCACGGCGGATATGTACCAGCCGCATGAAATTGCGAAAGGCCGAGTGCAGCTTGTTCCGCGAATCGCCCAGGATCCCGAGCGGAAGGTGCACCACGTCCGGATGCAGTGGATAGGCCGGCGATAGTTCACCTCGGTCCGAGGTCAGGATGGTCACCCGCCGCCCCATTTCCGTCCATGCCAACGAAAGGTTCACCGCTACCCTGGCCGCCCCGCCATCCATGAGATGATTGACGTATAAGGTTATATTCTTAGGTGTTGACAAAAGAACTCCGGAACCGGAAACCCAGATGAACATCGGCCATTACCCTGTTCAATGACCAGATTCCATTAGATTAACAGCAGGGCTCCCGTCCCAGCGCCGGACAATCACCAAATCGTCCCTAGGGGGAACCTTGATCCGGAATGCCGGTATGCCGATCCGTTCGGGCCGGAAGATCCCCCTGCGCCCCGATTCCAGGAGCCGGGCAGACCACCCCTTCCCACGTCCCGGCCATGCTCGCGGCCCAATCCTGGGCCGCCGTCGGAACCGGCCGAGGCTGGATCTGCCCAAGGATCAGAGACCTCATATAAAATAAATAATTTACCAGTATCCATTCATGGAAAATCCTGAAACCAAAAAAATCATGAAATGTTCTTTGGGTATAATATCTTGATTCATGAATGACAGGATCCGTTGAACTTAATGGTTCCTGAGGCCCCCCGGATCCAGCGGCCGCCCAGCCGCCGGATCACACCGAAAGGATTCAACGTGAGAGGAAAATTTCTCCAGTTCAGCCCACCCGCCATTGGCGATGGCGAGCGGTCAGAAGTCCTGGATACCCTGAATTCCGACTGGATCACCACCGGCCCCAAGACTCGCCTGTTCGAATCCAGGCTCAAGGAAAGTCTGGGGGCGCCAGCCCTGGTGGCCTTCAACTCCTGCACCGCCGGCCTCCACGTGGGCCTGGTGGTCCTGGGGGTCGGGCCCGGAGACGAAGTCATTGTCCCCAGCCTGACCTTCTGTGCCACCGCCAATGTAGTCGAACATGTGGGCGCCCGGCCGATCCTGGTGGATGTGGTTCCCGACACGTTGACCCTCGACCCGGAGGCGGTCGCCCGGGCCATCACCCCCAGGACCAAGGCCATCATGCCGGTCCACTACGCCGGGCATCCGGCCCAGCTGGACCAACTGTTCCAGTTGGCCGACCAGCACGGCCTGCAGATCCTCGAGGACGCCGCCCATGCCCTGCCCGCACGCTACAAAGGCAGGCTGGTGGGGTCCCGCGCCAATCTCGCGTCGTTCAGCTTCTATGCCACCAAGAACCTCACCACCGCGGAGGGCGGCGCCCTCACCGGGAACGAGGAGCTGCTGGCCAAGGCCCGCATGGTCGGCCACCATGGCATGGACAAGGAGGCCTGGAAGCGGTTCGATCGATCCGGTTCCTGGTACTATGAGGTGCTCATGCCTGGATTCAAGTACAACATGACCGACATCCAGGCATCCATCGGCCTCCACCAGCTGGAACGCCTTTCCGGCTTCCAGGCTCGCCGCCGTCAGGTCTGGGATGCCTACAACGAACGGTTCGGCCGGCTCGCCGCCCTGCAGATCCCGGTGGAAACGTCAGAAGTGGAATCCAGCCTGCATCTCTATGTGCTGCGCATCCGGCCCGAGCAGCTCCGGATCGGCCGCAACCAATTCATCGACGAACTGAAGAGCCGCCAGATCGGCACCTCGGTCCATTATCTGCCGGTTCACATGCAGCCCTTCTACCGGGACAAATACGGCTACCGGCCCGAGGACTGCCCGGTGGCGGCCGACGCCTTCTCCCGGATGCTCTCGCTGCCGCTCCATCCCGGGCTCACCGACGAGGATGTGGATGATGTCTGCTCCTCGGTCGAAGAACTCGTCCATACCTATCAGGTCTAGACGATGGTCAGGTTGTTCGATCTGTTCTGGTCAGTGGCCGGTTTGCTGGCTCTCTCGCCTTTCCTGCTGGTGGTCGGACTCCTGATCAAGCTCACGGACGGTGGCCCGGTGTTCTATCGGCAGGTGCGGGTTGGCCGTCATGGAGCCCCTTTCCGGATCATCAAGTTCCGGACCATGTCGGCAAGCGCCGACGGGGGTGGCCTGCCACTGACCATCGGCCGGGATCGGCGGATCACCCCGTTCGGTTCCTGGCTGCGCAGATGGAAGATTGATGAACTGCCTCAGCTGATCAACGTCGTCCTGGGGCAGATGAGTCTGGTCGGTCCAAGGCCCGAAGTTCCGCGCTATGTCGGGCTCTACACCCTGGAACAGACCGAAGTGCTGAAGCTTCGGCCGGGCGTCACCGATGCCGCATCGATCGCCTACCGGTACGAGAACGAGATCCTGCAGGAGTGCGAGGATCCGGAAGCCTTCTACATCCAGCACATCCTACCCAACAAAATCCGCATCAACCTTGATTACGCTGCCACAGCGACCCTGGGCAGCCATATCAAGGTCATCCTGGCAACCCTGGGCCTGCACGCCCCTCCGGTGCCGCCGCGACAACCGGGTGATCGGCGGGCATTTGACCGATCGGCCTGCTCTGCGGCCGTCCAGGTGACCGTGAACGGTGCCGCCACCCGGCATCTGCATGCCGCCAACATCGGCCGGGGCGGCATCCTGTTGCAGCCCGCCGAGCCCATGCCCCTCGGCCTTCCCTGCAGCCTGGTGATCAGCCTGCCTCCAGGGGTCCCGGAACCGACCCAGGTGGAAGGAATCACCCTCCGGGCCGACCAGCACGGTGTCGCAGTCGGGTTTCTGCATCCACTGGCCGCCAGGCCGAACAAACCCGGGGAGGAGTAGATGGAGGAAACCGGGAGGGCCCCCGAACTGGATGATCATCGATCCCCCATCAAGTTGAAGTTCCTGGGGTTCTGGATGGCCATCGCCCTCTCCGGAGCCATGCCCTTCCTTTCCTATTTCTTCCGAGGCTTCACCTGGATCGTTTGGGGCATGGTCCTGCTGGTCATGGTCAGCTGCGCCCTGGAGATGTCCCTGCGCCGCCACCTCATGCCCCTGATGCCCTACCTCGTCTGGCTGAGCTGCTACCTGATCTGGGGCACCATCGTCTCGCCCATACCGGACCCGCCGTTCGCCGCCAGGACCCTGGCCAGCACGTTCCTGCTCGGCACCGCCATGGCGATTTTCTCGGCCCGGCCCCGCTACCTCCGGACCCTCGCCAACGCGGCCCAGTTCGCAGTGATGATCAATCTCCTGCTCCTCATCGTGCTCCCCATGAGCAGCGGTCTCCAGGAAGTGGTCCTGTTCGTAACCAAGCGGCCGGGGCTCCTGGATGCGGGGATGGGCCGTTACGGCGGCCTATGGGGCAATCCGAACATGGCCGGGTTTGTTTGCCTGCTGGCCATCGCCCTGTCGGTCCTGGCCAGCCCAGGGATCGGCTGGCTGGGACGCCTGAGTTGTGCGCCGATCATCTACTACGGAGCCAGCCGACGTGGTGGGGTGTTCTTCCTGGTGGCCATCCTTCTCTATGCGCTCATGGTGCAGCGCCGCAACCTCCGGTTCTGGATCGGCTCGCTGGCGGTCGCGATCGCCCTCTTCACGTTCTTCAATCTCAGCCGTGGCCTCCAGGTGACGGCGCGTTCAGCCTCCCAAGACGTCGCCGTGAACCGGATGCTGGATCTTGAGGAAGAGAACACCACCCGCCGCGGGGGTGAGAGCCGGATCGACCTCCTGCACCACTATGTCTCGCTGCTGGACCAGACTCCATGGTACGGGTTGGGCCTGAAAGCCATGACCGGCAACCAGTACGACGAGAACGATCCTTCGAAAGTGGTCGGCAAGGGCCTGATGCCCCTGGGCAGCCACAACACCTACCTCGGCCTGTGGATCGATGTGGGACCGGTGGGAGCGATCACCTTCGCCCTGCTCATGCTGAGCTATATCCGCCTGTGCCTCATTTTCCGCGGTCCGCCTGCGCTCCGCTGGGTCGTGGTCTTCTTGGGCATGGTCAATGCCACCTACCTGTTCTTCAGCCATGACCTGCTGTTCACCTTCGAGGGGCAGATCTCCTACACCCTGCTGTTCCTGCTGCCCCAGTGCTCCGCCATGCTGATGCTGACCCGGAGCCCCAAGGTCCTGGCCTCCTGAATGGAAAGACCTCCTAGGTTTCGATGCCATCCGGCAGGCGCACCGGCCTGCGCCGGAGGCGCCATAATTCCCTCGCCTTCTCGCGCTGGAACAGCCAGCGTTTGAGGGTCTTGAACACCACGTAGAACCAGCCGCGCAGGCTGATCGCGACCTCGCAATCGTAGCCGCACCAGATCCGCCCCCGGAAGCCTTCCTTGAACTGGTTGATCTTGAGCCGCTTCTCGTCGTCCACGCCGGTATACCAGCCGTTCAGGTCGTAGGTGTGATAACCCTCGGCCTTGAAATAGAGGAATTCCCGGTAGTAGAGCCAGCGGTTGGCCCGGCCGATGGTGTTGGCCTGGGCCGGATCGACCACCTGGTGGTAGGACGACACCTGGTAGTAGGGCTGGGCGATACCAGATCGGCGGTGGCATAGCACGCCATGGCGGACCAGGACAGTCCCATCCGCGCTGCGGGCTTCGGAGAAGTGCAGGAAGCCGGCCCGGTGCAGCTCCCGCATCCGTTCCCGGTCCATGGGGGGCTGCTCCGGAGTGTTCGGATTGGCATCGAAGGCCTGGGCGAACGCCTCCAGGTCCGCCTCGGTGGGGGCAGGGATGAACACGCAGGTGAAGCCGTCTTTGGTCTCCCCCTTGCGGACCTCCCGCGCGGTGGTCCGGTTCATGCCGGCCAGGAGGGCCTCCGCGGAAAGCCCCAGATCCACCAGCAGGGTGTAGCGGTAGTGCCAGCTCCAGCGGGAGATCGGCCGGGACCGCTGGTGGCTGATCCAGATGTCATGGCCCGCCTTGGACAATGGGTCGTCGTCGAACCAGGACTCGATGGCCTGGATCCGCCCGCCCCAGCGGGTGCTGCGAATCTGGCCATCCGGAAGGCCAGGAAAACCCAGCCCCTGGCGCCCGGGCGGCAGGGGAATCTCCTCGGGCCCGTTCATAGATAAGTCTCCTTGGCACGCTTGTCCAACAAACGGTACATCGCCACGCTCAGGCAGACCAGGGTCACGACGCTGCAAGCAGAGGTGGAGAGGGTTATGCCGGCGATTCCATACTTTTTTATGAACAACCAGTCCAGGAAGGCATTCAAGGCGAAGCTGCTGAAGGACATGATCAGCAGGAAATGCACCGCCTTGAGGGCGGTGAGGGTCCGGGTGACCAGCACATGGCAGGTGGAGAACGGGATCCGCAGCAGGTAGAAAACCTGGATCTGCACCACCAGGCTGGTATCGGCGGCCGTGAATGAGCCATGCTGGTACATGATCCGGACCAGGAACCGGGACAGCAGGATCAGCAGCAGCGTGGCCGGGATGGTCACCGCCAGGATCACCCCGCCGTAGAACCGCAGGAACCGGCGGATACCGTCCCAGTTCCTGAGGGCCACCATCTTTGACAAGGCCGGCAGGATGGCGGTGGCCAGGGCGGTCACCCCCAGGGACAGCACCAGGGCCTGGAGTTTGCTTCCATAGTTCAGGGCCGAATTGCTCCGGGGCCCCAGGGTCGAGGCGAAGGCCTGGTCCACCATGCCCATGCCGTTGACGATGAAGGATGCGGCGATGCAGGTGCCATACTGGGACCGGACCTTGCGGAAGGCGGCGGTGACTCCGTGCCAGCGAGGCAGCAGGACATGGCCCCGGCGGACCAGCATGGCACCCTTCACGCCGGCCTCCAGCAGGGCGCCAAGCAAGGTGCCGACCAGCAGCGCGTAGATGCCCCAGTGGCGGAAAAACAAGGCCAGCAGCAGGATGATGGAGATGGGCGTCAGTGCCGGCGCGATTGCCGCCAGGGCGAACCGCTCCCCTGCGTTCAGGATGGCGCCCCAGATGGTGGAGCATCCCGTCAGCAGGACGATGGGCAAGGTCCAGAACACCAGATTCCGGGCCAAGGCCAGCTTGGCGGGCGGGAAGCTCGAGGCCAGCAGCGGCAGCCACAGGGAGACCGTCAACGCCAGTACCGCCACCATGGCCACCAGCAGGACCAGGTTCCAGAGCAGGATGGTCGCGTAAAGCCGCTGGGCCGCCTCGCCGTCCTCCAATTCCCGGACCTCGATGTAGGTGGGGATGAGGGCCGCATCCAGGGATCCGGCCAGAATCATGGCGATGGACCCGGGAACCAGGGTGGCAATGATGAAAGCGTCGTACTCGTTCCCGGTGCCAAAGGCAGCCGCCACCACCGATTCCTTGACCAGGGAGAACACCTTGATCCCCAGGGTCATGACGCCCACGATCATGGCGGCGCCGAAGACCCTTCGGTTGACCGAGCCGGTGGTCAGCCCCTTCCAGCGGCTCTGCAGGCTCAAGTTCAGGGATCGCAGGCTGGCCATGGCCGTCATGCGATGCCCTGCGTGGGCGCGGCCGCCTCCGCACCCGCGGCCGGCCGCCCCACCCGGCCCGGACCGGCACAGCCCATGAAAGCGAGGATCTCTGCGGTGACCAGGCGGACGTCGTACTTCCGCTCGGCCATCCAACGGCTTTCCTGGGCGAACCGGGTGATCAGGCCGGGATCAAGGATCAGCTTCTCCATGGCCTCGGCCAGGGCCTCGGCATCCCCCACCGGTACAAGGAAGCCGTTGCGCTCCTCGGTCACGGTTTCCCGGCAGCCGGGAGCGTCGGTAGTCACCACCGCCCGGCCCATGGCCATGGCCTCCAGCACCGAACGCGGGGTGCCTTCGCCGTAGGAGGGCAGGACCAGCACGTGGCTGCCGGCCAGGGTGGGCCGCACGTCCTGGGCTTCCCCGAGGTACTCCACCGCCCCTTCCTGCACCCAGGCGTCCAACTGGGCGGCCGAGATTCCGTTGGGGTTCGGGTCCAGTGGACCCAGGATCCGGGAGCGGAACGGCAGGTCCCGGGTGCGGAGAATCCGGCTCGCCGCAACGAACTCGTGAAGGCCTTTGTTGCGCAGCAGTCGGCCCACGAACAGGAAGACCACCGGGGCGCCGGGAAGGGGGGCCTGGGAGAACTGGTCCAGATCCACCCCCGAGCCGTTGATCAGCTTGCTGGGCACCGTTCCGGGCAGCATCCCCTCCTGGAGGAAGAAATCGCGGTCATCCCGGTTCTGGAAGAACACTCCGTGGGTCCTGGGCAGGGCGGTGCGGTAGAGCCGCTTCACCACCGTCCGGACGATTCGCTCGCGGCCGCCCCGGGGCACCCCCTGGAGGGTGGTCCCTCTTCCGGTGATCATGGAGTAGCGCCGGGGCACCCCGGCGAACCGGGCCGCCAGGGTGCCGAACACCACCGATTTGAGTTCGTAGGTCAGCAGCAGGTCCAGCCGGAGCCGCCGCAACAGGCGCCAGAGACGCCACAGGGAGGCCAAATCGCGCAGCGGGTTCAGACTGGTCCGGTCCATGGTGATGGGCACGAAGGTGGCCCCCAGCCGCTCCAGCGCCGCCACGGTCTCCGGCCCGCCCTCCGGGGCGATGCCGAAGGCCTCATGGCCCGCCTTGGCCAGTTCCGACAACAGGTGGCCACGGAAATTGACCAGGTCCCTGGCCTGGGTTCCCATCACCGCGACCCGCATCAGGACTGGGATCCGTGCGCGGCGAACCAGGGCACCAGGGCGTCCAGGCCTTCAGCCACCGAGTGGGTCGGATCGTAGCCGAGCAGCCCCATGATCTTGCCGAGGTCCGCCTGGGAATGGCGGATATCCCCTGCCCTGGCCTCGGTATAGACCGGATCGGGGAAGGCCAGGTCCGGCCGCAGGCCCAGGAGCCGCTCGACGATCATCCAGTAGAGCTGGGTCAGGGTGGTGGTGGCGCCGTAGGAGACGTTGAACACCTCGCCCAGGCTCGCCTCCGGTGCCGAGCCGGCCAGCAGGTTGGCCTGGACCGCGTTGGCCACGAAGCAGAAGTCGCGGCTGGTCTCGCCGTCGCCGTGGATCTGGCAGGTCTGCCCGGCCAGCAGGGCGGCGATCCACTTCGGCATCACCGCGGCGTAGGGGCCCTCGGGATCCTGGCGCGGGCCGAACACGTTGAAGTAGCGCAGGCCGATCGGCCGGAAGCCGTAGGCACGCCCGAACACGGCGGCGTAGCCCTCGTCGATGACCTTGTTCAGGGCGTAGGGGGACAGCGGGTTGCCGGTGCGGGCCTCGATCTTGGGCAGGCCCGGGTCATCCCCGTAGACCGAACTGGACGAGGCGTAGACCATCCGCGCCACCCGGGCGTCCCGGGCCGCCACCAGCAGGTTGAGAAACCCGTCCACGTTGGACTGGTGGCTGGTGATCGGGTCCATGATCGACCGCGGCACCGAGCCCAGGGCCGCCTGGTGCAGGACCACGTCGACTCCCGCGCAGGTCTTCCGGCACATCTCCAGGTCGCGGATGTCGCCCTCGTGAAAACGGAACCGCTCCCAGCGGCCAGGCCCGGCAGCCGCGCGCACGCTCTCCAGGTTGCTCGGGTGGCCGGTGGAGAAATTGTCCAGGCCGACGACCACCTGGTCCAGTTCCAGCAGGCGCTGCAGCAGGTTGGAGCCGATGAAGCCCGCGACCCCCGTGACCAGCCAGGTCTTCGGCCCTTGCATCAACTGGGCGCACAGATCCGTATAGCGGCTCATCAAAGGCTCCAGTAGGTCACGTTCGCCGGGAACTGCGCCGGCTCGAAGCACGACTTCACGTCGATGAAGATGGCCCGCGGGTTGAGCCGGCGGACCAGGTCGGCCACCCCGGCCTCCAGGAAGGAGGCGTGGTTTACCGCGAGGATCAGCGCGTCGAGATCCTGCAGGGCCTCCAGCGAGGTGATCTCCAGGCCGTACTCGTGCCGGGTCTCGTCCGGGTCGGCGAAGGGGTCGTGGATCATCGGGCTGACCCCGAACTCCTTGAGCTCGGTGATGATGTCGGGCACCTTGCTGTTGCGGATGTCGTGCACGTTCTCCTTGAAGGTCAGGCCCAGGATGCCGACCCGGGCGGTCTTGACCTTGAGCTGCTGCTGGATCATGAGCTTCACCAGCTTCTGGGCCACGTAGGCGCCCATGCTGTCGTTGATCCGCCGGCCGGCCAGGATCACTTCGGGATGGTAGCCCAGCTCCTCGGCCTTGGTGGTGAGGTAGTAGGGATCCACGCCGATGCAGTGGCCGCCCACCAGGCCCGGGGCGAAGGGCAGGAAGTTCCACTTGGTGCGCGCCGCCGTCAGCACCTCCTTGGTGCGGATCCCGACCTTCTCGCAGATGATGGCGAGTTCGTTCATCAGGGCGATGTTGATGTCCCGCTGGGTGTTCTCGATGACCTTGGCGGTCTCCGCCACCTTGATGCACGAGGCCCGGTGGATCCCCGCCTTGATGATGGAGCCGTACACCCCGGCGATGATCTCCGCGCTCTCGGCGTCCTGGCCGGATACCACCTTCACGATGTTCTCCACCGTGTGGACCTTGTCACCGGGATTGATGCGCTCCGGGGAATACCCGAGCTTGAAGTCCACCCCGCAGCGCAGGCCGGAGACCTTCTCCAGGATCGGTCCGCAGATTTCCTCGGTGACCCCGGGGAAGACGGTGGACTCGTAGACGATGATGCTCCCCTTGCCGATGACCTTGGCCACGGACTCGGAAGCCTTCACCACCGGCGTGAGGTCCGGCCGGTTCCAGTTGTCCACCGGGGTGGGCACCGCGACGATGAAGAAATCCGCCCCACGCAGGTCCTCGAGTCGGCAGGTCATCTTGAGGGAGGTCGCCGTCAGGGCCTCAGAGGCCACCTCCCGGGTCCGGTCCCGGCCACTCTTCAGTTCGGCGACCTTGGCCTCGTGGATGTCGAACCCGATGGTCCCCGGGTATTTCTTGGCAAGTTCGAGAGCGAGGGGCAGCCCGACGTATCCGAGACCCACGACGGCAATCAACATATGACTCCTTCATCTAAGGAAACACCGGAGCGACTCCGGGGACTTGGCGGAATGGACATCACTGGAATTATCTCATTACTGGCAGGCTCTAGATAGGATTTATACGCTCTCCGGCAGCGGATCCCAGGCAGGTTCAGCGCTTCCGGCCGGAGCTTGGATTCAGCCGCTGACGTTCTCGGCGGCGCGCACCGCGCCACCCACCTCTGCCATGGTCATGGGCACCACGCCGTAGCGCTCCCGCAGGCCGGCATGGTGGCGCAGCAGCTGTTCCAGGATCGCCAGGTTCTGTCCCAGGTTGGTGCCGAAGTTGTGCGGATGCCACCAGAGGTGGAAGCTTTCCCCCCGGCTGGCGGCCAGGGTCATGGCCCGCTGGATCCGGCGAACCCGGTGGCCTTCGAGCAGGGCCAGCCGGGGAAAATAGGGCCGCAGGAATCGGCTGGACGGGCAATTCACCAGTCCGGTGTCTAGCCAGGGCCTGGGAACGAATCCATGATGGCCCGACAGGTTGACGTAGTTGTCCATCAGCCTGGCCGCCCGCATAAGGGGAGAATGGTCCTGCTTCCTGGCCTCCTGGTACATCCATGAGTCCTCGTTGCCACGGAACACCTTGAAGCCCAGCGCCGCGCAGACCGAGAGATACTCGTAGTTGGACTGGTTGCGCGGGAATACAAAGCTGTCGGGCCGCACCGAAAGCCTTGCTGCGGCCGCGATCCAGGCTTCCAGGTCGGCCCGGAACTGCCCGGCATCCTGGCCGTCCTCAAGGCAGTAGTAGTGGCCGAAGGTGTGGCTGGCCACTTCCATGCCTTCACAGTCCTGGATCTGGCGGACCAGGGACAGCCCGTAGTGGTAGGGATCGGTGGCCTCGTTCGCGCCCACGTCGGCCAGTGCGAGGTAGGGGTCCAGCTCCCGGTTGGCGTAGCCGGGGCGCCGCTCCGGCAGATGGGCGAGCAGGTCCTCCTTGCGATCGAACAGGGTCAGCCCCACCACCGCCCAGGTGGCCCTGACCTGGTAGCGGCGGAACAGTTCCAGCATGGCCGGGATGGCCTCGCGCTCGCCCAGGACGTGGTCCCCATAGTCGGTGATCGACCGCTTGTCCCGGACCCCCCACATGAGCTCGAAGTCGAGGGAGATGACGAAGGCCGGAGGCGGCGCCGCCGCTGTCCGGGCCGCCTCCGCAGGTCCCGCGGTGACCGCGCCGGGCCGCCGCGGATTCCTGGCCGTCGCCCTGATCAACTGCCGGATCATGGCCTCCCACCGGTCCACCACCCGCTCGTTCTCGAACCGCAGGGCGATCACCTCCCGGCCGGCAGCTCCCAGCCGTTCCCGCTCGCCGGGGGCCATGGCCATGACGACCCCCATCCCCCCGGCCAGCGCCTCCGGATCCCGGCAGGGGACGATGAAGCCGCAGCCGTCCTGGACCAGTTCCCGGACCCCACCAGCATCGGTGCTCACCACCGGCACGCCCGAGGCCATGGCCTCCATGACCGTGTTGGGCATCCCTTCCCAGGCCGAGGAGAGCACGTAGGCATCGCAGGCCCGGAGCAGACGGGGGACATCGGTGCGCGCCCCGAGCACCTGGACCCGAGCCTTCAGCCCAGACCGTTCGACTTCGGCCCGAAGCGCCTCCAGGATCTCCGGTGGACCACCGCCGGCGACCAGCAGCCGGAAGTCCCAGCCAGTGGCGCAACGCGCCGCCGCCGCAAGCAGGGTCGGATAGTCCTTGGATGGCAGGATGTTGCCGACGGCCAGCCAGACGAAGGTTTCCGGTTGAAAGCCAAACTCGGACCGGACCTCCTCCCGGGTTGCCGGCGAAGGGTACTCCGCAGTAATGATCCCGTTTGGGATCACCAGGGTCTTCGTGGGGGTCAGGATCCTGCGGGAGACCAGATAGCGGATGCCCGCATGGGAATTGGCGGCGGTCAGGTCGATGAGCCGCTCCGTGGTGCGGTAGAGCTTCTCCCGGAGGGGGGTCTTGACATGGGCGGTACGGAACGAGGAAACGATCGCGCTGATCCCGGCCAGCCGACCGCAGACCCGGCCCATCAGGTCGCCGTGGTAGTTGAAGGTGATCAGCACCGGCGGCCGCCAGCGCAGAAGTTGCAGGGTCATGCGGAGGGCCATGGCGACTGGCATCCCCGGCACCCAGGGCATGCCCCTCGAACAGGAACGGCAGGGAATCCCGGCGGCTTCGAGGTCCTCGGTGAAGGCCACCGAGGGCAGCATGGTCAGCACCCCCACCTGCCAGCCGCGCCGCTTGAGGGTGGTGGCGACTCGGACCAGTTGGGCGTCAGCGCCGCCGCGGACCAGATGGTCAGTCAGGAATACGATATCCATGGTGTTTGCGTCCGATGGGAAAGGGGCCGAGGCGATCATGGAGTCCTGCCGGGGCCGCCGGCGACCGGGGTTCCGCTCACGTCCGCACCCCGCCCCTTGGCGGAAGTCATCGCCCAGGTTGCCGGGGTGGGCGCCGCCCGTTCCCGCAACCCGGTCCGGGACCGGCCGCAGGGCGGCGGTGGCATCCAGGGACATAGGCAGGACATAACCACCTCTTGGGAATGAACGATCTAGATAGAACATTCTTACCCTACACACATGCAACCCATTCTGCCAGGGCTAATGGGTGTATCCTTTCCGCCGCCAGACCGGGCGAATTCCCCCTTGGTTCAGGGCGACGAATTCGAGGTCCAACGCATATCACGATACGTCTATTGTTTATTCCTCATGACAATTTTCGGGTTACTCTTTTAGAAGTCAAGCCGGGGAGATTGAGATGGATGAAATCACCAAAAATCAAGTAACCATCTTGATGGCTGAAGATGACGATAGCCATGCCGCTCTCATCCAGAAGGTCCTGCAGAAGGCCGGCCTGACCAACCCCATCATCCGCTTCAAGGATGGCCAGGAGCTCCTGGATTTCCTGGAGGCCTCGCACCATGACCCCTCCCTCCAGGAGGGAAAGTCCTACCTCCTGCTCCTGGACATCTACATGCCGCGGGTGGATGGTGTGGAGGTGCTGCGGGAACTGAAGACCGACCCGATGCTGAAGAACATTCCGGTCATCATGCTCACCACCGCGGACGACCCCAACGAGATCCAGCACTGCTACGCCCTGGGCTGCAACCTGTTCATTACCAAGTCGGCGGACTTCAGCCACTTCATGGAGACCCTGAAGACCTTGACGTTGCTGATCAGGGTGCTCAGCGTTGCCCCCCTGGGCAAGGAAACCGTCACCGAGTGACCGGGGCGGGGCCCGCCCCGCGGAGCTTCCCGGCCAGGCGCTGGAGGGCCATGACGGCGATGAGGATGGCCACCGGGTCCACCGGCAGGCTGAACCGGGAGTAGCCGGCCGCCCCCGCCGGGACGATGTGGGAAATCAGCAGGGTCAGGTACAGGATGGGCAGGAAGGGATCCACCGGGATCCGCGCGGGGTGCTTCCGGAACAGCCACCATGCCAGCCATGCCAGGGAGAGCCCGTACCCGGCCAGGCGGTACAGGGTGCCCAGGATGGCCAGCCGTTTCCCTGCCACCCCCCAGTCCTTGCTCCATAGGGCATAGCCGCTGCCGGAGATCGACTTCAGGTACCCGATCAGGTTGGCCCGGACAATCATGTACGGGTGCTGGCGGGCGAACGCCAAGGCCCGCCCCCTTAGGACGCGGCCCTCCACGAAGGTGTTCGGGAACGTCTCCCCGGGCAAGGTCCAGAGGTTGACGTGGCCGCCATCCTCCAGACCGAGGGCCTCGGGCCCGACGATCAGGGTCGCGATATTGTAGTCCCCTGACGCGGTTGGTTTGAACGCTCCATATTTGGCATAGTTGTTACCGGAAACAAGCAGGACCGGCGCCAAAAACAATGCCGCAAACAGGGCCGGGCGCGGCTTCAGCCACCCCTGGGTCCGGAAGCCATACAAGGCAAGCACCAGGCCGACGATGAGGCAGTTGCCGCGGGTCAGCGCGGCGATGCCCATGACAACTCCGGCCGCGACCAGGTACAACAGATGCTCCCGGCGGAGAAACAGGTAGATGGCGAGATACAGCAGGAAGACATAAAGGGTTTCGGTGGATATCAGCCCCTGGTAGATCATCCGGAGCGGCGAAAGCATCCACAGCATGGCTGCGGCGGCCGGGATGGCCGCGTTGGATGTGAGCTGCCGGGCGATGGCGAACACCACCCAGGCGGTGGCCATGGACAGGAAGGCCTGGGACAGGACGAGCAACCGCAGTCCGAGGGCTCCTGCCGGGAATAAGGATACATAAATAATGTAAATGGGTCCGTAATTGGTGTCGGGGAAAATCCCCGACTGCTTCCAGCGCTCAGCCACACGGATATAATTATCTGAAGAAATAGCCAAGGATGGAGTGGTCATGACCGGCGCCAGCGAAGCCAGGCCGATCAGGATCACCAGGATCAGCAGGATGATTTGGAAGTTACCAAACCGGGGGTTCTGGGGCATATATTTTTCATTCATACTTGCCTTGGGCAGACGGCGACAACCGCATCACAATTTCATTCGCACGAACAGAGGCCGGGGGATGTTGCGGATGATCAGCATGATCAAGGCCCAGAATCCCGGCAGGTAGACCACTGGAGCCCGGTTGGCGATCCCCCGGACGATGCCCCGGGCCACCGGTTCCGGCTGTGCCACCAGCGCCGCCGGCAGGGGCAGCCCGCGGGTCATGGGCGTCTCCACCATTCCAGGCCGCAGGTCGACGACGCTGACTCCGGCCGGCAGCAGGCGGGCCCGCAGCCCTTCGCAGAATGCCGAGACCGTCGCCTTGGCAGCGCCATAGACGTAATTGGAGCGCCGGCACCGGTCCCCAGCCACCGAACTGATCACCGCGATGGTGCCGTGGCGCTGGGCCTCGAACAGGTTGGCCAGGCGAGTCAGCAGCAGCAGGACACTGGTGGCATTGGTGTTGAATTCCCTCAGGGCGAGCCCGGCATCCCGCTCGCAGGCGGCCTGGTCCCCCAGGGTGCCGTGGGCGATCAAGGCGATGTCCAGGCCGTCCATGGCCTCGGTGGCCTGCCGCAGGACCGCCTCGTGGGCGGCGAAGTCCAGTACGTCGAGGGTTGCGCTGAAGGTGGCTTCCGCCCCCCGGATCTTGAGGTCCGCGGCGTTCGCCTGGAGGCGGCTGGCGTCCCGGGCGACGAGGAAGAGCCGATGGCCCTCCTGCGCCCAGATGCGGGCGGTCGCTTCGGCGATGGCGGAATTGGCGCCGATGATCAGGATCTTCTTCATTGGAGCCCCAGGCGCAGCGATTGGGCCGAAGCGAACTTGCCGATGGCGTGGTACCGGTGCCGGACCTGTTCGAACTCCTCCCAGCGCGGGTAGCTGGCCCGGAAGGTCTCCGGACTCATCACCGCGTCCTTGGAGAGGTAGAACCGGCCACCATGGTCCAGGACGATCGCGTCCAGCTCATGCAGCAGCTCGAACACTCCTGACTCGGCCTTGAAGTCCAGGGCCAGGGTATAGCCGACGAAGGGGAACGACAGGTGGTGGGCATTGGCCTGGCCGAAGGCCTTCAGGACCGCCAGGAACGACCCCCGGCCGGAGGCGGCGATGCGCTCCAGGACCGCGCGCAGCCCAGCCGCGTCGGGCACCACGAACTGGTACTGGACGAAGCCCGGCTTGCCGTACAGGCGGTTCCAGTCCGTGAGCTTGTCCAGGGGGTAGAAGAACGGTTCGAAGGGGATCCGCCGCGTGTGCCGGGCGGACAGCGCCTTGCCGTAGAAGAGGGTGTTGAAGGTCTTCACCGTGGCATGGTTCAGCAGGCCGGCCGGCATGTCGAAGGGCACGCGGAGGGGACGGTTGGGCTGGACCCGGAGGGGGCCCTCGGTGGCATGTTCACCGAGCATGAGCAATGAACGGCCGAGATGCTTCCCCCGGGCCAGACAGTCGATCCAGGCCACCGAGTAGGTGGTCCCGGCGTTCTCGGTGAAGGCCGAGAGGACCGTGTCCAGGTCCGGAGCCTTGATCGTGGTCTCGACGATCATGCTGGAGCGGATCGGCTTGAGTCGAAGCGAGGCCGAAAGGATGACCCCGGTCAGGCCCATGCCGCCGCAGGTGGCGTGGAACAGTTCGGGATGCTCGGTCGGGGAAGTGGTGACGACCTCGCCATTGCCCAGGAGGAGCTCCATGCTGGTCACGTGGTCGCTGAAGGTGCCTTCGACATGGTGGTTCTTGCCGTGCACGTCGCTGGCGATGGCGCCGCCCAGGGTGACGAACCGGGTTCCCGGCGTCACCGGCAGGAACCAGCCGCGCGGGACCATCACCCGCAGGATCTCGTCCAGGGACAGCCCGGCGGCGCCGTTCAGCAGCCCGGTGGCTTCGTCGAAACCGAGGAAGTGATCGAGCTGGCGGGTATCGAGCACCTGCCCGGCCAGGCTGCTGTCGCCGTAGCTGCGGCCTAGACCGCGGGCGATAAGGCTGCCGGGCTGGGCAACGATGCTGGCGCACTGCTGGCCGGAGAGCGGGAAGCGGACCTCGCCCGCAATTCTGGGGTAGCGGCCCCAACCGTAGATTTCCATCCATTCCTCCAATAACCTTCGATCGTAGTAAGGAAACAGCCGGTCAACCCGCGAAACGGGCCAGGATGAACACGCCGACGAAGCAGGCGGCCACGCCCCAGGTGGTCTTGTCCTTCGCGGCGTAGACGATGGGGTCGTCATGCATCTGGCCGCGGTGGGTGGCCAGCCACATGCGGGAGGTCCAGAACAGCAGCAGCGGACAGGCGATCCAGATGAACTTCGGCGTGCGGTACAGCACCGTGGTATGGCTGTCCTGGATATAGAGCGCCAGCACCAGGACGGCAATATTGCCCGCGCTGATGCCCATGCTGGAAATCATCTCCAGGTCCACCGCCGAATAGCCCCGGCCTCCGAGCTGGCCTTCGTTGCCCGACTTCCGGGCGCCCCGGAGTTCACTGAACCGCTTGATGAAGGCCAGGCTCAGGAAGAAGAAGACGGAAAACAGGAGCAGCCAGAAGGAGAGCGGCACGCTGGCCGCCCTCGCGCCGGCGATGATCCTGAGGGTGTAGAGCCCGGCCAGGGTCAGCACATCGACCAGGGCGATCTGTTTAAGGCGATAGGAATAGGCCAGGGTCAAAACGAAATAAAAGGCCAGCACCCCGACGAACGCGGTGGGCAGGGCGAGACTGGCCAAGCCGAAGGCGACCAGCAGCAGCGTGGCCGCGGCCAGCCAGCCGAGCGGTAGGCTCAGGTTCCCGGCGGCGAAGGGGCGCAGCCGCTTGCGGGCATGCTTGCGGTCGGAAGGCAAGTCAACCAGGTCGTTGAGGATATAGACGCTCGAAGCGGTCAGGCCATAGACAAAGAAGCCCAGCAGGGCGCCCCGGAGGCTGGCCCAGTCGCCGTAGGTGTGGGCGGCGAACACGGGCACCAGCACCAGCAGGTTCTTCAGCCACTGGTGGGGCCGCATTGCCCGGACCAGGGACTTGACCGCATGGGGCCGTCCGCTCTCGAACACCTGGGCGAGGTTGCCCAGCGAACGGGCCTTGGCGATCAGGGACTTGGATGAACTCACCGCGTAGGCTCGCCTGGCGGAACGCCAGACCGGCAGGTCCGCGCTGTCATTTCCCACATAGTCGTATCCACCTTCGCCGTAGCGGCGGACCAGGAGGTCCTGCTTCACCTCGGCCTTCAGGTTGACGCTTTCATCGGTCGCCAGGACTTCATCGAAGATGCCGAGGTGGCCCGCGACCGCGTCCGCCAGCAGGCGATGACTGGCGGTGGCCAGCACCAGGGTCCGGCCTTCCGCCTTCTGGGCGCGCAGCCAGGTGACCAGTTCTTCGTTGTACGGAACCAGTTCGGGATGGAACGGCACGACCTCCGCCAGTTTCGCCTTGAGCCGGGCCTTCCCGCCCTGCCACAGCCACGCCAGCAGGCTGGGAAAGGCCAGGGGGTGGCGCGCGAGATGATCGTTGGCGGTCTCAAACAGCAAATCCGATTTAATTAACGTACCATCGAGATCAACCACCAGGGGATGTACGCTCAAATCAGACTCCGTGAAACCCAGTGCCCACTTCAGCCAGAAACCAAGGTCGAAATATGCTCTGATTCTAACAAGATTATGACTTGAATTTTGAACGATTTTTGCTTTCGCCGGGGCTGCCGGAAGCGGGTGCCGCCAAGCCGGCCGGGGTGCGGCGCCGGCCCCGGCGATTTCGGCCCGTTGGAGCTACTGGGCCGACATGACTTCCTTCAATCCGGCCGCCTTGCCGAGGGCCACGCCCGAGGGATAGACGTACGGCAGGATGAATCGGGCGGCTAGCAGTGAACCATAGGGCGACAGGTGGTTCTTGTCGGCATAGAGCGGGCAGGAACGGCCGTCGATGTCACCCTCGGTTACATAGATATCGCCTTGCTTGAAGGCCAGGTTCAGGGGGATCACAGTGGCCCCGCAGCTCTTGCCGATATCCTGGATTTGACTATTAATAAAACTTTGGAGTTCATCATATTTTTGGCCGGTCTGGAAGGTCCCCTCGTATTTTGCTTGTGCGTCAACCCTAGGGGCGATGATCTTCAAGCGGGCGGTCATCTCGCAGGGGGACGTCTCGTAGTAGGGGACATCCTGAATAATATAAAGCGTTTTATTCAATTGTTGGACGTGTTTGGCAAATTCGCGCAGGAGCTGGAAATCCTGGGGCCGATCATTGTGGTGCCAATAAGTTGCCAGGATGATCTTGGAAATCTCAGGATGTTCAGCCAGTTTCTTGAAGAAATGCCGGGTCTCGGGGTTGCCTGGATCATATAGCTTGGTGCCGAATACCGTCGAGACCAGGCCGGCTTGCCCGGTCTGCTTGGAGAGGATGTCGAATCCCAGCTGGAGGGCGCCGGCATGGCTGTCCCCGATCAGGTAGTAGTCTGGCGGATGTCCGGGCAGCCCCACCTGGGAGTCCCCTTCTCCGCCGTTGGAGAACAATACGGCCTTGGAGAGGTCGCTGGGCAGCCCGGTCAGGACCTGGAATTGGCGGACCTTGCTGGCGACCATGGTCTCCACGATCTTGGGCGGAACATAGACATGCCGGTTGGCCTGGGCATGCAGGACCCCCGACCAGCCCCGTGAAAAGAGGCAGAAGGTGCCCACCGTGACCAGCACGGCGATGCCGGAAATGGCGAAGGCGAAAGATCTCTTCATCGTCCACCGGGGCGAATTCCGGACCGGCAGTTCGACCAGGCGCCAGGAGAGATAGCCCAGGGCCAGGGAAACGACGTACATGCCCACGTAGTCGAGGAAGTACAGGTGGTCATAGGTCACGTAGCGCCAGAACACCGTGACCGGCCAATGCCAAAGGTACAAGGAATAGGAGATCTTGCCGATGAAGACGAAAAACCGGGAGCCAAGCAGCCGGCTCACCGGGCCTGCCTGGCCGTAACGGATCATGAGCGCCGCCCCGAACACCGGTGACAGCGCGGTCAGCCCGGGAAACGGGCTGGTGGGTGAAAGCGTGTAGTAGGGGACCAGGACCAGGATCAGGCCCAGCCAGGCAAAATATTCATTTTTTATTCTCACCGAGGCCCCGAGCCGGACCCCCGGATCGCCTTTCGGCAGGCCGGGCGCCATGGCTAGCAGGGAGCCGAGCAGCAGTTCCCAGGCCCGATACTGCAGCAGATAGAAGGCGCTGTTCTGTTTTCCGGTACTCATGGCCCACAGGGCAGCGGCGAGCGAACCGGCGGCGATGAGCGAGAACACCGGGACGATGAGCCTGGAGCGGACTTTCCAGATGGTGGCGCAGAGGATCGGGATGAAGAAATAGAACTGTTCCTCCACCCCCAGGGACCAGAGATGCAGCAGGGGATTCTGGTGGGTTTCCGCGGCGAAATAGTTCCCGCCTTCCCGCCACGCGTAGATATTGGCGGAAAACAGCGTGCCCATGACCGAAGAATCGGAGAGGTGCACCAGCATGGTCGAATAGAAGACGATGCAGCCGACGATGAAGATACAGACCAGCACGGTGAAATAGGCTGGCAGGATCCGGCGGATGCGGCGATGGTAGAAACCGCGTATGGTGAACTTGTTCTTCCCGAAATCGCGAAGGATGCCGCCGGTGATCAGGTAGCCCGAGATCACGAAGAAGACGTCGACCCCGGCGAACCCGCCCGGGCAGAGGAAGCCGGTCACGTGGTAGACCAGCACCGGAAGGATCGCCAGCGCCCGGATCCCATCAATATGGGGGAAATAATGACCGAAGGCCTCTTGGCTGGGAGCCGTGGAACTGGTTCTGGTCTGCACCTATGCCTCCAGGGCCTGAAAAATCCGATGAGGGCCGCCTCACCCCGGGCAAAATCCCCAAGGCCCGGCAGACAAACGGGTGTCCATGATGATGATAAGCCATTCCCTGTCGCCGGAGGGGGGCGAAAATGGGCCTCGGGCCCGGCGTTCCCGGGAGCCGGTGGCTGAATCCGCTGCCCGCAGGCACGAAAAAGGGGGGCGCGAACGCCCCCCTTCTGCCTGCACGGACGACCTTGCCAGGGGCTAGAAGCCCACGGTCAGGATGGCGTCCGGAACGGTCAGCACCATCTGGACCCCGGTGCCGCTCTGGGTCGGCCGCACCGCGACCGCCGAGGGCAGGGCGAGGCTCCCCGGGAGCGGAATGTCGATGGCGCCGGCGATGATGTTCGCCATGGTGCCGCCGATTCCGGCCAGGGTGCCCACGTTGCCGCCGGTGATCAGGCGCAGGGCGTCGTTTTCATTGTCCGCCAGATAGACCTTGTCGCTGCTGTCCAGCGCCAGGCCCTCCGGGTTCGAGAACAGCGCGGTGCCGATCGTCGCGCCGTCCAGGAAGCCTGCGGTGCCGGGGACTCCGGCGAACGGGGTCGGGGTCCCGCCCGAAGGCAGGTTGCCGATGGTATAGAGCGCCTTGCGGCCTGCATCCGACACATAGAGGGTGTCCTTGGCAGTGTTGAGGGCAAGGCCGACGGGGACATCGAGGACGGTGGTGGCCACGAGATACCAGGTCCCGCCGTTGATCCGGATGATGCGGCTGTTGTTGGCATCCGCGACATAGACGTCCCTGGCGACGGAGTCGACGGCCAGGCCCTGGGGATTGTAGAGCCCATCCACCACGACGGTTCCGGAGCCATCGCGGGTCTGGGTGGCGGAGCCCGCAAGCAGGGTGTGGGCACCGGTGGACTTGTCGACGGTGAAGATCCTGCTGCCACCGCCATCGGCGACGTAGAGGGTGCCGTTCCCGGCCAGGGTGATCCCGGTCGGAGCGTAGGGGGAAGACCCCTGGTAGAGGGTGCTGGTGACACCCGTGGCGAGGACGACCGAGCGCACTGACCGGTTGGAGGTATCAGCCACATAGGCGATGCCGGCAGTCCAATCCACGGCCACGCCGGAGGGGTTGTTGAACCGCGCCGGGCTGTCGTTCCGTCCGGTCGCGCCGGCGACACCCATCAAGGTGGAGACCGGGTAGTTGGCGGTCGGGACTTCCACAGCACGGACGGTGTTGTTGCCGAAATCGGCCACGAACAGGGTGCCCGCCGGGTGGGTGCCGATCGCAAGCGTGGATACCGACAGGCCGCAGGGTGAGGTGAACCGTGCGGTGGTGCCGAGGACGTTGTCGATCGACCCCGCCTGCTGGTCCAGCCCGGCCAGGGGGGTGACGGTCCCCGCCTGCGAGATCATGTTGACGGTGTTGCCGTTGTTGTCCGTCTCGAACAGGGAGACGCCGTCCGTGGCCAGCCCGACCGGGTTGTCGAGCGGGGCGCTCAGGGTCATGGTGCTGACGGCCCCGGTGGTGGCGTCCACGATCCGGATCGCATTGGTGTCACCATCGGCCACGTAGAGGTTGTTGCCGATCCGGGCAAGCCCGAGGGGATTGGTGAAGGTGGCCGTGTTGACCGCGCCATTGGCCGAGCCCTGGGTCCCAGGAGTGCCGGCGAACAGGGTGACCGCGCCGGTGGTGACGTTGACCTTCCGGATGACGTAGTTGCCGGGCGCCTGGTGGCCCTGGTCGGAAACGAACAGGTTGCCGTCCGCGGCAAAGGCCAGGCCGACCGGAACATTGTCCTCGGTGAAGTCGAACACACTGACGCCGGCGGTGTTGGTTCCACTGGAAGCGGCGTTGGCGTAGCCGAAGGTTTCCGGCGTGCCGGCCAGGGTGATGACGTCCTTGGTCGCGAGCGTGATCTTGCGGATGGTGGAATTCCAGGAATCGGCGACGTAGAGGTAGGTGCCGGTTCCATCGATGACCATGCTGGTGGGCCCGAAGAACCGGGCGCCGGTGCCGTTGCCGTCCGCGAAGCCGTGCTGGCCGGCCACGCCGTAGGGGGTGGTGACCTGCCCGGAGGCGTGATCGATCATGCGGATGGTGTTGTTGTCGTAGTCGGCCACGTAGATGTTGCCGAGGCTGTCGATGGCGGTGGCGATGGGCTCATTGAACCTGGCCAGGGTGGGGCCGGTCGCGAAACCGTTGGTGTCGCCCACGCCCGAGGGCACGCCGCTGAGGACGGACAGTTTGCCCGCCGAGAAGCTGCTGGGGGTGAGGAGGCTGGTGTCGGCGCTGCCGCCGGGGGTGGTCACGGTGATGGCGCCGCCGACGGCGAGGGCAGGCACCACGGCGCTGGCGTGGGTGGCATCGATGTTGACGATGCCGGTCCCGGGCGTGCCGTTGAAGCTGATCGCGGTGGTCCCGGCGAGGTGGGTGCCGGTGAGGGTCACCACGGTCCCGGGCCAGCCGTAGACGGGCGAGAAGCTGCTGATGGCCGGAGCGGCGATGAAGGTGAAGCTGCCGCTGCTGGTCGCGCTGCCGCCGGGGGTGGTGACGCTGACGGTGCCGGTGCTGGCGCCGCTGGGCACCACGGCGCTGGCGTGGGTGGCGTCGATGTTGACGATGCCGGTCCCGGCCGCGCCGTTGAAGCTGATCGCGGTGGTCCCGGCCAGGTTGGTCCCGGTCAGGGTGACCACGGTGCCGGCTCCGCCGGTGGTGGGCGTGAAGCTGGTGATGGTCGGGGCGGCGACGAAGGTGAAGCTGCCCGTGCTGGTCGCGCTGCCGCCGGCGGCGGTGACGCTGATGGTGCCGGTGCTGGCGCCGCTGGGCACCACCGCGCTGGCATGGGCGGCGTCGATGTTGACGATGCCGGTCCCGGCCGCGCCGTGGAAGCTGATGGCGGTGGTCCCGGCCAGGTTGGTCCCGGTCAGGGTGACCACGGTGCCGGCTCCGCCGGTGGTGGGCGTGAAGCTGGTGATGGTCGGGGCGGCGACGAAGGTGAAGCTGCCGCTGCTGGTCGCGCTGCCGCCGGGGGTGGTGACGCTGACGGTGCCGGTGGTGGCGCCGGTGGGCACCACGGCGCTGGCATGGGTGGCGTCGATGTTGACGATGCCGGTCCCGGCCGTGCCGTTGAAGCTGATGGCGGTGGTCCCGGCCAGGTTGGTCCCGGTCAGGGTGACCACGGTGCCGGCCCCGCCGCTGATGGGCGTGAAGCTGGTGATGGTCGGGGTGGAGACGAAGGTGAAGCTGTTGGCGCTGGTCGCGCTGCCGCCGGGGGTGGTGACGCTGACGGTGCCGGTGGTGGCGCCGGCGGGGACCACGGCGCTGGCATGGGTGGCGTCGATGTTGACGATGCCGGTCCCGGCCGTGCCGTGGAAGCTGATGGCGGTGGTCCCGGCCAGGTTGGTCCCGGTCAGGGTGACCACGGTGCCGGCCCCGCCGCTGGTGGGCGTGAAGCTGGCGATGGTCGGGGCGGAGATGAAGGTGAAGCTGCCGGAACTGGTCGCGGTCCCGAGCGGAGTGGTGACCGCGATGGTGCCGGTGCTGGCGGTGCTGGGCACCACGGCGCTGACATGGGTGGCATCGATGTTGGTGATGCCGGTGCCGGCGGCGCCGTGGAAGCTGACCGCCGTGGTCCCGGCCAGGTTGGTCCCGGTGATGGTGACCACGGTGCCGGCCGCGCCGGTGGTGGGCGTGAAGCTGACGATGCTGGAAGTGGGCGCCGCGGTGACGGTGACGGTGGTGGAAGCCGACTTGGTGGTGTCATCCGTGGAGGTGGCGGTGATGGTCACGGTCCCGGTGGTCGCGGGGGCGACCCAGGCGCCGGTGGCGGCGGTCATGGTGCCGGCATTGGCGTTGCCCAGGGCGGTGGCGCTCCAGGTGACGGTGCCGAGCAGGCCGCCGGTGGCGGTGGCGGTGAAGGTCTGGTGGGCGCCGGGGGCGACCGAAGCCGCCGCCGGGCTGACGGCGCCGACCACGACCGTCTGCGGAGTCACCGTCGCGGTGGTGGTCGCGGCGGCACTGGCGCTGTTGGTCACGGTCAGGGTGTAGATCCTGGCCCCGGTGGTCCAGTTGGCGGTGATCGGAGCGGAGGCAACCCCGGTCGCCGGGCAGGTGACGCCGTTGTCGATGGCCCCGGTCCCGGCCGAATAGGTGGGCGTCAGGGTGAAGGTGTCGCCGAACAGCGGGGTCGCGCTGCTGGCCACCAGCGAGGTGGCCACGGGCGGGGCGACCGGGGTGGAACCGCCACCGCCGCCACCGCCGCAAGCCGCCATAGCGAACAAGGCCAACGCCGTCGCTCCGAGGCGGAGAGAACGCCGCAGGCCAGAATTGGCCTGCTGCTTCAGGAACAAATGGTCCATAAGGACTCCTCAGCGAGAGATGGAGCTCATCCAATTTGTCTAAGGGTGGTTCCTGAAGGGGAGCGAGCCACACTTGAAAGATAAAAGGGATCGATGAAGATTATCATGCAGGTTCTCTCCTAATCATTCAATAGAGAGAACGGGAATTTTTCCATTCTCAACGTTCAGCCCCTGGCACGAATCATGAAGGGAGAGCAGCTCACCGGCTCTGAACGGCCGTTCGGCCGGGCCTGGGTTCAGCAGCGGCTGGGCAACCGCCTGGGATTGGGTCCTCCCGTCGGCGGCCGGAGCCGGGCGGCCTTCAGAAGGACGGCCAGCGGTTGCCCGAAAGCTGGTTCCCGGTGACCTCGGCGCCGCAGCCGAGGGCCGCATGGATGCCCCGGCCGGAACTGCCGGTGACGGTGTTGCCCTTGACCAGGGTGCCCGGGCACTCCGCCAGGGAGATCCCGTCCTGGCTGCTGCCCTCGACCGAGTTGCCGGTGATCCGCATGTCGCGGGCCCCGCCCCGGAGCAGGATGCCGTGGCCGCGGGTCGCCAGGACCCGGTTGTCCTCGATGGCGTTCCCCTCGCAGGCGGACAGGGCGATCCCCAGGTTGTTGTTGCCAACCACCAGGTTGCGGGCGATCCGGGAGCGGTTGAAGAAGGCGGCGCCCCGGAATTTCCCCGGGGGGCCGCCGCCGATCCCGCCCCCGTGGTTGTCCTTGACCACGCAATCGACGATCTGGAGGTTGGTGACCGTCTCGCCCCGGTTCGGCTCCACGTCGATCCCGAACTCGGGGTCGGTGCCGACGGTGTTGAGGAAGCTGGAGTCCCGGACCAGCATGCCGTCGGCCCCGACGATGGACAGGCCCTGGCGGCGGTTGTGATCGGCGGTCACGCCGCAGAGGGTGATGTCCGAACTGGTGCCGGCCACGTAGAAGCCGTCCCCCCAGCACTCCCTGGCGGTGACGCCCTCCAACGCGACATGGCTGGAATTGCGGATCTTGATGCCCATCCCCCATTCCCCTTCGGTGCCCTGGTGGCCGGCGCGCTCCCCCTCGATGGTGCCGCCGACGAGGTTCACCTCGGTGGCGTCGATCACGGCGACGATCCCGTACTGCTGGGAGGCGTTCGGGAACGCCTTCAGGACCGCTCCCGGGGCCATCCGCAGGGTCATCCGGCTGCCAAGGACCAGCCCATGGCTGTGGTCCTGGGCGAGCGCATCGATCATGTAGGTTCCGTCCGGAATCAGCACGGTCCCCCCGCTGCCGGCCACGGCCCTGATCGCCTTCTGGATGGCGGCGGTGTCGTCGGCGGCCCCGTCCCCGGCAGCCCGGTAGGGGGCCGCCTTGACGTTGACCACCAGCTTCGAGGTCGGCGCCGGGGCGCACGGCCCCAGGTGCGGCCCCGGGGCTCCGCCCAGGCAGTAGGCCGAAAGCAGGCTTCCCGCCAGTCCGGCCCTGGCCGCTGCCAGCAGCCCTTTCCGCTCGCCCATCGACCTCACGCCGGCCTCCCGTCCGTCATTGTGGCGCAAACTCGGCCACCGGCGGGAGGGAGAAGGCCGGTTCCGCCGGAAAACAGGCCCGCCCCGAAACCGGGGCGGGCCTGGGCGGAAGGTCGGTCCGGCCCGCGGGTCCCGGACGGGACCAGCGGGCCGCCGGGGGCCTACTTGGTGGTGTTGCTGCCGACCGTCGCGGTGCCGTCGGCATTATTGACCTGGGTGCCGGTATTGCCGGTGGCGGTGTTGCCGCTGACGACGGTGCCGGTGCAGTAGGACAGGTAGATCCCGTCGCCCTTGTTGCCGGTCACCGTGTT
>Ga0316217_10000786_pt1 | contig 43794 bp, 15 predicted proteins | sample 1anoAmetaG_FD_203633 | JGI IMG/M metagenome (GOLD analysis project Ga0316217, IMG submission 203633) | Freshwater microbial communities from Trout Bog Lake, Wisconsin, USA - 1anoA | ecosystem: Environmental > Aquatic > Freshwater > Lake > Hypolimnion/Profundal zone | place: USA: Wisconsin...
ATCGCGATCCAATCATGGATGAATATCTCGAATTTCTCCAGCGCCATGAAATTGAGTATGACGAGCGATTTGTGTTCGAATGATGCCGCTCGGTCTTGGCTTGCTTACGCCCCTGCCGGGGCTAAAACGAAACGTAAACCCTTCGGACCCACGGCTGCGCCATGGGCTATATTCTTTAAGCCCCTGCCGGGGCAAGAATACGCAAGTCCCGCTGTTACCTATGCCTAGCCGAATCAGTTATGCACCCCCCTGATGGCCCGGCGGCCCGCGGCGCTTTCGCGGCGTGCGCGGGGCGCGTAGAATTCCCTGCATCATGATGCCAACCGAAAACCCATTTGGTGCGGTGCCCGAGCACTTCAACTTCACCCACGATGTCGTGGAGCGCTGGGGGCGCCAGCAGCCCGCCGCGCTGGCGCTGTGGTGGGTCGATGAGGCCGGGACGCAGGAACGTAAGATCACGTTTGCCGCAATGAGCCAGGCGGCGCGGCGGGCGGCCCAGGTATTTGCGGATCACGGAATCGGCCGCGGCGACCGGGTCCTGGTGATTCTGCCCCGCGTGCCCGAGTGGTGGATGGCCATGCTGGGGCTCATCCGCCTCGGGGCGGTGCCGATACCCGGTACGCCACTGCTCACCGCCAAGGATGTAGCCTACCGGCTCCACATCGCCGAAGTGGGCGCGGTCATCATGGATGCCCCCAACGCCGCGAAGGTTGCCGAGAGTTTTGGCGGGAAGCGGTTTATCATCGGGAGCGATCTGGCTAATTGGGTGCCCTTCGAGACGGCTCTGGCGGCCGCGCCCGAAACGCCGGACTACGTGCCGACCCGGGCGGCGGATCCGGGCATCATCTACTTTACTTCCGGGACCACCGGCGAGGCCAAGATGGTGCTCCACACGCAGGCCTCCTATGGCTTGGGCCACACGATCACCGGCAAATACTGGCTGGACCTTTCCCCGGGAGAAATGATCTGGGCCCTGGCGGACAATGGCTGGGCCAAGACGGCCTGGTCGAATTTCTACGGGCCCTGGGGCCAGGGGGCCACGGTTTTTTCGCTCGACATGCGCGGCAAATTTGATCCCGCGTTGATTCTCCAGACCCTTGAACGTTATCCCATTACGGTGTTCTGCGCCCCGGCCACGGCCCTGCGCCTGCTGGTGCGCAAGAACCTGGCGGCGTGCCGCTTTGCCCGTTTGCGCCATTGCGTCTCGGCGGGCGAGGCGCTCAATCCGCCGGTGGCGGCGGCGTGGAAAGCGGCGACAGGGCTGACAATTTACGAGGGCTATGGGCAAACCGAGATGGTCTGCGCCATTGGCTGTTACCGGGGCCTGGGGGATGCGCCGCTGCCCGCCGGCGCGATGGGCCGGGCGGCGCCGGGGTTTGAGGTGGCGATTGTCGATGAAGACGGGCGGGAACTGCCCGTGGGCCAGACCGGGCAGATTGCCTTGCGGGTTAAGCCCCAGCGGCCGTTGGCGCTGTTTGCCGAATACTGGAAGAATGCCGCGGAGACCGCCGGCCGCTACGTGGGGGATTTTTATCTCACGGGCGATACGGGCTACCGCGACCGCGCGGGCTATTTTTATTTTGTCGGCCGGGCCGATGATGTGATCAATTCCGCCAGCTACCGGATCGGCCCGGCGGAAGTCGAATCGGCCTTGCAGGAGCATCCGGCAGTGCTCGAGTCGGCCGCCATCGGCGTGCCCGAGGAAATGCGCGGCGAGATCGTGCAGGCCTACGTGGTGCTCCGCCCGGGGTACGCCGCCGGCGAGCACCTGAAGCGCGAATTGCAGGCGCACTGCAAGCGGGTGACGGCACCTTACAAGTATCCGCGGCAGATTGTGTTTGTGACGGACCTGCCGAAAACCATCTCCGGCAAGGTCCGGCGGGTGGAGTTGCGGGCTAAGGCGGCCGCGGAGGCCAAAACCAAACGGGCACGCGTGCGCCGCCGGCGGAAACTGCTGCGCTATGTCGTGCGCGTCCGCCAGCTCCTGCGGATCGGCACGTAAATCAGCCCGGATAGAGCCGCAACACTTCGACAAAGCGCGGCGGCACGTCCACTTCGTATTGCTCTCCAACCGGTTTGATATCGACGCCGCGCCAGCAGTCGCGCACGCGGGCGGGATGCGCCAGGCCCGTATCAGTCCACTTGATGGTCATGTGCTGGGCGGTACGTTCCTGGTTGGCCAGTCCGATCGCCCGGCCGTCGTCGAGTTCCTTCACCAGGACAAATCCCTGCTTGGTCTGCCCGGTCACGCGGGCACACTGGCCCAGCGTGTCCTGGTTGATGTCGATAAGATCCGGGTTGCAGAGGATGCGCAGGGTGAAGTCGTCGAGTTTGCTCATGTCGCCGCTGTAGAACAGCGGGCAGGACATCAGGCACCAGAGCGACATGAAGCTGTATTGTTCGTTGGGCGTGAGCGGGCAGGGGTGCGACATTTCGAATTTGCCGTTGCGCTGCGCGCCGATCCAGCCGATCTGGATGTAATCCGGGTCGTTCCAGGCGCCGGGCTTGTTGCTGTCGCGCAGCTGGCAGTTCTTCAAGGCAATTTCGAAAATGCGGTTGAGCTCAAAACCCAGGTCGCCGCCGGTGCGCCACGAATGGCCGCCCACTTCCGCCCCCCATTTCCACACGTCGCCCATGCCGTACTGGCAGAGGTTGAACACGATATCGCGGTCCTGCTGCTGGAGCAGGCCGCCCATGAGCCGATAGGGCTTTTGCATGGCCGCCAGGTCGGATTTGCTGCCGGCCACGTGGCCATAGGAGCACCAGTCGTACTTGAGGAAATCAAAACCCCACGCGGCGAATTGCCGGGCATCCTGCTCTTCGTGCTGGTAGGCGCCGCCAAAGCCGGCGCAGGTGCGCGGCCCGGGCGAGGTGTAGATGCCGGCCTTGAGCCCCTTGGCGTGCATGTAATCCGCCAGGCGCTTCATATCGGGGAAATACGCATTGGGCTGGATGTTGCCCGCGGCATCGCGCACCGGCCCGACCCGTTTGGGATCGGTCTGGTACTTGCTCAGGCTCGGGGCGTTCATCCAGCAATCGTCGACGTTCACGTACTGATACCCGGCATCGGCCATGCCGCTCGATACAATTATGTCGGCCGCCTGCTCCATGAGTTCCTGGGTGATGCGGTTGTAGTGGGTATACCAATGGTTATAGCCCATCGATGGCGTGAGCGCGAGCGTATCGCCGGCCACCAGCTTCCACCGGCGCTCGGCGTGGCCCTGGGCGTTGTGGGCGTGGAAGGTGATGGCGTACTGGCCGCGCGGGGGCGTGGTGCCGGTGATAATGCCGGTGGCCGCATCGAGCGCCAGGCCCTCGGGCAGACTTTCGGCACTGAACGTCAGCGGGCGCTGGCCGGTGCACGGGATGCGGTAGAGCAGCGGGTGTCCGGGCCGGGCCCCGTAAATCGTCGGCCCGTTGATGCGCGGCGTGGCCGCCGGCGCCGGCGAAAGAATGACCCGCTCGTCCGCGGCCTGCACACTCGCCGCCGCACTCCATAAACACAACGCCGCGATCGCCAGTACGGTTTTCATACTGCTTCCTTTTCCTGCACGCCAGACATGCTGATTCTACCCGATTCTCACGGCGTGGCACCGCCCAAATATCGCGTGCTCAGTTCCACGAGTTTCTGGCGGATTTCTTCGACATGCGCGGGGGACACAACCCGGCACCAGCGATAGGCGATGCGGCCGGCGGGGTCGATGAGGAAGGTCGAGCGGTAGACGTAGTCGGTGGTGGTGGTGCCGTTGCGGGTTCTCAGCCAGGTCCCGTAGCTGGTCATGGTTCTCTGGGGCGGTGGATCGGTCAGGAGGGTCAGGCCCGAGATTTTGTATTGAGCCTTGGCCAGGCGATGGGTGCTGGGGGCATCGGGCGAAATGCCCAGCACGGTGGTGGGCAGGCTCGGCAGGCCCCGGAGCAGCTTGGTAAATTCGGTCGCGTTACAGGGGCATTCGGGGGTGTCCGCGGGCGGATAGAAATACAGCACGACCCAGCGGCCGCGCAGGCTCGAGAGCGTCAGCCGCATATCATTGTCGCTGATGAGGTTGAAATCCGGCGCCGGTTGGCCCATCTCCGGCGCACGGGCGGCGGCCGGGGCGGCCCCTTCCGGCGCGGGGTAGGGGGACGGGGCGGTGGCCTGGCAACCCCAGAGGACCAGAGCCATGAGCGCCAGTAATGGCCGGGGAAATGATTGCATGCGCCGGATCCCTGTGCAAGAAAAAAAGGCCGCGCGATCCGGGGATCGCGCGGCCTTGAAGTTTACCCGTTGCGGCTTCCAGTTCCAGCCGGGCGCTTAACGATAGAAGTTGGTGGATTCGGTCTTTTCCACCGGGCGCGTCAGCTGGTCGGAGGTCAGCGTGGTCTTGAAGCGGACATCCCCGGGCTTAAGCGCCTTGACCTTGACGGTCCAGACCGCCTTGGCCTTGGGCGCCAGCGCGGGCAGCGGCGCGAAGGTGACGGTCGAGACGCCATCAAACGTGCCGGCGGTGGCCCCGCCGCAGGAATCATAGCCCATCGTGTCTTCCAGGATGCCCTTGACCACGACGTTGGTATCGGTGGCCGAACCCTGATTGGTGATGGTGATGACGTAGGTTTCAACATTGCCCACTTCGATCGGATCGGTCAGGTCGACCATTTCCAGCAGGATCGCAGGAATGCCCCGGACGGCGGTTTTGGCCTCGGCGGAGACCGCCTCGGCACAAAAGGCGCGGGCGACGGCCGTGTTCTGGAGGTCGCCGATGGCGTCGGCCTGCACCACCACGTTGGCGCGCACCGTGGCGCCGGGCTTGAGCGTGCCAAGGTTCCAGGTGATCGCGCCGGCGGCGTTGGAGGTGGCGTTGTTGGTCGCGGAGACCAGCCGGGCGCCCGGCGGGATATTGTCCACCAGCGTCGCCTGGCGGGCATCGCCATCGCCGGTGTTGGTGACGGTGATATCGTAGCTGATGGGGCGGCCGAGATAGATCATGGCTGGGGCGGTCTTGGTGATCTTGAGCACCGGGGCCTTGACCACGGTGCAGGTGACGGCATTGGCGGCGAGGTTGCCATCGGCGGTGGCCATGGACGAGTTGTTGATGGTGCCCACGTCGGTGGCTTTAAGGACGCCGTCGAAGGCCCGGCGGCTCCCGGCCGGCAGTTCACCGACATCCGCGATGAAGGCCTTGCGGCCATCGCTGGTCAGCGCGTTGGCGGGCAGATCGTTCTTGATTACGACGTGATGGGCGGTGCCGGTGCCGGTGTTGGTGACGACATAGCGGACCGGAATCGGATCGCAGCGGAGCACTTCGGGCGGGGCCTCGGCGGTGAGCGTGAGCTTGGGCTGCACGACATTAATGCCCACGCAGCAGGTTTTCTGCTCGTAGGTGCCCGAGGCGCAGTTGCGCAGCACGCCCAGGCCCGTGGCTGTACCGCTGACCTTGATGGTGCGGGTTTCGTGAGGGGCCAGCGTGCCCAGCGCCCAGTGATAGCAGCCGCTGTTATCCAGCGTGGTGACCGGCGGGGTGGACGAATCGAGGTTGAAGGTGGTGCCGCCATGGTCGGTGATGTCCACGGCGTTGATGGCATGGCCGGTGAGATTGGTGACGACAATATCCACGGCGAAGACCTGCCCCAGGGTTACTTCGGCCGGGGCGGTGCGCTCGATGAACAGATCGGACGTCTCGCGGGCACCGGTGGGGAGGGCGACGGTGCAGTGGGACAGGCTGTCGGTAACGGTGACGACCACCGGCGGGGGCAGGGGGGCCTCAACGGTGGGGCGGGCCTCCTGGCAACCGGCCAGCACCAAAGCCCCAGTCAGGGCGACCGCCAGGATCCATGCGGATGTCAACATTTTTCTCACAGCTTAATCTCCAATTTAGATGGCAATATATTATCTATTTAAGACCTGCGGCAACGAACCGCAGAGTTAGAAATGAACGTTTAAACAACGATACACATGAATCACGCATCCCATTGTAAACAGGGCGTGCGGCGAAATGCAATAAAGAAACCGTGGGATCGGTTATCGGTCCGGCAACGCGTCGCCCCCGCGATCGCTGGAATACCAGCGCCGGGCGCCGTAATCTGGTAAGCTGGGGTAATTGGCTAATATGCCCTGCGGCGCCGCGGCCGGTTCGATGGATCAATCATTATTTTGTCATGCCGACACATCTCGCCCCATCTTATCCATCTTGCCCAGAATTCCAGGCCGGCGTACGTGCCGGAGCGTTGCAAAAAATATTTTTTTTCCCGCGGGCGGCCCGTCCCTGCCCCCCCCGGCCCTACGAACCCTTGTACTGCTGCCCGATCCAGTTCCAGAACTCCGGCGCGCGGTAGGCGGTTTTCCACGCGTCGTGCCCCACCGAGGCGTAGGGGGTGTATTCCACTTTCGCGCCGGCCTGCTTGAGCGCCGCGTACATCGCCGCGGAATCCCCCGCGCCGATGCACGGGTCGACCGCGTTGTGGTAGATCCAGATGGGCAGGCCGCGCACCGCGGGCACCGCCTCAAGCCGCGCCCAGCCCGAGATCGGCACCAGGGCGGCAAACTCCTCGGCCGCGAACTGCCCGGCCGTCCAGACGCCATAGCCGCCGGTGGAGAAACCCGTCGCAATGATGCGGCGGCGATCAACATTGTAATGCCGCTTGACGTCCTGGAGCGTGTCCAGGGCTTCGTGCACATCCTTATCCGTCCACCGGTCGGACGTGCAGACCGGGAAGATCACGATCCACTCGAGCGTCTGCGCCCGCGCCGCCACCACCGGCCCCAGGCCCGTGCGCAGCACCTTGTCCGGATCGTCGCCATATTCGAACATGCCATGGAAGAACAGGATCGTCGGATACGCCTGGGACGGATCGTAGTCGTGCGGAATAAATACCGCGTACTTCCGCTGCGATTCGGGATTGACCCGGTACACAAACCCCCGCCCTTCCGGCATGCCGGCGGTAAAATCCCGCGGATTCCAATCGGTCGCACAACCCCCGAGGCCGCCGAGCGCCGCCATGGCGCCCGCCAGCGTCAGCGCCAGGCGTAGCCACCGCTCGCCGTCCCGCCGCCTCCGCCGCACACGACCGCCCGCCCAACCATTTTCCATAGTGCTCCTTTGGCTCTGTGATCCAACATTATAGATGGTAGCGTCTTCCGGTGCGGATGAAAATCGGCCAATGGCCTGCGGTTGTTGGTGCCAGGGGAAGCAAGAAGGCAGGAGGCAGAAGTTCCGGACGATCTTGACCACGATGGTGGCCAGCGGAAACGTGGGTAAAGTGACGCGAATCGTCACTGGCTGACCAGGCGCCGTTTGGGAGGGGCGCACATTGACGCCTGGCCCCAGGGCCACCGCTAAATGGGGCGAGTCATAGCGCAAGCATCCATGGTGCAATGGGCGCCAGGATTGGTAACATGGGCGCTCGGAAAACATGGAAAGGAACGGTCTATGCGCAACATATGGTATGTCGCGGCGGTGGTTCTGGGGCTGGTTTCGGCGCGGTGGGTGGTCGTGGCGGCCGGCCAAGATGCGGCGCCCGCGCCGGTGGGCGCAGGGGCGGTGTTGGCGTATCCGGACCTGGTTCATCGTTTGACGGATCTGGAACATCTGGCCACGCTGCCGCCGGCCGGCAAGCGCGGGGCGCAGGCGTCCAGCTATGATCGCGCCAGCAAATATGATGCGGCGCAGGACCGTTATATTGCGTGGGGCGCCAACGGGGATGGCGGCGGTATTGTGCGGCGCGAAGGGAAGGAATCCGTCCTGGCGGAAATCACCGGGCCGGGGTGCATTTGGCGCACGTGGTCGGCCACGCCGGGCAAGGGCCATGTCCGCATCTTCCTGGACGGGGCGCCGGAGCCGGCGGTCGATCTGCCGTTTACCGGGTATTTTGACGGCAAGAATGAGCCTTTCACCCGGCCGGAGCTGGTCTATAAGACCACCGCCAACGGCTTTAACAACTACACACCCATGCCGTTTGGCAGGTCCTGCAAAATTGTGGCCGACGAGGGCTGGGGCAACTATTACCACTTTACCTATACCCAATTTGCACCCGGGACCCAGGTGCCGACCTTTACGCGCACGTTGGCCGCGGCCGATGCCGCCGCGCTGGACCAGGCCAATGCGCTACTGGGGGCGTGCGGCACCGACCCGGCGGGCCGGCGCGCCGGGGCGCAGACGCTGGTTAAGACTCTTACGGTTGGCGCCGGCGCCACCGCCGCGGCACTGGAACTGGCCGGACCGGCCGCCATCACGGCGCTGCGCGTGAAGCTGGACCTGCCGCAGGATCCCGACGCCCAGCGCGCGCTGCTGCGGCAGTTGACGCTGCAAATTACCTGGGACGACCAGAGGGAGCCGGCGGTGTGGGCCCCGCTGGGTGATTTCTTTGCCAGTTGCGCCGGCGCGGTGCCGTTTCGTTCCCTGCCCGCCGGCGTGCTGGAGGATGGCACATTTTATAGCTACTGGTACATGCCTTTTGGTTCGGCCGCGCATATCACCATTGGCAACGAGGGTCCGCAACCGGTGCCGGTGCAATTGCAGGTGACCACAGCGCCGTTGACGGCCCCCGTTGCAACGTTGACCCGTTTTCATGCCAAGTGGCATCGGGATGCGTTTGTGCCGCAACGCGCCGATCGGGCCCCGGACTGGACGATTCTACAGACCACGGGGCGCGGCCGTTACGTGGGCGTGGCGCTGCATGTGTGGAATCCCGGCGGCGGGTGGTGGGGCGAAGGGGATGAAAAGTTCTTTGTCGATGGCGAGAAATTCCCGTCCACATTTGGCACCGGGTCCGAGGATTTCTTCGGCTATGCCTGGTCCAGCGGCAATACGTTCGTGCGGCCGTTCCACGACCAGCCGCTGAACGAACACAACGCCGGCCATGTCAGTATCGATCGGTGGGAGATCGCAGAGAATGTGCCGTTCCAGGAGTCGTTTGAAGGGTGCATTGAGAAGTACTTTCCCAATGCGCGGCCCACGCTTTATGCCGCCGTGGCGTACTGGTACCTGGCGCCGGGCGGCACCGATGCCTATGGGGCCGTGCCGGTGGAGCAGCGTACAGGCTATTGTGTGCGGCCCGCGGCGTTTCACGAGAAAGATGTACTGGAAGCCGAAACGCTGCCCATTGTGGCCTGCCCGGCGGGTAATGTTGCGCCGCAACCCATGGCGGATTTCGGCGCCAACACCTGGAGTAATAATGAGCAACTGTTCTGGCGCTGCCACGCCAAGGGGCAGGAACTGACGTTGGGATTCCCGGTGGCCAAAGCCGGAACGTATCACCTGCTGGCGCGTTGCACCAAGGCCCCGGACTACGGCATCTTCCGTCTGAGTGTGGACGGCACCGCCGCGGGGGAACCCATCGATCTGTACGATACGAAGGTTTCCGCCGGGTCCGCCACCGACCTGGGGAGCTTCGAGCTGACGGCCGGTGTCCATAAGCTGACGATTCAGGCGCTGGACAAGAATGCCGCCAGCCGCGGCCTGTTCTTCGGGCTCGATTACCTAAAGCTGGTCGCGGCACATTGAGGGCCGGCGTATTGAAGACGCGCCTAACTTATAGCCGTCGCCGCAGCGGCGACGTTCAGGACGTGGAGAACGCTATGGCGGCCTTTCCTTGCGTGATGCGTGACGGCAGGTGGGTAGCGGCCTGTTTTCTCTCTTGGTTAGGTGTCCTCCTGATGGGGGCCGGCGTCGCATCGGGGGCGGAGCCCAAGGCCGATCCCCATGGGCTGATCATCCATCCGCTCAAGCTCGAGGAATGGCACGCCAGTGCGCCGGATATTGAGAAGGTGCTGGCATCGGCGGCGGAGGAGCTCTGGAAGAATTTTCCGGAACGGACACTGCCGGCCATCGACGTGGAGCCGCAGGGTGGGCCGGTGACCAATTTTCGACGGGCTGAAGATGGTGCCTATCACGTGCAATTGAATACCGGCGGAACTTTCTGGTCGCAATATGCCTACCAGTTTGCGCACGAGTTCTGCCACATCCTGTGCAACTATCGGCAGGGGCCGCGGAACAATAAATGGTTCGAGGAATCACTCTGCGAGTTGGCATCCATTTACGCCCTGCGCGGGATGGCGCGGACGTGGCAGACCCATCCGCCCTATCCGAACTGGAAGGATTACTCCAAGTCTCTAAACAGCTACGCGGACGATTTGCTTAAACAGGGGCAATTGCCGGCGGGCCTGACGCTGGCACAGTGGTTTGCGCAGCAGCGCGAAGAACTGGCGAAGGATCCGGTGCAGCGGGAGAAGAACCGCGTGGTGGCCGTGGCGCTGCTGGATCTGTTTGAAACCGCGCCGGAGCATTGGGAGGCGGTAGGGTATCTGAACCAGGGCGATACAGGGTGGGCACGGAGTTTTGCGGTGTACCTGGCGGATTGGGAAGCGCAATGCCCGCAGCGGCATAAGGCGTTTGTGCGGCAGATTGCGCAGCGGCTGGGCATCAAGAACTCTACCTAACCCAGGAGATTAAAGCGGCGGTCGCAACACGAATAAATAAGCCACCAATGAACCCGACTGAACACAAATTCGGAAGAGCTAATAATCAAATACCCGCCGCCCACCAATCGCCGCCATCATTTGTCCCCATTCATGTTTATGGGCGTTTATTTGTGGCTAATTTACGTTGGATATTGGTCCCGCGTCGTCTTGCCAGGAACCCTATGGGATCGTTTGCAACGCGACGTTGTCGAAGGCGCACAGATGCCACTGCAACACCAACGAATGATGGAAGCTTGTGTTACGATGTATGCGGCACGCCTTGGTTCCATGCCAGAACCGAGGCTTCTTATAAATGTCGTGAATGGAGAACTATCGTGGCCAAGAACTTCAAAGATCTTTCGGAACAGGAAATTCTGGCTTTGGCGATCTCGCTCGAAGAGACCGACGGGCGCATCTATGGGGATTTTGCCGAAGGGCTCCAGCAGACGTTTCCGGCCACCGCGGCGGTGTTCCGCTCCATGCAGGCCGAGGAAAACGAGCATCGGCGCAGCCTCATCGAGCAGCACCGCGCCCGCTTTGGCGAGCACATCCCGTTGATCCGGCGCGAAGATGTGCGCGGCTTTGTGGCCCGCCGCCCGGTCTGGCTCACACGCCCGCTGGGCATCAACGTGGTGCGCAAGCAGGCCGAGATCATGGAACTCGAAACGCGCCGCTTCTACGAGCAGGCGGCCCAGAAGGTCGGCGATGCCTCCACCCGCAAATTGCTCGGGGACCTGGCGGATGCCGAACGAAAGCACTCGGCCGCCGCCGAGGCGCTGAGCGAAAAGCAGCTCACGCCCGATGCGCGCCAGGCCGAGGATGAGGCCCAGCGGCGGCTGTTTGTCATGCAGATTGTGCAGCCGGGCCTGGCCGGGCTGATGGATGGTTCGGTCTCCACGCTCGCCCCGCTGTTCGCGGCGGCCTTTGCGACCAAGAGCAGCCATGACGCGTTCCTGGTGGGGCTGGCGGCGTCGGTGGGGGCGGGCATCTCCATGGGCTTTGCCGAGGCACTCTCCGATGATGGCAGCCTGACCGGGCGCGGCAAGCCGCTGGTCCGCGGCATTGTCTGCGGACTCATGACCGCCGCCGGCGGCATCGGCCACACCCTGCCATACCTGATCCCGCATTTCTGGGTGGCCACATCGGTGGCGGCGGTGGTGGTGGCCTGCGAACTGCTGGCGATCAGCTTCATTCGTAACCGGTACATGGATACGCCGTTCCTGGCGGCGGCGTTCCAGGTGATCGTCGGCGGCATATTGGTCTTCCTGGCGGGCATTGCCATTGGAATTTCGTAGCGGGGGAAATCGCGAAACTTTGACGCGTGCGCGGACCTAACACCAAGACATCAAGACTCGAAGACACGAAGCGCCCATTTAGCGGTGGCCCTCGGGGCCAGGCGTCACGGAGGCGAGAAGTTACGGCGCGACGGTTGCTTCCGCCTTGTGGTTTGCACTCCATAGCCCCCAGCGCTCCCGAACGTCTGCCATCTTCATTCTCACGCTGCGCCAAAGCCGCTCCGCCACGTCGGGTGCATTTCAAAAAAGGACCCCAAGCCGGAAGGCAGAAGCAACGGTCCCGCCATAACTCCGTAACGTCGAAATTCCACGCCGCCGGGACGCCTGGCCCCGAGGGCCACCGCTAAAGGGTCTGGTGCGCGCGAGTTTTTGTGAAAAGCCCGGGCCCAAAGACCGCGCTATCATAGTGTGCGTTCATTTTGTAGTGGGCTGTACACAACTCAAGTGCGCCTGGGTGCTAAGACGGGAGCGGCGATGGAATTGGGCATGATCGGACTGGGGCGGATGGGGTCCAACATGGTGCGGCGGTTGCTCCGCGGTGGCCATCGGTGCGTGGTGCAGGATCTGCATCCGGCGGCGGTCCAGACTCTGGTACAGGAAGGCGCGGTGGGGACGGCCACGCTGGCGGACCTGGTCGCGGCCTTGACGCGGCCCCGGGCGATATGGTTGATGGTTCCGGCGGCCGTGGTCGATGGTACGCTCGCGGCGCTCGCGCCGCTGCTGGACCCCGATGACGTGGTGATCGACGGCGGCAACTCGCATTACCATGACGACCTGCGCCGCGCGGCGGAACTGGCAAGCCGCGGCATTCATTACGTGGATGCCGGCACCAGCGGCGGGGTGTGGGGTCTGGAACGCGGGTATTGTTTAATGCTGGGCGGAGCGGTGCCGATCATCCAGCGTCTGGAGCCGATCTTTGCGACCCTGGCGCCGGGCGCCGGTGCGGTGGCACGCACGCCCGGCCGCGACGGCGTGCCCCTTTCCACCGCGGAGCGCGGCTATCTGCACTGCGGGCCCAGCGGCGCGGGGCATTTCGTTAAAATGGTGCATAACGGTATCGAATACGGCCTCATGGCGGCGTATGCCGAGGGGCTCAATGTTTTGAAAAATGCCAACGCGGGCACGCAGGCGCGCCCGGCCGATGCCGAGACCACCCCGCTGCGCCATCCGGAATTTTTTGGTTATAACCTGAATCTGGCGGAGATTGCCGAAGTGTGGCGCCGCGGCAGCGTGATTTCCAGTTGGCTCCTGGACCTGACCGCCCGGGCGCTCGATGGGTCGCCGGCGCTGGAAAGCTACACGGGGCACGTTTCGGATTCAGGCGAGGGGCGCTGGACCGTTGCGGCGGCCGTGGATGCCGGTGTCCCGGTGCCCGTACTGGCCACCGCCCTGTTCGCCCGCTTCAGTTCCCGCGGCACGGCGGACTTTGCCGACCAGTTGCTCTCGGCCCTGCGGCACGAATTTGGCGGGCATAGGGAAAAGGCCCCGGCGGCCCCGCCCAAAGCGTAAACACGAAGCCGACGTGGCGAAGACGCCCAGCGCAGCCAGCCGCAACGAACAAGAATAAACACGAAGCCACAAAGTCACGAAGACGCACGAAGAAAGGCAACGAGAGGCAGACGAACACGAAAACGTCCAGTTGAGAATAACAAGGGGCGCCGCATGTCCGAACCATCTGATGCGTTCATTTTTTTCGGGGCGACGGGGGATCTGGCGTATAAGAAGATCTTTCCGTCGCTGCAATCGATGATTCGCCACGGGGATCTGAATATGCCGGTGATCGGCGTGGCCAAGGCCGGGTGGGGTCTGCCCGAACTGATCGCCCGGGCCCGCGCGAGTCTCCAGGAATACGGCGGGGGGGTTGATGAGGCGGCCTTTGCGCGCCTGACGGCACAACTGCGCTACGTGGATGGCGATTACCGCAATCCCGACACCTTTGCCCAGTTGCACGGGCTGATGCAGGGCGCCAAGCATCCGCTGTTTTACCTGGCCATTCCGCCAAGCATGTTTGCCACGGTGGCCGAGGGGGTGGCCACCATGGGGTGTGCGCGCGGCGCGCGCATCGTCGTGGAAAAACCCTTCGGGCGCGACCTGGCCTCGGCCCGGGCGCTGGATGAAACGCTGCATCGGTTCTTCCGCGAAGACGCGATCTTCCGCATCGACCATTACCTGGGCAAGGAGCCGGTGCAGAACCTGCTCTATTCGCGTTTTGCCAACCTGCTGCTCGAACCGCTGTGGAACCGCAACTGCATTGCCGATGTGCAGATCACCATGGCCGAGAAGTTCGGCGTGCAGGGGCGGGGCAAACTGTATGAAGAGGTCGGGGCGATCCGCGACGTGATCCAGAACCACATGCTGCAACTGGTGGCGCTGCTGGCGATGGAGCCGCCGGCCGGGCCCGCGGGCGAAGCCCTGCGCGACGAGCGCGCCAAGGTGCTGCGCCTGGTGCGCACGCTTACGCCGGCGGATGTGGTGCGCGGGCAGTTCCGGGGCTACCGGCAGGAGCCGGACGTGGCCCCCGCTTCGCGCGTGGAAACTTTTGCGGCGGTGCGCTTCTGGATCGACAGTTGGCGCTGGGCGGGCGTGCCGTTTTATGTGCGCGTGGGCAAATGCCTGCCGGTGACCTGCACGGAAATCTTTGTGCAGCTCAAGTATCCGCCGCAGTACGTGTTCTCCGAGGCGGACCGGGGCAAACCCAATTACCTGCGCTTCCGCCTCGCCGGCGAGGTGGTCACCGCCATCGGCATGCGCGCCAAACGGCCCGGCGGCGGCATGACCGGCACCGATGTGGAACTGGTCGCCCAGCGCTATGGGCATGCGGAAATGGAACCCTACGAACGCCTGCTGGACGAAGCCATGCGCGGCGAAACCGCCTACTTTGCGCGCCAGGATGCCGTCGAGGAAGCCTGGCGCGTGGTCGATCCGGTGCTGGGCGACGCGGTGCGCGTCCAGGAATACGCGCCGGGCACCTGGGGCCCGCCCGCCGCCCAGGACCTGATCACCGCCGCCGGCGGCTGGCACAACCCGTGCACCGATTAATGCAGTTCCAGTACCGCTACACCCTCGGCGGCCAGCGGCAGGGTGGCCGTGCCGGCGGGGGCGGAAAGGCTTTGGCCGGTGAGCAACTCGCGCGTGGCGGCGCTGCCTTCCAATGTAATTTGCGCGCTGCGTGGCACCGCGCTGTCGTTAAAGACCGTCAGAAAACGCCGGCCAAAGCGCTCCACATGAATACGCGCATCGGCACTGCGGGCGTGGGTGATCGGTTCCCACCCGGCCTCGGCCACCTGGCGGCACAGCGGCACGTACTTCTTAAAGAGGTCCCGGTCGCGTTCATATAGCTCGGGCCGCGTGAAGTAGGCACCGGTGGACGCGTCGGCGCTGAAGAAACCGGGGAACATGCCATACGCCAGGCAGCGCTGCATATAGTTTTCCACGCGGCTATGCGGGAGTTTCTCAAAATGGGTGTTCATCAGGAAACAATAGGGTTTGCCGCGGCACAGCGCCCGGCGGAACAACAGCGCCTCATCGGACCAGGGCCGCCATTGCCCCTGGGGGTTCCAGTCGGCCTCGGTGCCCATGACGTCCAACTGCGGCGCCAGCCAGCACAAGCTGTCGGGGGTGGCGTTGGCCATCATCAATTTGCCCATGGCGTGGACGTCGCGGGCCATCGCCCGCACATACTCGAAGGCGATCAGGCCGCGGAAGATCGCCGGGTGGAAAGTCTCGGGGGCAAACGTCAGTGGGGTGTCGGCGGCGGAAAAATGGTCACGGCGGAAATCCAGAACGTCGGTCACATAGCCTTCGCTGGAGTCAACATACTCCCCCGCGAGCTCGCCGTGCCGGGACGGGCCGTACAGCGCGGCCCGCAACTGCGGGTTCCATTTGTTCTTGAAGTCCGTAACGGCGCCGGCGATGCCCGGCATCGAATTCATGCTCCAGACGGCGCCATGGCACCAGGGTTCATCCAGCAGGCGCGCCGGCGGCCGGCCCGTCTCGTCGGCATAGACGCTGGTGGCCCACGCCTGGGCCTCCGTGCTGTGCTTTTCATCCGCCAACCGCTGGGCCGCGGCCCGGGCTGTGGCATAGGTGCGCGGCACGTCCCGCACCGGCGGCGTAACCTTCTGCCCGACGCTGGCGAGGGCCGCAGCCTGGGCGGCAGCACCAGGCTCCGCCATCCGCATCCACCAGGTCAGCGGCTCGGTATAGCGGAACGTCAGGATGTCGTGGGCATTATCCCAGGTAGTTTCGTCGTTGCCTTCCTTAAAGCGAAAGCCAAAATCCTCCCCGTGCCGCAGCGTGCTGATTTTGGCAAAGGGCATCCACAGTCCCTGCTGCGGCGTGCGGCAGCGGAAATGCTCCGGGAACAATTCATAGTACCGCGCCAGGGCGGCGCGAAAGCCCCATGCCGGATCGAAGGTGAAGGTGCAGAAGCGCACGTGGGCCTGGGGCTTTTCGGGGGCCAGGCCCAGGTCGTACGCCAGGAACAACTCTTCCGTGGCGGCGTTATAGCCGGCGCGAAACAATGCCGGATGATCCATGTCGATGCCGATGGCCGTGCCGCGGCCGCCCTGGGAGATGGCGGCCAGCGGATAGCGCGACAACCGGCCCCGCCCCGCCGGCGTTGGGTTGGCCAGCATGTATTCGCGGCCGGGCAGTAGTTTTTCGTCGTGGCGCGGATTGGCCAGCCACTGCCCGCCGGCGCGGGGGATGGGCAGCGCGTAGACCAGGGTGACCGCCCGATCCGTGTTCGTGGTGGCTTGCAGCGTCGCATCTATAAATGTTACGCCTGGTCCAAAAGTGCGCCGCGTCTCAAGACGCAGACCGGCGGCGGCACTGGCGATATACAGGAAGCCGGAGTTGGCGGTCACATCCCTCACCTGGAAACCTTCGCCGGCGGGTTGGGCGGTCACGGGCACGCCGTCAAAGATACAGGCTCCCGGCGGCGTCTTGATTTCCTGCACGGCGGCATCCTTGAACCAGGCTTGGCCGCTATGGTGGCGCAGCAGCATATGAAACGCGACCGACTTGACGGGCTTTTCCGGCAGCACAGTCACGGTGCGGCGCTCCCAGTCGTGCGTGCCGACGGTAAAGGCGGCTACCTGGCCCCAAAGTGGCGTGCCGTCAGTATAGGTCAGGTCCAGGTAGAGGGAGTAATCTTCGTCGCGTTGGCCGCCGACATCCTGGGCCTTGCTCCAGGCCACCGCGACGATCGGCTGCGGCGTGGTCTGGTTAAGTTCGACGGTTTGGTACAGGCCGCGCTGCGCCGGGTGGGGCCCATTGTCACAGCCAAATGCCGCCCCCTCCCGGGCAAAGCCCTTCTCCCAGGGCTGCCAGCGCCCGGGCGCCAGGAGGTTGGCGCCGGCGGGCGCGGTGGTCAGCAGCACTTTAACGCTTTGGCCGTCAGCTAACGGCTCTGCGGCCAGGCCCTCGCGCGGCGGCAGCACGAGGACACTCAGGACCAAAACCATCAGCCATAGGCGGGACATGGAAAGCCTCCAATTCATCGCTGGCGTATCTTAGTTGATGGTGCCACCGCCAGCCATGCCAGCGATCCCCTGGTAGCGTTAGCGCTCCGGTGCGGCGCACTCTGCCGCCGGTTACTCTTCCGGTATAATCCGCCGTTGAAACTTGGAGATTCCTGGATGGCAAAAGCACAACTCTTCGCCCTGGCCATGCTTCTTAGCGGCTGGACCGTTCTCCACGGCGCGGCGGCCGTGCCGCAGGATCCGGTGGTGGACCGGATCTACCAATTCTTCGTGCCCTGTACGGAGGCCAATTCGCGGCCCAACCTGGGGGCGTATCTGTGGATTCCGCCGCATACGCCGCAGATCCGCGCCGTCATGGTGGGCATGCACAACGGGCTGCCGATCAACATCCTGCAAAGTCCGCCGGTGCGTGCCGTGTGCCGCAAGCACGGCATCGCCCAGATCCTCTTTACACCCTGGGCCAAGGATATCGGCGGGACCATGATGAAGGATTTGACTTTCGATGTCACCGATCCCCAGCGCACGGCGGTCTATGACGGCTACCTGCAGCGGCTGGCCGCAGTCTCGGGCCACTCCGAACTGATGGCCGCGCCGATCGTCCCCCTTGGCCATTCCGCGTACTGCGGCTTTCCGTTCGAGGCGGCTATCCGTAACCCCGGGCAATGCCTCGGCAGCATTCCGATCAAGGCCGGGCTGCCGGATATTTACAATTTTTTCCTCCCGGGCGGGAAAGCCCTGCACCCCAATGCGGCGCTGGCGCTGCGCTACGTGCCGATTCTTTTTGTGACCTCGGCCAGCCAGGAAACCGTCGGCTGGAGCGCCTATCCGCACGCCCTGGGAACGTACGGACTGGGCAGCTATCGGTGCGACCACGATGACAATCCGGGGACGGACTACGAGCCGCGCAACGACCTTTTCGGCGCCTGCTGGGAGATGACCAGCGGCCACTTTGACATGCTGCCGCGCAACTACCAGTTCGTCGCCGACTGGCTCGACGCGGTGGCCGCCGCGCGCCTGCCGGAAAAGGCCGGCAACCCGCTGAAGAATCTCACGCTGCGCGACGGCTGGCTGATGGATCCGCGGATCCCCGCCACGGGCGAACTACCCAAGGATTACCCCATGCCCGCGCCGTATCTCCAGTACCAGGGCCACCGCAAGGACGCCCTCTGGTTCCCGAACGAAAAGCTGGCGCGGGCGCTTTTTGCACTGGGCCTCTCCGAGCCGCGCAAGAAGATCGAGCTGTTCACCTTCCTGGACCCGGCAGGAAAGCCCATCAGCCTGGCGCATGGTTCGATGGCCCCCATGCCCGATCCGCAGTTGCTGCTCCACGACGACGGCCGGTTCACGCTCACCACGTATCGTTTCACCACCCCCCCCGACATTTGCACCGTCAAGACCAAGGATCACTCCAATCACCCGGAGCAGCCGCATACGTACGAGAACGTCCTGTTCCCCGGCCAGACCACCCTGCCGGTGTCGCAACTTCCGCTGCATTACGATCCGCACGGCGGCGCGCTGGAACTGGTGCACGCCGAACAATTCTCAGACAGCCGCGGCATCACCGAGACACGCTTGACGCTGCAGCTTACGCGCCACCGCATCGACCCGGATGCGGGCTTCAACATGTCGTTTGTGCGCGTGTATCACGAGGGCAACGACACCTTTGCCGCCGCCGGGCGCACCTGCCAGATATCCCTTTCCCCCGCGGATGCCATGAAAAACGCGACCGCGCAGACGGTGGACTTCCCGCCTGTGCCCGATGCCCCCGCGACCGTGGCCAGGATCGCTCTGCAAGCCAGAAGTTCCGCGGGGCTGCCGGTCGATTATTTTGTCCTCAAGGGCCCGGGCATCATCCAGGAAGGGGCGTTTGTGCCTGCCGAAGTTCCTGCCGGCGCCAGCCAACCCATCGCGGTCACCATCGGCGCTTACCAGGCCGGCCTGTTTAAGTCGACCGGCGGCGTGAAGCCGGCCCAGACCGTTTTCCAGACGTTCCATCTCACGGCGCCATTTCCGCAATGAGGTTGATGCTGAAGAAAAGATTGGCGCCTGCGGACTGCTTTGCCGCGAATATCGTGTGGAACTGGATCCGGTGCCGTTCCCAACCTGCGCTGGCCAGCACCCGATCCCCGTAGGGCATCCGGCGATTTGCACAGGCGGCTTGTCCACTGGCTGCACTTTGCGTTGAAATGCGATTGGGAACGCAGTATCAGGCCGGCGGTATTTGACTTTCCCTTGAGCAGCGCTACCATCAAATGCTAAATAAAGATCTGTAGCAACTTAATCTTATCGCTTCCAAGAAGCCCTCTGTGCCTCGTATTTATCGCGACGCGGAGGGCGTTAGAGTTATTTTCAAACCAGAAACAGCCATTTCTGGGGCGATGATAGTGGGTTTTAGCGGAATGTTGCGGTTGCGTCTTTCTGCGACGCGAAGGGATGATGTGTATGCAGTCTATCGGCCGGCGGCGTGGAGCGGCGCATTATTTTTGCGGGCAGAAACGTTTGCTCCATCGGGCAGTGGTTGATTTGAGTTTGGCCGCGGGGCTGGTGGGATTGGTCGGGCCGGGTTGGGCGCAGAGCGTGCCGGCTCCGGGCACGACAGCGGTTGTTCCCGCCGCCGCGGCGACGCAGGATACCGCCGGGCCGATTTTGCGCCTATCAGGCGTTGCCGTGCGGTACGTCGGGCCGGCGGCGCAAAGGACGGCGGTGTTGCCGTCGCTCGACGCCTTGGCCAACCAGAAGATTGAACTGGGCAAGGCGACGGTCGACGGTAAGGTTGTTTTCACCAACGCAGCGGTGCGTAATGCGTCGGGCAAGTTGGTTTCACGGGCGGATATTGCGCCGTCGGATGTGGTGCAGATCCCGCTGAAAGAATTGCGGCAGCAGGCGGAGCGACTTTTCACCGCCAGTGCGGTGCGGAGCATAGCCGAGCAGCTCGTCGGGTATCTCAATTCCAAGGGGCTCGCCGGGGTTTATGTGGAGCCCGAAGCGGCCGATGTGAAGGCGGCGCAGGATTCCGCCAATGGCGCGGCTACGGACAAGGCGGCCGTTTTAACTTTTAATATTCACACTGCGGTCGTTACGCAGGTGCGGGTGATCGACTTGGCGCCCAACGGGGGGCCGGCCACGACGCGTCCGGCCACCAAGACGCGGGCGGGAAATCCCCTGAAGAATTCTCCCATCGGGCCCAAGGGCAGCGGCGCTGCGGGCGACGTGCTGCAAAAGGAAAAACTAGACGACTATGTGGCGCTCTTAAATCGCCAGCCCGGGCAGCATGTCGATGCGGCGGTGACCTCCGCCCATGATCTCGACAGTGTCATCCTGGACTACCTGGTCCGGCGGGATGCGCCGTGGCAACTCTACGCCCAGGTGTCCAATACGGGCACCAAGCAAACCAACGAATGGCGGGAGCGCCTGGGGGTGATTGGCACAGGGGTGTTCGGACGCGGCGATCAGCTGACGCTGGATTTGTCGACAGCGGGTTTCGACACCGAGGGTTCGGTGGCCGCGGCCTACGAATCGGCGTTGTTTGGCCTGGAGCGCACGCGCAACCGCGTCTACGGCCAGTGGGAAGCCTTCGATGCCTCCCAGTTTGGTCAGAGCGACATGAAATATAAGGGGGATTCGTATCTGCTTGGAGACGAGATCATCCAGAACATCTACCAGCACCACAAGCTCTTCCTTGATCTGGCGGTGGGCGTGCGCTACGAGCATTTGCATGTGAACAATGAAGCCGCCGCCCTGGAAGGCAAAGGCGACTTCGTCATGCCGTATGCCGGTCTGCGTCTGGATCGGGCGACCGAGGAAAGTACGATCCTGGCGGATCTGACGCTGCAGGGAAGCCTGACCGACGCCAATCAAACCCAGCGCGATGCGCTGGGGCGCCTCAATACGAATCAGAACACGGTGCTGCTGCAAGGCAACGTCTTTGGCTCGTTCTTCCTGGAGCCCCTGTTGCAGCCGCGCAGCTATGCGGCGGGAACCGGTACGCTGGCCCATGAATTGGCCTTGACCATGCACGGGCAGTATGCCTTTGACCAGCGTCTGCTGGCCCAGGAGCAGTACGTGGCCGGCGGTTTGTATACCGTACGCGGTTATCCGGAATCGATCGTGGCCGGGGACTCGGCGGTCGTGGGGACCATGGAATACCGTTATCACGTGCCGCGCGGCTTTGCGCCGCAGGGCACGCCGGGGCGCTTTCTGGGCGGGCCGTTCCGCTGGGCGCCGCAGCAACCGTATGGACGACCCGATTGGGATCTGGTCCTGCGGGCTTTTGTCGATGCAGGGCATACTTTCAACAGCGCCAACGAGTCCTATGAGAACAATGCCACCCTCCTGGGCACAGGCGTGGGTGCGGAACTCTTGCTCAAGTCGAATCTGAGCCTGCGGGTGGATTGGGGCGTGGCCCTGGAGAGTGTGAAGTCGGCTACGGGTGAAACCCTCGTGGAAACCGGCAGCAGCCGTGTCAATTTTGTCTTTACGTTCAAATACTAGCGCGCTGCCAGTGCCCGACGTGGTGCAGCGCGTTACGCTGCCAGTCGGTCTCTGGAACAGAACTGCGATTGTGGGACTTAACCGGAGCAGTAAGAGATGAAGAACCAGAATACTGAGGCGTCAAGGCGTGCAAGCGGGAATCTGCGGGCGCCGCGCCAACGGTCCCGGGCGGCGCTGCTGGGGGCGTTGATGCTGGCGATCAGCGGCACGGCGGTGTTCGGGGGCCAGGGGGCAGTGCAGGTCGCGCAGGTGGTCAATGGTACGGCGCAGTTCCGGCAGAACGGCCTTAACACGATCATCACCGCGTCGAACCGGAGCATTATCAACTACTACCAGTTCAACGTCGCCACGGGAGCGGCGGTGCAGTTTGTCCAGCCGAGCGCTGCGAGCTGGGTGCTCAACCGGGTCATCACGGCGGCGCCATCGCAGATCAACGGCAATATCTCGGCCAACGGCACGGTGTACCTGGTGAACCCCGCGGGGGTGATCTTTGGGCCCGGCTCGGTGGTGAACGCCGGCCAGTTCTTCGCGGCCGCGGCGCACTTGAGCGATCAGGATGCACTACAGGGAATCCTGCATTTCACGGGGGCGCAGGGGGCGGTAAGCAATCACGGCACGATTACGGCCAACACGGTGGGGCTGGTCGGGTTGAACGTGGCCAATACCGGTTCGATTGTTGCCGCTCCCGGCACGGTGGTACTGGCAGCGGGCCAGGACGTGCTGTTGGGCGACCGCAACGGCGGGTTGCTGGTGAAGATTGCAGCCCCGGCGAGTCCGGCGATGGCGCCGGCGGCGGGCACGGGGGTTGATAACAGCGGCCGCATCCAGGCGAGCAGTGTTTCGATGGCGGCGGGGGATATCTACTCGCTATCCATTCGGGATACCGGCCAGACGCAGGCCGGCAGCATTACTTTACAGGGCGGCCAGCAGGGCGCGGTGCAGGTTTCCGGCGTGCTTGACGCGTCCCATCCGGGTGGCGCCGGCGGTACGGTTCAGGTCACCGGCGCGCAGGTGAACTTGACCGGGGCTACGGTCAATGCCGGCGGTACCAGTGGCGGCATGGTGGAGATCGGCGGAGGTTTGCACGGTGGTGGGGGGCTGCCGACGGCGGCGGTGACCACCGTCGATGCGGCCACTACCCTGAGCACCGGTGCGGGCGGCACCGTGGTGGTCTGGTCCGAGCAGTTCACCGGATTCCATGGAACCGCCAATGCCCCGGCCGGACTGGTGGAGACCTCGAGCCATGGGCGGCTGGATGTGACCGGAGCGGTCATCAACGCCCCCGGCGGAACCTGGCTGCTGGATCCGGCCGACATGGAGATTACCGCCAACAACAGCAGCCTTACGACCAACAGCGGTGGCAACCCCGACCAGTTTTCATCCACCGCCACGCTTAACACGCAGGCCTCCCAGGTCAGCGCTGCGGACATTTCGAACCGGCTCAACGCCGGTACGTCGGTTACGATTACGACGTCCAGCGCGCTTACCCAGTCCGGCACGATCACGCTCGATGCGGGCGCGGATATTCTCAAGACCGCCGGCGGCGACGCTACGTTGCGGTTGTTCGCGGCCGGCGGCGTGGCGCTGGATGGGGCCATTCGGTCCACCACCGGCAAGCTCAATGTTACGATTGCGGCGGAAGACGGGGTCAGTGCGACCGGCGCTGCCTATCTCAATAATGCCATCAGCACCAATGGTGGAAACCTGACCGTTGGCGCCAGCGCAATTTCCCTGGGCACCGCTGCGCCCATTACGATCAACACCGGGGCCGGCGCCCAGAACTACAATGGCCCGGTGGGCCTGCTGGCCGACAGCACGCTGCTGAGCACCGATACGGTGACCGGGATTCAATTCGCCTCGACCGTCGATGGCAGCCACGCCCTGGTGCTTTCGACCCCGCGCCTCAGCAGCGGCGATGTCATTGGCGGCGTCGTGCCGCTCAATTCCCTCGGCGTGGCCAGCGACGCCTGGACGCTGCCGACGGCGACGCAGGTCACGGGCAGTGTGGCCATCAGCAATTACACTGCCGGCAACACGCTGGGCGTCAAGGATGCCGCGACAGCCTTGAACATCACGGCCGCACAACTGGCCACGATCAGCGCGCCGAGCCTGACCCTTGGCCGGGTGCTCAATACCGATGCCAGCATCCTGACGACCAATACCGGCGGATTGAACGTCGCCACGGATGCCGCAGTCAACGAGAACCGGACTCTGTCCTTTGTCACGGCGGGCACGTTGAACGTAAACGGCAACGTCATCAGCACCGGCAGTCAGAGTTTTAGCGGCAATCAAATCAACCTGAATGCCACCCTCGATAACAGCACGAATCCCGGCGTGGCACTGACCATGCAGGCCCGCGGCAGCGTGGTCTTCACCAGCGGCGCAGGCATCACCACCGCCAACGGCGATGTGAGCATCACCGGCAACAGCGCCGCGGCTCCCGGCGGTACGCCGGTGGCCCCGGCCCTCACAATGGATCAAACCAACACCATCAGCACCGGCAGCGGGAATATCACGCTGGCACTCGATACGCTCGTCGCGGTCGCCGGTAATCTTACCGCGGGCAATCTGACGACCACGGGCAATATCGTTCTGGGCAACCCCGGCGGCAATGTTGTTATCCTGGGCACGCTCAACGGCGGCGCGCTGACCAGCACCGGCGTCGGTTTCGACAACAGTTCCGCTAACGCCGGCGCCAGCATCAGCGGCGTCATCAACATCAACCACACCGGCGTGGTGCGCATCGGCACGCCGCTGGCAGCCAATCAAGTGGCGATCACCGGCAGCCAAATCGATCTGAGCGTGGCTGCGGGCACGGCGACGGCGGTAGCGACCAGCGGGTTCCAGACTTATAACTCGCCGGTGCAATTGAAAGCCGACACGCAACTGACCACCACCAATGGAGGCACGGTCAGCTTCAATTCGACCGTCGATAGTGACACGCTGGGCCCGTGGGCCCTGAGCATCACGACGTCCAATGCCGGTGGACCGGCCGGCAATATCGAATTCGGCAACGGCACGGCCGCGGCCTACGTCGGCAGCAGCCATCCGCTGGCCAGTCTGACCACGACGGCCGCGTCAACGGCGGCGCCGGGGCAGACGGTATTCAACATGGCCGACACGACGCGGGCCAGCGCGACCACGACCGGCGCCCAAACGTATAACAATCCGGTGGTGCTGGCAGGCGCTGCGGTTTTGCAGAGCAACGGCAGTGCGGCCACGGGCACAATCACGTTCGGTTCCACGGTCGACGGTTCGGTTGCGGGCAGTCAGGCGCTGACGATCAATACCGCCGGCAGCATTATCTTCCAAGACCTCGTGGGCAGCTTGATTCCGCTCCAGAGCCTGGTGACGGACGATCCGGGCGTCATCGTCACCGGCGGCCCGTTGCTCTTGGAAGCAACCGGCACGCCGGGTGCTCCCTCGGTCACGACCGCGGGCAATCAGACCTACAACAACCCGCTGGTCCTCAAAGCCCACACGCAATTGACCGCCAACGGCGGCGGAAGCATTTCCTTTAACTCCACGGTGGACGGCGACGGCAATAGCGATGCCGCGGGCGTACTTTGGACGCTGGGCATCGACACGTCGTTTACCACAACGTCCAGCAGTCAGCCCGGGGATGTGCAGTTCGGCAACGGCACCAGTACCGCCCTGGTCGGGGCCGGCAATCCGCTGGGGAGCCTGCGGGTTACCGCGGCGGGCCAGCCCGGATCGGGTCTCTCGGGAACCACGAAGTTTACCATTCCCGGCAGCTCCGCCAGCGTGCCGGCGGTGACCACAACCGGCGAACAAATCTACAATAGTCCGGTGGTGCTCCTCCAGGACACCAACCTGACGGCGACCCAGAATATCTCCCCGACCAGCGGCCAAGGCACCGCGGTGACGTTTGACAGTACCGTCGATAGCGGCGCCACGGCGCGCCGCCTGTGGGTCAATACCTCCTATCAGGGCGCCGGCCCCAATGGCTCCGCGGGCAATATCAACTTCGGGCAAAACGGGCAGAATTACGTCGGCGGGACCGCTCCGCTGGAGAGCCTGCACACCACGGCGGCAGCACTGGGCGCCGGTACGCCGGGCGTGACTGCGTTTTATATGTCCGACACCGCCAAGCCCACGGTCACCACCACCGGTGCGCAGCAGTACGATAATCCGGTTTACCTGGACACCAACAGCATTTTCAAAGCCACGGGCAACGCGACCGGGCCCGGCTCGGTGACGTTCAATGCGACAGTTGACGGCAGCGCCGTGACGATGGCGGTGGATGCCTCTTACAGCTATAGCGGGCCGGGGGCGCTGGCCAATGCCAATGGGGGAACGATCCAATTTGGCAGCGGCGGGCCGGATTACGTCGGCAGCAACTCGGCACTGCTGAGCCTCACCACGACCGCCGCCGGCGTGGGCAGCGGGGGGCTCGGGACGACTACTTTCACCATGGGCGACACGGCCAAGCCTTCGGTGACCACGACCGGGGGCCAGACCTATAACGATGCCGTGGTGCTCGGCGCCAGCGCGGTCCTGTATGACAGCGGCGGAACCAACATCACCTTCGCCTCAACCATCAACGGCGGGTTTGCCCTGACGGTTAATACCGACGGCAGCCAGGTCTTTAACGGTCTCATCGGTAATACCACGCCGCTGGCGAGCTTGACGACGAACGATCCCGCCAACGCCACGGCGCCATTGCTGGGCACCACCAATCCGGTGCAGTTCAATGCTGCCGGTACCGCTGGCGCCCCGTCCGTGACGACCACCGGAAACCAGGACTACTTCAACCCCGTGGCACTCTATGCCGGCAGCGTGGCCTTGAACAGCACGGCCGGCGGCACCATCACATTCCATGCCACGGTAGATGGCACATCCTCCGGCGGCCAGGCGCTTTCGGTGAACACCACGGGCAGTGAGATCTTCCAAGCCGCGGTGGGCGCCACGGCCCCCCTGGCCAGCCTGACGACCGATGATCCGGCGGCCGGCCTGGTCGGTACGCTCGGGCCCGTGCTTTTCCAGCATGAAATCACTCCGCCGTTGACGGCCGCACCGGCGTCGGTTACCACCACCGGCAATCAAACCTATGGCAATCCCGTGCAACTCCAGGCCGACACGCAGTTGACGACCACGGCCGGCGGCAACGTGTGGTTCAAGTCCACCGTGGACAGCGATGCGACGGTGGGCGGATGGGCCTTGGGCGTCGATACGTCGCTGGTCGGTGGCGTGGCGGGGAACATTCAGTTTGGCAGCGGCGGCGCTAATTACGTCGGCGCCGTTCATCCGCTGGCCAGCCTTACCGTAACCGCCGTCGGCAGCACGCCGGGGGCCACGAAATTTGACATTGTCGGCACCAGCAGTCCCTCGTTATCAACCATGGGCGTGCAAGCCTATCACACCCCGGTGACGCTGCTGGCCGATACCGTGCTATTGAGCCAGGGCACCGGCGTCAGCGGGGCCATCACGTTTGACTCGACCATCCAGGGCCGCTTTGCGCTGGGCACCGCCAGCGCGGGCACGGTGGCGTTCAATGGCGTAATCGGCGGCAACTCGGCTCCGCTGACCAGCCTCACGACCAACGATCCGATCTGGGGCATCAGCGGCGGCAATGTGCATCTCAACGCCGGCATGCCGGGGGGCCAGGCTACGGTCACGACCACCAGCAAGCAGGAATATCACAACGCCGTGGTGTTGCAGGCCAACACGCAGTTGACCACGACGACGGGCGGTTCGGTCACGCTGGATTCCACCGTGGACGGCGATGGCAACGGGCCGTGGAGTTTGGCGATTACCACCTCCTATGCCGCCGGCGCCAATGGCAGTGCCGGCAATATCCAGTTCGGCAGCGGCGGGGCGAATTATGTCGGCGGCGTCCACCCCTTGCTGACGTTGACCACCACGGCCGCCGGGGCCGGCTCGGGCGCTGTCGGAAACACGATCTTTGACATCACTACCACCGCCGGCGTCAGTGCCACCACGACCGGACTACAGACTTTCAATAATCCGGTGTCTCTGGCGCAAAACACCGTGCTGACCAGCAGCGGCGGCAGCAACCTTACGTTCCAATCCACCGTGGATGGAGCCATGACCCTCGCGCTTAACACCGCCGGCGTCACCGTGTTCAACGGCGCCGTCGGGCATACCACCCCGCTGGTCAGCCTGGTCACCGACGCGGGCGGCGCGACGCAGTTTAATATGACCGCACCTGGCGGGAGCAATCCGGCGGGCGTGAATGTCTCGGGGAATCTGACCATTGGCGATGCCATGGTCGTGAATGTCGCCGGCAGCACGCCGGCCGCCCCAAGCGTGCAGACCGGCGGTGGCCAGTTATATAGCAGCACCATTACGCTACAGCAGGCAGCGGTGCTCCGCGATACCGGCACCGCCCAGATCAAAGTGCTGGGCAAGATCGATGGGGCGTTCACGTTGACCGTCAACACCGGCGGCCTGACGGAATTCGATGCCGCCATCGGGCAAAGCACCCCTCTGGCAAGTCTGACCACCGATGCCTCTGGAACGACCACGCTCAAAGGCGGATCAGTCGTGACCACGGGTTCCCAGAACTACGGCGATCCGGTCACCCTGGCTGTCGGCACTACTACGCTCACGAGTACCGGCCAGGGCGACATTGTCTTTGGCCAGACTTTGCGTGGAACCTCTGCTACCACCATCAACACGGCCGGCGCGGTCCGGTTCAATGGGCTCGTCGGCGGCAACAACCAGCCGCTGGCGAGTCTGACGGTCAACGATCCCTCTTCAGGCATCAGCGGGGGCCAAGTCTACCTGTCCGCCAGCGGCAGTGCGGCCAATCCCTCGATCCTGACCACCGGCGCGCAGACGTTTAACAGCGCCGTGTTGCTGGCCGCTGCCACGCAGTTGACCACGACGGCCGGCGGAAGCGTCACCTTCACTTCCACCATCGATTCGGCGCCCGGCCAGACGGTTGGCCTTGCGATCGATACCTCGTATGTCGCCACCGCGCAAGGCAATGGCGGATCTATTTATTTTGGCAACGGCACGGCCAATTCCGTCGGCGGCAACAATCCGCTGCTCAGTTTGACCACGACGGCTAATGGCGCCGGTACCGGGGTCGCTGGCACCACGGTTATCCAGATCGGCGATCCGGTTATTTCCACGACCACCGCCCAGGTATACAACAACCCCGTGCTCCTGGCGGCGGATGTGCAGTTGCTGGCCGGCGCCGGCGTGTCGTTTAACTCCACGGTCGACGGGACCTATGCCCTGAGCATCGGCACCGGCGGGAACGTGATCTTCCTCCAGCTTGCCGGTGCGCAAGCGGCGCTCAAAAGTCTTACGATCGCGCCGACTTATACCACGGTTCCGGCAGGCGCTGGCCCCGCAGACAGCCCGGTCATCTTCTATGCGGCCGGCACCACAGCAGCTCCGACCGTGCTCACCACTGGAAGCCAAACCTACAGCATCCCGGTCCATCTTGCGGCCGATGTGCAGTTGACGTCCACCACCGGCAATATCACGTTTAGCTCGGCGATTGACAGCCACAACGATGGCGGCGGCAACCGCAGTCTGGGCGTCACCGCCGCCAGCGGAACCATCAGCCTCGGCAATTCCCTCCCCGGTGGGATGGCGCTGGGGGCCGTGGGCAGCGTACTTCCGCTGAATCAACTGACGCTCACGAGTCCCAGTATCGCCCTGGCGAGTAATGTCACCACGACCGGAGATCAACTTTACGCTGGGCCGGTGACCGTCACCGGGACCCCGCTGACGCTTGCCGCCAGTGGCACCGGAAATATCACGTTGGCGTCGACGCTCACCGGCGCACAAACTGCCTTGACCATCCAGGCCAGCCAGGGCAGCGTGACCATTGGCGGCGTCGCCACTCTCTACTCCTTGAATGTAGCGGCCGGAAACAACGTCACCGTGGGCATGACCGACACGACCGGCGCGATCGTACTACAGCCGGGCACCGGCCTGTCTCAAGGCCCGAACGGGACCACCGACCTGCGCCCCGATTCCATTCTGACCCTCAACGGAAACCTCACCGCGACCAGCGGCGGTATCGTTTTGGCGGGCACGGGACTGGCGGATGTGCCGAGCGTCGCTACGATCGTAGGGTCGGCGGCGGCGGGCAATATCATGATCGCCGCGCCGAGCTTCACGATGGGGCGCAATGAGAAGTTCACCGTGTTCGGCAATCTTACCATCAATACCCCCGGAACCGCGACGATCGGGGATATCAATACCGGGGGCGACCTGAGCATCACGGCTGGCAACATCACGATTCTGCTCCGCACCGGCGGCCCGGTGGTGGGGACCGACGGGACGTTGCTGCCGGTATACGTTCCGCCGGCCAGTGTCGATATCGTCTCCCTGGGCAGCTTGTATTTGAACATGCAGCCCACCTTGTCGTGGAGCGGTACCGTGATACCTCCCGGCCCGTTGTTTGCCTGGGGCTACGGCACCGCGGCCGTGCCGGGCTATGTGGAACACCTGCTGCCGTCGCGGTCGTTGCGCCAACTAAGCGGACCGGGTGGAACGGTGCTGGATCTCGAAGCGCAGGGTCCTGTTCCGGTGGACCTGGCACTATTGCTCCCGCGGAACGGCTTCAACGGCCAGCGTATTTCTGCTGGTTTGCCCTGGACGCCGGGAAGCGGCACGGCTTACCCGCCCGCATCGGCTCAGGGATCCGGGATGGGGAACCTCCAGCCGGTCTTTGACGTGCTGACGGTCGGCGCCATGGGCAGTGGCACGGCTTTCCCGGACGGCTCCGGCAGTTCGACCCCCGCCGACGCCATGGCCACGATCGGTCAAGCCCAGGCGCTGTTCTGCATTCAGACCGGCGTCGATGCCACCGGTGCGGCCACCTACTCCAGCGCGCTCGATGGACAAAAGGTCGCCGACTTGCGGACGGCAATTGGCGCCGCGGTCTCGGCCTATCTGACCAGCAGTCATGGCGCCGCGTTTGCGGCCGCCGGGTTTGAAACATTCCTGGACGAATGGACCGATGTCAGGGCGCCCAAGGCCCGGGCTGCGCTAACCACGATCCGCAAGTTGCTGCGGATGATTGACGCGGCGCCAGGCAGCCGCGCGCACAAAGAGCAGTTGCGGCACGTGCTGGTGGCCCTGGTCGCACCGGGCAATCTGACGGCCCGCCAGTGGGCGCAGGTGGTAGCGCCCGGCGAACCGGCAGCGAACCGCAGCAAGTGAGACGGTAACTGGAGATGGAGTCAAACGGGCCACAGGCTCGAGTTAGGAAAGTTGTAATGAGCAGATTCTGGAACCAGGTTCTAGCGCGGGCGTGGAAGCGGTCGGGCAAAAAGCTCCGCCGTCGGCCGTTCTACATGGTCGAGATGCTGGAGAATCGCCAGCTGCTGTCGGTGGTCTACTCGGGTACCGGTTTTTCGCTGGTCGGGCAGACACTCAACTACAGCGGCGGCACGGTCAACAACATCGCCACCACGGTGGGTAACCAGCTCATCCTCAACGCCACGGCCCCCACCACCTTCAGCGTTTCGGGTTTCAAGGGGTTTGTGCAGCTCAATGGGACGGGATCAGGCAATAACTACTCGGTCATCGGCAACAACGGCACCAACAGCGCCACCATCACCATCAATGACGCCGGCGGCACCGGAACGCTGGCGGTATCCGCCCCGGTCAGCGAAGGCATGACTGTGGTTCCCGGCGGGGTCAACCTCGGCAATGCCGGGGCCGATTCCATTGTTTACTCGGGCGTTACGACGCTGGGCATCACCGGCAAAGGGGCGGCCTCCGATATCTTGACCATCTCGGACAATGTGGGTGCGGATGCCATCGTCGTCAACGATGCCGGGACTTCCGGCGGCTTGACCTCCGTCACTGGTTTTTCCGGACTCTCGGCCGCGTTTACTTACTCCTCCTTTCACGCGCTGACCGTCAGCGGCAACAACAGCAACACCCTGGCGGTCAACGTGGCGGCTTCCGCCAACGTTGTCGCGAGTACGGCGGTAACAGGCTTGCTGTCGGTGACGGAACTGGACTACAACAGCCTCGCCCAGTTGACTTTGACGGGCGGTACCAGCGACACTTTCACGATCAATAATCCCGGCACGGCCACCGTGATCAACGGCGGCGGCGGCACCAACGTGTTCCATATTCAGGCCAATCAGAATACCTTGACGCTTACCGGGGGCGGCGGCAGCTCCGACAACACCTTCAACATGGACGCCAACAACGGGCCGGCGACCATCACCGGCGGCGGGGCGGCCAATCACTTCACGATCCAAGCCAACCAGAATTCCAATCTGATCGTCAATGCCAGCGCTACCGGAACCGACGACTGCACGATCCGCAACTCCCTGGGGTTTGGAGCGTCGGCCGTGTTCAACGCCGGCGGCGGCAATGACACCTTCCATGTTGTCGGGGCCTTGGCCGCCAACATTACTGTGCAGAAAAATGCCGGTATTCTCACCGGCACCGCCAGCCTGATCGTCGATGGCACGACCAGTCCCGAAACCATTGTTGTCGCGCCCGCGCGGGTGACCGGCATCGGCGCCAATCAAGTCAATTACAGCGGGCTCCAAAACCTCACCGTCAACGGCAAGGGGGGAAGCGACAGCTTCCGCGTCACGGGAACCAGCGCTTCAGTCATGACGACGCTGGTGGGCGATGCGGCACTGGGCGGCTCCGCGGTCGCCAACAGCTTTGCCGTGCTGGCCACCACCACTCCGCTGACCATTCAAGGGAATGTAACCGGCAGCACGATCAACATCAGCAGCACGGCCCCCACCCACGGCGGCCTCCTCAATACCATCCAAGGCAGCATCAATTTGATCGGGGGCGGCGGCGAAATCGTTAATATCGATGACAGCGGCGATACCACCGCGCGGACGGACGGAAATCTCACCGCTTCGGCCCTCACCGGCTTGACCCTCGGCACCGGCGGCATCACCTACAGCAATCTGGGAACCCTGAACCTGGCCCTGGGCAGCGGCGGCAACACGTTTGCGGTACAAGGAACCAGCGGGACTACCGTCATTACGGTCGCCGGCGGCCCCAATACCTTCACGGTGGGCACCACGCTGGCGCAAATCCAAGGCGCGCTGACCATCCATGGGCAAAGTGCGGACACGCTCACGGTAAGCGACACCGCCAGTGTTACCGCACACAGCGGTACGCTGACCGCCAGTACGCTGACCGGATTGGGAATGGTTACCGGGGGCATTACCTTTGACGGAATGGCCACCTTCAACGGTTCCCTGGCGACGGCCGTCGCCACCACGTTGAATGTCAATATTGCCGGAACCTCGTCACTGGCCACCACGCTGACCAGCGCCAGCGGGCTCGATACCATCAACGTGCTCTCCGACAGCACCGGAACCACCACGCTTAATACCTCGGGCACCGATACCGTCAACGTGCGGGCGATTAACGGAACCACGGCCGTCAATCCGGCCGTGGGTTCCAGCAATATCGTCAATGTCGGCAGCACCGCAGGTCTGGGCACCAACGGCAATCTTGCCGGCATTCACGCGGGCCTGACCATCAATGGCCGCGGAGCAGATACGCTTAATATTGACGATCGCTCCAACAGCACCGCCAGCCAGACCGGCACCCTCACCGCCACCGCGCTGACGGGCCTGGACCTGGGTGCCAACACCCTGTCTTTCCCCGCGACCCTGGGCGGACTTTCCGCCTTGAACCTCAAACTCGGGTCCGGCGGAACGGCGCTGACGGTCAACGTCACCAGCGGCACGACGGCCGTGACGATCACCAGCACCAGCAGCCTCGATGTGCTTAACGTCCTGGCCGATCACGGCACCACGGTCCTGAACATGACCGGCACCGCGATCGCCAATATCCGCACCATCAACGGCGCGACGACCATCAATGCGGGCGCCGGAGCCGGCACCATCAATGTCGGCAGTACCGCCGGCTCGAGCACCGCGGGTAACCTGGCCGGTATCCGCAATAGCCTGGCCATCAACGGCGGGGGCGGCGATATCCTCAACCTCGACGATCGCACCAACGTCGCGGCCACCCAAACCGGCACCCTCACCGCCACCACCCTGACCGGCCTGGATCTCGCCGGCAACACCGTGACCTTTGGCGGCTTGGCCGCTCTGAACCTCAAGCTTGGCACCGGAGGCGTTGCCCTGACCATTAATGTTACCACGGGCACCACGGCGCTGACCGTCACCAGCACGGTCAGTCTCGATGTGCTGACCGTGGTGGCCGACAGCGGCCCAACGACCCTGAATGTCGCCGGCAAAGCAACCGTCAATCTGCGCACCATTAATGGAGCGACGACCGTCAACGCCGGAGCCGGAGCGGGGACGGTTAATGTCGGCAGCACCGCCGGACTCGGGAGCGCGGGAAACCTGGCGGGCATCCGCAACAGCCTCGCGATCAACGGCGGGGGCGGGGATATCCTTAACATCGATGATCGCACCAACGTCGGGGCCACCCAAACCGGCACGCTCACCGCCACCACCCTCACTGGGCTGGATCTCGCCGGTAACACGATCACCTTTGGTGGCATCTCGGCCCTGAACCTCAAGCTGGGAACCGGGGGAGTTGCCCTGACCATTAACGTCACCACGGGCACCACCGCTCTGACCGTTACCAGCACCAGCAGCCTCGATGTGCTTACGGTCCTCGCCGACAGCGGCAGCACCACCCTCAACATCACCGGCACCGCGACCGCCAACATTCGGGCCATTAGCGCGGCTACGACCATTAACGCCGGCGCGGGAGCCGGCACCATCAATGTCGGCAGCACCGCCGGACTTGGCACTAACGGGAATCTCGCCGGCATCCGCGGTAACCTGACGATCAACGGCGGTGGCGGCGATGTCCTGAACCTGGATGATCGCACTAATGCCACTGCGGCCCAAACCGGCACGCTCACCGCCACCGCGCTGACCGGCCTGGACCTGGCGGCCAATACCATCACCTTCAACGGCCTGGCGGCGTTAAACCTCAAACTCGGTTCCGGCGGCAATACGCTCAATATTCGCGGCACCGCCGCCCCGACCGCCATTACCGTTATGCCCGGCACGGCCGGCAACGTCTTTGACCTTGGCAGCACCGCTGGCGCGGCACCGGCCGCCGCCGGCAAGATCAGTGCCATTCTTGGCGCCCTGACCATCACCGGCAAGGGCGCCGATCAACTGAATGTCGATGACACCGGCACCAGCATCGCCGGAACGGCGACCCTCACGGCGACGACCTTGACCGGCCTGGCCATGGCCGCGGGTGGGATTACGTATTCCGGCATGGGCACCGTCAATATCAATCTGGGCTCCGGCGGCAACACCCTGACCATCGCCGGCACCAGCACGGCCACCACCAACGTCAACACGGGCAGCGGTTCGGACACCCTTTTCGTCCAGACCACCACGGGCGCCACCAACGTCAACCTCGGCGCTGGCAATAACGCCACCACCGTCGCCAATGCCCACCGGCTCAACGGCATCGCCGGCGCCCTGACTCTCGTCGGTGGAGGCAGTGACCAACTGCTGGTGGACGACACCGCTAATGCCGCGGTCACCACCAATGGCCTCTTGACCGCCACCGCCCTGACGGGTTTGGGCATGGGTGCGGCGGGAATCACCTACAGCGGCATCGGCACTTTGGGAATATCACTGGGCTCCGGCGGCAACACCTTTACCATCAGCAACACCGCCGCCAAAACCAGTACGACCTTGAATAGTGGTGCCGGGTCGGATGTGGTCACGCTGCTGGCCGATGCCGGCTCCACAACCATCAACACGCAAGGCGGCGCCGCCAACACCGTCAACATTCGCTCGACCAGTGCGCTCACGGCCGTCAATACCCCCACCGGCGTCAACACGATCACTATTTCCAGTACCGCCGGTGCGCTCAGCCCCACGCCGGGTTCCCTGGGGGGCATCGCCGGGCGGGTCACCATCACCGGCAGCAATGCCGACACCCTTACCCTGGATGATACCGCCAGTACCGTCGGCCGCACCGGCACGCTGACGCCCACGACCATCAATGGTTTGGGCATGGGCGCCGGGGGCGTGGTGTATGGCGGCATCCAGACGCTTCATGTGACCCTGGGCGGGGGCAATAATGCGTTTAATATCCAGGACATCAACGCGAGCACGCACACCGTGGTCAACGGCGGCGCTGGCGCCAACAATACCGTCGTGGCCCGTTTCGCCCAGGACTTTGCCGGCAATCTGACCCTCGGGTCCTTCGCGGCCGGTTCGCTGACCGTGGGCCGCGATTTCACCGGCAACCTGACGGCCAGTGGACCAGGGACCCTCCTGAGCGTGGCGATTGGCCGTTCCTTGACCGCCGCGGGCGTGCTTACGGTGGGTAGTGGAATTTCCAGTGGAAATATTTCAACCATAGCGATTGGATCACGGATTGATGGAAGCATCCTTGTTCATGGCGGGATCAACACCTTGTTAATTGGGACCACGGGATCGGGAGTTCTCGGCGCCACCGCGGTCATTCACACGCTTACGGCCATCGCCAAACTCACCGTGGCCATCCGCCAACCCGGCAGCCAGCTCATAGTGGGTCCATTTATCTAATTTAGTAATGGAACAATGAAGTCATGGAATAATGATGAGGATGGATTATACCACCGCACCGCGCTGGCCGATTCCGGAGTTTTTTCAGTGTTTTGTGGAATTGCCAGTGGAAATATAGAAATCATAGCGCTAGGATCATAGGTTAATGGAAGTATTCTTGTTCAAAGTGGGAACATCACCTAGTTAAATGGTTGATTGGGTCGACCAGTTCGGGCGTGCTGCGGCACCACCGCAGTGCTGCCCGCGCTTCGGGTCCGCACCCAATTCGTCCGCGCCGTCAAGCAGCCAGGCACGCAAGTTTTTCGTGGGTCGCTTTCTATAATTTCGCCAAGGAATCGTGATTAGCAGGGATCATGCAACTGCTCGCTTCCGCCGCAGGCGCAGTGCATCACCAGATGCGCCGCATGGCGGTGGTTGGTTGCGCCAAGCCATCACGCGACTGGTCGAACCGGTGCTGGGCGTGTTGAGCCCTACGCGGCGGACCGAGTGTACCCTCGAAGCCTTGGAAACCCGCCAGATGCTTTCCGTCTCCTACGGATCGCATATGACGCTCAACGACACCGGCGGATCCTCCGAAGCGCAAATCACTTCCCTCCTTACCAATACCAATGCGGGGAGTTTTCCCGTTGGCTCCAGCGTGAGCTTTTCCGGTTCCGTGGTCAGTTCGGATCACACCAGCGAGATCATCACCGGCAGCTTCCAGATTACCGAAGCTACCGCCTACAACTCCAACCCGGTGACAGCGCCGACCTTCACCCTCACGGCGACCAACGCGTCACCAACCGCCATTGAATACGATTCCGGATCTTTGATTCTCGCCAAAGCTGTGGCTGCTAACGGCGCGGGCGGAAGCTTTTCGCTGGCCCACAATCAGGTTAGCGGCACGTTCACCGGTTTGATGTTCACTTCCGATGTCCAGCAGCCGATGGTCAACAGCGTTGACACGGCGCCTACCGTTTCGCTGGCGTGGAACAGTGCCGGCAGCGATAACCACATCCAAATCCAGCTCGTCGGCGCCACTCTTCCCGTACCCTCTGGCCGCGATAGCAGCAACAACGTCCAAATCGAGGCCGGGCAGGTGATCAAGGGAAGCTTCTACTATGAAGCGGGATCGAACAATACGGTCCTGGTCACCAGTTCCAACAGCTCTGCGGAAATCGATCTGGGCCGTGGTGCGCCCACCGATCCCGGCGTCGATGCCCAGCATCCCTTCGTCGCCGATCCCCAGGTGATTCTCACCGGCATTGCCAACCTCCAGTGGAACGTCTCTTCCAATGGCATTGTCTCGGTCAATTCTCCTGCCGCCACGGGAACTTCCCTGAGCGTCCCGAACACCCCTGCCAACCAATCCATCGCCTTCTCCGGATCCTATACCGCCAAGTTCGATACCGTCCCCCCCAGTAGTGGTTCCAAGGACACCCAGATCGGGATTCTCAATGCCGCGTCTGCGACCATCACCGTGGGGAGCCAAGTCCTTCAGTTCGGAGCCGCCAACAACATCGACATTGAGGAGGCCGGGTCCAGTTCCAAGGCGGTCAGTGTTGGTATCACAAACCTGTCGGTATTCCAAGGCGGCTTGCTGGCGGCATCAAGCGGGTCACACTTCGGATCTCTCGCCCTCATCGGCCACACCGTAAGCGGCGCGATTCTGGCCTCTGGGGCGCCCGACGTTAGCTCCCTCCCGGCCAGTTTGACCCTTACCCCCTCCGGTGGCGCCAGCTACGATATTGTGGTTAACACCGCCGCCACCGTCGCCGTGTTGCTTGACCCCGCAGATACTTCACCGAGCCCCAGCCGGCAAATCAGCGTTCCGGCCGCAACCAGCAGCAATCCCTTTGTCGGTATCTTTTACGAATCCGCCACGCTCGGCCTGCCGGGCGCCTCGACCATCAGCGGTAATCTAGCTATCGGCGTGCTTCCCGGCGCCGGCACCGTGCTCTCCGTGGGCCTGGCCAATGCAACCTTGTCCCTGGCCAATGGCGGCTTCGTGCAATCGGGCGTCACCAATAACTTCAGCCTCACCGCCTCCGGCGGCACGGTACACCTTACCGGTACCGGCCTGTCGCTGACCCTGTTTGGTCAGCAGTTGACCCTCACCGACCCCGGCAGCAGTTTTGATTTCAGCAACAGTACTTTCACCATCAACGACGCGAGCCTGATACTCGGCGGCGGATTATTGAGCATTGGCGGGTTGGCCGGCAGCCTGAACTTTAACAACACCGGCGTCACCGGCAGCAACTTTACCACCCCCGGAACCCTCACCAGTTCCACCTCCGGCCTGGGCTTCTCGGCCGGGTCCATTACGACGACTGTTAACTCCACCGGAATTTCCGTGGTCGCCAGCTCCGCCAGCTTGGCATTCGCCAATCAATCTCTCTCCGGCACGTTCACGTTCACCGCCTCCAGCGGTGGCAGCGTTGGCATTGCCATGTCGGGTGTCACGGGTTCCTTCGACTCCGGCCTCGTCACGATCGCGGGCGGCAGCGGCTCGCTGACCTACACGCCCCCGACTGGCCAAGCCACCGTTGGTACGTTCACCGGTTCATTAAACGGTACCCTCTCGGTCACCCCGGGCGGCACCTCCGGCTTGGCCTTTGGGGCCAACCTCCCGGCAACCATCACTGTTTCGGCCACTGGCTATACCGCCAGCATCGGCACTGCTGGCTCACCCGCCAGCCTGACCATTGGCGGCCAGTCGATCACCGGCGTCTTCGTCTTCTCCAACCAATTAGCCTCCGTTTCCATCGCCGCATCGAGCGTCGGCTTGACCTTGGGCAGTTCGGTTGCCATCACCGGGGTCTCCGGCAGCCTCACCATGACCCCCGACGGCATCTCCGGCAGCCTCGATACCGGCACCGGTTCCGTGGCCGCCACCCTGAGCAACTTCACCCTCAGCGGCTCCCTGGCCATCGCGTTTACTTCCACCAGTGGCGGAGCCAACACCTTCTCGGTTTCCGGAACCAACGACTCCTTGGCCGCCCCCGGCGGGACCGTGAGCGGCAACTTCGCATTCACCAAGTCTGGTTCAAACGTCAGCCTGGCGATAACCAATACTACCGCCTCTTTGGGCGGCGGCGTCCTGTCGGTCCACGGCGGGTCGGCCAACCTGACCATCAGTGCCGCCACCCTGAGCGGCAGCTTCAGCGGAACGATTTCCGCCGGAACCACATCCACCGGCGCCTCGATCAGTGGCCCGGTGGCCATCACCCTCGGCGCTGCCGGCTTCAGCATGGCTACCCCCTCCACTGGCCCCCCCGGCCAGCCCGATGTCCTGACCGTTGGCGGACAAAGTATTTCCGGCTACTTCACTTTCAGCCAGAGCGGCGGTAACGTCACGATGGCCGTGACAGGTGTGAGCCTTAACGTCGGTGCTGGTGGCTTGGCCATCAGCGGCGCCTCCGGATCGTTGACCGTGGGGCATGACACGATTTCCGGCAGCATCGGCGGAAACGTTAATGGGACACTCGGCTCGTTTTCCTTCAGCGGTGATCTGAACTTCGGCTTTACCAGCACCACCAATTCCACCACCGTCGCCAACAGTTCCAGCCTGACTCCCGGCACCACCTCCACAGTCACCTCCACCAGCACCGGCACATCGACCGTTCTGCGTGTGATCACGGTCGCGAATATCACCACCACCACTACCGCGATCTCGGTAGCCATATCCGGAACATCCGATACCCTTATCCTTGGCAACCAGCGGTTCTCCGGCTCCTTCACACTTGCGGCATCGACCGGCAGCCTTTCCCTGACCGTAACCGGCGGCTCGGCCACCTTGGCCGGCGGACTGGTCACGCTGACCCAGACCGGAACCGCGACCCTTACTTACCAGAACTCCGCCATCTCCGGCTCGGTCAGCGGCAGTATCGCCGTGACCTCCTCAGCTTTCAGCTTCTCGGGTTCCGGCTCGGTAACCTTCAATTCCAGTGGCTTCGCCATCGTGGGCCTATCCGATACGCTCACCCTCACCGCTCTAGGCCAGGTCTTCACCGGCAGCTTCAACTTCTCCTCCCTGGCTGGCCAGATTAATTTGACGGTTGCCGGTCTGAGCTTCACGCTCTCGCCGGCCGTATCCGTTACCCAGGCCACTGGAACGCTGCTGATTACATCAACCAGCATCTCCGGTAGCATCGCCGCAACTCCTTCCGTCAATATTGGTGGTTTCGCTTTTAGCGGAGATTTGGGCCTGACCTTCGGCCCCAGTGGCGTCCAGGTCACCGGGAACAGCGACACCCTGAGTTTTGGTCAATCCACACTTGCCGGTTCGTTCGCCTTCAGTTCCAGCGCCGGCAATACGACGGTCGCGATAACCAATGCCACTCTCTCCATCGGCAATGGTTTGATCAGCGTCACCGCCACGTCGGCCAGCATCACTATTAATGCCGGCGCGATAACCTCTGCAACATTTAATGGTACGGTTGCCGCCGGCTCTGCCGCCAGCGGCTTCCTGCTTAGCGGCGCGGTCGCGGCCACGTTCCAAGCCGGCGCTGTCACCATCGCCACGCCCAACGGCCAAACCGATACCCTTACCATTGCCGGCCAGGTGTTCACCGCAGGCTTTAGCCTGAGCGAAAACGCCGGGGCCGTGCAGCTCGTGGTCACCAATGGCAGCGCTTCGCTCGGCGGCGGCATCCTGTCGATCACACAGATTAATGGAACGTTGACGGTCAGTTCGACTGGCATCAGCGGCTCAGTCACCGCCACCCCTGCCTTCTCGTACGGCAGCTTCGTCCTTGGCGGCACGCTGGCCATGAGCTTCGCGCCCGGCACCTTCCAGCTCAGCGGCACCGGTATGACGCTGACTTGGGGCAACCAATCACTCGCCGGCGACTTCACCATCGCCGTCGACAGTGCCACGCAGACCCTCTCACTCCAGGTGGCCAACGCTACGGCCACACTTGGTGGGGGGGTGGTGCAGGTATCCGGCGGCACGGCCAGCTTCACTCTCGCCGGCGGCACCATCTCCGGATCCTTTGCCGGCCAAGTCGCCCTCAATAGCGGTTCGGGCCTAACCTTTACCGGCGGCGTAATCGTAACCATTGATTCCACCGGCATCAGCGTCGTCACCCCCGCCGGGGTGGTCGATCAACTGGCCGTTGGTGCGCAAACTCTCAGTGGTAGCTTCGATTTCGCGGAAACGGCCGGCAACCTGCAATTGACCATCAGCCAGGTGAATATTTCGCTCGGGGGCGGCATCGTCACGGCCAGCAATGTCGGTGGCACCGTGGCGCTCACCGCGGCGGGTTTATCCGGAACGCTCTCTGGCTCGGTCAGCACTTCCGTTCCCAATGCCCAGTTCTCCGGTAACTTCGCCGTGAGCTTCCTTAATTACACGGCCCTCCAAATTTCCGGCACGGCGGTCCAACTCACCATGTTCGGCCAAAGCCTCAGCGGCAACTTCCGCTTCACCCAGGATTCCTCCGGCCTTAATCTCCACATGGATTCCGTCAGCCTGGCGCTGGGTGGCTTCGTTTCGGTCAGCAACGGCACCGGCGACTTCGCCGTCAGCAGCAGTGGGATCAGCGGATCGGCCAGCGGTACCGTCAGCGTTACCGGGATCTCCGGTTTGCAGGTCAGCGGCACCCTGGGCTTCGCCATCGACGCCAATGGCATCCACGCCTCGGGCACCAGCGATACCCTCTCCCTGACCGGCCTCAACCAATCCCTCACTGGTGATTTCAGCTTCAGCAAGACCAGCGGCGGCATCAGTCTTTCCATCGCCAATCTCCAGTTGACCCTTGGCGGTGCGGTCACGATCAATAATGGCACGGGCAATCTGCTGCTGACCGCCGCCGGTGCCACCGGCTCGGGCAGCGGCACGCTCGCCATCGCCACCCCCGGCGTAACTGCCGGCGGCACGTTCTCCTTCACTGTCGATTCCACCGGTATTCGCATCACCGGCAGCAACACCACCCTGACCATCCTCGGCCAGACGCTTACCGGCAACTTCGCCTTCACCCAGGCTACCGGCTACGCCGACCTGGTCATCAGCGGCATGACCCTCTCCATCGGCAGCGTCGTCCAAGTCAGCAACGGCTCGGCGGATATCCACCTCAGCAGCACCGGGGACACCGGTAGCGGCTCGGCTACCGTCAGCCTGGGCAACTTTGGCGGGGTCACCTTCGCTGCCGCCACCACCGCCAGCATCAGTATCAGTTCCAACGGCATGAGTGTTTCCCTGGCCAACACGTCGCTGACCTTCGCCGGTCAGTCCATCAGCGGTTCCTTCGCCTTCAGCAAGACCTCCGCAGGCATCGATCTTTCCATCACCAATCTGTCTCTGAGCCTTGGCGGCGTGTTCAGTGCCACCAATGGCACCGGCGACTTTGCCCTGAGCTCCACCGGCCTGACCGGGTCGGCATCGGTCACCGTCGCCCTCTCCGGCGTCAGCGGCGTGAGCCTCGCGGGCACCTTCGCCCTCGCCCTCGCCCCCGGCAGCGTGCGGCTGACCGCCACGGGTGCCACCCTGACGATCCTGGGCCAGTCCCTGAGCGGTAACTTTGCCGTCAGCCAGGTCAGTGGCGTGGCGGATGTCTCCGTCACCAGTCTCTCGCTGGCGCTCGGCGGCGTGCTCACCGTCACCAATGGTTCGGCCGACATCCACCTGAGCACCTCCGGTTTTACCGGTAGCGGCACGGCGACCATCAACCTAAGCAGCTTCGGCGGCGTGAGTTTCTCCGCCGGCGCCACGGCATCGTTTAGCGTCGATACCTCCGGCATCCATGTCGCCGTCAACGGGGCATCACTAACCTTCCTCGGCCAATCCATCTCCGGCACCATGACCTTCACACGCGCCGCCAGCGGCTCAAGCCTCCACATCTCCGATCTGACCCTGAGTCTGGGCGGTGTGCTCAACCTGACCAACGGCACCGGCGACTTCGCGCTTACCAGCACCGGCCTGACCGGTTCGGCCTCGGCGAGCATCGCCCTGACCGGTGTGAGCAACGTGAGCCTCAGCGGAACCTTTGGCCTGGTGGTCACCGCCAGTGGATTCCAACTCACCGGCACCGGCGACAGCGTGACCATCGGCGGCCAGACCATCTCCGGCGACTTTGCCTTCAGTCAAGGTTCCACTACTACCCTCCACATTGCCAATCTCTCCCTGGCCCTGGGCGGCGTGGTCTCGGTCACCAACGGATCCGGTGATTTCACCCTGACCGGTGGCAGTGGTGGTGGTCTCACCGGCACCGCCTCCGGCCAAGTGCTCGTCAGCGGCGGCTCCAACTACCAGTTCGGTGGCACCTTCAGTGTCTCCGTAAGTCCGTCGGCCGTCACGGTCACCGGTACCAATGACACCCTGAGTCTGTTTGGCCAAACGCTCTCCGGTAACTTCTCCTTCTCGCAGGCTTCCGGCGGGGGAGTCACCTTCGCGCTCTCGAACTTGAATATGTCCTTGGGCGGTGGCTTGGTCACTGTCACTGGCGGCGCGGCCAACTTCAGCATTAATAGCGGCGTGATCACCGGCACCGCCAGCGGCACCATCGCCGTTGGCGCGGCGCTCTCGGGCGTATCGTTCAGTGGCGCGGTTGTTCTTACCCTCAACGGCAGCGACTTCTCCGTCGTCGGCAATAACCTCAACCTAA
>Ga0316217_10000787_pt1 | contig 43774 bp, 42 predicted proteins | sample 1anoAmetaG_FD_203633 | JGI IMG/M metagenome (GOLD analysis project Ga0316217, IMG submission 203633) | Freshwater microbial communities from Trout Bog Lake, Wisconsin, USA - 1anoA | ecosystem: Environmental > Aquatic > Freshwater > Lake > Hypolimnion/Profundal zone | place: USA: Wisconsin...
CGGAGATGACGCGGATGATTTCTTCTCCATCCTCATCCCTGGATGTATGGACAACCAGAAGTGGCACAAACCCTCCGGCCATCCCTATCGTGCGCCCTGTCAAAGAGTGTTCGCTGATATTCATCTAAAAGCACCAACAGGACTGTTTCAAAACTGACCTTTACGCTTTGTCTGATTAGCACTGTTTTTGTTCTGATCTCACTCAAAGATCATGATCTATCTATACTATGTATGTACATTTTTGCAAATATAACTGTAATGCCTGAGAGAGAAGCTATGATTCCAGCTCATGCCGATTCCGGCACGGCGCAGAGGGCCGCGCCGAGTGCGCCGGTGATCTCCGGGACGCTCGGCACGAAGAGTGTCTTCCCCACCAATTTCTCAAGCAGCCCGCGCAGCAGGGGGCTGTGGGCGCACCCCCCGGCAAAAACGATCTCCTCTTCGGCGGGAAAGCGCTTCACCATGCCGGCCACACGTGCCGCCACAGCCCGGTTGATTGACTTCGCGATACTGGAACGGCTCACCCCTCGGGCGATAAGGGATACGACCTCGGACTCGGCAAAAACGGTACACATGCTGCTGATCCGGACTTCCTCCCCCTCGTCCGCCGGGAGGGCACCGAACGCCGCCATGTCGTATCCCAGGGTCCGCGCCATGACCTCCAGAAATTTGCCGGTGCCGGCAGCGCAGCGGTCGTTCATCTCGAACTTCCACACCCTCCCATCGACGTCCAGGGAGATTACCTTGGTGTCTTGGCCGCCGATATCGATGACGGTCCTGCAGGCAGGAAAAAACGCCCGTGCGCCCCGGGCGAACGCCTTGATCTCAGTGACAGTGGGAATATCGCCGTGGACCTCAAGGAGGTGTCTCCCATAACCGGTCGCCATCACCCGGTCCGCCTCAATGTCTCCCAGGATCGACCGGCAGATCTCCAGGGGTTCGCAACCGGTCTCCCGGCGGTCGAACGAGATGAGCTTTCCGTCCGCCACCAGGGCTGCCTTGATATAGCGGGAGCCTATGTCTATGCCGATTGTTCTCATGTTATTCCGCTTCAGATGATTTCCAGAAATGCCTCGACGCGGGTCTTAAGTTGCCCGAAGTCCTCCATGCCGTAGTCGGTCTCGATCTTCAGGAAGGGGCGGTCCACGCTCTTCTCCACCTTGAACGCCTCCATCATGTAGGGGGTGCAGAACTGGAGTGAGTAGTGGATCACCCCGTCGGCATGCAAGCGACCGGCCATGATGTTGATATTGTCAAGCCGCTCGTTGTTCGGGGTGAAGCAGGCGCAGTCGATAGAGAGGTAGCGACCCGCCATCTTCGCAATCGCCTCCTCCACGGTGGCAAAGTTCTCGTCGGACATATCGCGGAAGTTCCGCTCGCCGATACACGCCTCCTCGCCAACAATGACGGCGCCGCTCCCCTCGACGATAGCGTGGAGCTTCCAGTTGGGGATCGCCATGGGGGAGCCGGAGACGAGGAGCCGCTTCGCCCCCTTGGCCGCCACGCCGGAACCGGATTTCACCCGTTCCTCAAGCTCGTCGCAAAGCTCGTTGGTCATCCGGGTGAACCGGGCTGGGTCATCGTAGAAGGAAACCTGGTTGACGAGGAGCGCGTCGAGTCCGGAGATGGGTGCCGGGTCGGCGTTGCGCAGTGCGGAGAGCCGCTGCAGCGCCTTCCGCTTGGCATTCACCAGCGCCATCCCCTTCTGCAACCCTTCGACGGTTATCCTCTTGCCCGAGAGCGCCTCCATCTTTTCCCGGAAGCGGATCACCTCGCTCTCCCAGAGTTCCCGCCCCTTGGGACTCTTCATATTGGGGATCTCCATGACGTAGACCTTTTTGGTGATCTCGTTGAAGATCTCGTACGCCTTCTTCTTCCCGTCGCAGGTGGTCTCGCCGACAATCAGGTCGGTCAACTCCACGTAAGGACAGAGACCGGACAGCTTGAACCCCATGAATCCCTTGATCAGGGCGCAGGTGTTGCGCGGGATGAACTTCTCCGCCTCCTCGCTGCCAACCTCGGCGCCGGCGCAGAGGCCAATGCAGACCCCGTCAACCGCAAGTACGATCTCCTCGGGCACATAAATGCAAAAGGCGCCGACAATCGGCCGCCCCGATTCCTTCGCCTCATAGATCTCCTTGATCCTTAGGCTGTGTATCTCGGAGACGACGAAGTCGAAGTACTCCATACCCTTCGGGCGATTCTTCTGGGCCATGTAGATGTTGGTGTAGGCGTCAGAGAGCACCCCCAGGAGCCCCGCGTGGTTTTCCAAGTTCAGGCCGAGCTCTTTCCATATCGTTTCATACTGGTTCTCCACGTCTTTCCCCCCTCTTTGCAAAATATATGGCATGCGGAAAATATGCTCCAGCGTACAGGAATAGTCTAATTCATATTACCGATCTATCGACAGATTCTCATTTAAATAACAGATAGCTTGACCCGCCGCTTGAGCGAAAAAGTATTCTACCAGGATGAACGTAACCGAAAGGGCGCCTCATGGGCGCCCTTTCGATTCAATCTATTTCAGGTTATTCTTGATCCGTTCTACGGCTTCAATGACGTTCTCCCTGTTCCCGAATGCCGACAACCGGAAGTACCCTTCCCCGCTGGGGCCGAAGCCTGAGCCAGGCGTCCCGACTACATGGGCCTCGTTCAGGAGCTTATCGAAGAAGTCCCAGCTGGTCATGCCTGCCGGCGTCTTGAGCCAGATGTAGGGGGCATTGACCCCGCCGTAGACCGTAAGCCCCGCTTCCGCCAAGCCTTCGCGGATGATGCGGGCGTTCTCCATGTAGTAGTCGATGATCTCCCTGGTCTGCTGCCACCCTTCGTCGCTGTAGACCGCTGCGGCGGCTCTTTGCACCGGATAGGAGGCGCCGTTGAACTTGGTGGTTGTGCGGCGCAGCCAGAGCTTGTTGAAGCTGTATTTCTCACCAGTAGAGGTGGTCCCCACGACCTCTTCCGGCACCACCACGAGGCCGCAACGCACGCCGGTGAAACCGGCGGTCTTGGAGAAGGAACGGAACTCGATGGCGCACTTCTTGGCCCCTTCGATCTCGTAGATGGAATGGGGGATGGCGGGATCAGTGATAAAGGCCTCGTAGGCAGCGTCGAAGAAGATCACCGCATCGTTGGCTATGGCGTAATCGACCCACTTCTTCAGTTCGGCCCTGCCGGCCACGGTTCCGGTCGGGTTGTTGGGGAAACAGAGGTAGATGATGTCCACCTTCTGGGCCGGCAACGCCGGGATGAAGCCGTTGGCCTCGTTGCACGGCATGTAGACGATGTTCTTGTAGTAACCCCTGTCGTCGGCCTCGCCGGTGCGGCCGATCATGACATTGGTGTCGTTGTAGACCGGGTAGACCGGGTCGCCGATGGCCACCACGTTGTCCAGGGCGAAGATATCCAGGATGTTTGCGCAGTCGCACTTGGAACCGTCGGAGATGAACATCTCATCCGTCTTGAGGCTGACACCCAGCGGTTTGTAGGACTTGTCGATGATGGTGTTGATCAGCCAGTCGTACCCCTGCTCCGGGCCGTAGCCGGCAAAGGTCTCCACCTTGGCCAGGTCGTCCACGGCCTCGTGGAAGGCCTTGAGGATGGCCGGAGGGAGCGGGCGGGTGACATCGCCGATGCCCAGGCGGATGACCTTGGCGGTCGGGTTGGCCTCGGCAAAGGCGCGCACGCGTCGGCCGATCTCCGGGAACAGGTAGCCGGCCTTCAGTTTCAGGTAGTTGTCGTTGATTTTTGCCATTGCTGCTTCAATCCTCCTTGAAGATAGGGTATAGCTACAGTTCCGATTCCTTTTCCACCATTTTGCGGCTCACCTTGTCCAGGTACATCTGCTGGTCGGCATGCTGCATGGCTTCATCCAGCTTGGCCGGGTCCTCCACGGTGGCGCACCCCAGGGATATGGACAAGGTGAGTCCGCTTGCCTGGGCAGCGTACTTGTCTGCCACGCTCCTGACCCGTTTCAAGGCGATGTCCGCGTGGACAGCATCCACGCCCGGCAGCAGGATAGCGAATTCGTCGCCGCCGATACGGGCGACCACGTCTTCCGCGCGGAACGACTCCAACAGGATCAGGGCTACGGTTGTGATCAACACGTCGCCGGCCGAATGGCCGTGGCTGTCGTTGAATATCTTGAGGTCGTCGATATCGGCCATCACGACGGAAATCGGGGAGACGCGACCAGCGGACAACCGGTCCATCTGATCATCGAAATAGGCGCGGTTATAAAGGCCAGAAAGGGCGTCGTGGGTGCTGATATAGAACAGCTCCTCGTTCTTCTTGTCCTGGTCCTGGATCATGGCGTTGAAGGTCCGAGCCAACAGCCCGACCTCATCCTCGCTCTCGATCCTGAACAGCCGGTCCGCGCCTCTCTTGGAGGAAATCTGGCTCACGTGTTCGGCAAAGCGCACCAGGGCGCTGGTATAGCGCCCCATGATCAACCTGACGATCAGGACGATCAGACAGACACTGACAGCCACCGCCAAGGCAAAATACCTCTCCATGCGGTAGACAGGCTGGTAGGCTTCGTTCAGCGGGTAGTTCGCCCCGACTACCCAGTCCACGGCCTGGAGACGTTTAAAGGAGGACAGGAAACGCACGCCGTGGGCATCGCTTTTTTCAACCACCCCTTCAAAGCCTTTAAACGCCTTGTCCAGCTGCTTGTCGTCGCCAGGTTCCACCTTGGGCGATACGATCCGCGATCTGTCAGGAGGCATGATGATGGTCCGGTCGCCAGATACAAGGAAGAGGTTGCCGCCTTTAGCGATGCGGTCATCCGGCAGAACGCCCGGAAAATTATCGTGCAGCAGGTTGATGCCGCCACTTATGATGGCGATCATCGCCCCGTTCTTGCCCCTCACCGGGGCAGTGATATTGATCGCGGGCGTCCCGGGGGTGTGTGTTGTTGAAATGAAAGGGGCCGAAACAGCCGGTTTTCCGGTGGCAATGGTCTTTTGATAGTACTGTTGAAAAGAAATATCCTTGCCACGGCGGCCTGGAAGAAAAGGCGATTCAGCGATGATCCGCCCGTTTTTCGAGATCAGGCAGATGCCGCCATCGAAAAGCCCTTTGACACTTCGGAGGCTGTCGATAAAACGTTGCGCCGCCTCAGGGTCGGCGACCATGCCGGGCGTGACGTCACGGGATACATCGATCACCGTCTTTTGGGCAAAGATCAGTTTCTGGTCGATACTTTTTGCCGCGAAGGCCAGCAGGGTCGTCTGCTGGCTGGAGATCGTCTCCTTGAGCTCCTGCTTGAAATAGTAGAGGGAGACCACCGCCATAAGCGCCGAAAACAGGATAATGAACGCGCAAACCGCAACGGTCATCCTTACGGTGATGCTGTGCAACCTGAGCGGAATCCCTGCGTTCATTGTTCTGATAGACTCCCCGAATTTTCAACGAAACTGCTAACGCAGACCCAGGACATCCTGCATATCGTAAAGGCCCGGTTTTTGCGATACGACCCATTTGGCGGCCCGTACCGCTCCGCGGGAAAACATGTCGCGGGTCATGGCGCGGTGGGACAGTTCGATGCGCTCTCCCATGCCTATGAAGTAGACCGTGTGCTCGCCTATGATATCCCCGCCGCGGATGGTCTGCATGCCGATCTCATCCCTGGTGCGCTCGCCCGTAATCCCTTCCCGGTGGAAGTTGGCCACCTTGTTGTAGTCGCGCCCCAAGGCTTCGGCCACTACCTCGCCCATGCGCACGGCCGTCCCGGAGGGTGCGTCCTTTTTCAGGCGGTGGTGCGCCTCGACGATCTCGACATCGAAATCGTCCCCCAGGGTCGCGGCGATATCCTTGAGGATCTTGAAACAGACATTGACCCCCACCGACATGTTTGGCGCCAGCACCACCGGGATAGTCCTGGCCAGTTCCGCCGCAAGAGCGCGTTCTTCGGGGGTGAAGCCGGTGGAGCCGATCACGATGGCCTTCTTCTGCAGGCCGCACGCCTCCAGATTCTTGAGGGAGACCTTGGGTGCGGTGAAGTCGATCATCACGTCGCAGGCGGCGATCACGCCGTTCAGGTCCCCTGAAACAGCGACTCCCAACTCGCCGCAACCGGCGATCAGGCCGACATCCTGCCCCACCAGCGGGTGGCCCGGACGCTCCAGCGCCCCCGAAAACCTGACCCCTTCGGACTCAATGACTGAATTGACGATACGCTGCCCCATACGGCCGGCAGCGCCGCAAACGGCGATCTTGATCATATTGTATTCCTTGTGTGGTTTATATCAGGTTGTATTCTTTCATGATAGCCGCCAACCTGGCTTTGTTGGCCTCACCCATCGGGCAGAGCGGCAGGCGCGTCTCGTCGCTGCACTTGCCCATCAACCCCAGGGCGGTCTTGACCGGAATCGGGTTGCTTTCCAGGAACATGGCGTTGCTGATCTTGAGCAGCTTCAGGTGCATACGGCGGGCCTCTGCCATGTTGCCGGCCTCGAAGGCATCCACCATGGCCGCCACCTCCGCCGGCATGATGTTGGCGGTGACCGAGATGACACCCTTGCCGCCGCAGGCCATCAGCGGAAAGGTGATGAAATCGTCGCCGGAAAGCACGTCGATCTGGTCACCGCACAGGGCCAGCACCTCTGATGCCTGCTGAAGGGAGCCGGTGGCCTCCTTGATGGCCACGATGTTCCTGTGGGGGGCCAGACGCGCCACGGTCTCGGGCAGCAGGTTCACGCCGGTGCGGCCGGGCACGTTGTATAGAACCAGCGGAAGCTCGACGGCATCGGCGATGGCAGTGTAATGGCGATAGAGCCCCTCCTGGGTCGGTTTGTTGTAGTAGGGGGTGACCAGCAGGGCACCGTCGGCACCGATCTTTTTGGCGTGAACCGTCATCTCGATGGCCTCGCGGGTCGAGTTGGAGCCGGTGCCCGCGATAACCGGGACCCGCTTGTTGACCTGTTGCACGACAACCTCGATCACCCGAACGTGCTCTTCGTTGTCCAGGGTGGACGACTCGCCGGTGGTGCCGCAGGGCACGATGGCATCGGTGCCGCCCGCAATCTGGAATTCAACCAGTTCGCGCAGCTTCTCTTCGTCAACCGCATCGTTTTTGAATGGCGTAACTATGGCGACAATGCTTCCCCTAAACATATTCTCTTCCTCCTTTAGGGCGGATATTGTGATTTATACTATAGGAACGTGGCGATCTTCTCACCCTTGACCAGGTCCTCGATCGTTTCGCGCTCGCGGACAACCTCGAATGCATCCCCCTTGACCATTACCTCTGCCACCCTGGGCCGGCTGTTGTATGAGCTGCTCATGGCAAAGCCGTAGGCGCCGGCCGACATGAAGGCCATCAGGTCTCCCTGCTTGAACATCGGCACTTCCCTGTCCTTAGCCAGGAAGTCGCCCGATTCACAGATCGGCCCCACGATGTCGGCGGTAATCATGCCGTCCTGGTCCTTTTTCACCGGCTGCACACCGTGGAAGGACCCGTACAGGGCAGGTCGGGCCAGATCGTTCATGCCTGCGTCGATCATGATGAAGTTCTTCTCGTCGCGTTCCTTCGTGTAGAGGCAGCTGGCCAGCAGGATGCCGGCATTGCCGACGATGTTGCGGCCCGGCTCGAACAAAAGGTGCATGCCCAGATCCTTGGTGGCGGCGATGATCTCGTTGCCGTAATCCGCAGGCAGTGGCGGTTCCTCATTGTTGTACTGGATGCCAAGGCCGCCTCCGCAGTCGAAGTACCGCAGGTTGATGCCCATATCTTTCAGCTTGGCAATCATGAGCTTCAATTTAAAGATTGAATCGACAAATGGGTTGACCTTGGTCAACTGGGAGCCGATGTGCATGTCGATGCCGATCACGTCGATGCCGGGCAGGCCGGCGGCGCGCTTGTATTCCTCCATGGCGCGGTCGATGGTGATGCCGAATTTAGCGTTTTTCAGGCCGGTGGTGATGTAGGGATGGGTACCTGGATCCACGTCCGGGTTGACCCGGATGGCTATGCCGGCCTTTTTCCCCATTCGGGATGCGATCTCGCTGATCCTGGTCAACTCCTGCTCCGACTCCACATTGAACATCAGGATGCCGGTATTCAGGGCGTATTCGATCTCGTCGTCCTTCTTGCCGACCCCGGAGTAGACCACCTTTTTGGGGTCAACGCCTGCTTTTAACGCCCGGTAGAGTTCGCCTCCGGAAACGATGTCCACCCCACCGCCGAGATTGACGAAGGTCTTGAGCACCGACTGGGTGGAATTGGCCTTGACCGAATAGCAGACAGTGTGCGGCACCGGGGCAAAAGCATCGTCAAAGGCCTTGAAGTGGCGCTCCAACGTGGCGTGGGAATAGACATAGACCGGAGAGCCTACCTTGGCCACGATATCCGCAAGCCGCACCTCCTCGGCGTAGAGTTCGTTTCCTTTGTACTGAAAGTGGTTCATTGCCAGCCTCCCTGTATAGACATTTATGCTATCATGAAAACGATTTGAGAAGAATCAGAGAAAAAAGTGGATATTTGTAACACAGGGGGCGTGAAAAGTCAAAATGTATGGGACAGCCTCGGTCCCTTTGTTCTACACGCGGCAAATGTTTTGACTTCTCGGACCCGTGCCGTTTACAGTCAAAAGAAAAACAGGGCAGGACCGCATGATTCTCACCTTTGACACTATATCCGCAACGCTTTCCCGATTGCCATTCGATGAAACGCCCGTAGACGGACGCAGCCGCGCCGCGGTAGCCCTGATCCTTGCCGAACGGCCTGTTGGCTTGCAACTGCTGCTTTTGGAGAGGGCAGCCGACGAGCGCGATCCCTGGTCAGGCCATCTGGCCTTTCCCGGAGGTCGGCTCGAGCCGGGCGAGTCACAGCGCCAGGCTGCCGAGCGGGAAACCCGCGAAGAGGCAGGCATCGATCTGACAACGGCCCGCTACCTTGGGCGGCTGGCCGATTGCGTAGGCGCGCACCAGCCGGTGCGGATCGCCTGTTTTGCTTACGGCTTCGGCGACGTCCCCCTGACAGTGACCATAAACCACGAGTCGCGGGACGCATTCTGGGTCAACCTGGCCGACCTTGCGGACCAGCGGCGGCACATAACCACCCAGGTTAACTTCCGAGACAGTTCGATAGTGACTCCAGCCATTCAGCTTCCACAAACGGGCAAGCCGGTGTTGTGGGGCATTACCTATCGGCTGGTGATGCAGCTTCTTGGGTTCACTACCTGTTAGGGATTGCATTTTTTCAATAATGGATTAGAATTTTTCAAAATAATGTTCTGAGGAGGATACTGCAATGGGCGAACGCACCGGAATCATCACATTCAAGGGCAACCCGATGACCCTGGGGGGTCAGGAGGTAAAGGTGGGCGACAAGGCGCCCGATTTCACCGTGGTGGATAACGGCCTGGCGGCTATTTCCCTGGCGGCCTATGGCGGCAAGGTGAAGATCATAAGCGCCGTACCCTCCCTGGATACGCCGGTATGCGACACCGAAACCCGCCGCTTCAACCAGGAGGCCGCCACACTGCCGGCAAACGTTGTGGTGCTGACCATCAGCCAGGATCTCCCTTTTGCCCAGAAGCGCTGGTGCGGCGCAGCCGGTATCGACCGCGTGGTCACCCTGTCCGACTACCGCAGCCGCTCCTTCGGCAACAACTACGGCATCATGATCGAGGAGCTGATGCTGCTTACCAGGGCGATCTTCGTCGTGGATGCCAACGATATCATCCGCTACATCCAGATCGTGCCGGAAGTGACCAGCGAACCGGATTACGCTGCCGTGATAGCGGCTGCCAAGGCGCTCCTCTAGTTCTGCTTACTTCTCATCCAGAGTTTTCGGACGGGGCGATTTACGAATCGCCCCGCATTTATTCTCCAATCCTCTTCAACAGCCATGCCATATTCGCCCCCAGGTCCCGCATCGTCTTGATCCCTTCCTCATCCTGCTCCACATCGCCGACGTTGCGGCCCACGGCAATGTTCCAGTAACTGGAGCCGGGGATGATCATCTGGCCTATGGTGAAGAAGTGGTTGATGGTGTCGAATACACTTATGGCGCCGGCCCGGCGGACCGTCACCACCGCGGCCCCGGCCTTGCGCTTGAGCAGGTCGCCGTTGGCGCGGGTCACCATGCCGCAGCGGTCGATAAGCGCCTTGGTCTCTGGGGTCATGGCGGCAAAATAGGTTGGCGACCCGATGATGATGCCGTCGGCCTCGATCATCTTTTCGACGCAGGCGTTGGCGATGTCGTCGTTCATGGCGCAGCGCCGGTCCTTGCTGGCAAAGCACTTGAAGCAGGCAATGCAGCCGCGTATCGTCTCACCCCCCACCTGGACCGACTCGGTTTCGATCCCCTCCCTGTTCAATTCCCTGAAGATATGCCCGATGAGCAGCGAGGTATTGCCCTCTTTGCGCGGACTGCCGTTGAATGCTATGACCTTCATGAATGACCTCCTTTTCTTGCGCGGATATGAGACTCACAGCCGTTTCTCCACCCGTTTCAGCATGATCGAGTTGAGCACCACCGAAACCGAGGAAAAGGCCATGGCCAAGCCGGCATACTCCGGCCTGAGGGTTATACCGTAGCGGGAGAGCATGCCGGCTGCGACCGGGATGCCGAGAACGTTGTAGAACAGCGCCCAAAACAGGTTCTGCTTGACTTTGGCCAGGGTTGCACGGCCGATAATGATAGCCCGCACCACGTCCGTCAGGTCGTTGCGCATCAGGACGATATCGCCGGTTTCCTTGGCAACGTCCGTGCCGCCGCCGATAGCAATACCGATATCGGCACGGGCCAGGGCCGGGGCGTCGTTGATGCCGTCTCCCACCATGCCGGTGATCGTGCCGTGCTGCTGATATCCCCTGACCACCTCCTGCTTGCGTTCTGGCAGCACCTCTGCCTCAAAGCTGTCCACTCCGGCCTGTTTGGCCACAATCACGGCCACATCGGCGTGGTCGCCAGTTATCATGCATGTATGGATCCCCATGCGCCTCAAGTCGGCCACCGCCTTGGCGGAACCCGGCTTGAGCGTGTCGGCAAAGGCTGCTACCCCAACCAGGGTGGTGCCGGCCGCCACGTAGATCAGCGACTTGCCGGCTGATGACAGTTCTCCGGCCTTCTCGGCCAGCACCTTGAGACTTATCCCCTCGTCTTCCATCAGCCGCTCGTTGCCCACTGCCAGGCGAAAACCTTCATAGGTGCAGGTGACGCCGAAACCGCCCCGCTCCTCGAAGCCCGTGGCCGCGCCCGGCTTGATGCCGGCCTCCTGGGCCGCCCGCACCGCGGCCTGGGCCAGAGGGTGGGTCGAGTGGATTTCGGCAGTTATCAGACACCCCAGCAGGCGCGCCGGATTAACTCCCGCCACGGCCGCCAGGTCGGTCATCGTGGGCTGCCCGATGGTCAGTGTGCCGGTTTTGTCAAGCAGCAGCACCTGCATGCGGGAGATGGCCTCCAGAGCCGAGCCTTTCTTGACAAGGATACCGCGTGCAAGGGCCACCCCGCTCCCAACCATGATAGCGGTCGGGGTGGCAAGCCCCATGGCACAGGGGCAGGCGATCACCACCACTGCAATGGCAAAGCGGAAAGCCGATAAAAAACCGGCGTGAAGCGTGTAGTACCAGACGCAAAACGTTGCAAGCGAAAGCAGCAGAACTACCGGCACGAACCAGCCGGAAACCATATCGGCGAAACGCTGGATAGGAGCCTTGTCCCCCTGTGCATCACGGACCATGCGGACAATCTGGGAAAGGAGCGTTGCCTCCCCGACACGTGTCGCCCGCACCCACAGGACTCCGCTCTTATTGATGGTCGCGCCGATTACCGCGTCGCCGGCCTTCTTCTCCACAGGCAGGGATTCTCCGGTCACCATTGACTCGTCCACGGCGCCGCCCCCGTCAATGACCTCTCCGTCCACCGGGATAGCCTGGCCTGGCCGCACCAGTACCACGTCGCCGACACGAACCAGGGAGGCAGGCACCTCCCGTTCCCCCTGCCCAGTAACCAGGCGGGCATTGTCGGCATGGAGGTGAAGCAGCTTTTTCAGAGCTTCCCCGGCCTTGCCCCGGGCACGGGCCTCCAGATACTTGCCCAGGCTGATGAAGGTGATCAACATGGCAGAGGTTTCGAAGAACATCTCGCGATGGGGCCCCAATAGGCCAGCATAGGCCAAAAGCGAGTAGAAATAGGCTGCCGATGTCCCCAGGGCCACCAACACATCCATATTGGCGCTGCGATTTTTCAGGGCGCTCCACGCGCCGCGGTAAAAGACCAGACCTGCCGAAAACTGGACCACCGTGGCCAGCAGCAGGTTGAGCTGCAACACGGCCCGGTTGGAGTGGATGCCCATGGTGAGCATGATAGGCAGAGAGGCGGCCAGGGTGAAGAGGAACCAATTGAGTTGAAGTCGGAGCGCGTCGTCGGCAGAGGCCTCTGCGCCTCGCAGCTCGACCGGCGTGTATCCGGCCTCGTAAACCATGGCGAAGATATCTGTCATGCCAAGCAGTTGCGGATCAAAACGCACAAAACAGGTCTCGGCCGCCAGATTGACGATGGCGCCAGTGACGGCCGGGTTCTCCAGCAGCCTCTTTTCCAACCTGCTGACGCATGAGGCGCAATGCAGGCCCCGGACGCTGAAGGTAAGCGCACCGGCCGGCTCCGGGCGCACCACGCCATAACCGAGCTTTTCGACGCGGCCCGCGATCTCATCCAATGAAACGGACACCTCATCGAAGCTGACGACAAGCTCTTCCATGGCGAGGTTGACGGCTGCCGTGGAGACACCGGGCTCTTTCCCGACCTCCTTCTCTATCCGGGCCGCACAAGTGGCACATGACATGCCGGTGATCTTCATACTGATCGTGGTCATAGTCGTCTTCCGGTGATTGCGCCGATTCTCCTTCTTCCTTCATTGTACGGCAGGATCAATCAAAGCGCGTAGCAGTGAGGAACGCTTTGTACCAGCTCCCATCCCGAGACCCGGCATGAAAACAGGCTAATCCCTGAAGTTGTTGCCGTGCAGGTGTACCAACGTTATCTTAATGGTTGCGGCGATAGGCAGGGCCAGCAGGATACCCCAAAAGCCGAGCAGTTCACCCAGGGCCATAACCATGACAATGGTCATCAGCGGGTTAAGGTTCATGGAACTCTTGAAGACCAGCGGCTTGATGACGTATCCTTCCAGGAAGTAGATCACCCCGTAGGCGATTGCGACCTGGACCAGGCCGGCAACGGTCTGGTATTTGAACCAGGCAAAGAACAGCGCAGGCAATGCGGCGATAAACACCCCGATGAAGGGGAGTACCGAGGCGGCACCGGAAAAGAGGCCGCAGATAATGGGATTCGGGACATTCAGGATGAAGAGAGCCGTCAGCGACAGGACCGCCACGATAACGGAAACGACCACCTGGCCCCGCAGATACCCGCCGATGCTGGTGTTGACCTCGCGGCCGATAACAAGCACCATGTCGCGCTGCTGCTCCGGGATCAAGGAGGCGGCGGTCTCCAGGATGGTCTGTTTGTAATAAAGCATGAAAAAGACCAGGACCGGGGAAAGGACTATATTGAATATGTTGAAAAGAATCCGGCTGGCAAAGACATAGACCCAGGAGCCGACCTTCTCTGCGAAAGTATCCAAATTGGCCGAGACCGTGTCCAGAAGCCACTGGATCTCTTCGGTTCCGTAGCGGTCCGGAAGCCTGGACTTCCACACCAGGACAGCCTGCTTGGTCTTCTGGATATAAACAGGAAGTTCTCCTAGGATGCCGTTCCAACTTATGGTGAGCTTGGGAAGCATGAACGCGAAAAAGAAGGTGAGCAGGATACTGAGAACAACGTAGAGGAATCCAAGTGCAAAAAGCCGATTCAAGCCGCGCCTTTCGGCTTGCATGAGCAGAGGATCGAGAAGGTAGGCGATCACCCAGGAGAGCAGGAAGCATGATAGGGTGTGCTGCAGGGCATATCCGGCGGCTGCCAGCAGACAGAGCAGCAAAATGGCGGCTATCAGCCGGCCGTAGTCGTTCCTGGAAGCGCTCTGGTGTTCAAGGTGCTGCGCCAATGTGAGGCCTTCCTAATACCCGTTCAAAATCAAGGTCGTTACCCTGTTTTTCATCCCTGATTCGGAATCGGTATTTACATGCGCGATGAAAGCAGCGCTTCAGTATCGACCGTGAACAGGTTGTTCTCCTCAAGCCAGTTTTTTACCCTGCTGGCAAAGAAATCGTCTTTCATCGCCATGAGGCGCTCCTCCTCTTCCGGAAAAAAGGAGAGAATATCCTTGATGTTGCAGTGGGCTTTTCTGCCGCCCAACGAGCCGTTCAATATGCTGTTCAACCCGGTATCCTGTATGGCGCCGATAAAGCCGGACATCAACTGCCGTTCGACACCATAGTCGAAACGGGGGATCTCCAAAAAACGATCCCGGCCGCTTTCCATTTGCCGCCACACCTCATCGTCTTCCGCCATAGCCGGAATAAAGAATATCTCGCCGGTATAGCGGTCAAGAAAGTAAACCCGGTCGCTCAATCCGCTGGTGAAGGCGTCCATCAGTTCATCCCAGACAATTTCCACATTATGTATGATAGCCATGACGCCAGTTCCTCTTATCCTGTTGACATATCACGCAAGTGACAGCACAATCACAACCATGCGTACCATCTTCCTGGCCGATGCCCACCTGAAAGCCCCAGCGGACCGTAATTACCGTCTGCTGCTTCGCTTCCTCGACTCCCTGAAGGGGAATACCGAAACCCTCTTCATCATGGGGGATCTGCTGGATTTCTGGCTGGGCTTCCCCTCCCATCCCTTCCGTCAATACGATCCGGTGTTAGAAACACTCCATGATCTGACCCGAAACGGTTGCCGCATAGTATACTTCGAGGGAAACCACGACTTCCATCTCGGGACTATCTTCAGCGAGCGCCTGGCGGCTGAAATCCACCGCGGGCCTGCCGTGGTTACGGTGCAGGGGAAGCTGCTCCTTATGTGCCACGGCGACCAGATCAACCGCGCCGACCGCGGCTACCGCCTGCTGCGGTTCTTATTGCATAACCGCCTGATTGCGCAAGCTGTCCGGCATTTCCCACCCTCCCTTGCGTTGAAGGTCAGGGAACGCCTGCAACACGCCAGCAGATCCGGCTATCAGGCAAAAAAGGAACGCTGGGACTACCGGGAAATCATACGCGCCTTTGCCCGCACGGCGCAACAGCATGGATACGACGGCCTCGTGACAGGCCATTTCCACTTGGCTTTCCGGGAAGAACTGACCTCCCCATCCTTCACGGTCCTTTCCCTCGGCGACTGGATGGAGCAGTTCACCTACGGCGAGATGCGGGATGGCGAATTGCAGCTGCATATCTACCGACCGCAACCCCTTCATCCGCCCACGACTTAGGTTTTTGAAAAACCTGCTAGTGCCTGAAAAACTCCTCCAGCGCCTGTTCCCCCACCTGTGACGATTTGATCTTCCACCTGTCCTGATTGATGATCAGAGCCACCAGAGCGATACGCGGCTCATGGGCCGGAGCGTATGCGGCAAACCAGGAATAATGTCCCTTTGGATCGGTTCCGTCGATCGATCCGGTCTTGGCGGCGATATCGATCCCGGCAAGCATCGGACGGCCCCGGCGGTCATGAAAGGCACGCCGGGACGTGCCCCTGGTAACGGTATTGGAGAGCATCTGGGTGAGAGACGCCGCCGTTTCGGGCGATACAAGCCGGCGCAGTTCACGGGGCATATGCTCCTCTTTTTGCCCACCCGCGGCATCGACAACCTTGTCGGTCAAGGTCGGGGTCATCATCCGCCCTTGATTGGCGATGGCTCCCATGATAACCGCCGCGTGCAGGGGCGATATCTTGACTTCATGGTCAAGGCCTGCGCCCATCAACATCAAGGCACGGCCCGACTGTGGGTCTCCGGCCCTGCTCTCCTTTACCGGGACGCCCGGTAAAAGCTGCTGGTTGAAGCCGAATCTGCGAACGTATTCCATTACCGACGACTTGCCTGCAATATAGCCGGCTACCCGTCCGTACACCGGGTTGATGGACTTGCCCAGGGCATAGCCGACATCCATGCGGTTATTGTTACCCCTGGGGCTGATATCCCAGTAACGGGGATTTCCGAATAAGCCCCCCCCCGAAACTCGACCACCGTTTCAGGGGTGATCTTTTTATTTTCCAGGGCAGCGGAAGCGGTAATGATCTTGAACAGCGACGCCATCGGGTAGAGGTCGAAGAAGGCCGACTGCGCCCAGTGCGGATCGACGGAAGAATAGGATGTCAGGGCCAGAATCCGTCCGGTTGACGGCTCAATGGCCACAAACACCCCGAAGGGCACCTGTTTTTGGGCCATGTAATCGTGGACCCGCTTCTGCAGATCGTCCCGAATGCTGTAGAGAAGGGTGTCCCCACCGCTGCGGGCCGTGAGCCTCCCATCAGCCACGACCGCCGTATCGAAAAGGCGCAGGGCAGCCTCAAAACTGCCGCTCGCCGGAGGTTTCGCCGCCTCGGCCACCTTGATATCAGGTGTGGAGTGGGAATAGAGCCATGATCTCGCTGCCCGCACCGCAGGAGCGGATTTCTGGAGCACGACCGCGCTGACCGGCGTCAGCGCCAGCACGATGGCGAGAAACAGGAGGAGATGATTGAGCCGTTTGCGGCGCTTGCCCGAAAGCATGGGTAGCCGGAAACCATTGCGCTCGCCCTTTTCCTTTTTTTTCCTGTTGCTGCGATAGAAGCCGAAGAAGTGGAAGCCGGGAATCTGCTTTTTTCTGGTTAGATGTTTAAGGTCCTGCATGGCGTTTCGGCACTCTGATCCTCAGTAAGATGTTGAAACTATACCTCTAACTGACGGCCTTTGTCAATGAATGCAAGGCCTGGAAACGCCCCACGCTCAGAATGTGTTTATCCGGTGAATGAATGCCAAAAGCAGCCCGTAGTGATGATGGTCGAATTTCATTGTTATGCGCGGCAGATCGATCAGGTCCGGCTGATCGACCTCTTCGGGCATCGCCCGGCAGCTTATGATATGTTCCCCCTCCTGGAGCAATTCCGGAAACTCTTCCTCCAGTGTGTTGATCTGTTCCTGAGAAATGGCTTTGTTCAGCCGGATCACGAGGCGGTGGTCGATGAAACGCATGGAATGATAGATACGATAAAAGGTTTCGATAGCCTCGACCGCTTCCCGCTCATCCTTGGTTATGGTGAACAGGGAGAAATCCTCGCCGGAAATGAAGCCTTTAACGAGCAGGCTCTTCCTGACAAAGGCGAAGAACTGCTCCCAATATCCATCCTCGTCGTCCACCAGGATCAGCGGCTTGGGCGAGGTCTTGCCGGTCTGGATCAGGGTGAAGACCTCCATGGCCTCGTCCAGCGTGCCGAAACCGCCGGGAAAGACGGCAATGGCGGCAGCCTCCTTGACAAAGGCCACCTTGCGGTTGAAGAAGTATTTGTAGGTTATCAGCCGAGGATTTCGGTACATGACCGGATTCGGCTGTTGTTCGAAGGGGAGGCGGATATTGACGGCAAAGGAATTCTCGCAGCCGGCCCCCTCGTTGCCGGCCTGCATGATGCCGGGTCCGCCTCCCGTGATGATCATGAAACCGCTGTCCGCCAGCATGCGGCTGAAGCGGACGCACTTGCGGTACATCTCCTCATTCTGCCCGGTACGGGCCGAACCGAATATGGTGACTTTCTTGCGGTCGCGATACGGGCCAAAGACCTTGGCTGTGAACCGCATCTCGCGCAAGGTGCGGTTGATCAGCTTGAGGTCGGCAAGATAATCAACCTCCTGTCCGATCTTGAGGGTTGACAGGATCATCTCCCGGATGATCCCTGTCTCGTGGACCTCTCCTACAGCCTCGATCAGGCGGCTGATCATCTGGTCTATTTCCTTGTTGGGGCGGGAAAAGCTTAGTTCCATTACCACGTCCTTCTTATCGATCATGGTGTAATATACGCACCCTAACACAGGTTCGGGCGCAAATCAAACGCCGCATAAGAGCAGATACGCACTCCCATGGCGCGAACAAGCATCTTGCATTCATGAGGGACGTATAGTAATATCCACTTTCTTTTTCTGCCACCACCAGGGCACTTATCCGATAAAATCAATCCACCCAAGGAGTATTCGGCCATGCTGGACTTCATGCGCAAGAAGAAGGAATCCATCGTCATCAAGATTGTCTTCGTCGTCATCGTTCTTTCTTTTATCGGCACCATGTTCCTTGTATGGGGCAAAGGGAGCGAAGGGCTCGGCGGTCGTGACGGTTATGCGGCCAAGGTTAACGGCAGCAAGATAACCCTTGAGGAATACCAGAGCGCCTATCAGCGCATCCGCAACATCTACCAGCAGATATACGGACAATCCATTACCCCTGAGATGGAAAAGATGATGGGGTTGAAAAAAGTGGCCCTGGACAGCCTGATCGACAACTTCCTTATTGGAAAAGAGGCCAAGTCGATGGGAATCAAGGTGTCCAAGGAGGAGGTGGCCAATTCCATAGAAGCCATGCCCACCTTTCAAAAAAACGGGAAGTTCGATTTCGACCTGTACCAGCAGCTCTTAAGAAGCAGCCGCCTGACCCCCAAGGACTTCGAAGAGGGGCAGAAACGCGACCTGCTGCTTTCCAAGGCCCGCAAGGCCATCAAGGACAAGGCCGTGGTCAGCGACGACGAGGCCCTGGCCCAATATAAAAAGGAAAACGACAAGATAGACCTGGAGTATGTATCCTACGCTCCTAGCGAGGTGATCGCCGAGGTGAAACCGACCGACGCGGAACTGAGCGAATATCTTCAGAAAAACCCGGACGAGTTCAAGACCCCTGAAAAAGTGGCCCTTTCATACGTCCTGCTCGACCCGGCCTCCCAGGCGGCAAAGCTGACGGTTTCCGAGGAGGAGATCCAGACCTTCTATCAGAAAAACATCGACCGCTGGCAGGGCAAGGACGGCATCCTGCCCCTTAAGGATGTGCGGGACAAGGTCAAGGCCGACGCCCTCAGGCAGAAGGCCGCCAAGCAGTCCTTTGAACTGGCCGCCGACATCCTTTACAAGAATGTCAAGTCGGGCGACTTGAACCTGATCGCCAAACAGCTGGGTTTAAAGGTCCAGGAAACGCCGTTGTTCGATGCCAATGCCCCGGCCGCCGCACTGGCGGGTGAGACGGCTCTTGTCAATAAGGCATTTGAACTCAAGGAGGGCGAACTGGGCGGGCCGGTCGAGACAGCCAAGGGCATTTACATCATCAAGGCCAGGGAGCGCAAGCCTGCGGTTGTCCCGCCGCTCGCCGGTATCAGGGGGGCTGTGGAACAGAAGGTCAAGGCCGTCAAAGCGGTGGAGCTTGCCAGGAAAAAGGCTGCCGACGCAATCCGGCAGCTTGCCGCCAAAGGTGCGCTCAAGACCCGGACCACCGGCATCTTCGGATACTCGGACAAGGGCAACGTCCCGGATATCGGCAATGCCCCCGACCTGATGGAGGCGGCCTTCAAGCTGACCGTCGCGGCTCCGGTGGCCAAAGAACCGTTCAAGGTGGGCAACCGTTGGTATGCGATACGGCTCGCACAACGTATCGAGGCCCCAAAAGCGGAATTCGACGCGACCAAGCAGCAGATCAAACAGAAGCTTCTGCCCAAGAAACAGGAGGAAGCCCTGACCGCGTGGACCAAGGGGCTAAGGGATAAGGCCAAGATCGAAATCAATCAAACGCTCATAGCTGAAAAATAGGAGAGATGCCATGTCACAACCCATTATGCAGACCGATTTCCCCGGCCTGAACCTCATAACCCGAGGAAAGGTGCGGGACATCTACGACCTGGGGGATGCCCTGTTGTTGGTCACGTCGGACCGCATCTCGGCCTTTGACGTAATTATGAACGAGCCGATCCCGGACAAGGGGTTCGTGCTGACGCAGATATCCGCCTTCTGGTTCCGTCAGATGGAGGACATCGTAAAAAATCACATCATCTCCACCGATACTGCCGATTACCCGGCAACGTGCCGCCCCTACGCCGAGGCGCTGGCCGGGCGCTCCATGCTGGTAAAAAAGGCCAAACCGCTGCCGGCGGAGTGCATCGTGCGCGGCTATGTGTCAGGTTCAGGCTGGAAAGACTACAAAACCAGCGGCTCAATCTGCGGCATCACGCTCCCGGCCGGGCTCCTGGAGTCGGACAAGTTGCCGGAACCGATCTTCACCCCTTCCACCAAAGCCGAACTGGGCACCCATGACGAAAACATCTCCTTTGAACAGATGGCTGCCATCTGCGGGCGCGATTTGGCAGAGCAAGCGCGCGACTACACGATAAGGATCTACACCCGGGCTCGCGATCTGGCCGCGCAGAAGGGGATCATCATAGCCGACACCAAGTTCGAATTCGGGGTCTACGAGGGAGAGCTTATCATCATAGATGAATGCATGACACCCGACTCCAGCCGTTTCTGGCCCAAGGATCTTTACAAGCCGGGCGGGGCGCAACCCAGCTTTGACAAGCAGTTTCTGCGGGATTATCTGGAGACCCTTGATTGGGGTAAGACTGCCCCTGCGCCGAACCTACCGGTTGATATCATCGAAAAAACCGCACAGAAATACCGCGAGGCGCTCTTCCGCATCACCGGCATCCGCGTATAAGAGATAAAATCGAATCAGGTTAAAGAGGGGCCGATCAACCGGGCCCCTCTTTGCGTATAAATCTTAACGCTATTGTTATGGAAATTTCACAAAGATGCGCTATGCTGATTTCTTATGGAAAGTGAATTACGCATCTAGGGGGAACGGAGCATGAAACTGGAAGAAATTAAGGAAATGGCGAAACAGCACCAAATAAAGACAGCCAGAATGAAAAAGGCGGAACTTGTACGCGCCATACAGCAGGCTGAGGGAAACGAACAGTGCTTTGATTCCGGAAAAACCGACGCGTGCGGCCAGGAAATGTGCCTCTGGCGTGAGGATTGCGACTGATAATAGCAACTCCGAATACGATACATCGGTAAAGGCGCTTCCCACTCAAAAGGGGCCGCACCACTTTTTCTACGGCGCCCCTTTTGTCCTCAGATAGGCGCCCAGTTCCACATCGACCTTGGCAATGTGGTTGATCAGCCATTTAAGCAGCATGTTGTTGGTTTCTGTCACATGATAGACCGCCACCCCATCTGCCTTGATCTCTTCATTGAGCGCCTTGAGTCTGGCAATGAACCAGTCATGCTCGCTTTTATGGGTGGCATAACCGGGAAAGTTGCTATTTCTCTGGATGGCTTCCTCATCGCTGAAATGTTTGACCACGTAGTCATCGAGAAATCCCAAAAGCTTCTTCAACTCATCTATTCCCTTACCGGCTTCGCAGGCCTTGAGCAGGAGGTCGAAGCGGGACAATAACTCCTTGTGCTGGCTGTCTATCTCCGGTACGCCGATTGACATCGACTCTCTCCACGCTATTCCCATTGCTGCATATCCTCCAAAGCCGTTTTATTTCTTCAGTTTATTTCTACCCTTTTTCTCCTGTTTTTGCAACTCCGCCGCAATCCGATCCAGATGGGCATCCACCAGGTGGTACAGCCCCCCCTTGGGAAACGTTCCGTCCTTGGCGCGTGTCCCGGCGGCCATTCCGGTCAGTATCTCGATCCCCTGCTCGATGTTTTCAACGCTCCAGATATGGAACCGGCCGGCCGCGACAGATGCAACCACGTCATCCTGCAACATCAGGTGCCGTTCATTGGCCTTGGGGATCATGACCCCCTGTCGCCCGGTCAGCCCCTTGGACTTGCAGACGGCATAGAAGCCCTCGATCTTGTAGTTGACACCGCCAATCGGCTGGATGATGCCTCGTTGGTTTACGCTGCCGGTCACTGCGATCCCTTGTCTGATAGGAACACCGGACAGGGCCGACAACAGGGCGTACAGCTCGGAGGAGGAGGCGCTGTCACCCTCGACTCCGTCGTAGGACTGTTCGAAGCAGATGGAAGCGGAGAGCGAAAAGGGGCGCTTGACGGCAAAGGTCCCCCCAAGGTATCCGGTCAGGATCATGACCCCCTTGTCGTGGATCGGACCCGAGAGTTTGGCCTCGCGCTCGATGTTGACCATCCCGGCCCGGCCGGTGTAGACCCGGGCGGTAATGCGCGAGGGGCGGCCGAAGGTGTGGTCCCCGAGGGATATCACCGACAGTCCGTTGATCTGGCCAACCACCTCGCCGTCCGTATCCACCATGATGGTGCCGTCGTCGTACAGCTCCTGCAGTCGTTCTTCAATGCGGTTGATCCGGTATAGCTTCTCTTTGGCCGCGCGCTGTACATCGTCACCGTTGACCAGGGCATGGCCATCCTTTTTAGCCCAGAAACCGGCCTCGCGGATAAAATCGGCGATCTCCATGAACTGGGAGGAGAGCTTTTCCTGATGCTCCACCATGCGGGAGGTGTATTCCAGCAATCGGGCGAGGCCGCTGCGGTCGAAATGCGTCAGCTTTTCGCTCCGGCAGTGGGTAGCCACGAACAGGGCATAGTCCCGCATGATCTCCGGCGTTCGGTCGATACGGTTGTCGAACTCGGCCTTGACCTTGAAGAATTTGCGGTAGTCCGGGTCCAGGTGGAACAGCAGGTAGTAGATCCATGGGGAACCAATCAGGATGATCTTGGCCTGGAGCGGCACCGGCTCCGGCTTCAGCGACACCATGGTCATGAAACGGTACTGTTCCAGCACATCCTCGATCCTGATCTCGCCTGTCCGGATGCAGCGTTTGAGAGCATCCCAAGCAAAAGGGTTGATCAGCACCTCGCGGGCATCTATCACCAGGTAACCGCCATTGGCGCGGTGCAGCGCCCCGGACCTGATCATGGTGAAATCGGTCACCGCCACGCCGCCGTACTGCATGACATGCTCGATGCGGCCAAAGAGATTGTTGTAGGTGGGGTTCATCTCGAAGATAACCGGCGCTCCCCCCGCGTCGCCGTTATCCACCAGCACGTTCACCTCATAGCGTTCAAAGCTCGGCTCCTGGCGCGGCATCTTCAGCCCCTGAATCTGTGCCTGGGGCGCCTGGGGCTTGAAATCCTCCAGGTTTTCGAGGATATCCTCCTGCACCGCCTCAAGGTAGGCCATCATTTTTGGAAACTCACCATACTTCTGGCGCAGCGGGTCCAGAAGATGCCCCAGGCACGACAGGCCCAATTCGCGGTCGGCCTGGGAGAGCGCATCCCTGGTCGCCTTTTCGCTTTCATGCACCTGGCGCAGCACCTCGTTCAAGCTCCCTGTCAGTTCCTTGCCGTCCTTCTCCAGTTTTTCGCGCTTTTTCTGGGACAGCGCCTCATACTCTTCCTGGGTGTAGTTGCGTCCATCCTTCTGGGGTACGGCCACCAGCCCGGAGACTGTCCTTTGCATCGTAAATCCGCGTTTCTCGCATTTCTTCTCAAGAGCCTGGAACAATTCGCTGTTTCTGGCCTGATAGGTTTCCAAGATCTCCGTGCGGCGGTTCTCGTACTCCCGGCTCTCCAAGGCCTTGGGTATATCCTCCCTGAAGACCTCGATCAGCTCCTTCATGTCCGCGGCCAGCACCCTTCCCATGCCGGCAGGAAGAGACAGAGATGCCGCGGCATCGTGGTCCTTGAAGTCATTGACATACAACCAGTCGCAGGGCTTTGGTTCGCCCGTGGTCCGCTTCCTGAGGATGCTGCGGATGGTCGAGGCACGGCCGGTGCCTGTTTCGCCCGAGATATAGAGGTTGAAGCCAGTGCTCTGCATGTCGAGTCCGAACTCGATCGAACGCAGGGCCCGCTCCTGTCCGATGGCGTCATCCAGATCGGGAAGTTCTTCGGTGGTTTCGAAATCGAACGCGCCGGGATCACATTTCCAACGTAATTTTTCAGCAGGAATAAGCAGTTTGGCGAAAGGCATCGAAGGGCGCTCCTGCGCGAAGGGAATAGGAGGCATCAATGCCCCAGAGGCATCGAGTGGCAGGTATTCCGGGATATTTTGGCTGGTGCCAAGACGCGACACGTTGCAGCAGGGCCTGCATCAAGGAACCGCAACGATGGCAGAGGCCAAAAGAGCCTGAATAACGAAAGAGAACCACCTCATGGGCAGTGATAATATCAGGTTGAACCATGGGAGGCCAGAAGCAGAACAGGACGTTCCAGTATACGGCGCAACTCGGCCAGGAACCTGGCGGCATAGGCTCCGTCCACCACACGGTGGTCGCTCGAAAGGGTAACCCGCATGGTGGAGGCCACGGCAAGCTGCCCACTTATGACCACGGCCCGCTCGGCAACCGCTCCCGCCGCCAGGATGGCTACCTGTCCGGGCACGATCAGGGCGTAGAATTCATCCACCCCAAACATGCCCAGATTGGAGATGGAGAAGCCGGCGCCCGACATCTCTTCCGAGGTCAGCCGGCCGCCTCTTGCCTTGTCCGCCAAGCGGGAGGCCTCGCGTTCGACCTCCGCGGCCGCAAGGCGCGAGCAATCCCTTACCACCGGCATCAAAAGGCCGTCAGGCAGCGCCACGGCAAAACTGATGTTGACCGGCTCGACGGCACCGCCGGCCAGACCCGACATGAGCAGCGGGAAACTCGTGAGGGCAACTCCGCAGGCCTTGATCAGCAAGGCGTGATAGCCGACCTGCCCGTCGCTCCCCTTCAGTTCGCCAACAACTTCGCGGCAGGCCTCCATCCCAACCTCCACCGTAGCGGTAAAAAAGGGAATTTCCCGCCAGGACCGCGTAACCGTGGCGGCGATGGCCTGACGCATGGCGCTCGGCACCGGATGGCCGACAGGCGGGATGACATCCTGACTACCTGTTGGGGCAGGTGCCGACCCATCGGCCGGAATGGGCTCTGCCTGGGGAATGGGCGCTTCCTGCGGGCTGAGCGCTGCCGTCTGTTGTGTGGCCTGGACCAGATCCTCCTGGAGAATCCTTCCCTCGTGGCCGCTGCCCCGCACCTGGGAGAGATCGATGCCCTTCTCCCGCGCCACGCGGCGCACCAGGGGCGAAGCCTTTTCGTGATCGGCCGCGTCGTGCCCCGCCTGCGGCGGAAGAAGCGGAGCCGCGGGTTGTGGCGGGGACGCATCCGTGGCCGCCGGTGCCGGCGGCTCCGGGGGAGATGGCGCTGCGGCTGCCTCGGCACCCATGGGATGCGCTCCGGCCTCTTCCGTCGCTTCGCCAGGCTCGCCGATCAGCCCGAGCACCGTGCCGACCGAAACGATTTCGCCCCCCTTTGCCATGGTCTTGAGCAGGACGCCCGAGGCAAACGCCTCCAGCTCCATGACCGCCTTGTCGGTTTCGACCTCGGCGATCACCTCGCCGCGCTCGACCCGCTCCCCCACATTCTTGCGCCAACCGACGAAACTACCCTCGGTCATGGTATCAGACAATTTGGGCATGGTGATTTCACTTGCCATGATGAAACATCCCCTTCCTCCCCTTCTTCGCGGAGTGTTCTATTGGCAGGTTGTCCTCAATAGCCACTGCTCGTGACATATTTTACGGCCTGGATGATGGTGTCCTTCTGTGGGATGCATAACTTCTCGATCTTGCGTGAGTAGGGCATGGGCACGTCCAGTCCCGAAACGCGCCTGACCGGCGCCTGGAGGACATCGAAGCAGTTCTCGAAGATGCGGCTGGCGATCTCGGCCCCCAGGCCGCAGGTGCGCCAGCATTCCTCCACCACAACCGCACGACCGGTCTTTCTGACCGAGGCCAGGATGGTATCGTCATCCAGGGGCGCCAGGCTGCGCAGGTCCACCACCTCACAAGAGATGCCTTCAATTGCCAATTCCTCGGCCGCCTGCAGGGCCAGCACGGTCATGCGTGCATAGGCCACGATGGTCACATGCTCTCCCGGCCGCTTTACGGAGGCCTTGCCGATGGGGACCAGGTATTCCGGGTCGTCCGGCACCTCGCCCTTGCTGTTGTAGAGCAATTCGTGCTCCAGGAAGATGGCCGGGTTGTTGTCCCGGATGGCGCTCTTCAGAAGCCCTTTGGCATCTGCCGGGGTCGCAGGGTAGAGCACCCGCATGCCTGGGCAGTGCATGAAAAAGGTCTCCAGACTTTGGGAATGCTGGGCGCCCAGTTGGCTGCCCCCCCCTCCAGGCATGCGGATCGTCATAGGCACAATTGCCTGGCCTCCGAACATGTAATGGATCTTGGTCATGTGATTGACGATCTGGTCCATGGCCAGGAGGGCGAAGTTGACCGTCATCAGCTCGGCCACCGGCCGCAAGCCCCCCATGGCGGCCCCAACGGCCACGCCGATGATGGTGTTCTCGGATATGGGCGTGTCCTTGACCCTCTCCTCGCCGAATTCGGCCAAAAGCCCGCGCGTCACCTTGAATGAGCCCTCGTACAGCGCCACATCCTCGCCCCATAGCACCACGGAGGGGTCGTGGCGCATCTCCTCCTTCAAGGCCAGGTTGATCGCGTCACGATAGGTCATTTCAGACATTTTTCACCTCTTTTAAAACTCGAAGAGCATTACCACAATGGACACGCAGGGACACAGAGGAAACCAGAAACTTCATGATTTTCCTTTCCGCCGTGGCAAATGCTTTTTTTAAACATAAATATCGCTATAAACCTCACTATCCTCGGGCCAGGGGGACTCCTCGGCAAAGGCGACAGCCTCCTCCACCCGGGCCCTGCACCGTGCCTCGATGGCATCCAGCGACTCGCGGGTGGCAATCCCCTCCTCCAACAGGTGCCGGGCATAGTTGGGCAGCGGGTCGCGGGACTTCCACATCTCATGCTCGGCTACGGAACGGTACTTGCCCGGATCGGACATGGAATGCCCCCGGAAGCGGTAGGTGGTGGCCTCGATGAAAAGGGGCCGACCGGTTTCTCTCACCTTCTCGGCGGCGTATTTCACCGCCTTGTAGACCGCGATCACGTCCATGCCGTCCACCTTTTCGGAAGGGATGTCATAACCGCAGGTGCGGCGATGGATGGATGCCAGGGCCGAGGAGCGGTGCACCTCGGTGCCGATGCCGTAGTAGTTGTTCTCGCAGATGAAGAGCACCGGCAACTCCCACACCTGGGCCCAGTTGAGGGATTCGTGGAAGGTCCCCTGGTTGACCGAGCCGTCGCCGAAGAAACAGGCGGTGATGCGGTTCTCGTTACGGTACTTGGTGCTGAAGGCAAGCCCGACGGCGATCGGAAACTGGCCGCCTACGATGGCGTACCCCCCCATGAAGTTCAGGTTTGGATCGAAGAGGTGCATGGAGCCCCCCTTCCCCTTGCAGAGGCCGGCGGCCTTGCCGAACAGCTCTGCCATGACCCGCTTCGGGTCGGCGCCACGCACGATGGCCTGAACGTGTTCCCGGTAGGCCGAGATGACATAATCGTCCTTGTGCAGGCCGGCCGTCGCCCCGACCGCCACGGCCTCCTGGCCGCTGTACAGGTGCAGAAAACCGGTGATGTTGCCCTTGGTGTATTGTTCGGCGCAATGTTCCTCGAATTCCCGCGAAAGAAACATCTGCTCGTAAAGCCGCACCAGATCGTGGTCCGGCAAAACAGCCCGTAGTCTGGTCTCCATCGTATCCTCCGCTTGAGTATTACAAAACATTGGCCCGCCGACCGGCCTCCAGCAGGATACCGTCGATGGCTGCCCCTATCTCCAGTTCACCATTGAGGGTGCCTGCCAGGCCGGAGATATAATCGCGCTCCAGCAGCAGCCGATAGGACGAGGCGAACCCCAGGTCAAGAGCCCAGGAGATCTGCAACAGCTTGAAGTCGTTGAGAACCCGGCACTGGTCCAGCCTGACGACGTCCTGTGTCAGCAAGGCATCCCGGCAGGCTGGTGTGCATCCGGGAAGATCCGGCAGGTCCAAGGTGGCGGCAGAGGCCCGCTGCTCCAGAGGCATGGCGAAAAGTTCGTTGAATATCCGCCAGATATCCAGCTTATCCGCATCCCGGATCATCTGCATGAACAGCCTTTTCGGCGAAGCTACCCGCTTGGGCAGTGCCAGCAGGTTATGGAAGCGCACCGCCTCCTCGACCAGCAGGCGTTCTGCGGGATCAAGGCCTTCCAGCAGGTTGTGCTCAGCCATGACCTCCAACGAGAGCCGGGCATGGTTGTCGGAGTCGCTGTCGCGAAAGGTGCGCCAGCGCCGGTATTGGGGAAATCGGCCCACATCGTGCAACAGGGCGACGGTTGCCGCAATGCGCGCCTCGTTGGCGGAAAGCCCTTCGCCATCTGCCAGGATATCGCTGATCGCGCACACCTTGCTGGTATGTTCTATTTTGAGTAGAATATTCCCGAGCCCTTCTGGGTCGGTATCGAGAAAAGTGCGGGTGTAGTCGTCGAACCACTGGCGGATACCCGCAACACGCTGTTGTTCCATGAATCTTCCGGTTCTGGCCTGAGACGTTGAAATTACTGAAATAATACTGTAATCTGCTGTAAAGTCAAACTTCATATACCGATTCCTGATCAAGCATGAAATGAAGGCGCGCGGATTGGGCGACGAAGGCGTACTTAGGTAGTACGCTGAGGAGCAAAATGACGAGCCCACGCGAGAGCGGCTTGATTTTGAATCGGTGCTATCCCGGAGCCTCCAGGCGATGCTTACAGAAGACCAGAAAACAATATTGGAAAACTCAGGCATTAACCTCGGTTTTCTCACAGAAGAACAAGTCAACGCGATTGCAGCCCGCCAGATAGATGAATCGGAGCTATCGGATGATCAGCTGGTCGAATTTCTGGAGATAGCAAACGCACTATACCGCGGCGGACTGGAGATCATTCCCGACTCTGAATACGATTTCACCTTTATTGCCGAGCTCAGGATGCGCAATCCACATCACCCCTATCTCGATAAGGTCGAACCTGAGGCGGCCTTTATCGGGAAAACCGTCGAACTGCCGGCCCGGATGCTGTCGACCGAAAAGGCTTATACTAAAAAGGCCATAGAGCAGTGGGGCGCGCGCGTTAAAAAAGCTGCCGGGAAACTCAACAAAGACTTTGATGACTTGGAATTCAAAGTCACACCTAAATTGGACGGGTTTGCCGCCTATGACAATGGTGACCATTTGTTTACCCGTGGCGATGGACGAAGGGGCACGGACATCACCCGCGTCTTTGACAGGGGGCTCTCCATTGCAAATGGCGGGGCACGCGGCCTGGGTGCTGGCGAGATTGTTGTCAACAGGCGCTACTTCGACGAGAATCTTCAGCCTTATTTCGAAAACCCCAGAAACTTTCAAACAAGTGTTATTAAAGAAAAAGAACTTGAGGAGCATGCCGCCAAGGCAATCCAGGACAAGGCCTCTGTTTTTTTTCCTTTCGCATTGCTTCCGCCTTGGGTGGGGACCTGGCAGGAACTCATCGGGGATTTGATAGCGATTGTCTCAAAGGTCAGGTCATCCGTGGAATATGACGTAGATGGCGTCATCATAGAAATCACGGATAATGACCTGAAAAACGAAATGGGCGCCACACGCCATCACCATTCGTGGCAAATTGCCTACAAAGAGAACCTTGAAGCCGCTCATGTCAAGGTTATTGCCGTGTTGCCGCAAACATCCCGGTCTGGACGAGTAAATCCTGTCGCTAGAGTCGAGCCTACGCGTCTGAGCGGGGCTCTAGTACAGCGAGCGACGGCTCACCATTACAAGATGGTGCGCGATAAAGGCATTGGGCCGGGTGCAATAATAGAATTGACGCGCAGTGGAGAGGTTATCCCTAAAATAGGCGCTGTTATCACACCCGTAGAAGCCGAGATACCGAAAGAATGTCCCAGCTGCGGCTCGGAAGTAGTCATGGACGGGGATTATCTTTATTGCCCCAACAATATCGGCTGCCCTGCCCAAATAGCTAACACAATGGAACATTTCTTTAAAATGCTCCGCCATGTGGACTTATTCGGATCAGCGTCAATCGAAAAGATGTATTCGAACGGGATTCGCTCAGTGGGCCAAATTTATAAACTCAATGCTAAAGATTTTGAAAAAATGGGCTTCGGTCCGAAACAATCGGAAAATTTAGTAGATCAACTCCACAGAAGTCGTACGGAAAAAATAGAAGACTGGCGTTTTTTGACCGCTTTCGGAATATTCCGTCTAGGGCCTGGTAACTGTGAGCAACTACTCAGCCACTACCCTCTTGAAGAGGTCTTCAACCTGGGCGAAGAGCAGATTGTGGGTGTGGAAGGTTTTGCAAAAAAGACAGCGACAATAATCATTAAAGGCTTAAAAAACATAAAACCTCTTTTTGACGAATTGTACGGCTTGGGATTCAACCTGGAGCGCACTGCGCTCGTTAAACAGCAGGATAAACCTTTCAGTCCGATCACAGGGATGCAGATTGTTTTTACAGGCTCCATGACCCATGGAAGCCGTGACGACATGGAGAAAGAAGCAAAATCTCTGGGTGCGAAAGTCGGTAAATCCGTTACCGGAAAGACCGATATTCTCGTAACCGGGGAAAATGTCGGTTCATCAAAATTAACCGATGCGAAAACAAGAGGGGTCAAGATTCTATCGGAGGAAGATTACCTTGGTTTGCTGGCACAGAAGCCGACATCGGAAACTGAAGCAAACAGGGTTCCATAAGCGAGGCGAACGCCGCTTTGAAAACAGGGATTATCGACGGCTTGAAGCTTTGTTCTGGCGGAACAACAGCCGGCAGACACTTTTTAGGGACATGAATGGGTAACTATAGCCTCATCGTGCTGGACTTCGAGACTACCGGACTTTCACCTGACCGCGGAGACAGGGCAATTGAGATCGGTGCTGTTCTCATCCGTAACAACCAGATCGTCGATCGGTTCCAGAGCCTCATGAACCCAGGGATGAAGATCAGCGGTTTTATCGAGGACTACACCGGCATTACCAATAAAATGCTCAGCACCGCTCCTCCGATTGCCGATGTAATGAGAAAATTCGCCGGCTTTATGTCGCACCACCACCTGGTCGCCCACAATGCCGGTTTTGATCGCCGTTTTCTCGATGCCGAGTTGCACGGGATCAACAGGAAGCGCTCTCAGGAGATAGCCTGCTCCATGCTCATATCGCGGCGGGTTTACCCTGATGCTCCCAATCACAGCCTTGAGTCATTAGTCCGATTCAGGAAGCTGAAGACCAGTGGCGTCCATCACAGAGCACTGGCGGACGCTGAAATGACCGGGCATCTGTGGATCAGCATGGTGCTCGACATAAAGTCTGCCTACCAGCTCGAACAGCTGCCATTCGCTGCGATGCAGCAGTTGGCTAAAGTATCGAAAGCAGCAGCTCCGAATTATCTTAAACGTCTAGCTGCCGAGTCGGATTGGGGAAAATAGCGCCCATGACAGCCAGGCTGATCATCTCCCTACTGACCTTTCCGGGCGTCGTGCTGCATGAATACGCCCACGCCTGGGCCTGCCGGCGGCTCGGAATCCGCGTCCTGAAGATCTGCTACCTGCGCCTGGGAAGCCCCATGGGGTATGTCCTCCACGAGCAGCCCGAATACGCTGTTCAGCATATCATGGTGGCGGTTGCGCCGTTCTTCGTCTCCACTGCCGCAGCCCTGGCCCTAAGCCTCGTGGTGTCTCTCTTTGCGACAAGTCCCGGAGCTGTCGAATACAAGGACCTTGCCGTACTCGTCGGCGCCTGGCTCAGTTTTTCCGTGGCTCTGCATGCTTTTCCCAGCAGCGGCGACGGGGATGCGCTCTGGAAGGACGTTACCAGTCCTGAGGTGAGTTTTTTAGCGAAACTTCTGCTCGCGCCGGTGGTAGGCATGATCCGCCTTTGCCAGGCCGGCGCCTCTGTCTGGCTTCATGCCCTGTTTGCCGTTGCCTTGGTGGCGCTGCCGCCGGTCGTTCTGGTCGCGATCCTGGGGTGATCCGATTTTCAAATCAACCATATCATTGATTTTGGAGGTTTATCATGTCTGACGAGACACCGGTTTCATGTTCCAAGTGCAGTAGCGTATGGCAAAAAAGCGGCACCACGAACTGCTGGAGCGGCGATCCCGACACCGCGCCGCCCAAACCGGGCAACTGCCCGTCCAGCACCTATGACGACGTAGTAAAGGGGGCGTTCGAGGAATACCGGGGAGAAAGCGAGGAGGCCCGCATCGCCCTGGTGGCGGCGCGGGTTGAGGGCCTCTGCTACCAGAGGACGGCAGGCAGCGATACAATCATGCCCCGCTGGACCCGGGTGGAGGATACCGTAGCCTTTGCCAAGCTGATGGGATACACGAAGATCGGCATCGCGACCTGCATCGGGCTGTTGGAGGAGGCTGACCGCCTGGCGGCCATCCTGAAGGCCCAGGGGCTTGAACCGCTGAGCGTATGCTGCAAGGCAGGGAGCATCGACAAGCGGGAGTTGGGGCTGGAGGAAGAGGACAAGGTCAGGCCCGGCACCTTCGAGCCGGCCTGCAACCCGATTGCCCAGGCCGAGATCTGCAACCGCTTCAAGACCGACATGAACATCATCCTCGGATTGTGCGTCGGCCACGACATGCTCTTCAACAGGCGCTCCGAGGCCCCCGTAACGACCCTGGTCGTAAAGGACCGGGTTACCGGCCACAACCCCATAGCTGTGCTGTACGGGCAGAATTTCTACTACAAGCGGCTGCAAAAACAGGAGATGAAGTTATAGCGCGATCACCTGCAAAGCCCCACCAGCAGGCCTCGGACACCCTCTTTCCCGCTGAACTTGAGGGCGCCTGCAAGGCATCCTCCCTTCCTCATGACCATGACCTGGCCATAGAGGGGATCTACCCCCTCCAGGAACGCCACATCCTTTCCCATAGGCTCGACCTTCCCCTGGGTCAACTGGGAACGATAGCGGTCGAAGGCGGCTTTTGCCGATTCGGTCGTGGTCCCCAGGAGGATGAATACCTGCAGGTTTGACCCACCCGCTACGGCATCCGCCATTATTCCCTTGTTCAGGAAATCATACCCGAGAAGGCTCTGGGGAAGGTAGCGTTCAGTCCCCTTGACCACCTCGGGCCGGTTCAGGGCAGAAAGCTCGGTCGGCAGGTTCCTGGCGGCCGGCAGCCGGGATGCGACCGTACGCCCGCATTCGGTCAGGGCAGCTGGGTCGTCATCGGCGCCGGTCACCTGGATGTGGACAAAGAAGCGTCCCTGGTAGAGGAAGAGCTGGGAGGGGGAGAGGTTGGAGTCGGCGCCAACGGCAATGGCGCTCCCCTCCTTCTGGCGGTAGTTGGCATACATGCCGAAGGCATCCAAAAGCGATCCCATGCGGAAGATCTCCACATCGATGCCGGCCGCGGGGTTTTTCCCCAAGGCATAGCGGGCCGCGGCCAAGCGCTCGAAGCCGTAGGGAAAGTACAGCTCGGCCTCGCCGTCGATCCGCTCCGACAGGGTCTCCCGGTCGTAGAAGAGAGGCTTCCCCTCGATCTTCCACCCGTCGCCGCAGGCAACCTGCGGCAGGAGTTCCTCCATGTCGCCTTTGGCCTGAGAGTTGAATGGCGTCAGGAGCATGAGAAGGAACAGGGCCGGGACCAGCGCCCGCAGTGACACCTGGAAACGGTTTGCCCTCATGCCAGCATCGACCTGGCGCGGTCCATCTTGGCGGCGATGTTAAGCCCGTTGACGCAGCGGGCGGAGCATCCCCCGCAGTCGCTGCAGGCCGCTGCCGTTGCCTGCCTGGGGAGTTCGGCATAGGTTAAGCGGGCCAGGTCCAGATCCCGGTAGCCCCCTTCGGCGTACATGAGAGCCCGATTGACGGAGGAGATCTCCACCCCCTTTGGACATCCGGCCTCGCACGAGCCGCAAAAGTTGCAGTAGAAGGGTGCGATGGCCTCGGCGTAGCGGTCGAGACGCCGCACATCGGCATAGGTAAAGGACATGCCCATGACGGCGATGTCCTCCCTGAGCTGCGTGAGATCCTTCATGCCCGGTATGGCAGCCGTAACCTTCGGGTTCCGCAGGACCCACTTGAGGGCCGCCTGGTGGGGGGTGATGCCGCCCATGCCGGCGGTGTCATAACCCCCCACCTGGGTCTTCATGGCGATGATGCCGATGCCGGCGGATGCGGCCCGGTCGATGGCTGCCGCAACCTCCTTGTCCGATTTGAAGTTGTACTTGACGAGGCAGGTGTCGAAGAACCGGTCTGGATCGTCCACCAGGGCGTTCAGCACCTCGGCCTCGTTCTTATGGGTGGTCACGCCGCAGAAGCGCACCTTCCCCTCTTTTTTCAGCTGTGCCAGGGCCTCCCGGGTCTCCGGGATGAAGATCCGCTCCTTGCCGGTGAGGTGGTGGAGTTGGATAACGTCTATGTGATCGGTGCCCAAGGCCTTCAGGCTGGTCTCCACGTCCCGGACGATCTCGGCCTTTGTCTTCGACTCGGGCTGGGTCTTGGTGGCGATGAAGATCTTGTCCCGCACCCCCTTCACCCCCCTGCCGACGATCTCCTCGTTCTTGCCCCCCATATACTTGCGGGCCGTGTCGATATAGTTCACCCCCTGATCGATGGCGGCCCGTATCACCTCCGGTTCGGGGGTCATCATTGCCCCGAAACTGACCAGGGAGATCTTGAGGCCGGTGCGCCCCAGGGTGCGGTAGACCGGTTTCGGCAATGCGGAATGCTCCGCTGCGGCCATATTCTGCAGGGCTTCCGCAAATGCGGGCGGAGCGATCAGGGCGGTCGCGGTGCCTACCATTCCGGTCTTGATGAAGGTCCTGCGGTTCACTCCCTTCTGTTCAACGGATCCCATGGAACATCCTCCTTTCGGTTAACAGCAATCCTGTATGATCCGAGCCAACCACATGTGCCGCCGAGAAAGAAATGATGTCTTGTTCACAACTCACATCGTCAAACGCTATTTTTTAACATAATTCATTGCCATTCATTGGAGCCTCCATCGATCACGAAACGCGCGCGCCTGCTCGTCTCACATATTCGATGAACGCCCGCACGAACTCGGGAGACATCTCCTCGATATTCCCGCTTATGCGCCCCCGGTCCGCAAACGATACCGAAAACGGGCTTCTCTCATAGCCTTCGATGGCCCATAGACTGATGACCCCTTCGGGGTCGCGTATCACCCGGTACGAACCGCGTTGATAAAGGCGCACCAGTTGAGCCAGCGCGCCTTTGCCTTGGTTATATAGATTTACATCCCTGTTCACCGCACATACCTAGCCCGGCCGCAAAAGCGCCCGCGATCACTTGTTATTTCCCCTTGAACGCCGCCTGGCGCTTCTCCACAAAGGCTCCCATGCCTTCCAACTGGTCCCCGGTGGAAAAGAGCACACCAAACAGGGCGGCCTCGTAGCGGAAACCCTCCTCCTTACCCATGTTCAGGCCATTGGCGATGGCGTCCTTGGCGCTTTTCACTCCCAGGGGAGCCGCCTGGGCAATGGCACGGGCCGTTTCCAGGGCCTTTTTCAGCAGCTCTTCCGGGGGAAAGACCTCGTTTACGATACCCCAGGCGCAGGCCTTGTCCGCGTCCAGCATCCTGCCGGTGAAGATCATCTCGTTTGCCCGGTTGGGGCCGATCAGGCGGGCCAGGTTCTGGGTGCCCCCGAAGCCCGGCATGATGCCGAGGGTCACCTCGGGAAAGCCCAGCCTCGCCGTGCTGGAGGCGTAGACGAAATCGCAGGCCAGGGCCAGTTCCAGCCCGCCCCCCAGGGCATAACCGTTGACCGCCGCGATGACCGCTTTTTCCATCCGCTCCATGAGCAGCATCACCTGCTGCCCCTTCCTGGCAAAGGCGTGACCCTGGGTGGCGTTCATCCCGGCCATCTCCTTGATGTCGGCACCGGCCACGAAGGCCCTCTCTCCGGCGCCGGTCAGCACCACCGCCTTGACGCCCGTATCCAGATTCAACTCGTGCAGTGCGCATTCCAGCTCTTCCAGCACCTCGCTGTTCAGCACATTCATGCTTCTGGGGCGGTTGACGGTCAGGGTGGCGACATTGCCGGAGGTTTCCATCAGCAGATTCTTGAATTCCATGGGCTCTCCCGTGCAGGTTCCGCGTCATTGGAATATTATATGGGGGGAAAGAAACGGCGGCCGATTGCCAAAGATTGGTAATGCGCGAATGAGGGTCGAAAAGTTGCCCTGAAGACAATACACGGCACCCCAAAAGCTTTATTTACGCATATTTGCCAGGCTTTCCAGAAATTCTAATGTTGCAGGGTACTAGAAATGCTTCTTGCTGAAATCCCGGTATGTCGGACCATTCTGTCCCGGCTTTGCAGGTTTGCGGGAAGCGGCATGGTCCCAGATGATCTTCGAAATGCCGCGTTCAATTGGAGAAAGGAACATGGCGAGGAGAAACATCATCACAAATGCCAGTAAAAAGGCTACAAGCATTGTCAGCGCTATGAATATCGCCTCGATTATCAATGGCATTGCTGTTCTCCCGGGGCCTACCAGCCCGCACTCTATCAAACTTCTTTTCTAATATACACTATCCCAATAAAATAATACACCCTCTTTAAAGTTTCAGCCCCCTTGACTTTGGGGAATTCGACATTATGTTTTGTGGTAGAAATGATTTACTACCAAAATGCTTTAGGAGGACACGGATATGGCACTTGTCAAATACAACCCGCTCAGGGAATTGCGCACCATGCAGGAACAGATGAACCGGCTGCTGAACCTCTCCTGGAACCACGACATTTCAGGGGAGGAAACCCGTGAAGGCATATGGCAACCCGCAGTGGATATCTACGAGACGGAAGACTCCATCGTCATCAAGGCCGAAGTGCCGGATGTGGACCAGAAGGACATCGACGTGCGCATCGAGGACAATACCCTGATACTCAAGGGGGAGCGCAAGCACGAGGACCAGGTCAAAAAGGAAAACTATCACCGCATCGAGCGTTATTTCGGGTCATTTCAGCGCAGCTTCAGCCTGCCTGCGACCATTGACCAGGAAAAGGTCGAGGCCACCTGCGATAAAGGTATTCTGAGCATCGTCCTCCCCAAAAAAGAGGATACCAAACCGAAACAGATCAACATTGCGGTCAAATGAGTGGTGATTGTCCCCTCCTCATCAAGGATTTGGGAAGAACCGGATGTTTCCCTCCCCTCCTGGATCAGGAGGGGACGGGGTAGCCAGGGAGTTGTTGATCTCGCGCTGGTCGCAAAAAAAGAGCCGGTAACGACCCGGCTCTTTCCTCATGTGCAACGTCCCGTTCCGCGCTTTCTTTAGGCGCGGGTGGCGTCCTTTTTTTCCGCTGCATCCTTATTTTCTACGACATCGTGTTCAGCCGGTGCGGCTGCGGCTACACCCTCTGGTCGAGGAGCCGGCACTGCAACCTGTTGCTGCGGTTCCGCCTTTTCCTCGCTAGTGCGCGCCTCTTCCCGGATATTGCGCTGGAAGTCCTCGGAAGCCTTCTTGAACTCTGCCAACCCCTTGCCCAGCGACCTGGCCAGCTCCGGCAGCTTATGCGGCCCGATGACGATGAGGGCGATAACCATGATGATGATAAGTTCCGGCATTCCAATTCCAAACATGTTCAACTCCTTGATTGTGCTTGCCTGCCAGCAATTGCGTACCTAATATTAAAGCCGTAAACCGCGGTCTTGGCAACAACTATTTTCTTAATTTTCCCCTTGCCATTTTCGAATGCTGTGATACTATGCCCAAAATTTAGGCATCGTGTGACTTTTTTTTCTCCATTCCGTGATCTTTACCTGCGTGCATCATGCTGAAACCATTGAAAATCGGTAGACTCTACCTGGCGCACAACGTCGTGCTCGCCCCCCTGGCCGGAATCACCAACCTGCCGTTCCGTCTCCTCTGCCGTCGCAATGGCGCTGCCCTGGCCTTCACCGAGATGGTGAGCGTCAACGGCTTGGTTCGTGACGGGGCCAAAACACTGGCCCTGCTGAAGAGTTGCCCGGAAGACCGGCCGCTGGGCATCCAACTGTTCGGGGATTCTCCCGGGAGCCTGGCGGAAGCCGCCCGCATGGTTGCAGAATACGGAGAATTGCTCGATATCAACATGGGATGCCCTGTTCGCAAGGTTGTCGGCACCGGCGCAGGCAGCGCCCTTTTACGCGATCCGGCCGGAATAGCCGCGATCGTGCGTTCCGTTCGGGCAGCCACCTCCCTGCCGCTGACGGTCAAGATCCGTTCAGGCTGGCATTGCGGTGACGATACGTATCTGGAAATCGGCAGAATCGCAGAGGCGGAGGGGTGCGACGCCATTACCCTGCACCCGCGCAGCCGCTCACAGATGTTTTCGGGTAAAGCCGACTGGAGCCAGATTGCCCGGCTCAAGGAAAGCCTCTCCATCCCGGTTATCGGCAGCGGGGACGTTTTCAGTGCCGACGATTGCCGGGCCATGATGGCTGAAACCGGTTGCGACGGGGTCATGATCGCCCGTGGTGCCCTCGGCAACCCCTGGATATTCCGACAGGTCATGGAGCTGAAAGAACAGGGGTCCGTGACGCCGGCCAACGCAGCAGAACGGGCAGCCTCCATGCGGCAGCACTTGGAGCTGTTCGTACAGGAAAGCGGCAAAGCGGTGGCTGCTCGAGAGATGAAGAAACATATCGGCTGGTATGCGCGCGGCTTTGCCGGCGCCGCCGACATCCGTCGCGAGGCCAACTCCATTCGTACCGTTGACGATCTCTTAGCACTGATTGAAAGGATAACCGGCACACCGGAAGACCATCATGCAGACGACCCATAACAGCGCTGAGCAGGGCAGCTATCCGGGCGATTACTACGCAACCGTGATCGACAGCGTCGGCGACGGCGTAATCGTAGTTGACCGTAACGGCCTGATCACTTTGTGCAATCCGGCCGCCGAGGAGATCACCGGATTCTCCCGCCGCCAAGCTCTCGGCACCCGCTTTGAAAAACTCTTTGCCCTGGAAAAAACGCTGGTGGAGATGGTGTTGAAGACCACGCAAAGAGGCATTACCATCTCGGACCATGAGAACGTGGTGGTCCGCTCCACCGGCAAGGTCAAGCCGGTTGCCGTCACCTGCTACCCGCTCATGCTTGGAAGCGGCGAGAATATCGGCACCATCCTGACCCTCAAGGACATTACCTACATCCGCGAACTGGAGGCGGCGGTCCGCCAGGCCGACCGGCTCTCCACCATGGGAACGCTGGCAGCCGGACTGGCCCACGAGGTGAAGAACCCCTTGGGGGGCATCAAGGGAGCGGCCCAGCTGCTGGAGCAAGAGCTGGGCGTCGAGAGCGACCTTCGTGAGTACACGGGGGTAATGATCCGCGAAACGGAACGCATAGACCGCATTATTCGCGAACTGCTGGAGCTGGCCTCGCCTAGGGGCCTCAAACTGGGGCCGGTCAACCTGCACAAGGTGCTAGGCGACATCCTCCTGTTGCAAAAGCATGCCGTTTCCGGCCGCGACATCACCTTTATGAAACACTTCGACCCCAGCATACCCCCTATCATGGCCGATGAGGAGATGCTGACCAGGTTGTTCCTGAATCTGATCTGCAATGCCATAGACGCCTTGCAGGACACCGGGCAATTGACGGTGACAAGCCGGGTGCTGTCGGATTACCGAATGGCCCAGAACGAGCGCAGCTCCCGCATGGTTGCCGTGGAGATCGCCGATGACGGACCCGGCATCCCGGCACAGGACATGGAGAATATCTGGACGCCATTTTTCAGCACAAAGTCAAAGGGCACTGGCCTGGGATTAACCATTTGCCACAAGATCGTGGCGGAACATCGCGGCATGATCAAGGTGGAATCCGATGCCGGGCATGGGACCAAATTCACGGTGCTCTTGCCTCTGGTGCAATGACCGGCCGCGGGTGGCGATCTTGAAGGATTTAAAACTTGAGCGTTCATTGAATTTGGCGGGCCGATGCAAGGGATGAGCCGGTCGGGCCTTGGGCCTTTGCAAACCCCTCCCCCTCCTCAGGGGAGTTGAGACTGGGCAAGGTGACTTTTGGCTTTTAAAGAGCCTTGCCTTATAATGCAATCCTATTAGAAAATTGACAGGGGATAACAATGCCGTTAAACAGAATTCTGGTGGCCGACGATGAAGAGAGCATGCGCTGGGTCCTTTCCAAGGCTCTCAAGCGGAAAGGGTTCACGGTGGATCTGGCCCACGACGGACGGCAAGCGTTGTCGCTGATCCAGGACAACAGCTACGATCTGGCCATTCTCGACATCAAGATGCCCGGCATCAGCGGTCTTGACCTCTTGGACAAGATCCGCGAACAGAAGAACGACCTGCTGGTGGTCATCATGACGGCCGAGGCCAGCATGAAGAACGCGGTGGAGGCCATGAAACGCGGGGCCTACGATTATATTACCAAGCCGTTCGATTTGGACGTAATCGATGCGATCCTCGAAAAGGTCGGACGCGCACGCGAGATCGCCGGCCAGGTTTCCCTGCTCAAACAGGAACTCAAGGAGCGCTACCAGGTCGAGAAAAACATCATCGGCAATTCACCCGCCATGCGCGAGGTCTACAAGACCATCGGCAAGGTGGCCGGCAGCGACATCACCATCCTGCTCCAGGGTGAGTCGGGGACCGGCAAGGAGCTGGTGGCGCGGGCCATACATTTCAATTCGCGCCGGTTGGGCAAGCCGTTTGTTGCCATAAACTGCGCCGCCATCCCAAAGGAGCTCCTGGAAAGCGAATTGTTCGGCTTCGAGAAGGGAGCCTTCACCGGCGCCGTGGAACGCAAGCTGGGCAAGTTTGAACAGGCCCACCAGGGTACGCTCTTTTTGGACGAGATCGGCGACATGCCGCTCGACCTGCAGGCCAAGATCCTGCGTGTCCTCCAGGAGCGCGAGATCACCCGGACCGGCGGCAACCAGAGCATTCCCGTGGATGTGCGCATCGTGGCAGCCACGAACCAGGAACTGATTGAAAAAGTCCGCCAGAAGGAGTTCCGCGAAGACCTTTTCTACCGGTTGAATGTTGTTCCCATCAATCTGGTCCCGCTGCGGGAACGGAGGGAAGATATCCCCCCCCTTGTCCACTATTTCCTGGGCCGGACCTGCACCGAGCTCGACATACCCGACAAACAGTGCTCCGACGAGGCGATGGCCGTACTGACCGCCCACTCATGGCCCGGCAATGTGAGGGAGTTGGAAAACACCATCAAACGCGCTGTTATCCTCTCAAGCGACCCACTCTTGACCCCCAGCGATTTCGATGGGCTGGAGCAGATCTCCGGCAGCCAGCCGACCGGCTCCCAGGATGCCTCCTTGGAGGCCATCGTGGACCTGAAGCTGCGTTCCTGCATGAACGGCATCGAAAAGCTTGATAAGGGGGACATTTACAACAAGGTTCTGGAGCAGGTGGAACGCCCCCTGATCCGCATCATCCTTGAGAAGACACGCTGGAATCAGGTCAAGGCCGCGGATATCCTGGGCATCAACCGCAACACGCTGCGCAAGAAGATCAACGACCTGGGAATAGAGCTGAAGCGGGATTGATGTAGGAACTCGTGAATGGTGAAAAGTTAAAAGTTAAAAGTTGAAAGTTGAAAGTTAAATGTGAAAAGCGAGCAGTAAGGGGCTAGCACATAAAGGTTTATACCTTTAACCTTTAACCTTTAACCTTTAACCTCTCACCTTTCACTTTTCACTTTATTACTCTACAGTAATTGAAAGCAGGAAAGGAGATCGGACCATGTCGGTTAAGGACAGATTCTTTTTGGAGCGTGACAAGGCTCTGCTTGTGGTGATCGACGTCCAGGAGAAGCTCTGTCTGGCCATGGACGACAAGATCCTCGGCAAACTCACCAAAAACGTCGGCATTCTGCTGGAAACAGCCCAGGAACTGGGGATTCCGGCACTCATCACCGAACAGTACGTCAAGGGTTTGGGCGCCACCCTGCCGCAGTTGAGGGAGAAGGCCGCCGGCGCCGACTTCTTTGAAAAAATGGCCTTCAGCAGTTGCGGGAGCGCCGAATTTATGGACAAGCTCAAGGGCACCGGCCGCACCCAGATCATTGTAACCGGCATGGAGACTCACGTCTGCGTGTTGCAGACCGTGATCGAACTGCGCGACGCAGGCTTCGAGGTGCACGTGGTCAGGGACGCCGTGATGAGCCGCAGCAAGGGCAACTGGCAGATCGCCGCCGAGGCCATGACCCTGACAGGCGCGGTCCCCACCTCCACCGAATCGGTGCTGTTCCAGCTTCTGAAGGTGGCGGGAACCGAGGAGTTCAAGAAGTTGTCCAAACTGGTGCGTTAACCGCCCCTCACTTGGACGGAGTGGCAGAGAAGGCAGGACCGCAGGGTCCTGCCTTCTTTTTGTTTAATGCCACCCGGCAAATGCTTTTTTCATCGTTAATGGTCGCAGGTCATCGGACATGACGGCCATGCCCGGCGTTTAAATTACTAACCACCCACACGCCCCCGGGCTGTGGAAAGGCGCGCCGACAAGGCGGCGACGATAAACGCCGCCATGAGCAACACGCCGATCAATGCCGTAACCCCGCCCCACCCCGCACGGGTCCAGCAGAATCCTCCCACGGTCCCGGATATGCTCGATCCCAGGTAATAGAAGAACAGGTACAGTGACGAGGCTTGGGCTCTTCCAGATTTGGCATGGCGCCCCACCCAGCTTGAGGCGACGGAATGGGCGCCAAAAAAACCGCAGGTGAAGAGCGCTACCCCCACGACGATCCATGGGAGTGTAGCGGCCATGGTGATGGCCGTGCCGACCGCCATGGCGCCGAGACCGGCTCGGATCATGAGGCTGCGGCCGAAACGGTTCACCATCCAGCCCATGGAGCCGGAGCTGAACGAACCGAGGAAATAGACCAGGAAGATCAGGCTGACCAGGGTCTGGGTCAGGTCGTAGGGGTGTCCCAGGAGCCGGAAGGTGAGGTAGTTGTAAAGGGTGACGAAGCTCCCCATGACCAGGAATGCGAGGCCGTAGAGACAGAGGAGAACCGGGTCCCGCAACTGCCGGTAGAGGGAGGTGAACAGGTAGCTGAGCTCAAATGGGCGCTGCCGGGAATGGGTGGAAGGGGGAAGATAACGGACAAAAAATATGCTGAGCCCCAGGCAGGCGACCCCGATGAACGCCAGGGCCGTACGCCATGAGGAGAGGTCGGTGACGGTGGCCGTGAAGATCCTGCCGGACATGCCGCCGATGGCGTTACCGCTGATGTACAACCCCATGGCGGCGCCGATGGCAGGGGGATCGATCTCCTCGCTCAGATAGGCCATGGCCACCGACGGCAGGCCTGCAAGCACCACCCCTTGCAGCAGCCTGACAACGATCATCGAAGAGAGGGTATGGCTGAAAGCGGTCAGGAATGCCAGAAGCGAGGTGGAAAAGAGCGAGAACACCATTACCGGCTTGCGGCCAAGGGTCTCCGACACGGTTCCCGCAACCAGCATGGCCACGGCCAGGGTGGCCGTGGTCACCGAAAGGGGAAGGCTGGCAAGTGCGGCCGGAACGCCGAATTCCCTGGCGAATTCCGGCAGGAGCGGCTGGACGTCGTACAAGGTGATGAAGGTGACAAACCCTGCGGCAAAAAAGGCAAGGTTGGTCCGGCGGAAGGTTGTACTGCCGCTGCGGATGAACTCCGGTTCCTTGATGGTCAATTTACTCATGGCGGCTAGCGTACCATTAGAAAAACGGAAACGAAACAGACACGACTGGAGAAAGGATCATCGCGGGCAGGATATTTTACTTCATGCCGAAGAGATGCGTTACGATCTCGTCATGATGTTCGATGCGGGGTTGTCCGGGCAGATGGGTCTTGTAGGCCACAAACGGAACCCCTGCGCCCTGGGCGGACAGCATATCCACCTCGCCGTCCCCCACGAACAGCGCCTCATGCGGTTCAATGCCGAAGTGGGCCAGCACCTTCAGGAGCGGCTCGGGGTGCGGCTTGGGGTTTTTCACCTGGGACGCGGTCATGACAAACCCGAAGTAGCCGTTCAGCCCGAAATCCTCGATGATCATGTCCATGGAAACCGCC
>Ga0316217_10000788_pt1 | contig 43737 bp, 41 predicted proteins | sample 1anoAmetaG_FD_203633 | JGI IMG/M metagenome (GOLD analysis project Ga0316217, IMG submission 203633) | Freshwater microbial communities from Trout Bog Lake, Wisconsin, USA - 1anoA | ecosystem: Environmental > Aquatic > Freshwater > Lake > Hypolimnion/Profundal zone | place: USA: Wisconsin...
AGCCATAGCCAAATCAGACCGGATTCGAATTTCAAAGAGCGGGGAGGTGTAGTGCCACAGCCCCAAAGTGCGCCCTGTAATATACTGGAATAGAATAGCTTTCACAAACCTACTGTAGAAGATGAGTCAAGGATACCGTCCCCGCCTCGGTCCGCTCCTTCGAGTTGCGGCATGAGGGGCTCGCCTTCCCCCCGTTCGAGGTCAGCAAGGTCGTCCTTTACTCCAGCGTCCTCACCAACCAGGGGGCCATCCACAGCAGGGAGGCGGCAGTCCGCTGCCTTGAGGATTCCCGAAGGGATTAACCGCCTCAAGCCTCGCGGTTTCCCCCCTCCCTACCTCCCCCCTAAAGAGCTGGGAGTGCGCACGCGGGCAAAGTTCCCTTCTCTATGAAAAAAACGCCGCCTTTAGATAAGTTCCCTCTCCCGGGGGGAGGGATAGGGAGGGGGAGGAGCCCCGCGATCTTGATACTTTCTTGACACATGAAGGCAAATCTTTATCCCGCCTTTATGCTACAATGGTCTACCATTGCGCGGAGTCGGCAGCTGTGCCGGGAGCACTGGCAGCGTCGCCGGCCCCCCGTTCCTGTGAAATGGAGGCGGGATCCCGTGCAGAGATCCCGCATTATTCGAATTATATCCAGAGGGGGCAGTAATGGAGCAGTCAAAGTCAGCCGAGAACGGCAATTTTTTCCAGAAGATCATCAGGGCCGTCTTCGGCGCGCCGAAACTGTTGAAGGACCCGCACCTTTTCCACAAGATGTCGCTCATCCCGGTTCTTGCCTGGGTGGGGCTCGGGGCCGACGGCCTCTCCTCCTCATCGTACGGCCCTGAAGAGGCGTACCGGGCACTGGGAAGCCACACCTACTTGGCAATCATGCTGGGTGTCGCCACCGCCGTCACCGTTTTTATCATCTCCTACGCCTACTCGCGCATCATCGAGCACTTCCCCCACGGCGGCGGCGGTTACATCGTCGCGACCCACATGCTGGGCGAAAAGGCCGGGGTCGTCTCGGGAGCAGCCCTGCTGGTCGACTACGTGCTGACCATCACCATCTCCATCGCGGCCTGCGCCGACGCCTTGTTCAGCTACGTGCCGGTCAGCTTCCAGGAGCACAAGATCACCTTCGCCTGCACCCTCGCCGTGCTGCTCATCGTGCTCAACATCCGCGGCATCAAGGAATCGGTCACCATCATGGCGCCGATCTTCATGGTCTTCGTGCTGACCCACATCGTGCTGCTGGTGGACGGCGTCGCCACCCATACCGACCGCTTCGCCCCGCTGGCGCAGGACTTTCACGCCGGCCTGTCGCATGACATCTCCAGCATCGGGATCGTCGGGATACTGGTGCTGTTCCTGCGGGCCTACTCCCTGGGCGGCGGTACCTACACCGGAATCGAGGCGGTCTCCAACGGCCTGCAGATCATGCGGGAGCCGCGGGTGCAGACGGGAAAGCGCACCATGGTCTACATGGCGACCTCGCTCGCCTTCACCGCGGGGATGCTCTTTCTCTGCTACTCGCTGATGGGTGTCAAGCCGGTGGAGGGGAAGACGCTCAACGCGGTCCTGGCCGACGGCCTCTTCGCCCACTGGCCGATGGGAAGCTCCATCGCCTTTATCACCATTTTTTCCGAAGGCGCCCTGTTGCTCCTGGCGGCCCAGACCGGCTTCGTCGACGGGCCGCGCGTCATGTCCAACATGGCGGTGGACTCCTGGTTCCCGCACCGCTTCGCGGCGTTGTCGGTCCGGCTCACCATGCGTAACGGCATCGTGCTGATGGGGGGGGCGGCCATAGCCCTGCTGCTCTACACCAAGGGATCGGTTGACGCCCTGATCGTCATGTACTCGATCAACGTCTTTTTGACCTTTTCACTCTCCCAGCTCGGCATGTCGCGCTTCTTCATCAAGCGCCGCCACGACGACCCCCAGTGGCTCAGACACCTCTCGGTCCACCTGGTTGGCCTGGTCCTCTGCGCCACCATCCTGGTCATCACCATCATCGAGAAGTTCACCGAGGGGGGGTGGCTCACCCTGCTGATCACCTCCGTCGTCATCGGCTGCTGCTACGTCATCAAGGCGCACTACCTCTCGGTCCGCAAGGGGATGGCTCAGCTCGACGAGGCGCTGCTCGATTTCCCCACCTCTGGACCGGTCAACACCGCCGAGCTCAAGACCTCCGACACCACCGCCATCCAGCTCGTTTCCGGCTACAGCGGTTTCGGGGTGCACACGCTGCTCTCCATCGTCACCACCTTCCCCAAGACCTACAAGAACGTGATCTTCGTCTCGGTCGCGGTCATCGACTCGGGGAGCTTCAAGGGTGCCGAGGAACTCGAGGCGCTGGAGGCCTCCGCCAAGGCTGGGCTGGAGAAGTACGTCGACCTCGCCCGGCGCCTCGGTTTCGCCGCGGACTACCGGATGGGGGTGGCGACCGACGTGGTCGAGAGCGTCATCGAGATCTGCAAGGAACTGGGCGAGGAATACCCGCGCTCCACCGTCTTCACCGGACAGCTCACCTTCCGGCTGGAGAAGTTCTACCACCGGATGCTGCACAACGAGACCGCTTTCGCCATCCAGCGCCGCCTGCAGTGGGACGGGCTCACTACCGTCATCCTGCCGATCCGGGTGAGCATCTGACCCGGGACCACCTCGTCATACCCCGGGGCACCGTGGTACCGGTCCAAAATAGACCTTGTGATATTGGGCGCTTTTGGTAGAGTGGCCCAGAAAGCAAAAGCTGCAACTCTAGGCGCAAAGGCGTAAAGTCGCGCAGGCCAAAGGTAAAGCTGGAACCGGAAGGTAAATCTTTCCGGTTTTAACCGACACCTTTCCTTGCTTTTCTTTGCGCCTTTGCGCCTTTTGCGTTAAGGTTTGGAACTAAAACCCCAGAGGGCCTATGATTGGCGAACAGAGCAGGGCAAATCTCCCCCGGATACTTGTAGTCGACGATGAAACGGCCATCCAGCGCTTTCTGAAGACCGCGCTCGATACGGGGGAGTTTTCCCTGCACCAGGCGACCAGCGGGCACGCCGGGCTCGCCGCCGCCGTGGCCGTCCGGCCCGACGTGATCCTGCTCGACCTGGGCCTTCCCGATCTCGACGGGGTCGAGGTGATCAGGCGCATCCGCGAGTGGTCTCAGGTGCCGATCATCGTGGTTTCGGTACGGGAGCGCGAGGACGACAAGGTGAAGGCGCTGGACGCCGGGGCGGACGACTACCTCACCAAGCCGTTCGGGGTCGCCGAGCTGCTGGCGCGCATCAAGGTGGCACTGCGGCGCTCGCTGCAGCAGGCGCCCGAGCCGGTCTTTCGCTTCGCTGAGCTGCAGGTGGATCTGCCGCGCCGCCGCGTGACGGTGCGCGAGGAGGAGGTGCAGCTTACCCCCACCGAGTACGAGCTGCTCCGTCTTCTGGTGACCCACGCGGGGAAGGTGCTGACCCACAGCCAGATTCTCAAGCAGATCTGGGGGGTGGCCTACCTGGAGCAGCCCCACGTGCTCCGGGTGAACGTCAGCAACCTGCGGCGCAAGATCGAGGTCGACGCCTCCCGCCCGCGCTACATCCTGACCGAGCCGGGTGTCGGCTACCGCATGAAGGCGGTCGATTAAAGCAGAAGGGTATGGCGAACGGTAGCAGGATGGGCGCGAGGCCGCAGGTTTTTTTTGCCGGGGCGGAGGGGGGGTGCCGCGGTTCACTCCGGAGAGGGGGTGCTGCTTCGGAGTGAACCGGCATGAGGTTAGAACAGCTTGAGGACGGACTGCGCCGCCTGTGAGGACATGGAGAGCGAGGTGGTGCCCAGGGACTGACGCGTCTGCAGCATCAGCATGTTGGCACCTTCCTGGTTCATGTCGGCCAGGGTGAGGTTGTCGGCGCCGGTCTGCAGCGTGCTGATCATGGAGTCGGTGAAACCCTGGCGCGTCGTGATGATGTTCAGGTTTGCCGCCAGGGTCTGGGTGTTGGCCCGCAGCGTGGAAATCGCGGAATCCATGTTGGCCGAGTCCGCGGTGATGCTTGAACTCGACTGCCAGTCGCCGCCGGCCGCCGTGAGGCTCAAGCCCGAGGAGTTGGCGAGGAAGCCGACCACATTCAGCTGCGAGGTGCTGTTCTCGTTGAAGTTGACCGTCAGGGTGTTGGTGGAGCTCAGCATGTTGAGACCCTGGTAGCCCGAGTCCGACGACATGTTGTCGATCTGGGTGCGGATGGTGTCGTACTGCGCCGCGAGCTTCGACTGCACGTTGGTGTCGCTGGTGGAGAGCGCCGACTGGGCGATACCCTTGGCGGCCTGGATCAGCCCGGTGATCGCCGTGATGCCGGCATTGGCCGCACCTACGGTCTGGACCGCGTTGGCCATGCCGTCCTTTCGGTCCGAGAGGTCGCTGGCGCGCTGGGTGGCGTTCTGGGCCGCGAAAAAGTTGGTCGGGTTGTCCAGAGCACTGTTAACCTGCTTGCCCGAAGAGAGCCTCTCCTGGGTCCGGTTCAAAAGGGTGCTGGTGTCCTGCAGGTTCAAGAGGTTGGTCCGCATTCCTGAGGTCAAAGAAATATCGCTGATAGACATGGTGGTTCTCCTTTCTGGTCTGTTTCTGGTTTTGCTCCGGCTCTCTTGCCGGTCACCTTGGCGTCCGATACTGCGGTGAAGCACAGGGCATGCCACTTGTTCGACCTGGCTCTGCTTCCCTTGCCGAGCTTTGGCGGTTCTGAGACTGGCAGTCACCCCACCATGCTCATAGCCTCAAGCGGCACAGTCGAAATAATCGCCACCATTTGGTGGTGTTACCTCAGCATAGCCTCCCCTCTTGCACACAGTATTAGCAACGACAAACTACAACAACGCTGCATAATATAATCTAACTATGAGTGCGATCCGAACACTAATGGCGATACAAAGACCTCTGGATTGGAACCTGCCAACCATACGGTTAGCCTTTGTCACGCTATTGACAGCAAAGAAATTCGTATAAGCTAACCATAACCGGTTATTGCCATAATATTGACAGCCCTCTTTTCAATTTTTCTCGAATACGCCGAGGTTTATCGGAAAGTGGCCTGTACCAGCGTCTTACCGGTTGTTGTTATTTCATAAATCCCTTAGAATTTTACAAATGAATCCGGAACCTTCGGCACTACTCTGAAAGGAGCCGGACCGAGGGGGGGTCAGTTGGTGCGCGCCCACCCTGACTGGGGGTTCCATGGATGACGAGCGCTGTGAATTGATCCTGAACGTGGCGACTGAGGGGTTCTGGGACTGGGACGTGGGACGTGACGAGGTGTACCTGAGCCCGCGCTACTGCGAGCTGATCGGCTACCCCGCGGACGACGCCCCTTTTGACAGCTCCTTTTTCCGCAGCATCATCTTCCCCGGGGACCGCGAACGGGTGTTCGCCGTGCATGAGGAGCGCCTGCAAGGGAAGAGCCATGCATCGGTCACCGAGTACCGGATCATCACCAGGGACGGCACGGTGCTCTGGATCGAGGGGGGGGGCAAGGTGGTGGCATGCGACGAGCGTGGTATGCCTTCCCGCATTGTGGGCACCATCGTCGACATCGGCGACCGCAAAAAGGCCGAAGAATCCCTGAGCCAGTCCCAGAAGCTCCTCTCCAGCATCGTGGAGCATGCCCCTTACGCCTTCTTCGTCAAGGACGCCGCCGACCAGTTCCGGGTGGTCCTTTGGAACAGGACGGCCGAACTGATTTTCGGCATCCCGGCCTGCGCCATTATCGGCAAGAACGCCCACGACCTCCGGCCCGGGGAACAGGCGGATGCCTTCCTGGCCGACGACCTGACCGTGGTCGCTTCGCGGGCCATGTCGGACATCCCGTCCGAGGCGAGCGTCCATCCCGAGCAGGGGACCATCTATCTGCATACCCGAAAGGTCCCGCTGATGGACGAAAGCGGCGCGGTTACCTCCATCGTGGTCATCAGCGAAGACATCACCTTCCGAAAGCGCGGCGAAGACCAGATTCGCACCCTGAACGCCGGGCTCGAGGACCGGGTGCTGACCCGCACGGCGGAGCTGCAGGCCGCGGTCCGCGAGCTGGAATCCTTCTGCTACTCGGTCTCCCATGACCTGCGCGCGCCGCTGCGCCACATCAACAGTTTCAGCGCCATCCTGACGGAGGAGTATGGGGGAGAGCTTCCCGGGGGGGCGCGCCATTACCTGGAGCGCATAGGCGACACGACCAGGAGGATAGGGGACCTGATAGACCACCTGCTCGGCGCGTGGAATTCACCATCGAAGAGGGGATGCTGGTCCGGGGAGACCGGGAGCTGCTGGCCCAACTGCCCGGGAACCTGCTCGACAATGCCTGGAAGTACAGCTCTGGAAGGGCGCTGGCCCGCATCGAGTTCGGCAGGGCCAAAACGGAGGGGGTCGAGTCGTTTTTCGTCAAGGGCAACGGCTCGGGGTTCGACATGGCTTACCAGGAGAGGCTCTTCGAGGTCTTCCCGCGTCTGCACGGTGCCGAGTTCGATGCACTGGGGATCGGGCTGGCCACGGCGCAGCGCAGCGTCCAGCGCCACAAGGGCGCCATCTGGGCCCAGGGCAAGGTCGACGAGGGTGCCACCTTTTATTTCACCCCGTAACTGGCCCGCTTTTCCCGCCGCAGAACTCGGCGAGCCCGGCTACCAGCTCCCCCTCCAGGGTCGGGTCGATGTGCGGGATCTTGCTCTGGCCGCCGAGCTTGCCGCGCACCTCCTTGGACCAGCGGTAGATCTCGTCCTCCCGCACCACGAGGACCTGCGGCGCGTTGATCCTCCCCTGGGCGCGGAAGGTCCGGTAGTCCGCGTTCATGCAGCAAAGCGCGTCGTCCAGCCGCTGCGCCAGGTCGAGCGCACTCCCCTCACCGCGACTCCCCATGGCCAGCACCCAGAGATGGCGCCGCTTGGAAATCTCCGGCCCCACGATGAACTCCCGGATCTCCACCCCGGGCGAGCGGTTCAGCTCGCCCACCGCCTCCTCCACCTCCCCCTGGGTCACCTTCTCCTCGAAGCGGTCCAGGAACTTGTCGCGCCCGGTGAACTCGATGAAGAGGGGGGAGAGGGCCGTGAAGCGGATGGTGTCGCCTATGTGGTAGCGCCAAAGCCCGGCGCAGCTGGAGAGGATCACGGCGTAGCGCCGCCCCACCTCGATCTCCTCCAGCGGTAGGCAGGGAGCGTCGGGAGCGGGGCGCCCCCGCTCGTCAAGCTCCTCGCACGGCACGAACTCGAAGAATACCCCGTAGTAGGGAGTAAGCCGCATCTGCTCCTCGCCGAGCATCTGGAAGGCCATGAACGCCTCGGAGGAGGGGAGTAGCTCCAGAAAGTGTGGCGCGGCAGACGGGAATAGCTCGCCGAATTCGCGCCGATACGGCTTCATGCTGGTGCCGCCGTGGACGATCAGCTCCAGGTGGGGGAGCAGCTCGGAAAGCGGCGCCCCGCCCAGCTCCGCGCACCTTTTCAAAAGCAGGATGATCCAGGGGGGGACCCCGGAGATCCCCCTGATGGAGCAGTCGGACAGAAGGAGCCGGGCCAGGCTCTCCAGCTTCTCCTCCCAGGGGAGTGCTGCAGTTGCCGCGTCGGGGGCGATGAACGGGGAGAGATACTTCGGCCGGTAGCGCAGCGTGATGGCGCTCATGTCGCCGCTTTTCACCCCACCCCCCAGGTCGCTCAGTTCCGTGTTCCCCGCCATGTAGAGGAGCTTCCCCTGAAACAGCCGGCTTCTGCGGTTGGCGCTCAGATAGCAGGCAGTGAGATCGAGGGCGGCGCGCCGGTTGGCGGCGAACATCTCGCGGGAAAACGGGATGAACTTGCTGGGGGCCGTGGTTCCCGAGGTCTCGCAGAAAAAGGGGATCCTGCCGGGCCAGGTGACGTTCTCCAGACAGAGGGTGCGCCCGCCCGCAAGCTCGCTCGACCCCTTGCTGAAGTATTCCCGCCAGAAGTCGTCGTAGGTCCTGATCGGGACCTGTGCCCGGTAGCGCCGGTACGCCTCGGGGAAGGGGAGCGCGGCCAGCCCGGCCAGCCCGTGGTCCGCGCCGAATTGCGTCGAGGCCCCGCGGCCGATGAGCCAGGAGAAGATCTGGCGCTGGGAGGCCAGGGGGTCCCGGGCGGCGCAGCGCCCCGCCTGGAAGGCCGAGCCGCTTTTCAGGATCCGGTCGAAAAACGGGAAACTGGCGTCTCTCAAGGGATTACGGTAGCTCATCATACCGCCGCAATGAGCCGGGGAGCCTGCAGCTTGTCGTACCAGGTCCTGATCAGCGGGTTGTAGCAGTGGTGGTGGAAGATGAGCGAGGCGTGCGCCACGGCGTCGCCGGGGGTGCCTGAGATCACCTTCCAGGAGACTCCGCGCGGGAAGAGCGAGTTTTTCTTTTCCGCATGGTTCAGGAGGGCGAGGGTCGGCGAGCTGGGCACCAGGAGGTTCTCCTCGTCCTCGGCCAAAAGCGTCAGCGCCGGGCCGGTGAAGATGGGGCGCACCCCGTCCGGGCGGGCGAACTGCTTCAGGGCGAGCACCCGCTGGTAGCCGCCGGCGGCGGGTGTGGTCTCGATGACCTGCATGATCTTCTTCTTTATGGAGAGGTGCCGGGAGGAGAGTTCTCGGTTCTGAGCACCCGTCTCGAAGAGGGCCTGGAAACAGCGCCGTGCCCGTTCGATCTGGCGCCCCAGCTGTTCGCCCCCCTCGGGTCCCGCCTTGATGATCCGGCGCAGGTTGCTCTCCAGCATCCGGACGCCGCCGACCTTGTCGTTTTCCGGGCGGATCAGGTCTTCGGTGCAAAGCACCGGGCTTGCCATGACCACCCCCCTGATCCTGAGCGCCCCGACGGTGACGCTCTCCTGGAGGAAACGCGCCAAAAGGCCGCAGCCGAAGCTGACGCCGAAAAGGACCGGCTTCTGGTCGCGGCTGTTCAGGTCCTCGATCAGGTCCGCCAGCTGGGCGAAGAACATCTCCGAGGAGAAGCCGTGGCGCGGGTAGTTGAGGTAGTAGATGCTGCCGTATTCCCTGAAGAGGGAGCGCTGAAACTCCACCTGTTCGGTGGCGTCGGGGACGAAACCGCCCACCACGACCGTCGGGATGCAGCCCGACCCCTTCTCCTTGAAGACCAGGGCGCGACAGGCGTGCAGGCTCGCCACTGAGTCCTTGAGCTGGAATTCCCGGGTTCTCTTTTTCGGAAAGAACGGCTTGATGGACATTTGACGCATGAAACCGGTGGCGGCGGAGGCGGCACCTGCCAGCGCAGGATGGGCGACCAGGGTTTTCCTGACCAAGGGCAGAACCGTTCTGTGCATAATCACTCCCTGTTTTTGCGGCATTATGAACGAGGAGAGTTACGGTTTCGTTGCGATTGGTCTAACACTCTGTATAAATTGCGTGAATCCGCGTTTCTCAGCTCACCCCGGAGCGTCCGCAACCGACACCATCCTGAGCGAATACGGCCCGTGGGTTCCCTTGCCGTCCTGCCGGACGATGACCATCCCTCCCTCGCCCAGGCTCAACCAACGCCGGCAGGTGTTGTCCGGGTCGCTGAAATCCACCACCCTGCAGTGCAGCCGCTTTTCCCCGACCTCCAGCTCCTCGCTCTTGATCCAGCGGAATTTCCGGTGCACCACGCGGCCGTGCTCCATGTTGAGCAGTCGGACCTCCAGGACCTCCCCTTCCCGTTTCATGGTGGTCTCGGGGCAATCCATGGTGGTGAAATCGTAGCTCGACCTCGGTACCGCTACTAGGCGGGTCACCCCGTTGTCGTTGATCCTGAACCGGAACACGCCGGCTTCCAGGGTTGCGTCCACCTCGGAACTCTTGCCGTTGTCCTGTCCCTTCCGGCGGTAGCTGAGCGTTCCGTTTTCGCCAATCACGGCGTCCTCGCGGCTCGTGGAGTTCACCTTGAAAAACAGCAGGTTGGCGGCTATCTCGAGATTCGACTCGAAATGCACCGCGCGGGCGCCAGCGTGCTGCACGGGTGCGATGACCGTCTTCATTTCGCCCACGCCGAACCCCCGGCTGCTGATTCGGTAGTGCATGGTGCGCCCCTGCAGACGCGGCAGTTCGGCGCGGCAGACCAGACCGGTGCAGACAAGCAGAGAAAAGAGGGCCAGGCTAAACTTTTTCGGCATTGACATGGAAGCTCATGGTAGCTGCGGTTACCCGGCTCAGGCCGGTATAGAGAAAGATGACCACCCAGAGGAGCTGCAAAAGCAACAGGGGCGCCGGGTTCCAGAGCATAGCGCAGCCCCGGGCGAGGTCGGGGAGGGGGGTCGGGGCGCCGCTGAAAAGCTGCACCATCCCAAAGCCGTACGCTACGCTGATCACCCCCATTACCTGGTAGGCGGAGAACTTCCCCACGCCGCGATGGTCGTCACGGAAGAATTCGGAGACCACCCGCCAGCCCTGGGTCACCCCGAGCGCCACCAGGAAGGCGGCGGCGTAGTGCGCCTGCAGGAAGCAGAGGGTCGAGACGAGGCCGGCCGAGCAGTACAGGACGTAGGTGACGCCCTGGACCGGAAGCACCTTGACGCCGTCCAGCCCCGAGGCGTAGGCGATCTTCTTGGTCTTGCCGGTGAAGGTGAGGGCGAGGGGAGCTGCCAGCCGCGCCACCTTGGGGTGGCAGGCCGAAAGCGGTTTCCCGTAGCAGCAGCCGAAACTGACGCAGGCGAGCCTCCCCAGCCCCTCGCCGAAGGCATAGGCGATGGCGATGGCTGCGAGGGGTGCCAGCGGGGCCACCCCCAGCCCCTCGCCCGGCAGGATCCGGTGCACCAGCTGGATGATCCAGGGGGCCAAGAGCGTTCCGACAAAGACCGCCCCCCCGACCGTAAAGGTGTTCGCCTTCTTCTCCACCACCTGCGCCACCAGGCGCGAGGCCGGTACGCAGGCGGTCAGCAGCAGCACCACCACCGCGAGCACCGCCTGGAGCGAGATTCCCACCCCTGCCATCAGGACCAGTGCCAGGACGGTCGCCACCAGGTAGGCGTTCGCCGTCAGTATGCCGTACCAGGTCAGATTGACCCCGGCCCAGGAGCCGTCGCCCCCCTTTCTGAGCGGAACCGCCGCGGCGATCTGCCACCCCTCTTTCGGGAGCATCTTCATCCCCCAGAAGAGGTAGAGTGCCGACAGTGCGGCCAGTGCAGAGATGAACATGATCTGCGTCATGAGTTTGTTCTCCTTTTCAGGCTTTTTGTTTTTTAGCGTGCGGTGGCGAGAGCGGCACGCACCCTGATGTCGGTCTCCACCAGCTGCCCCCCGAACCCCTTGGAGAAGCGGCTCACCGCGTCGGTGCGGGACTGGTTCGCCACCAGGTCGGCCGCAAACTCCACCCGGCCGCGCTGGAACACCAGGATGTCGGTGCTGCTCCCCGGTCGGTAGAGCGACTTCGGCTGCCCCTTGGAGATAAACATGCCGGGGACCACACCCTTAGGCTCCCGGTACTCCCGGGCACTGTAGCACTGCACGATGTCGCCGATCATGAGCGCCACCACCTCTATCATCGCAACCAGTCCCACCCCGGTCCCCCCTTTGACGTCCGTATTGATGATAGTGACCACCCGCCGGTTCTTGGAATAGGGTGTGGCGACCGTGACGATCGCCCCGGGGTTGCAGGAATTGAAGGCTCCGTCAATCTGGTAGATGTCGATCACCTCGCCGGAGACCGGAGCGTGGTTGTAGTGGTACTTGTCGGGGGTGAGCCGGAACAGGGCAAAGTCGCCGTCCCTAAGGGCGTCCAGCCAGGGGTGCAGCTCCCCGCCCAAAAGTTCCTCGAAGCTGAAGAACTTGTCCTTGATGAAAAGGCTCGAGGTCTCCCGGCAGGAGCCCACCAGCACCCGGGCGTCGGCGGGGGAGACCACGCAGACCGGGTCCTCGGGCATGGGGCGGCAGTCCCAGTAGCGGATCTGCCGCTCGAAGACCTTGCGCGGGGTGTCAAGCTGGGCCGGGCTCGCCAGGCACTCGTCCAGGTCGATGTTCAGCTGCTTTAAAAACCTGCTGCAGGCCGACCCGTGGGAGCCGAACTTTAGGTCGTAGTTGACATAGCCGAGGATATCGGTCACCCGGGGGCTGGTTAAAAGCCGGAACAGCCCCGGCGCGTTTTCCCGGACCTGGTTGTACATGAGCCCGATCAGCCGGTCGGCGAAGAGCGGCTCGTCACACGGGGCGCCGCTATCCCGCGCGATATACTGGTGCTGTATGGTCAGCATGATTGTCACTCCTTTGCAAAAGCCCTTCGGCTGCGGCCTGGTCGCGCGTTACGCTGAGCAGGGCTAGGTTGATCAGGCGCCTGAGGCTCCCCGCGTCGAGCCGCTCGTTCAAAAGATCCCCCCGGACGCCGTTCAAAAAGGCGGCGGCACCGGCACCCTCGCCCAGGGCGTTGAGGGAGGCGCGCTCCAGCGCCCCTCCGGAACCCGCGGCGCGGTCGAGCTCAAGGAAATCCTCCGCCAGGATCGCGATACCCTCCTCCATGTGCTTGATGCGCAGTCCCCCGCGGTAGTAGCGCTCGGCACCCCGGTTGAAATCGTCCGCCTTCACCCGCATCGGGTTGGTCGCGTTCAGCTCGCCCAGGATCCCCTTAGTCAGCTTCCCCGCCGCCGAGTGATTCCCCGGGTCGATCAGACGCAGTTCCAGGTCGGCAATGGTTTCCTGAAGCCCCATGCTCTCGATCAGGTCCCCGGCCTCCTCGCGCAAAAGATGCAAGAGAGCGATCCGGTACTCGCGCACCTTCACTCTCAGGTAGCCGGGATAGCGCCGGCTCGGGCGCACTTCCCTCGCCTTCTCGATGATGCTCTGCAGGAAGCGGTTGGCGGAGTCGCGGCGCACGTAGAAGGTCGGGTTGCCGATGGCCGCGGCGAAGAAGATCTGGCGCCGCTCGCTTTCCAGCGTCGGATCATCGGGTATGTCGTCGTGGGTCAGCGCCCCGGTCGCCATGTATTTGAAGGCGAGGGCGTTGATAAGCATCTGCAGGTCCGTGGCCCGCCCCAGGTCGTCCTGCAGCGAGTCGAACTGGCTGTAGTGGCGCCCCTCGAAACCGGAGAACCCCATGACGCCGAACTCGCGCAGCTTGTAGAGGAGGTAGAGCGACATCTGGGAGTCGAAGACACCCAGCTCCGCCAGGTCCCGCTTCAGCTTGTCGGAGTTGCCGACCCGCCCGTCCAGCGCCGGGCTCTTCGGGGTGCTCATCAGGCAGATCAGGTAATCGACCAGGCGGTAATCCGGCACGAAATCGCCTTTCAAGCCGAACAGTCCGCTCACCATCTGGTCGATCCAGGGGGGACCGAACGGGGTGACCGGTCGCCCCATGATGGAGAGGCTCGCCTTCTTCTGCCAGCGCCTCCAGAGCATGCGCAGGTGGGTGTAGTCGAGTTCGTGCGGCAGAAAGCCGAGGGCGCGCTCCGGGTGGAAGTCGGTGTACCCCAGACGGTAGGGCGAGGCGCTATAGGTCCCGACGAAGAGCGGCAGGAAGTGCTCGGACATCTTGATGGCTAGGTCTCCCAGGTACTTCTCGTGCGCCTGGGTGATGCCAGAGGCGGGATCGCCCAGGAGCCGCCCGAGCTTGCGGCTGCCGAGACTGACATGGGTGCCGTTGTTGGCAAGGCTCACGTTGGAGACGTTGGGAAGCACCACCAAGTTGTTGGTGATGATCCCCGCCTCGCGCAGCTTGGCGACCGCGTTCAGCTGGCTCCTGGAGAGCACCTGGTGGCAGAGCTGCATGTAGCGGTGCTTCTCCTCCCCCTTGTCCCACCCCGATAGGCAGGGGCTCATGAAGAGCTCACGGTAGAAGGCGTCGGCCACCTGGTCGTTCAGCTCCTTCTGGCGCACCGGCGGGTGGGGGGCGAAGTAGACCATGGCCCTCTGGCCGCTCTCCTTGATGCCGAAGCTTTCGTTGGCGTACATGACCAGGAGCTGGGTGAAGAGGAAGCGCTTCGAGGTCTCCCGGGCGAGTGCGCGTCCCATGCCACCCTTCGAGGTGAGCGGCACCACCTGGAAGGAGAAGGTCTCCGGGGAGGTGTTGTCGTTCAGGTAGTGCCCCAAAAGGCGCCTGCCGGTCTGCTCCAGCGGTTCGGGGAGCTTTTGCGAGCCGATCAGGTCGGCCAGGGAGAGCTTCAGGAGGTAGCTGATAGGAAACCTGAGCAGTTCCTGCCCCTCCGCGCCGGTCACGAAAAAGCGCCCCGCGTCACTCCTTCTCCCCGCCGCCGGGTTCTTCTTGTCGCTTAACAGGTCCCCCTCGAATACCTGCAGCGCGAAGCGGGAGAGGTTCTTCCGGGGAAACCTGACCCAGCTGTTTTCCCAGACCTGGTCCTTGTTGCCGTCCAGGTAGTGCTCCAGGTCGGCGATCAGCCGTTTAGGGGTATCGCCGGCCGCGGCGCGTTTGGCAATGTTTGCGAAGTAGTCGGACTGCTCGATGATGCAGGGGAGATCCACATCTCCCCTGGCACCGACGACCACAGCCTGCAGTTCGGTTTCCGTGCCGCCGGTCGTGTCGCCCGCGCCAAAGGGGAGGCGTTCCAGGAAGCTGCGCCCTTCCCCCTGCGCCACAAGCAGCCGGGACATGATATTTTTCAGGTAGTGGGGGTGCAGGTCGGTGATCGTTGCCAGGGGAAGATCCGAAGCGGTGACCGGTGAATAGTCCTGTTGTCGTGACATGCAGACCTCCTTTCGGTTGATGCTGCCATCTGCTGCAACACTATGTACCGGAAGAATATGGAGATCGTGTGTCTGTCAGGTAAAACCTCGGTGACCAGGTAGAGTGATCCTGCGCGTCCTGCATTCCGGTCGGCTGCTTGCATGGTCACATCCGCCCACAAGCCTTTCCTCCACGCCGACGCCCAGATGGAGAGTTTATAAAACGGAGTAACAGGAAATTCTGATTCCGGCACTGGATACAAGGAACCCCTCGCCCTCTGGGGCGGGGGTGAGGGAGATGCTACGGAGTAATGTGACAAGGTGGAACTATGGGAGTCGCAACAACTCAGCGACTTAATCGGTTCAGCAGTCCCGGGAAATTCAGACCGTGGTGCAGTTTGCCGGCGCCGTACGAGAATGCGCTCGCGTACAGCAAGCGAACCAGGCATGACACAGAAAGCACAATTACAAATATGACAGTGAGCATCACGAGCAATGTCATCCCTCTTAAGGTATTCCACAATCCGTTGATAATAACCATGATCATTTCCGCCTTTAGCGCTGCGACTGTCAGACAGGTTTAGCTGCAACAGGTCGGCAGCTAATGCGCAACGCTCTCTGGAGGACGTATCGGCGTTGCCGGGCGCCGGCTAAAGGGGTATTTCTTTTCTGGCAGCTTGGCATGTTTTCCGGCATCGCGGCCTTTGTTCATGCAACATTCAGATATCCGTTGCCGGATTGTCACTCAAATTCGCTAGTATGCCGCCAGTCAACGAAAGAATGACAAGGGTAAAAGGGGGTAGACTGTGTGGCAAGGTTTTGATACTGCGCAATTGGATGACGGGACGATAACCTGGCAGGGGATCGGAGAGTCCCTCATTACCAGGCGCACTCTGCCAGGTATCTTTATTGGAGCGACTGTCATAACTCTCCTCGTCCGGTTCGTCCTTTAAGGCCCGTCGGCGTGAGGAGGAGCCAAATCCTCCTTGCACATAGTTTCGAAGGGTGGTTAGCTTGAGAAGCTGTCCTGGCCCATGGAGAAACAGATGATTTCTGACCCAGCCATAAGTGACGCGGTTTCCGCCGACCGCATCGGCGCCCACGTCCGGGCGCTGGAAGGGGTGCGGCATCCGGTGGCGGCGCCCGAGGCGCTGGAGCGGGCTGCCGACTACCTGTCCGATTCGCTCCGGGCCCTGGGTTATGAGATGAGTGAGCACCGCTTTCCGGATAACGGCGGCACCTTTCGAAACGTCATTGCTACCCGTCCCGGGCTCCGCTCCCCGGAAGAGCGGGTCGCGGTCCTCGCCCATTACGACACGGTTGCCTGCACGCCGGGCGCCGACGACAACGCCTCCGGGGTAGCGGTGCTGCTGGAGCTGGCCCGTGTGCTGGCGCCCTTGAGCTTTGAGCGGACCGTCCACTTCATCGGAGTCTGTCTCGAAGAAAACGCCCACGACGACGATTCCTGCTCCGGGACACGGGGGAGCCTGGCGCTGGCGGCCCACGCCCGCGACAACGGCTGGGATCTGGCGGCTGTGCTGGTGCTCGAATCGGTAGGCTACGCCGGAGAAGGTGTGCTGCAGGCCGTGCCGACTGGTGTCCCGATCCCGGTCCCTAAGATCGGAAACTTCATCGCAGTGATAGGAAACGAGCGGTCCCGGGAACTGTCGGACGCTTTCGTGCGCGCGCTCGAGCGGCAGCGGGTCGACCTGCCCCATGTCGAGCTGACCGTCCCTGGGAATGGCGAGCTGCTGCCGGACTGCCGGCGCTCGGACCATGCGCCCTTCTGGGACCAGGGCTTCAGCGCGCTCATGCTGACCGACACCACGAACTTCCGCAACCCCAACTACCACCGTCCCACCGATACCCTGGCGACCTTGAGCCTGGAGTTCGCCGCAAAGGTTTGTCACGCCACGGCCGGGGCCATCCTGGAGCTGGCGAAGATCACCGGTTGACCTTTACCCCCCTGGTTCGTTTCGACAAACCCCGGATAAATTACACCTCACCTTTTAAGGTTTGACGGTACTACCGGCTTTCGATACTATTCGGTAAACCCGAACCACGATGCTGGTACGGTCAACCAGATCGGGAGTCCTATGCCCCATTTTCCACTTTCCAGGCAAATTTTCGGCTTGGCCCAGTCCCCATCCATCATTCCTGTGCTGAAACTTTTCCTGCTTCCCGTTGGGGGCGGAATCCCTGCCGGCGTCCTGCTCGCCCGTGCCCAGGGCCTGGCCTGGCCTATAACCACCGGGCTCTACCTGGTTTCCGATGTGGTGCTCGCCCTTGCCTTCGAACCGTTTCTGCGGCTCCTGGCAGCGCTGGGGAGAAAAATCCCCTTGCTCGCTCGTCTGGGCGCGGCCTTAAAGGCTGGAACTGCTCGCAGCGTGGCACATTTCAGTGGCACCAGCACCGGCCCCCTCACGCTCGTCATGATTGCCTTCGGCGTGGATCCCATGACCGGGCGGGCCAGCGCGCTCGCTGCTGGCCACGGGTTTTTTACCGGCTGGGCCTTTGCCATCGCCGGGGACATGCTTTATTTCGCCGTCATCGCGCTCACGACGCTGCGCCTGAACTCGTACTTTCGAGACCCGAACACCACCATGCTGATCGTCCTTGGCGGGATGTTCGTCGTGCCCATGCTGGTGCGCTATGTTCGCTCCCGAAGAGCGCCTCACTCCATTTGCTAAGACCTCTTCAGGTCGCTGTGCCCGAGCAGGTCATGGATGGTGCGGATGTCGGTTCCTTGTTCCAGCAAATAGGTAGCAAAGCTGTGGCGCAGGGTGTGTACGGAGGCATGCTTGGGAATGCCCGTATGGCGCACCGCCAATCTGAAAGCACGCTGGAAAACGGTAGGATTCAGGGAATGCCGCCTGATTACCAGCGAGCGGGGATCAACCGACAGACCGGGCGCAGGGAATGCCCAGAAGAAGCGAATTCTCCGCAGAGGATGAATCGCCTGAGTTTGTCATCTGCCGGCGATGCAAAACACCTCAATATTCGAAAGATCTAGTCGGGGGTCACTTTGCAAAATGCCGAGGGGAAGAAGAAAATTTGAGGTTTACTATGGTCATCATAAGAAAAAGTCGGGGAAATAAATAGCCCCAAACACTCGGTGGCAGAGGGTCGGCGCAAAAAGGGGTTATTCGGCATGGCGGCGGGGTATTTGACCTTGGCATAGTTGAGGATGGCCTGCAGCTTGCCAAAGGAGTTCTTGGCCGCCATCGGCCCGTTACCCCTCTCGATCTGCTTGAAGCGGTCGATGATCACGGCAGGCGGTATCCCGCTCACCTCGGACAAGGGAAGATTGAACCGGCTGGCGAACTTGGCGGGCACCTCCGAGCGGTAGGCGTGCCCCGTCACCGGCTTGAAACGATTGTCGGCCAAGTGGATCTCCAGCATTTCCGCCAGAGTGGGGATGCTGGCGGGGGCGATCTGCTCGCCGGCCCGCAGTTGCTGCAAAAGCAGCCGGGCTTTCCCCCGGGCCTCCTCGGGCGTCAGCTCCCCGAAGGCTCCCACCTTCGCCTTCTTCGTCTGGCACTTGCCGGTAACCGGATTGAGCACATCCGCCTGGACATAGAAGACCCGGGCTCCCCGCTGCCGCTCCCCCGCCTTGTCCCGGTAGTCTGCCGAGACCCGCAGCAGCAACCCCCTCAGTTCGGTGTCGAAGTAGTCGGTCCTGCCGGAATCCGGCGCCACGATCCTCTTGATTTCACGCTGGCTAAGATTGAGTTTTGGCATATCCCCACCCCCATTTTCCTACCCATGAACCTCGAGCCCCGATCAGGGGTAGGACATGGGTAGGACTGGCGTTAAAAAACCCGCTAAAGTTGTAGTAAAGGTTAGCGGGTCCCGGGCAGGATGTCAAAGCTAAGCATCTGATTAATAGGCAGATTTAGCCATACTTAAAAACAGTTAAAAATCACTCGATCACCATCTCCCCTTTCTGCAGCCTCTTGTAGTAGAAGTTTTGTCCGTAGAGTACTGCGGCGGGATTGTGGCCGGTGACCCTGTCCTTCACCACCAGTGTGGTCACCGGAGCGTTGGAGTGCTTGTTGAACAGCATGTCGTGCCCGACGCACAGACCGACGATGATGTTCATGTCGGTTCCCAGGTCGTTGCAGATACGGGCCTGGGCTATCGGATTGCAGGCGGGCTCGAAGGTGCCGGGCCGCACCTTGTCCTCCTCTTTGAGCCCAAGTTCCTTCTTGTCGATGCTTCCGGCCTTGCAACAGACGCTTAAAGGAGTGAACCCCTGGGCCTTCAGGATCGCGGCGAGCCTCTCGCTCTCCTCCAATAGGCCGATGCAGGTGGCCATGCCGATCTTTTGATACCCCATCAGTTTGGCAAAGGCGATGGTGTCCTCAACCCGCGTCCAGCGCGCATTGACGGCATCGCTCCCCGGTATGGGCTGGTAGCAGAGCCCCTCGACCCGCGCCGCGACGAAGGCGATCCTGGCATCCTCTCCCTCCCCCTTTAGCACCCCCACCGCCTCCTCGACTGCGGCGGCGTGGCTGTCGGCCGGGCAGTTGCCGGGCCGGGGCGGCGCCGTCTCTGGATTGCCGCTCCAGCAGTTTGTGGTGCCGCTTTTCTGCCAGACAGCTGAGCAGCGCGCACAGGTCACTTCGACGCCATTCTTGTTTTCCATGGGACCCTCCTTTATCACACCTGCCCGGTGGACTCCTCCTGAACCAGCACGTACGGAGAGACAATGAGGCAGTGAAACCGTTTCTCCTTCTCAGCGTCCCAGCTCTCTATCTGCTGCGCCGTCGGTTTGCCTAGCAACCCCGAGGCGAGCCAGCGCTCGATCGCCTTGACGTCGTCGGCCGCCACCGCGGCACCGACTTCCGCCAGTTCGAGCAGGCCGTCAACCACGATCAGCCCACCTCTCTCCAGATGGGCCCGGAGCATGAACCATTCGGCCAGATCTATCTTGGCAGCCAGTTCTTGCCGCAAAACCGCCTTCTTTTCAGTCACTCGTACCTCCCTGCATGTTATCTGACTTCAGGAAACGACGGCAAATCTTCAGCACATGGTATGATCGAACCCAGTCTATGTCTAAACGAAGCCTCACTCGGTACTAAATAGTCACCCGCTTTGGGCGTTACTCGAAAGATTTCTTGAAATCGGCCACTATCTGACGCAGCTCCAAAACTTCCTGGCGCAGTTCCGACACTTCCTGCTCCAGCCGTTCCAGTCGCCCGTTGTCGGCGGCTCCCCGCACCCAGGGGGCACGGGGCTCAGGCCAGGCCTCAGCGTCAGTATCCGGCTCACCTGCCAAGAGCTGGCAGTAGCGTGGTTCCTTGCGACCGGGTTGGCGCGGCAGACGGGTGACGATGGGGGGGGTGCGCTCCATCAGCTCTTCCAGCACCGCCTCTACCTCGGCGAGATCGGAAAACGGGTGCATGCGCTCCGCCCGGGTCCTCAGCTCCCCGACGGTCTGGGGCCCCCGGACCAGGAGCTCGCAAAGAAGCGCTAGTTCTGCCGGCGAGAAGCGGAACTTCTCCACAAGCGCGTGGCGATACTTCGACACCCTGCCTCCCGCTCCGGAAAGCAGGGCATACTGCTTGAACCGCAGGGAGTCCAGGGCCTTGACCACCTCGGCCTCCTCCAGGCTCAGCATCGGATCGCGGTTCGACTTCTGGTTGCAGGCGTTCACCAGCGCGTTCAGCGAAAGCGGGTAATATTCTGGGGTGGTGAGTTCCTTCTCGATCAGGGATCCCAGCACCCGCACCTCGGCGGCATTGAGAATCACTTCCATGCGGCACTCCTTTTCCTATCTGGTATTGCGAACTAATCCCTGGTCAGCAACTAACCCGGTCCTGGCGGCGCCTGCCCCCGCCCCTACCTTCTGCTGTTCACCAGGTAGATGCCGCTTAAGACGAGCAGACCGCCGGCACTCTGGGCCACACCAAGGGTCTCCCCCAAAAACGGTATGGAGAGCAGTGCCGTCACCACCGCCTGACCGAGCAGTGAGACCGAGACGGCAGAGGCCTTCAGATGCCCGAGGGCGTAGTTGATGGCGAGCCAGCCGACCAGTTGCGAAACCAGCCCGAGCCCGACCAGGGCCCACCAACTCCCGGCGCTGAAGCCGGAGAGCGCAAGCCCCAGGCCGAGGTTCACCGCCCAAAGAAGCAGGGTGCCTACCACGACCGATACCGTCATGAAGGTGAGCGTGTCGTTGGCGACCCGCGCCTTCTGGGTTGTCAGCAGGTAGGCTGCATAAAACATGCTCGCCGCTATGGCAAGCAGATCCCCGTGGTTGAAGCGGAGATCCCGCCAGCCGGCGGAGCCGACGATGAGCGCCATCCCGGCCAGCGACAGGGCGAGCCCGAGCCAGAACCTCGGGGCCAGCCGCTCCCGGAAGAAAAGGAGCGCGCCGAGTCCGACCCAGATCGGGGCGTTGTTGGCCAAAAGGGTGGCGGTCGCCGCCGAGGTGAGCAGCAATCCAGAATTCCAAAGCGACAGATCGACTGCGAAAAGCGCGCCACCGGCCGCCATCAGCAAAAGGTCGTGCCGCGCGGGGAGCGGCTTGCGCACCCAAAACCAGGCCAGAAGCAGCGGCGGGGCCGCAAAGAGCAGACGGTAAAAGGCGGAAACGGTCCCCGGTACCGCGGCAACCTTCACAAAGAGGGCGGAGCACCCGATGCAAAGGATCCCGCAGGCGAGCGCGGCGTACGCGAGGCGGGTCTGTTTCATGGCTAACGTCCGCCTTGGTATTCGTTCAGACTACCGCGCAAAGGTACTCGATTCGAGGCCGAGGATCAATGCAAAAAACCTCCGGCTTCTTTCTATTGTATAACAATATTATATTTGATATGGTTGCGCTGCCCGCAGAAGGCGGGCAAAGGCCAGACGCTTCAAGAGGAGATTCGCATGCCGGGCACCTTAAACTTCAAAAAAGTAGCCAAGACTATCAAGATCTTCGCCGTGGCCCAGGTCGGGCTGGTGGCTATGCTCGTCTATGTGGCCGTTGTCTTTCAGCGACAATTCCAGGCCACTGGCAAGGCAGAGGGGTTCATGTATGCGGTGATCGCGGCTTGTGTGATCCAGCTCGCATTGTTTTTTCCAATCTTCAAGTTTTCCGGCAAGGAAGCAGAGCGCGACCTCGCCCTGACCTCCACCAACCTCAGCAAGGACGAGATCAAGGCCTTTTCCAAGAAGAAAAGATACAGTGACATCATCAAGTTCTCGGTATTCTGTTTCTACGCCATGTTCATACTGCAGGCCCCGAAAATCCCACTCATACTGAGCGTGCTCTTCTTCAGCTTCATGCTGACGGTTCTCACCTACCTGCAGTGCTATAACTTCGCGGCAAGAAAACTGATGAAGCAGGGGACGACGCCACGGGCCTGATGCCGGGAAAGCTGCACCCCGGACTTATCTGACCGACGATTTAGCGCGTATCTGGGTGATCCGCTCCTCGGGCAGGCCGAGCCACTCCAGGAACCCCTGGTGCCCCGAGGGGTTCTCCCGCTCGAACAGGGTGTGCCAGTGCCCCATCGCATCGTCATCCAGCCCCACGGCACGAAACCGCGCGGTCCATTCTTCCACCGTCACCTTTTTCTCCATGTCCTTCTCCTTTTGTGAGTTCGCGACTGGTATTGTTTCACAACCTTCAGGCAGCTGTAAAGTGCCAGTGATAGACTGTTCTGAATGCTGCCCGGGCGGGTAAGCGCCATCTGTCCTGTCGTGACAATTTGCCCCTGTTTCCGGCATGTTGCATGGTGAACCTACCTGCGGCGGAAAATAATTGGCCCAGAGCGCCGATTTTACTGGACTACCGGGTACGCAGCCGCGTAACATTAATAAGATAGCATTGGGCTAAATAATTAAACTTTAGAGAAGGAAATAGCGAAATGACGATTGCAAAAAAAGGCGACAAGGTACGTATCAATTACACCGGTACACTTGAGGACGGCTCCGTTTTCGACACGACCATCAAGGAGGCCGGCTGCTGTGAGGACGACGACTGCGGCTGCGACGACGACTCCTGTGACGACGAGGGCTGCGGTTGCGAGAGCGGCCCGATGGATCTCACCATAGGCGCCGAGGAATTCTTTCCTCAGGTCGAGGAAGCGCTGATCGGCATGGCTCCCGGCGAAAGGAAGACGGTCACCATCCCTGCCGTGGACGCATTCGGCGAGTACGATGAGGAAGAGGTGTTTTCCATCAGCCGCGACCAGCTGACCGGCGACATCGTACCGGAAGTCGGGATGGAACTGGAATTGACCGGCGACGACGACGAGCCTGTCGAAGTGACCGTTGTCGAGGTGACCGACGATACCCTCACCGTCGACGCCAACCACCCGCTGGCCGGCGAGGACATCACCTACGAGATCGAACTGCTCGAGATCCTCTAGCCGAGAGCCCGGCCACTCGGGAAAGCAAGTACGCAGCGGGAAGGGGCCAGCTACGCCCCCTTCCCGCTGCGCCATAAAGCCCTCCGACAGCCCCCCTGATAACGATGACCGCACCCACACCAGACATATTCGGACAGCAAGAGGTCCCCGCGCCGGCCTGCCGGGCCAAACTCCCCTGGCTCCCGGGCGAAACGCCGCTCATGCTGGCGCCGATGCAGGGGCTTACCAACCGTGCCCTGCGCGCGCTGTTCATCTCGTGGGTGCGCCCGGACGTGGTCTGCACCGAATTCATGCGGGTGAACCCCGTGGCGGCGAAAAAACGCCTGGCACCTGGGGACCTGCGCGAGATCAGCCCCTCCGAGGGGGGGGTGCCGCTCATCGTGCAACTGATCGGCCACGGCAAGGAGGCGCTGGTTTCTGCGGCCCACGCCGCCCAGAATGCCGGAGCGGTGCATATCAACCTCAACATGGGGTGTCCCTACGGCCGGATGACCAGCGGGCTCACCGGCGGTGGAATGCTGAAGCGGCCGGAGCTTCTGGAAGAGATCATCCCGGCGCTGCGCGCGGCGATTACCGGGACCTTTTCCGTTAAGCTGCGCGCGGGGTACGATGACCTGCGCCAGGTCTTCTCGCTCTTGCCGCTTTTCGAGGGGGCGGGTGTGGACTTCCTGGTGCTCCACCCACGGACCGTGCGCCAGGCGTACCAGGGTATGGCCGACCACGGCATCACCGCCGAGGTGGTGCAGCGCACCGGCCTGCCGGTGATTGCCAACGGCGACGTGAGGAGTGCCGCCGGCGGGTTGCGGGTCCTGGAAGAGACCGGGGCCGTCGGGCTCATGCTGGGGCGGGGGGGGATAGGGGAGCCGATGCTGTTCGAGCGGCTGCGCGGCCGCGCCAACCCGGAGCCGGACTGCCGGGAGCGCAGGGCGATGCTGAGCCGCTACCTCTGCGAACTTTTGCCGCTCTACAGCGAACTGTTCTGCGGCGACGCCCAGGTGCTCGGCAAGATCAAGGGTGTGGTCGCCAATGTCGAGGACCCGGAACTGGACCGGGAGCTGAAACAGCTGAAGCGCGCCAAAACGCTCGGCGCCTTCCGTGCTGCGGTCGATGAGCTGTGACAAACGACGCGTCGCTAAGTTCCAACCCATTTATGGCAAATTTCAAAGAGATTCTTTTTCGTGGCAACTCCCTCACCCCTGCTCCCCTCCCGGAGGGCGAGGGGTTCTGGTCCCTGGTCCCTGCCTCTCACCTCTCCCAATAATCCTTGGCAAAAAAGAAAAGGGCAATGGCCACGGCCAGCGCCGCCACCGGGCACTGAAATGCCGCATGGAACGCCGGGCCGGGCGCCCCCGGGGTCAGCCTGCCAAAGGAGCCGAGAATCATCCCCATGACCTGCTGTACCGACGCCGCCCCCAGCAGCACGAAAAAGTTGAGCGAGGTGAGCGCGGTCCCGACGATGCGCACCGAGAACATGGAACGGACGATCGGATAGATCATGACCCCGCTGGAAACGGCGAGTCCCAGGGCGAAAAAGAGCACGGCCAAAACCAGCGGCGACAGCGACTCGGCCGGTCCCAGGAAGCCGGTCATCAGGAAGAGCAGCACGGCCTGCCCCGCCAGCAGGGTTTTCTTGTAGGAGTGCAGGAGCTTCCGGGCGACGGAGTCGATCACCATGCTCCCGGAGATGAACCCGAGCGAGGTGCACATGAGCAGACGGCCGGTATCCTCCCTGCTGAATCTCAGCACCTCCATCAGGTAGGGTCCACCCCAAAGCGCCTGCACCGCCAGGTAGTTGCCGTACCAGGAGAAGGCGACGGCGGCCAAGAGCCAGAAGTCGCGGTTGCCGAAGATCTCCTTCCAGGCTTCCAGCATGCCGACCTGCCCGGGCACCCCGGTTTCGCCGGCAGGCCGAGTCCCCGCTGGGGGGTGGTCGCGAGCCACGCAAAAGACCAGCACCGTCACCAGAGCCTGCAGAATACCCACCGCCAGAAAGGAACTGCGCCAGCCGACCAGGGAGACGGCCAGTGCGAGCGGCGCCGTCCCCGCGAGGTTCCCCAGGTTGCCGACCGCCACCATGAACCCCGAGACCCTGCCGAACTCCTGCTTGGTAAACCAGTGGCTGAAAAGGGTGAAGGTTGCCATAAGCACCGACGAGGTCCCCAGGCCGAGCAGCACGCGCGCGACCAGCGCTTCGCCCATGCTCCCCGACTGGGAGAAGAGGATGCCCCCTACCGCCGTCAAAACCCCGCAACTGCTGATCACCACCCGGCTCCCCAGGCGGTCGATCATGGGGCCGAGCGGGATCTGCGCCAGGGCGTACGCGTAGAAAAGGATGCTGGAGAGCGAGCCCAACTGCGCCGGCGAGAGGTGCAGGTCCCGGGAGAGGTCCCGCGCCACGACCGCCAACGAGACCCGGTAGAAGTAAACGAGGATGTAGATCAGGGCCAGGACGAAGAAGATAACCCAACGCTGGCGGCGCATCCGGATCTGCTCATGCATGTCTCACCTCCGCGGGCACTCTAGCACACGGTGGCCTGAGCGGCAAAGACTCTCTTTTCGGTAATTTACACCTTGTACTGAACCTTTTTTGGAGCTACTCTTTTAATGGTAGCGGGCCGAGCGCGCTTTCCCCGCCAGAACGCGGGCCGACAAGGAGAAAAACCATGTTCCTGGAAAACGACCTGAAGCTCGGGTTTCCCGACGTACTGATCAGACCGAAACGCTCCAACCTGAAAAGCCGCGCCCAGGTCGACCTGCAGCGGACCTTCAGGTTCCTGCACTCAAAACGCGATTGGAGCGGCGTCCCGGTCATCGCCGCCAACATGGACACCACGGGGACCTTCGAGGTGGCCGAGGTCCTCGCCATCCACGGCATGCTGACCGCCATCCACAAGCACTACAGCGTAGCTGACTGGGACGCCTACCTCACCGGCAAAAGCGAGGCGATCTACCCCCGCATCATGGTCAGCACCGGCACCTCCGACGCGGATTTCGAAAGGCTCTCCAGCATCATGGCGCACCACCCCAAGCTCGACTTCATCTGCATCGACGTGGCCAACGGCTATGCGGAGGCCTTCGTGGATTTCGTGCGCAAGGTGCGCGGGGCCTTTGTCGACAAGACCATCGTGGCGGGCAACGTGGTGACTGGCGAGATGGTGGAGGAGCTGCTGCTGTCCGGAGCCGACATCATCAAGGTCGGCATAGGCCCCGGGTCGGTCTGCACCACCCGCGTCAAGGCGGGCGTCGGCTACCCGCAGCTCTCCGCGGTCATCGAGTGTGCCGACGCGGCACACGGCCTGGGGGGCAGGATCATCTCGGACGGCGGCTGCACCTGCCCGGGGGACGTCGCCAAGGCGTTCGGCGGTGGGGCGGATTTCGTCATGCTGGGAGGGATGTTTGCGGGGCACGACGAGAGCGGCGGACATCTGGTGCAGCGCGGCGGACAGCAGTTCAAGCTGTTCTACGGCATGAGCTCCACGACCGCCATGGACAAGCATGCAGGCGGGGTCGCCTCCTACCGCGCCTCAGAGGGGAAAACCGTGGAGGTCCCCTATCGGGGACCGATCGAGGACACGGTCAGGGAGGTGCTGGGGGGGGTGCGCTCCGCCTGCACCTACGTTGGCGCCGCCTCCCTCAAGGAGCTGACCAAGCGCACCACCTTCATCCGGGTCCAGGAGCAGGAGAACCGGATCTTCGGGTAGCAAGGGGAGTTAGCGCGTCGTTTTTCCTTCCTGGGGGAGGAGGGACGGAGAGGCTTTCACCCCTCCGGTTACAGGTACAGGAGGGGACGGGGCGGGAGAGTCTCCTCTCAGCAGCTGGTCGTACTGCAAATATGCCCTCAAGCGTCCCGGGGTGTCCACTACCCGCATATTCAGGTTGCTGTCCATGTCCTTGGACTCACCCGGGTTGAGGCCCGGCACCCCCTTTAACAGCAAAACGGCGGCATCGTAGGAGCGTTCGATTTTTTCCGCCTCCTCGCTCGTTTTGGGCGGTTTGACCATCATGCCCTGAAGAATCCTGGCCATTCCTATGAGAACGGTGCGCTTCCTCGTCGAGGTATAGCTGGCATAGATCCAGAGATGGACATCGTCGCGTACGCCAACTCCCGTACTGTCAATGCCCGCAAGAGTGGCGTTGTTGGCCTTCGGGTCCGGCTGGGGCGGCAGGTTGTTCTTTGTCATTGAGGCGCCCTGGGCCACCGTAACCGGAACGACCTTCTTTTCAGGCCGGTACACCAGCGGACCCGTACATCCGGTCACGGCACAGAAAAGCGCCGCGCCGCATAGGACCACCGCCAGATACGCCCCGGCTTTAACACGTTTGGCCATTTTTTAACCGCCTGTCATTCAAGTGAGGCAACCGGAATATCCCGGACTGCTGTTGATCTCTCCAGCACACCGCCCCGCCCCGTGCCACCCGCCCGCCGCACAGCTTCTGAAGCGGCAACCGCAACCCGTTCACCTGTTCCCCTGGAGACTCTCCTGGAACCACCGGTAGGTAGTCGAGATCCCCTGCTCCAGGGAGACCGCATGCCTCCACCCCAGGGCATGAATCCGGCTGACATCCTCGAGTTTGCGGGGAGTTCCGTCCGGCTTGCTGGGATCGAACACCAGCTTTCCCTGGAAGCCGACCACGCGGCGCACGGTCTCAGCCAGCTCGCGGATGGTGACATCCTCGCCCGTTCCGAGGTTGACGAAGCACGGCTTGGGGTAACTGAGCAGTTCCGGCGCTATTACCTCGTCAGGCTGCTCCATCAGGTGCAGACAGCCCCGGGCCATGTCATCCACGTAGAGCAGCTCCCGGCGGGGAGTGCCGCTCCCCCAGACCACGACCTCGGGAGCCTGCTGCAGCTTGGCCTCGTGGAAGCGGCGGATCAGGGCGGGGAGGACATGGCTGTTCTCGGGATGGAAGTTGTCACCCGGACCGTAGAGGTTGGTCGGCATGACTGCGATGAACTTGGTGCCGTACTGCCGGTTGTAGGATTCGCACATCTTGATGCCGGCGATCTTCGCTATGGCGTACGGCTCGTTGGTCTCTTCCAAAAGGCCGGTGAGCAGATGCTCTTCCTTCATCGGCTGGGGGGCCAGTTTCGGATAAATGCAGGACGAGCCGAGGAAGAGCAGACGCTTGACGCCATTAAGCCAAGCGTTGTGGAGCACGTTCCCCTGAATGGTTAGGTTGATGTGGATGAACTCCGCCGGGTAGCTGTTGTTGGCATGGATCCCCCCGACCTTGGCGGCCGCGAGAATGACGTACTCCGGCTTCTCGGCGGCGAAGAAGGCGGCTACCGCCTGCTGGTTGGTCAGGTCGAGCTCGTCGATCTCGGGGATGACCAGATTAGTATATCCGCCACCGGTAAGGCGGCGCAACAGGGCTGAACCGACCAGCCCCCGCGAGCCTGCGAGGAAGATTTTCGAATTTTTCTCCATACTCGTTTCTCCTGTTTGGTGTCTTCGGGAGGCCGGTCCAGGCCGATTTGCCTGAAACCGGTTGCGCGCCCCTGGTGCAATGTTACCAAGCCAGGGGTGCTTCGCAAACGCCGGCTTTAGCTGCCCGGCATTCCTGCCCCGGGTCTCGCGTCCGATGCTGCCAACAGTCACCTTTGGCAAGGGCTTTGGCAGGCGTTGTTTCCGCCTGTTACGGTTCCAGTAAGCTTCCCCTCGCTACCCTCCATCCTTTGCAACGGAGGCGGGGGCCGCCAGGCGATATTACAGATATTTTTCCCGCAGGGCCACCTTGTTTATCTTGCCGACGCTGGTCTTGTCGATGGCATCCACCAGTTTCACCCGCACCAGCACCACCTGCTTGCTGACAATCCCCCGGTCGGCGTAGTCCCGGACATAGTGGGCGATCTCCTTGTCGCTGGCATGCCCCGCCTCGGTGGGCTTCAGCACCACCAGCGCAAGGGGACGCTCACCCCACTTCTCGTCCGGCTGGCCGATCACCGCCACCTCGGCCACGGCCGGGTGGTGGGCGATGATGTCCTCCAGTTCCAAGGAGGAGACCCATTCCCCTGCCACCTTGATGACGTCCTTGCTCCGGTCGGTGATCCGCACATAGCCGAGCGCGTCGCGCACCGCCACGTCGCCGGTGTGCAGGTAGCCCCCCTCCCAGAGGCGCTCCGAGGTCTTGTGGTCCTTCAGGTACCCCTGGGTGAGCCAGGGGGCGCGCACCACGATCTCGCCCGCGCTTACGCCGTCGCGCGGCACCTCGTTCAGGTCGCCGTCCACGACCCGCAGGTCGACGAAGGGGATGGCCAGGCCGGTCTTGCACCGGATCGCTGCCTGCTCTTCGGGAGCTAGCTCCAGCATCTCGGGGGTCAACTGGGAGAAGGTCAGGATGGGGCAGGTCTCGGACATGCCGTAGCCGGTGAACACATCGATCCCGCGCCGCATCGCCTCGATGCAGAGGTTGCGGGACATCGCCGCGCCGCCGATGATCAGCTTCCAGCCGGCGAGATTGATCCGGTCGGCGTGGGGATGCTTCAAAAGCATGTGCAGGATGGTCGGGACGCAGTGGGAGAAGGTGACCCCCTCCTTTTCCTTCAGCTCCAGCAGGGAATCGGGGAGGTAGCGCCCCGGGTAGACCTGCTTCACCCCGAGCATGGTCGCCACGTAGGGCATCCCCCAGGCGTGGACATGGAACATGGGAGTCATCGGCATGTAGACGTCGTCCCGCCTGAAGCTGCCGTGGCCCGCGACGGTGCCGAGCATGGAGAGTACCCCCAGGCTGTGCAGCACCAGCTGGCGGTGGCTGAAGTAGACCCCCTTGGGCATGCCGGTGGTCCCGGTGGTGTAGAAGGTGGTCGCTCGGGTGTTCTCGTCAAAGTCGGGGAAGGCGCAGTCGGGTGAGGCCGCCGCCAGAAGCCCCTCGTATTCGCCGCAGGAGGGGACCGTGCTGTTGTGGGGCACACCGTCGTCGGAGATGAGGATGTAAGTGCGCACCGTATCGATCCTGCCCCGGATCTGTTCGAGGATGGGGAGGAATTCGCTGTTGAACAGCAGCACGTCGTCCTCGGCATGGTCGATGGTGTAGAGGATCTGTTCCGGCGAAAGGCGGACGTTGATGGTGTGCAGCACCGCCCCGATCATCGGCACGGCAAAAAAGAGTTCCAGGTAGCGGTGGCTGTCCCAGTCCATCACGGCGACGGTCTGTCCCGGCTGCACTCCCAGGGAGGTGAGCATGCTGGCAAGGCGCCCCACCCGCTCGCGCAGCTGCCGATAGTTGCCGCGGTAGAGGTCGCGGTATACTATCTCCTGTTCCGGGTTATCCACCACCGGAAAGAGCAGCAGGTTCTTGATCAGCAGTGGGTAGTCGTAGGCCGAAGGGGTCCGTGGTATCAGAGCGTCGCTCATGGTTCAAGTCTCCTGCTGTACCTGGCATTAAAATGAAAACAGTGCTGTAGGACCCTGCCAGTTAAACAAGTTGACAGTCGTCGAGGAATTTCTGCAGGACCTCCTCCTGAACACCAGCCAGGGCGGCGATCCGTGACAGCCGAGGGAAGGACCAGGAGCTGCGCCCCTCGGCGAGCAGCTCCCCGGCCGGGTCGTAGATGGCCATCGTCACCTCGGCGCCGGGAGGGGCGAAGCTCAGCACCCTCCCCACCACCCGCAGTTTGGTCCCCGTGGCGACCGGCTTCAGAAACCGGGTGCTCATCTCCCGGGTCACCCCCAGCCTGCCGTGGCGCGCAAAGAGCGCGTAGGCAGCAGCCTCGTCCATGAGCGTGGAGATGATCCCGCCGTGCACCATGCCGTCGAACCCGCAGAAGGCATCGGATATGGTGGTAAGGCAGGCGACTCCGTCCTCGGTGTGGTGGAAGCGAAGGGCCAGGCCGTGGGGGTGCCCCTCCGAGCAGACGAAGCAGCAGCCGGGCCAGCGCCCGCGCACCGGCGGGAGGTCGAGGACCGCTTCCGGGGATATCACTGCGTCAGATGCTGCCACAAGCTCTCCTTTTACTCATTTAAGCGTCTTTCTCCCGGATCCCGCAGTGGGTCGACCACGTTCGGAGTAACCAGGATCTGCCGGGCATTCTACGATATGACGGAGCGTTTTGCTAGGGGGACTTTTTTGGATCGACAAGTCTATTTTTTCTTGGAAACGTAGCTGTAGTACTTGAGCTTGATGTTCTCCCACATCACCAGAGAGTCGTCCACCTTCGTCATGACGCGGACTTCTCCATCCTGCGAGACGACAAAGCCGATGCTCCCCGGGTTCTGGAAGCAGTACCTCATCATCGATCGGTGCCGGGTGCCGAAATGGTTGTACAGCGCCGGACGCAGCTTGGCAGGCGTCGCCATCCTGTCGCTTGCGATGAACAGGTCGGTCGGCTCCTCGGAGGTGGTGATTTCCACTCCGTAGCCGCGCACGGCGAGGTTTCGGTCCATCACGACCAGGCCGTCCACGCGGGTCAAAAGGGCGATGAACCAGATGACCCCGTCTATCTCGTTCTTGCCCGCCCTCAGCTCTTTCTCGAAGCGCCGCAGCTGAAAGAGCAGGGCCGACGGAATATCCTTCGGCTTCGACTCGCTCAGGTTGAGGTAATTTTTCTCCAGGTAATCCGACTTTATCTTGGTTATGGCATTGCTTTCCAGTGCGGTATGCAACCTCTGGTAGTCGATCTGGTACTTGAAATTAAGCCCCGCCCCGTCCGGACCGGTGATGAGGAGGGCGCCTCCGTTTTTGAGCTTCTGCATCCTCAGCAAAACCCTGCAGAGTACGGAAAGCCACTGTTGGGCATGGAATTCGTCCGCCTCGCCTGAGGCCTGGAAGATGTCGTCTGGCATGGAGCTTCGGATGGCCCGCAGGTGCCCGTCGATGCCGGGGCTCAGCAGGTTGCGCACCGGACTCTCCCTGAACAGGTCCAGCGAATTGCGAATCAGCTCGTTAATCCTGAGTTCGGCCACCTTCTCGTAGCGCATGTACACCACGACCACGCCGATCCCCTCGACGCTCGCCTGGAAAAGTCCCGGCCTCTCGGCCTCGATTTCCGCGCTGCGGTTCAGGAATTTGTGGAAACGGTTCTGCTGATCTACCAGCCCCCAGATGAAGAGGGCGCCGTTCTGATCCGGCCATACCACGAAAGAAGAAGTGGTCAAACCGGACGATTTGGCGATCTTGACCAGGTCGGAGACCGAGAATGGGATCGGTTCCGCCAGCGGCACGTAGCTCCAGCGGTCCTTCACCGGGTTGCGCGGCGGCTTGGGGTCGGGCTGGGCGGGGTCCAGGAACACCACGTGGAAGGTGACCGGATCCGACTCCTCCGTGCGCAGGCTGGAGAAGTACATGGTTTCGAAGAGATCGATGATGATTCTCTCGTCAGGGACCACGGCATGGCGCTTTCTCAGCTCGGCGCAGACCGACTCGGCCAGGTTCTGGGGGGATTTGTTTTTAAAATTCATGTGCGCGCCAATGCGGTCCTTGCTGTAAACAGGAGAAAAAACACTCTTCAGCTAAACGGGATTTTCCTCACCCATCCTGGCAAGCGCGTCCGACACCGTAACGTCATCCGGGTTCTGCTGCTGCGCTATTTTCCAATGGGTCAGCGCCTCCTCCCGCCGTCCGAACTGCGCACAGGCATGCCCGAAATCCCTGTGCAGGTTCTGCAGATTGCCGTTCAAATGCGCTGCCAAAGAGAAGTGCGCCAACGCCTCCGGGTCATTGTCAGCCGCCAGAAGGATGCCCAGTGCGTGATGGGCCTCGGGAAAGGAGGTATTTAAACTGATGGCCTTTGCGTACAACTCCTTGATCTGTCCGGGGTCGCTTTTCAGCGCCTGCTCCACCGAGGCAAGTCCGTAATAGGCCGGGGCAAGATTGCTGTTCAGCGCGATCGCTTCGGCAAAACAGGTACGGGCGGTCTGATACTGCAGCATCAAGAAGTAGATGTTGCCGAGATTGATCTTAATCAACGGGGAGCGGGGATCCAATTTCGCGGCCAGGGTGCAGTGGTCCAGGGCCTCTGCGAGCCGGTTGGTCCTCAAAAGCGCAGCACCGTAATTGTTCTGGCAATTGACATGGTCCGGGTTGAAGTTGACGGCCTTGGCATAAAAGGTAATTGCCTCTTCATTGCGCCCGAGATCCTGAAGCAGCACGGCATAGGAATAGAGCGCACCCCAGTGGTTCGGCGCGCAATTGAGGGCTTCCACCAGCACCGATTCTGCGTAGTCGTAGATGCGCAGGTCGTGCAGCGTGTCGCCAAGCTTATGGAGCACATTGGCATTGTCCGGGGCCAGACCTGCGCCAATTTCGAAACATACCGCGCTTTCCTGAAGCAAACCCTCCTTTTTGAGCTGATCGCCCAAAGAAACAATGATCTCCGCAACGGCGGGAATGCTGACCGCAGTGGGCTGGTGCCTGACCTGTGCCACCAGTTCCAGGGTGATGGCGTGCGAGGGGGCTTCACCTTTCGCTGCAGCTCGCCCGCTGAGAAAGCGGAGGGTCTCGGCAGCTTCGGCGGTGTTTCCCTTGCCGGCCTTGATGGCTGCGGCAAAAAACGGTGCGAGCATGTCGTCGGGGTATTCCTCGGCGATTGCCAGATAGGCAGCGAGCGCCGGTTCCAGTTCACCGCGCAGGTGCATCGACAGAGCTGGAACAAAGGCTCCTACCTGCGCTTCGGCGCCGGGCTTGTCCTCTTTACCTTTGGTCCCGAAGATTTTGCTGAAGAAACTCATGATGTATCCTTTTGTGGAGTAGTGGTTCAGGTCTCGCCCAATTATTCATTAGAATTAAAACCCGCAAAATATACACGCAAACGCCTGACAGGTCAACTCCGCGTCAGTACCCAAGCGCCACGCGCATGCGCCCGAGCGCCTCGGAAAGGAGCGCGCGCGGGCAGCCGAAGTTGAGCCTGACAAAGCCGGGCAGCCCGAAGTCGGACCCGCCGGAGAGCCCCACCCCCGCCTCCTCGAAAAAGCGCACCGGATCCGCAATCCCCCTTTGCCGCAGATCGATCCAGGAAAGATAGGTGGCCTCCACGTGCGCCACCGTTACGCCGGACATCTTCCCCACCTCCCGTGCCACCAGGTCGCGGTTGCCGCGCAGGTAGGCGATCAGCTCCCGGCGCCAGGGCTCCCCATGGCGGTAGGCCGCCTCGGCCGCGGTGTAGCCCAATAGGTTTACGTGGGGGACAATCCGCCCCATCCCCTTGCGAAAGGCGCGGCGCAGGGTGGCGTCGGAAATGACCGCGAAGGAGCAGCCCAGGCCAGGCACGTTGAAGGTCTTGCTCGGGGCCAAGAGGGTGATGGTGCGCCGGTCGGTGTCAGGCGACAGGGTCGCCATCGGGATGTGGTGCAAGGCAGGGTCCAGCACCAGCCCTGCGTGGATCTCGTCGCTGCAGATCACCAGGTCGTGGCGCCGCGCAAAATCGGCCAGGGTGGCGAGTTCCTCCCGGGTCCAGACCCGCCCCACCGGGTTGTGCGGGCTGCACAGCAAAAGGAGCCGGGTCCGCCCGGTGACCGAGCGCTCCAGCGCCTCCAGGTCGAGCCCCCAGCGCCCGTTCTTAAGCGCGAGCGGCACCTGCACGACCTTACGACCGGAAAGCGGCGGGGCCGACATGAAGGGGGGATAAACCGGGGTGAAGGTGATCACCTCGTCCTCCGGCTCCCCCACCGCCCGGCAGGCGACGTTCAAGCCGGTGACCAGCCCGGGGAGAAAGGTGATCCATTCCTTTTGCACCTGCCAGCCGTACTCAGCCTGAAGTGCGGCGAGCACCGCCTGGCTGAGACTCTCGGGTGGTGCGGTATAGCCGAAGACGCCGTGGCTAACCCTTTCGTGCAGCGCCTCGATGACCGCCGGGGGGGAGCGGAAGTCCATGTCCGCCACCCAGAGCGGGATGATGTCGCGGCCTTGGTACTTTTCCCACTTCTCGCTGGAACTGCCGCGCCGGTCGATGATCTCGTCGAAGTCGAAGCCATTCCGGGTCATTTGAGCTCCCATACGGTCAGCTCCGCCACAGTGTGCTGGAACTTGCGTCGCGTTTCCCTAATCACGAAGGGGACGTCACGCGGCGCCCCGAGCATCCTGAAGTGTAGCGCCAGTTGGGCGCTAAGCCCCTCCAAGGTGGTCACGTTCTCGCCGGCCTCCCGGTAGCCGCCGAGCCACTCCTCCTTCTTGGTGAAGCTCTCCAGCCAGGTGTAGGGTGAGGCGATGACCAGAATCCCCCCCGGGTTGATGCGCTGGTGGATTCCCGCCAGGAAGCGGCGCGGCGAGTAGAGCCGGTCGATCAGGTTGGCGGCGAGCACCAGGTCGTAGCCGGTGAATTTATCCGGCAGGTTGCAGGCGTCCGCCTGGAAGAACTGGACCCGGTCGCGCACCTCTTCCAGGCCGAGTTCGCCCAGGGTGATCTCATGGTAGGAAGCGATCTCCCCCTCCTCCGGCAGGGCGTAGCGCAGGTGGCCTCCCTCCTGCATCCGGGCTGCCAGATGGAAAAAGCGGGCGGAGAAGTCGAGCCCGGTGACCCTGTCAAAGCCGCGCGCCAGCTCGAAGCTCGCCCGCCCGAGCGCGCAGCCAAGGTCGAGGGCACGGTCTTTCCGGCGCCCCTGCATCAGTTCCAGGCAGATATCCGCGCAATTGCGCGCGAAGTTCGGCACGCCGAAATGCTCCGGTCCGTAATGGGCGTCGCAGTACTGGGCGGTCAGGGCGTCCGTCTCGTAGGGATCCTCGTGCAGCTCCACTGCCTGGGCGCTCTCCACGTAGCGCAGCCCCGCGTGCTGGAAGAAGTGGCGCCGAAAGGCATAGCGCGCCTCGCGGGTCGCCTCGTTGCCGGTGGAGATCCAGGAGCCCCCCTTGATCAGGTTGTGCCTCATGTCAAAGGTCGGCGTGGAGAAATCGTCGTACCAGGGGTGGACCTGGAAGCCGTGAAAGGGGTAGATCGGGGTCTCGGTCCATTGCCAGACGTTCCCCAGCACGTCGAAGAACGCTCCGAACCCGAAGCGGTCCACCGGGCAGGACGAGCCCCAGTATTCCAGGTTGAGGTTCCCCGGGGCGCGCCCCCAGGCGGGGGGGTCCGGCACGGCCGCGAGATCGCGCAGGCGGTTCCACTCGTCCTCGCTGGGGAGCCGGATCGGTTTGCCGCTGCGCGCGCCGAGCCAGTTGCAGAAGGCCTTCGCCTCCAGGTAGTTCACCTCGACGGGCCAGTCCCAGGGGAGTTCGATCACCTCGAGCATGGTTCTGAGGCCCCAGCCCCCCCCCTGCCGCACCCAGAAGAGCGGGTGCTCCGCCTGCCGGAAGCTGCGCCAGTTCCATCCCTCCTCGCTCCACCAGGCGGGGTCCCGGTACCCTCCCGCCTCGACAAAAAAGAGGAACTCCCGGTTCGATACCAGGTACTTCGAGGCGGCGAAATCCTCCACCTGCACCTCGTGGCTGCCGTACTCGTTGTCCCAGCCGTAGAGCGGGTGATCGTGCCCCTTGCCGAGAACGACGTTACCTCCCGGCACCTTCAGCAGCTCGTTGGCCGGGGGCTCGCCGGACTCGCGGCAGATCTCCCAGAAAGGGAGGCGGCGCACCTGGTCCAGCGGGAGCTGGCGGATCAGCACCGATGAGGTCTCCAGGTGGATGCGCTCGTGCTCGATCCCCATCATGACCGCCCAGAAGGGGTCGTTCCAGGTGATGGGGAGGGTGAGCGGCAGGGTGCGGATCACCCCGTCCATCAGCTCGCGCACTTTGTCGCGGTACTTTTGCACCTCCTCGCGGCTGGGCCAGTCGTAGTGGGTCGCATCCAGGTCGTCCCAGGACATCTCGTCGACGCCGACGGCGAACATCGCCTCGAAGCGCGGATTGATGCGCTTTTCTATGACGCGGGCGATGATCAGCTTATTGATAAAAAAAGTGGCGGTATGCCCGAAGTAGAAGATTAGCGGATGGCGCAGCCGGTCGGCCCTGAGATAGAAGGTGCTATCCTCCTTCAGCGTATCGTAGAGCTTTTCGTCGAGATCATAGGTGGCGTGGAAATACGCCAGGATCTCCGATCTTTTCTCTTCCGGCTCTCCCTGATTGAGTATGGTCGTGTGGGTGAGGCGCAGATCCATAAGCAGCCCTCCTTGGCTTAGGTAGAAAAATGGCAACGCAAGTTTAGCACAGATCTATGGCTTAGAAAAATATACGGACTAAGGCGTCATATTCCAAAATAACGCGGCAGGCGCACTGGCACTGCAGTTGACAGTCAGGCGCGAATGGTTAGAATATTTAAATCTCTCCGGGTCATATTCTCCGCCCCTTGGGGCGATTGTTGATCAGCATCGCATCAGCGATGCTGAACGGTAGTTGATACCCCGTTGCTTGCGGCGGGGGAAATTCATTACAACATCGAAAGGAGGTATTCCAATGCGCATGCTGATGACCGTGAAAATGCCCAACACAGAGTTCAATGCCGCAGTGAGGTACGGCTCTGCCAGCAAGACCATGAACCGCATCCTGGAGGGGTGCGCTGCCGAAGCGATCTATTTCACCGAAATGCAGGGGCAGCGCACCGTCCTCCTGGTGCTGAACATCGACGACGCCGCGCAGATACCCCGCCTCGCCGAGCCATGGTTTTTGAGCTTCAACGCCTCGGTCGAATTCAAGATAGCCATGACCCCGGAGGATCTCCGTCAGGCGAGCCTGGAAGAGCTGGGGCGCAACTGGCCCATGGAAAGGAAATGAGATAGGGCACGGAACTATCCCCAGACCACGGTTAAGCCTTTACCCGCCTTGCAAACGTGGGCAAGGGGGGATGTGACTTTTGTTTGGCAGATAGTTCCGTTGGCCTATTTAAGTTTTACAGCGGTCGCGGCTGGCAGAGGTAGCCTTCCTCGTCAGCCTTGGATCCGCACTTGTTGCAGGCAAATTTTGGTTTCGCCGAATGGCGGTCTATCTCCTCCATTCTCCCCTCTTGCTTCAGCTGGCACATGTGCGCCTTATGTTCCCTGGGCGTCGGGCAGGTGGGGCAGCTTTCATTTTCACTCATGATCGTCTCCTTTTGCTAGAACAACACCTATCATACCAGAATTATTTAACCTACGCAAAAGCACCCTCCTCTGGCCATGGAATACTCCTGCGGCCCCTGCCTGGTTTACATCCGCCTCTGGGCTGATAGTATACTGAGTGGAATTCAGCTGGCATACCGCTGTTTTCAGGGGATACGACCTTCCCTCCCCTTTCCTGGGAGCGGGGATCAGCAAAGGAGCGCAAGCGTAATGGGGAAAACGATGCAGGCCCTGGTCAAGAAATACCCGAAACCAGGATTGTGGCTAGACGAGGTCCCGGTGCCCGAGGTGGGTATCAACGACGTGCTGATCCAGGTCCACAAGACCGCCATCTGCGGCACCGACCTGCACATCTGGGACTGGAACGCCTGGGCGCAGAAAACGATTCCGGTGCCGATGGTGGTGGGTCACGAGTTCGTCGGGCGGGTCGCGGCCATCGGGAGCAACGTGTTCGATCTGAACGTGGGCGACGTGGTTTCCGGCGAGGGGCATATCGTCTGCGGCCGCTGCCGCAACTGCCTGGCGGGGCGACGCCATCTCTGCAAGGACACCAAGGGGGTCGGCGTGAACCGCTCCGGCGCCTTCGCAGAGTTCATCTGCATTCCGGTGACCAACGTCTGGCATGCCGACCCGACTATCCCCATGGAGATCCTCAGCATCTTCGACCCGTTTGGCAATGCCACCCACTCCACGCTCGCCTTTCCGATTCTCGGGGAGGACGTCCTGATCACCGGCGCCGGGCCGATCGGCATCATGGCGACCGCGATCGCCCGGCATGCCGGGGCGCGCTACATCGTCACCACCGACCTGAACCCCTACCGGCTCGATCTCGCCAAACGCATGGGGGCGACGGTGGCACTGAACGTGAAGGAGAGCAGTCTTGCCCAGGTCCGGGCGGAGCTCGGCATGAAAGAGGGTTTCGACGTTGGGCTGGAGATGTCGGGAAACGGGGCGGCCTTCCAGGAGATGCTCGCCAACATGTGCCACGGCGGCAAGATCGCCCTGCTCGGGATCCCTTCCGGCGAGCTTGCCATCGACTGGAACCAGGTGATATTCAACATGCTCACCATCAGGGGGATTTACGGGCGCGAGATGTACGAAACCTGGTATCTGATGCAGTCCCTGATGAAGATCGGGCTTGACCTGAGCCCGGTGATCACGCACCGGATGCCTTATACCGCCTTCGAGGAAGCCTTCAAGGTGATGGGTTCGGGCAATTCCGGCAAGGTGCTGCTGGAGTGGGCCGAGTGATTTCGATAAGGAGTTTTACCCATGACAGATAAATTCGCATGGATATCCGAAGAACTCGGCTCCCTGCAGGAACAGGGGCTCAGAACGAACATCCGCACCATCGGCTCTGCCTGCGGGCCCTGGATGATTGTGGACGGCAAGCGGGTGCTCAACTTCTGCACCAACAATTACTTGGGCCTCGCCAACCACCCCAAATTGAAGGAGGCTGCCCGACAGGCGATCGAGCAGTGGGGGGTTGGGCCGGCGGCCGTACGCAGCATCGCAGGGACACTGGAACTGCACCGCCGTCTCGAGGAGCGCCTGGCACGGTTCAAGGGTGTAGAGGATGCGCTCTACGTCCAGTCCGGCTTCTGCGCCAATCAGGCCGCCATCCCCCCCATGGCCGGCAAGGGGGACGTCATCTATACCGACCGACTGAACCACGCGAGCATCATCGACGGCTGCCGGCTCTCCTCGGCCACGGTCGTCGTCTATGAGCACTGCGACGTGGACGACGCAGAGCGGGTGATCGTGGAGCACGCGGGAAAGTTTCGCCGCTCGCTCTTGATCACGGACGGCGTCTTCTCCATGGACGGCGACGTGGCGCCACTGGACCGGCTCTTCGAGCTGTGCGAGCGCCGCGGCATCGTCACCATGGTGGATGACGCTCACGGCGAGGGGGTGCTGGGGCTGGGAGGACGCGGCATCGTGGACCACTTCGGCCTGAACGGCAGGTTCGACCTGGAGATCGGCACGCTCTCCAAGGCGTTCGGCGTCATGGGCGGCGTCATCGCCGGGCGGAAGCTGGTCATCGACTGGATCCGGCAGAAGGCGCGCCCCTTCCTCTTCTCGAGCGCCGTCACCGCGGCCGACACCGCCGCCTGCCTCGCGGCGGTTGATCTGCTGGAGGAGGGAAGCGGGCTGGTGGAGAGGCTCTGGGAGAACACGCGCTATTTCAAGGAGGGGATGGGGCGGGCAGGTTTCCACCTTGGCGCCAGCGTAACGCCGATCACCCCGGTCCTGCTGGGCGATGCGGCGCTGGCCCAGCTGTTCTCGCGCTTGCTCTTCGAGTCGGAGCCCGGCATCTTCGCCATGCCGATCGGCTTTCCCACTGTCCCCCAGGGCAAGGCGCGCATACGCGTCATGATCAGCGCCTCCCACTCCCGGGAGGACCTCGATACGGGACTGGAGATGTTTGCCCGGGTCGGCAGGGAGCTTGGGGTCATCAGGTAACGGTTTCCGGGAAATGTCCAGCCCTAGCGAACTTCTTTGACGTGCCACCTCAGGTGCCTGTTTCCGCCTTATTTCCCAGGTCCACCGGGGTGTCCACCTTCAGCAGGATGACCACCTTCACCCGGATGACCTCCACCAGGATGACCACCACCTCCCGGTTGTCCGCCAGGACGGCCCTCCGGATGCCCACCGGGGCGACTCTCAGGGCGCGGCGCTTCCATACGGTGCTGGGGCCCCGCAGGCTGGCCGTGCGGCATTTGGGCACCGGGCTGACGCTCCCGAACCTGCGGCGCCCGCCGCTCATGCTGTGCCCCGGGTTGCGGCTGGGCTCGCTGCGGACGTTGCTGCGCCCTGCGTTGCTGCTCGCGCCCTGCCGGTTTCTGCGCCGCAGGCCTTGGTCGTAGCTGTTGTCTTTCCTGCGCATGCCGTTGCACGTCCGGCCGTTGCCGGTACTGCGTCTGCCGTTGCCTTATCAGGTCAATTCTTTGCTGCTTGGACTGTGGCCGGTAATTCTCCACGTTCCAGCCTTTGTGTTTTTCCCAATATTTATTCTTGTGCCATCCGCGCCAGTGGTCTCTGACCTCCTGGGCGGGGAGACGCTGAAAGTCCCAACGATGGCCGTGCCAGAGATGTTCTCTGCAGAAAACCCTCCACTCCGGATCCACGCCCCAGAAGAACGCCGGAACGGCGTTGTAATAGGCCCAATCCCGGTCGTAGTAGTGTGAGCGATACCAACGCCCTTCCCAGAAATTCCACCACCACCCATCCCAGAAAAACAGTTCAGCGTTGATATCAGGATCGACCCAGACGTCATCCGTGTCCGGCAGCACTGCTAGGTCAGGAGGCGCCGGAAATGCCATCGGCGGCGGGAGAGCAATGCCGACGTTGATGTCGACGGCTGCCCTGGCCGGATTATGAACCATGGTTGCCAAGGCCAAAACCATCGCAGCCAGAAGCAATCTTTTCATAGTTGTCTCCTTTCCCCCCTGTCAAAAACTGATCTAGCGCATCCCAAGACTTCTACCCCATTTTACCCTAAAAGCGGTCTCGTGTGAAATTTGCCATACGGCCTGCTACAATGTAATTACTTTAATCACTCATCAACAAAAAAGGGGTTAGCTATGACGACTCATAAAATCGGAACAAAGGAGCAGTGGCTCAGGGAGCGGCTCGAGCTGCTCAGGGCTGAGAAGGAGCTTACCCACCGCAGCGACGAACTGGCGCGGCGGCGCCAAGAGCTACCCTGGGTTCGGATCGACAAGGAGTACCGTTTCGAGACCGACGCAGGGAGCGCCACGCTTGCCGATCTCTTTCGGGGGAACTCGCAGCTCCTGGTCTACCATTTCATGTTTGGGCCCGACTACGAGGCCGGGTGTCCGTCCTGCTCGTCGATCGCAGACGGTTTCAATGGCATCGTCGTGCACCTGGAGAACCACGACGTCGCCTTTTCAGCAGTGTCGCGTGCGCCGCTCGCCAAGTTGCAGGCGTACCAGCAGCGCATGGGATGGACGTTTCCCTGGGCGTGCTCGGCCGACGGAGACTTTAACTTTGACTTCTCCGTCTCCTACACCAAGGAGCAACAGCGCGAGGGTATCGAGTATAATTTCAGCCGTGAACCGCAGTTGCAGTGGCGTGAGGGTGAGAAGGGAGGCGGCGAGGGGGCGGAAGCCCAGTTTGCTGCCATGTGCGGGATCGACGCGGCCACCTATGTGCGCGAAAGGCCGGGCATGAGTGCTTTCGTGATCGAGGACGGCGTCGTCTACCACACTTATTCCGCCTATGCGCGCGGAGTGGACGGTCTCTGGGGCATGTACCAGTGGCTCGACCGCGCCCCCAAGGGGCGCAACGAGACGGGCGGCGTCTGGTGGCGCCGCCACGACGAGTACGACAAGAAACGATAAAGTATTCCCTCTCTCCCGGAGGGGGAGGGCTGTCTGCAGTCAGGACACAAGTGAGCACCTCCGACCGGTATCATTCCAGACCAGAAAAGGCGGCCCACAGGTCGCCTTTTCCATTGCTATCACAGTTGAACATCTATTTGTTTACTACGCCTTGAGCGCCCGCGGATTGCACAGGTAGCTTGGGTCGTTGGCCTTTACCTTGCACTTATTGCAGAAGACAATCGGCTTTACCGCATGTGCTTCAATCTCGTCCACCTTCCCGTCTTTGTTCAATTTGCACATGTGCACCTTATGCTTCAACGGCTTTTCGCATTTTTCCTGGTCGCCCATCAATCACTCCTTTGTCTTTTGGTCTGGCGCGCTAAATCTAGCGCTTCTTTTTTCCGTAAAAGCGTCCTCCAACGAATGCGCGGCGAGAATGCCGCCCCTACGAGAGCCGTTTGGCTCAGGCCATACTAGCCTGAAATGCTGCAATAACGGAAGCGATTCCTTACCTGCCGGCACAAAGCGCCAGGGTCACCAACAGCGGGAAGAGGTTGATACAGGCGAAGAGCGCCGACTCAAGGCGCCGAAAACAGGTGACGACCAGGGGTGCACAGAAGGCGGCACACCATGGTGCGGCGTGTCGCCCGATCATGCCGAAGGCCGGTAGCATGAGGGCGGCCGCGATCATGGCGACTACCCAGAGCAAAAAGAGCGGTGCGGGCCCGCTCCCCTTGGCCGCAGGTGCGAAAAGCGGAATGCCCGCCCGCCGGTAGTCGTCCGCATGGCGGCGCTGCAAAAGCCAGAAATGCGGGATCTGCCAGAGGTACAGGATGCCGGCCAAGAGCACCACACGGAAATCGACGGGGCTGCCACCGGCGACGCACCAGCCGATCACCGGCACAGCCGCTCCACTCAGCGCCCCGAGCGTAAGGGCAAAGGGTGTGCGCCTCTTGAGCGGCGTGTAGACGGCCAGATACCAGCAAATGGCCGCAAGACCGAGCAGCGCCGGGAACGGACCGGCTGCGGTAAAAAGCAGCACAAGTCCCGCCAGCAGACAAACGGCACCGAGCAGCGCAGCCGCGGCGGGCGTTAGATCCCCCTTGGGCAGAGGACGGTTTTTGGTGCGCTGCATCAGGGCGTCGAGATCGCGCTCCAGCACCTGGTTCAGGGCGGAGCCGGCGCACGCCAGCAGGGAGACCCCTGCACAGAGCAGCGCGATCCTGCTCGCCTCCGGTTTGCCGGGAAAGAGCAGGTATCCCCCCAGCGCCGCGATGCCGTTCATCAGCGCCAACCGCAGCCGGAACAGCCTGAAGAGCACCCCGGTCACTTCAGCTCCTTGATGTACTGTACCAGCGCCGCAACTTCCGCCTCGGAGAGGTCGTCCTGCACCGGCATGATCGGCTGGAAACCATCGACCACGGCCGCGGAAGGCGCCAGGATCGATTCTTTCAGATAGGCGTCATCGGCGCGCACTTCCGCCGGCTTGCCGCTCCTGGTGATCT
>Ga0316217_10000789_pt1 | contig 43685 bp, 34 predicted proteins | sample 1anoAmetaG_FD_203633 | JGI IMG/M metagenome (GOLD analysis project Ga0316217, IMG submission 203633) | Freshwater microbial communities from Trout Bog Lake, Wisconsin, USA - 1anoA | ecosystem: Environmental > Aquatic > Freshwater > Lake > Hypolimnion/Profundal zone | place: USA: Wisconsin...
ATCAGCTCTTCCGGGCCTGGCGGTCGGCTCCGAACAGGTTGTAGAAGGCCGGCACCACGAACAGCGTGAACACGGTGCCGATGGACAGCCCGGTGAAGATCACCAGGCCCATGGCCCGCCTCCCCGCGGCCCCGGCCCCGCCGGCGATGACCAGGGGGAAGACCCCGAGCACCATGGCGGCGGTGGTCATGAGGATGGGGCGCAGGCGGATGGCGGCGGCCTCGGTGATGGCCTCCAGGCGGGTGCGGCCGGCCTCCTGGAGCTCGTTGGCGAACTGGACGATGAGGATGCCGTGCTTGCTGATCAGGCCCATGAGGGTCACGAGGCCCACCTGGGTGTAGATGTTGAGGGAGGCCACGCCCAGGTTGATGAAGATCATGGCGCCGAACAGGGCCATGGGCACCGACACCAGGATGATGAGGGGGTCCCGCAGGCTGTTGAACTGCGCGGCCAGGGCCAGGAACACGATGATGATGGCGAAGGCGAGGGTGACCAGGAAGCCGCCGGCCTCCTGCATGAACTGGCGCGAGACCCCGGAGTAGTCGGCCTGGTAGCCCGGAGGCGCCGTCTCCTTCAGGGTCTTCCTGAAGAAGTCCAGCACCTGGTCCTGGGAGAAGTTAGGACCGTAGACCCCCGAGATCGTCGCGGCGTTCAGCTGCTGGAACCGGTTGATGGCCTGGGGCACCACGGTGCTGCTGAGCCTGGCCACGGTGGAGACGGGGAGCATGGAGCCGTCGCCCGTGCGCAGGTAGTAGTCCAGCACCTGCTGGGGATTCAGCCGGTCCGCCTGGAGGACCTGGGGGATGACCCGGTACGAGCGCCCGCCGATGGAGAAGTAGTTGGTGTAGCCGCCGCCCAGCGCGGCACCCATGGCGCCGCCCACGTCCTGCTGGGTGAGGCCCAGGGTCGCCACCAGGTCCCGGTCCAGGACCACGGTGCTCTGGGGCTTGTCGAGCTTGAGGTCGGTGTCGACGAAGAAGAACATGCCGCTGGCGCGGGCCTTGGCCAGAATCGCCTTGGAGACCTGGTCCAGGCGCTCGAAGGGCTCGGTGGTCTTGATGACGAACTGCACCGGCAGGCCCGTGGCCCCCGGCAGGGACGGCGGCTGGAAGGTCGCCACGGTCGCGCCCGCGATGCCCGCGCACGAGACCTGGAACTCGTTCTGGACGGTCTCGCCGCTGCGCTTCCGCTGGTCCCAGGGCTTGAGGATCAGGCCTGCGAAGCCGGTGCCGGCGTTGGTGAACTGGAACATCTGCTCGTACTCGGGGACCGCCTTGGCGATCCCGAAGACCTGGTCGGCGTAGGTCTGCATCTGCTGCACCGTGGCGCTGGGCGGCCCCTGGATGGCGGCCATGATGAAGCCCTGGTCCTCCTGGGGCGCCAGTTCGGACTTGGAGCCGTTGAAGAGGTAGCCCGTGGCCACCAGGATGAGCAGGCCCATCACCACCGGCACGATGGAGGTGGCCAGGGTGCCGCGCAGGACCCTCAGGTAGTGCGCGTGGAACCATTCGAACTGGCCGTCGATGAAGCGCACGAACCGGCCCGCGTCCTGCTCGGCCTTGAAGAACCGCGAGCACATCATGGGCGACAGCGTCAGCGCCACCACGGCCGACACCGTCACGGCCCCGGCCAGGGTGAAGGCGAACTCCGTGAACAGGCTGCCCGTCAAGCCGCCCTGGAAGCCGATGGGGACGTACACCGCCACGAGCACCACGGTCATGGCCAGGATCGGCCCGCCCAGTTCCCGGGCGGCCATCAGCGAAGCCTCCAGGGGCGTCCTGCCTTCCCGCATGTGCCGGTCGGCGTTCTCCACGACGATGATGGCGTCGTCCACCACCAGGCCGATGCCCAGGACCAGCGCGAGCAGGGTGAGCAGGTTGATGGAGTAGCCCAGGCCCAGCATCACCGCGAAGGTCCCCACCAGGGACAGGGGCATGGCGATCACCGGCACCGCCACGGCCCGCATGGTGCCCAGGAAGAGGAAGATCACCACCGTGACGATTATCAGGGCCTCGGCCAGGGTCTTGATCACCTCCATGATCGAGGTGTTGATGAAGTCGGTGGCGTCGTAGACGATGGCTCCGGTCAGGCCCGTCGGCAGCTGGGACTGGACCTCCGGGAACGCTCCGCGCACCCGCCTGGCCACGTCGAGGATGTTGGCCTCGGGTGCCACCTTGATGCCGATGAAGACCGACCGCCGGCCATTGAAGGCAACGTTGAAGGAGTAGTCGTCGGCGCCCAGCGTCACGGTGGCCACGTCCTCCAGCCTGACGATGGCTCCCTGGTTCTGGCGGATGGCCAGCCTGCGGAACTCCTCCACCGTATGCAGGTCCGTGGCGGCCGTGAGGTCCACGCTCACCATCTGGCCCTTGGTCTGCCCCAGGGCGGAGAGGACGTTGTTGGTCTGGAGGGCGGCGGTGACGTCCGTGGCCGTGACCCCGTGGGCGGCCATGCGCCGGGGGTCCAGCCACGCCCGGAGCGCGAAATTGCGCGCCCCGAGGATTTCGGCGGTCTGCACCCCCGGGATGGAATCCAGCCGGGGCTTCACCACCCGCACCAGGTAGTCCGTGATGTTGTTGGTGGGCAGCACGTCGCTGTAGAAGCCCATGTACATCGCGTCGGTGTTGTCGCTCATCTGGACCGTGATGACCGGCTGCTGGGCCTGGGGCGGCAGCTGGTTCTTGACGGCGTTCACCTGGGTGGTGATCTCGGTGAGGGCCTTGTTGGCGCTGTAGTTCAGGCGCAGGGTGGCGGTGATGGTGGAGACGCTGTTGACGCTGGCCGAGGACAGGTAGTCGATGCCCTGGGCCTGGGCGATGCTCGACTCCAGGGGCTGGGTGATGAAGCCCCCCACCGTGGCGGCGTCGGCGCCGTAGTAGGCGGTGGTCACCGTCACCACCGCATGCTCGGTCCTGGGGTACTGGTTGACGGGGAGGTTGAAGATGGAGCGCAGGCCCAGCACGAGGATGAGCAGGCTCACCACCGTGGCGACCACGGGCTTGCGGATGAACAGGTCGGTGAAGTTCATGGATGTGGACTCACTTTTCCTGGGGGGCCGGGTTGGGGTCGGCGGAGGGCAGGACCTTGTTGTCGACGTGCAGGGGCGTGCCGTTGCGCAGCTTCAGGCCGCCGCTGGTCACCACCTGTGCGCCGTCCTCGAGGCCCTTGAGGATCGCCACCTGGTCCCCGCGGGTGGGGCCGGTGGTCACGAACACCTGCTGGGCGGCGAGGCCGGCCTTGCCCTGCACGGCCAGGAACACCAGGGAGCCGTAGGGGTTGTAGGTGACCGCGGTCTGGGGCAGGGTCAGGTAGGACTGGGGGGCCCCCACGTCCATGCTGACGCTGGCGAACATCCCGGGCACCAGCGCCTGGCCGGGGTTGGCGAAGGTGGCCTCCACCTGGATGTTCCGGGTGCCTCCGTCCACCTTGGGGTTCACGGCGGAGACCTTGCCGGAAAAGGTGCGCCCGGGGTAGGCGTCCAGCGCCAGGGTCACGGTCTGTCCGGCGTGCAGGCTGCCCACCTCCCTCTGGGGCAGGGCGAAGTCGGCGTAGACCCGGTCCAGCTGCTGGACGGAGGCCACGGCGAGCCCGGGGGTGACGTAGGCCCCTTCGCTGGTGGCGAGGATGCCCACCCGGCCGGCGAAGGGGGCCACGAGGTGCTTCTTGGCGACCATGGCCAGCTGGGCCTTGGCGGCGGCGTCCTTGGCCTTGAGATCGGCCTCCATGCCATCGTAGTCCGCGGGGCTGATGGTCCGGGCCTCCAGCTGCTCCTTGGCGCGGCGGAAGGTCACCCGGGCCAGGTCCGCCGCCGCCAGGAGGGCGCGGTACTGGGCCTGCTCGGCGTCGTCGTTGAGGGACACCAGCGCCTGGCCCTGGCGGACCTGGGCTCCGGCGACGGCTTCCACCTTGACCACGACCCCCGGCACCTCGAAGGCGAGGTCGGCCCCGTGGATGGCCCGCAGGGTCCCCACCGCGGCCAGGGAAGGCTGCCACCGCTCCAGGCGCGCCTGGGTGGTGGTGACCGTCTGGGGCGGCTCCTGGCCGCCCTTGAGGGCGCGCCCGATCATGACGTTCCGGAAGACGTTGAACGCCGCCAGGAGCCCCACCAGAAGCCCCACGGCCAGGAGCATGACGACCATGCGCTTGCGCGTGCTGGGCTGGGAACCTGCGGGCATCTCCATGGCCATCGTCGCACTCCTGGGATCTGGGTTTGATTCGGGGGTTCGGGGTTCGGCGGGCGTCACTCAGGACCCCTCGAGACCGCCGCCCAGGGCGGCGTAGAGCGCGGTGGTGTCCGAGAGCCGCGCGGCCCGGGCCCGGATCAGCCCGAGGCGGGCCTGGTGCCAGGACCGGGTGGCGTCGAGCAGCTGCAGGTAGCTGGCGGCGCCGATGCGGTACTGGGCCTTGGCCAGGTCCAGGGACCTGGCGGCGGCCTGTTCGGAGTCCACCTGGGCCTGCATGGCCTGGGCGTCGAAGCGCAGGGCGTCCAGGGCGTCGGCCACGTTGGCGAAGGCCGCCAGCACCGTCTGGCGGTAGTCGGCCAGGGCCTGGTCCACCCCCGCCTCGGCCCCGCGCCTGCGGGCGCGGAGGGACCCTCCGTGGAAGAGGGGCTGGAGCAGGCCGAAGGAGAGCCCCCAGGTCTCGTTGCTGCCCCGGAACATGTCCTGGAGCGTCAGCGCCTGCGGCCCGAAGGAGGCCCCGAGGGTGATCTGCGGCAGGAGCGCCGCGGTGGCCACCCCCACCTGGGCGGTGGCGGCATGGAACTGGGCCTGGGCGGCCTGGATGTCGGGGCGGCGCTGCACCACCTGGGAAGGCAGGCTCACCGGCAGGTCCCGGGGCAGGGTGAGCCCGGCCAGGGCCACGGGCGCGAGGCCGCCTTCCGAGGGGAAGCCGCCGAGGTAGACCGCCAGCTGGTGGCGCACCGCCTCCAGCTGCTGGCCCAGGGGCGGCAGGGCCGCGCGGGCCCCGGCCAGCTGGGCCTGCAGGGCCAGGAGGTCGCCCTGGCTCTTGACGCCGATGGCCACCTGTCTTTCCGTGAGCCCCGCCTGCTCCTCCAGCAGGGACACCACCTCCCTGGCGGCCAGGAGCTGCTCGCCCAGCGAGGCCTCCTGGATGGTGGCGAGGGTGACGTTGGAGGCCAGGCTCAGGTAGGTCCCCGTCAGCAGCCAGAGGCGGAAGTCCACCTGGCTCTGGAGGCCCTCCAGGCCGCGGCGCACGCCGCCGAAGAGGTCGAGGGTGTAGCCGACGTTCAGGGTGGCCGAGTAGAGGGTATAGGGCGAGTAGATGCCCTGGGCGGCCCCCGGCAGGGACCGGCTCGCGCCCACCTGGGCGTCCAGGGCCGGGACGAGGGTGCCGCCGGCGGCCGCCACGTCCTCCCGGGCCCGGCGCACCGCGGCCTGGGCCGAGGCCACCGAGGGACTGTGGGCCAGGGCCCGTTCCACCCGGCGCGTCAATTCCGGGGACCCGAAAGTGGTCCACCATGCACCCGACACCGCCTGCCCCTTGAGGAACCGCTGGGCGTCACCTTCGCCCAGGGGCGCCAGCGGCGCGGCCCCGTACTCGGTCACCGGGGGTGGAGCGGGCGGCTGGAAGTTCGGACCGACTTTGCAGCCCAAGGTCGCAAGGAGGGCGGCGAGGGAAGGAAGAAAAAAACGATGGAGCCTGCCGTTACCAGCCATAAAATTTTCAAATCCATAAGGGTTGCAACCAATTGATTTCTACCGACCGATCGTTTCCTTCCCCGATCCGGGGTGTCGTTCATTGTAGGCGGAAAGACGGTTCCGGCCAGGGTCTATCGCGTGAAAATGATGGGTTTGCCCATGAACCTCCGCCCTCCCGGAGGGCCGCGCCCGCGCTTTCGTCAATAGACCTATTCCATTTCCGAAAGGCCGAAGCAATTCATTGGGAATTTTCAGGCTGCTAGTCTATTTCTGGATGATGGATTACCCACCCCCATCCCCCAACCGCACCTGGGTCCTTCTCCCGATGGCCCCCGTCAAGGCAGACCCCAGGGGCGGCACCGCCATCCTGGTCGCGGCCGCGGCCTGAAGGAGACAGCATGGAACTCACCGGCGCACAGATCATCTGGGAGTGTCTTCAGCGGGAAGGCGTAGACGTCGTCTTCGGCTACCCCGGCGGGACCATCCTGCCAACGTACGACGCCATGGTCCATTCCTCCGTGCGCCACGTCCTGTGCCGCCACGAGCAGGGCGCGACCCACATGGCCGACGGCTATTCCCGCGCCTCGGGCCGGACCGGCGTGGTGATCGCCACCTCGGGCCCGGGCGCCACGAACCTGGTGACGGGCCTGGCCACCGCGATGATGGATTCCGTGCCGCTGGTCGCCATCACGGGCCAGGTGTCCTCCACGCTCCTGGGCAGCGACGCCTTCCAGGAGGTGGATGTCACCGGCGTGACCATCCCGATCACCAAGCACAGCTACCTCATCAAGGATCCCAAGGACATCGCCCCCGCCATCCGGGAGGCCTTCGCCCTGGCCCGGGCCGGCCGCCCCGGCCCCGTGCTGGTGGACATCACCAAGGACGCCCAGGCCAAGAAGGTGGAGTTCGACTGGGAGGGCTCGGCCCCCAGGCGCCACCTGCGCCACGTCCCCGCGCCGGTGCCCGAGACGCAGCTCGCCAAGGCCGTGGCCATGATCCAGGCCAGCCGCAGGCCGCTCATCCTCGCCGGGCACGGCATCACCTTGAGCGGCGCCCACCGTTCCATCCTGGAGTTCGCCGAGAAGGCCGGGATCCCGGTGGCCGCCACGCTCCTGGGCCTGGACGCGTTCCCGCCCTCCCATCCCCTGTTCCTGGGCTTCATGGGCATGCACGGCTCCCCCTGGACGAACCTCGCCATCCAGGAGGCCGACCTCCTCATCGCCCTGGGCATGCGCTTCGATGACCGCGTCACCGGGGATCCCACCACCTTCGCACCCCACGCCCGCAAGATCCACGTGGAGATCGACCCCACCGAGGTGAACAAGAACATCGCCGTGGACCTGGCCCTGCTGGGCGACCTCAAGGTCGTCCTGGACCAGCTCACGCCCAAGGTCGAACCCATCGAGACCGGACCCTGGCTGGAGAGCCTGGACGGCCTCAAGAACCTCTTCGACGCACCTGACTGGCCCCGGGTCCGCCCCGGCGTCGGCATCAGCCCCGTGGACGTGCTCAAGGAGCTCCAGATCCAGGCGCCGGGCGCCGTGATGGTCACCGACGTCGGCCAGCACCAGATGTGGGAGGCCCAGGTCATGCGCCACCAGCGCCCCCGGACCCTGCTCACCTCGGGCGGCCTGGGCACGATGGGCTTCGCCCTCCCCGCGGCCATCGGCGCCAAGATCGCCTGCCCCGACGCCGAAGTGTGGGTGGTGGCCGGGGACGGCGGCATCCAGATGAACTCCCAGGAGTTCATGACCCTCACCCAGGAGGGCCTGAAGATCAACATCGCCGTCCTGAACAACTTCAACCTGGGCATGGTCCGCCAGTGGCAGACCCACTTCTACGAAGACCGCCGTTCGGGTTCGACCCTGAGCTTCAGCCCCGATTTCCAGCTCCTGGCCCAGGCCTACGGGCTCAAGGGCGTCCTGGTCAAGACCATGGAGGAGGCCGAAGCGGCCATCCGGGAAGCCAGGGCGGGCGACACCTCCACCCTCATCGAGTTCCACGTGGACCAGGAGGCCAGCGTCTATCCCCTCATCCCTCCTGGCGCCCGCATCCAGGATATGATCCACGAACCCCCCAGCTAGGAGTCGCCCATGCTCAGGTACTTCGTCGCCATCACCGACAACGAGCCCGGCGTCCTGGACCGTCTCGCGTCCACCTTCCGCCGCCGCGGCTTCAACATCCACAGCCTCACGGTGAGCCCCACCCTGGACCCGGCCGTGAGCCGGCTCACCGTCGTCACCGACCTGGACGACAAGGCGGCCCGCGCAGCCCGCGGCTTCCTGGAGCGCCTGGTGAACATCCACAGTGTCACGGACCTCACGGAGAGCTCCCCCCTCCTGCGGGACACGGTCCTGCTGCGGGTGGCGGCCACCCCCGCGGAGCGCCAGGGCCTTTTCCAGATCGCCAACCTCTTCCAGGCGGAGATCATGGATCTGGGCGCCGACAGCATGGTGCTGGCCTGTTCGGGCAGCCCCGACCGCATCGAATCCCTCATGGAATCCCTTCGCCCCTTCGGGCTGCTTGAAATGGGCCGCACGGGCGCCGTCGCCATGATGCGCTGCGCCGACCGCGCAGTGGCCCCCCTCGAACCCGCCGCTTCACACTGAGAGGACACCTTCATGGCCAAGCTCTACTACGACAACAACGCGGACCTCGCCCTCATCCGGGGCACCAAGATCGCCATCCTCGGCTACGGCTCCCAGGGCCATGCCCACGCCCAGAACCTCCGGGACAGCGGCGCCCAGGTGCGGGTGGGCCTACCGGCCGGCTCCCGTTCCCGGGACAAGGCGCAGAAGGACGGCTTCGAGGTTCCCGAACCCGCCGAGGCCTGTGCCTGGGCCGACGTCATCATGGTGCTCACCCCGGATACGGGTCAGGCCGCATTGTATGAGTCGGCGATAAAGGCCAACCTCACCCCCGGCAAGACCCTCATGTTCGCCCACGGCTTCAACATCCGCTACGGCCTCATCGTGCCCCCCGAGGGCGTCGACGTGAGCATGATCGCCCCCAAGAGCCCCGGCCACCGCGTGCGGGAGGTCTTCGTGGAGGGCGGCGGCGTGCCGGCCCTGGTGGCCGTGCACCAGGACGCCTCGGGGAAGGCCAAGGCCTTCGCCCTGGCCTATGCCAAGGGCCTGGGCTGCACCCGGGCCGGGGTGCTGGACACCACCTTCACCGAGGAGACCGAGACGGACCTCTTCGGGGAGAAGGCCGTGCTCTGCGGGGGCGTCTCCGCCCTGGTCAAGGCCGGCTTCCAGACCCTGGTGGACGCGGGCTACCAGCCCGAGATCGCCTATTTCGAATGTTTCCATGAGCTCAAGCTGATCGTGGACCTGATGTACCAGGGCGGCCTCACCTACATGCGCCACTCCATCAGCGACACCGCCGAATACGGCGACTACACCGGCGGCCCCCGGATCATCAACGACCAGTCCCGCGAAGAGATGCGCAAGATCCTCACCGAGATCCAGGACGGCTCCTACGCCGAGGGCTGGATCAAGGAGAACCGCACCGGCCGCGCCTGGTTCGAGGCCCAGCGGGCCGCGGAGAAGACCCAGCAGATCGAGAAGGTCGGCCGGGACCTGCGGGAGGCCATGCCCTTCCTGCACCCCGTGGACATGCTGACCCCCGCCGAGGTGGTCACCGCCAAGCTCTGATCGGGGCGAAGGCAGGGAGCGATCTCCCCGTTGAAGTGCTGTAGAAGCCCCGGCGCGCAGGGCAACAACGCGCCGGGGTTTTCCGCGGCGAGGCCGGTGAAGGCCGTCCTCACCAGGCTTCGGGCACCGGGTAGGCGCTGATGACGTCGTGGAAGGTCTCGTCGCCCACCCGGCAGGGTTCGGTCAGAACCACGAACCGGGTCGTGGCCACCCAGTCCTCGGCCCGGTTGGACCAGCAGTGGCCGGCGGTGGTTTCGGTCCTGCAGTAGGTGTAGAACCGGCCCCGGGTGTCGGAGTGCACCCGGCCGATGACGCCGGCGTTCTCCAGGCCCAGGGCGAGGAACGCCCTCAGGTGCTTGGGGTCCGCAAGGGTGTCCATGAACTGGCTCTTGTTCGGCATGGCGAAGCCCGTATGGAAGTTCTGGATCTTCCGCAGGCGCCAGGGCGTCAGGTTGACGTTCAGGTTGTCCAGGATGGCCGTGGCCTCCTCGTCCGTCATGACCGCGGGCGCAGCGGGGGCCGGAGCTTTCCTGGGGGGAGCCGCGGGTTGCTTCCTGTCCTTGGCTTCAGCGCCGGCGGCTTCGCCCCCCGCTCCGAGTTCCACTTCGGGCTCTTCCTTCTCGCCCTCCAGCACACGGGCGTTATCGCGTTCCATGGCCAGGCGGAGCCTTTCATGCCGCGCTGCCCTGGAAAGGGTGGACCGGCGTTCGGGGCGGGGCTGGAAGGCGGGGAGTTCGAAGCCGGTGGGACCCGCAGGCGCGGCAGGTCCAGCGGCCGATCCTGCCGCGGGCCGGACCCGGATGGAGGCGATGGCGGGGCGGCCCTGGAGGGTGAACCAGAGCACTTCGTCTGCACCCCCGAAGAGATCCATGGCCACCATGCCCTCGGGCAGGGGGAACCGGGTGAGGGTGCCATCGCGGGTGAGCCTGCCCAGGGAACGGTTCGCAGTCATGGAAAACCACATGTTTCCGTCAGGGCCCAAGGCGAGGCCGCGCAGACCCAAGGGCCCGGTGCAGCCCGGGAAGGTCACCCTGAAGGGCCTGGGTTCCTGGGCCTTGTCCGTGGCGTAGCGCAACAGGGTGTCCGTTTCCGCCTGCACCACCCAGAGCTGGTCGGGGGCGCCCGGGGCGATGGCCCCGAACGTGGCCCCTTCCGGGGCCTGGAAGCGGCGGAGCGCATCGGCCGCCGGAGAGTGGATGACGAGGTTCCCGGCATCCGCCGCGAACAACGCCTGGGCGCCGGAGCCCAGGAGCGAGTCGACGAAACCGACCTTGGAGGGTGTGAACGGCAGAGGCACCCGGAGAACCCCTCCAGAGGTGAACGTCGCGCAGGCCCGATCGAACCCCACGGCCACGGTGCCTCCTGCGCCCCCTGCCGCGCAGGTCAGGCCCCGCATGCCAATGATCTCCTTGCTCTTGAGGCGGAGATCCCGCTCCTCCCCCCTGGGGATGATGAACCTGTTCACATCCCCCGAGGGCGGCTGATAGAAGACCCAGATCCGTTCCCGGGAATCCTGCGCCACCGCGAGAGGGCGAAGACCGCCAAGATTGTGGTCCCCCCACACGCCCGAGGGATGGATGGTCCCGAGCACCGGATTGCCCTCCTCCATCACCAGGAGGCCCCCGTCCAGGCCCGCCAACAGCTTCCGGGGCTGGGGCCACCGCTCCCAGTCGGGCTTGACCACCAGTTCCCGGACGGTTCCGATGGGCTCTCCGGGAACCTCCGCGAAGAAGGGCAGAGGCGCCAGGCCCCGGTAGGACCAGCCCCTGGCCTTGAACATGTTGGCTCTCCACAGCCGGGCCCCCGTGAGCTTGGCGCCCCGCAGGTCGGCGTTGACCAGGATGGCGCCCGACAAGTCGGCGCCGCGCAGATCCGCCTCCCGCAGATCGGCGTCGGTCAGGTCCGCCCCCATGAGTTGGGCATTCCTGAGGTCCTTCCGGCTCAGATCGGCCTTCACCAGATTGGCACCCGGCTGGAGCTTGTGGCCTTTCACCGTCCGGATGGCCTTGAGCGGTCCCCGGGCTTCCTCGGGTGGGGCCTTCACCTCCACCATGGGCGGGACCGCGGGTTCAGGCTCGGCCTTGGGCGGGGTGGCGAAACTCGCGGACCCGCAGCAGAGCAGGAAGAGGAAGGCGGGGACTGGCCTGCGGCCGGATGCCCTGACCGGAGGAGCTGGAAACATCAAGGGACTCCAAGGAAAAGAATGTCTTAATAGTATGATTTATTAGTAACAAAGGTTCCCAAACCAAACCGGCGGTTCCGCCATGGCCCGCTTCGGGTATACCCTCGAAGGATCGGGGGTAGAAGAGATCCATGGATTTTCCTGAACTGGAAGTGCTGATCAGTCTGGCCCAGGAAGGGAGCTTTTCCCGGGCCGCGGAGAAACTCAACCGCAGCCAGCCAGCCGTGAGCCAGGCCATTCGCCGGCTCGAGGACGAGCTGGGCACACCCCTCCTGGACCGCTCCAGCCGCAAGGTGACCCTCACCGCGGCGGGTTCGGTGCTGCTTGACTATGCCATGCGCATGGACAAGCTCCGCCAGGACGCCTTCCACACCCTGGAGAACCTGCGCCACTTCAAGCGGGGCGTGCTGCGCCTGGCGGCCAACGAATCCGTGAGCTACTACGTCCTGCCTCCGCTCCTCCGGGCCTTCCGCAAGGCCTTCCAGGCCATCAAGATCGAAGTCATCCAGAGCACCTCGGGCGGCATCGCCTCCCTGCTCCTGGACCAGGACGTGGATTTCGGCTTTTTGTCCTTCGCCCCCGTGCACAAGGACCTGGCCACCCGGCTCCTGTTCCGGGACGAGCTGGCCCTGGCGGTATTTCCCGGCCATCCCCTCGCCAGCCACCGCTCCGTGGACCTGGAGCAGCTGGGCCGGGAGAGCTTCATCGCCCACATGGCCCAGACCCCCACCCGCAGCCACCTCCTGGACCTCTTCGCCCGGGAGCACGTGCCGCTGCGCATCGTCATGGAGCTCAGCAGCCTGGAGACCATCAAGGACTTCGTAAAGGCCGGCGAGGGCATCGCCCTCATTCCGAAGATGTGCTTCGCCCGGGAACTGGCCGCGGGCGAGCTCTTCTCCCCCCTGGTCAAGGGCATGTCCATCGGCCGCGAAGTGCGCCTGGTCTACCGCAACAGCCGCTCCCACTCCATCGCCGGGAAGGCCTTCCTGGACCTGGTGTGCAAGGAGTATCCGGACCCGCAGGCCTGAGCGGCCGGCACGGACTCCCGGGAAGGCTCAGGTCGTCAAGTTCCACGGGTCCACCAGGCCCAGGCGGATGGCAATCATGGCGAGATCCGCTGTACTGTTGGCCCCGAGCTTGGCCATGACCTGCTTCCGGTGCTTTTCCAGGGTCTTGACGCTCAGTTTCAGGTCATAGGCGATTTCCTTCAGCGTTTGGCCGATGAGGATATGCTTCATGACCTCGAACTGGCGGGGGGAAAGGGCCGGGAGCTTCAGGGCCTGGGGCCCGCCGTCGTCGATCAGGTCCTGGAGCACGCCATTGATCATGGCCGGACTCAGGTAGGTCCGTCCCATCGCCACGGCCTCCACCGCGCCAAGGATCTCCTTGGCCGCGAACATCTTCAACAGGTAGCCCGAAGCGCCCGCCTTGAGCATGCGGGCCAGGTAGTCTCGGCTTTCGTGCATGGACAGGGCGAGCACCTTGGTCCCGGGCCGTTCCCGCCGGATGGTCGCGGTGGCTTCGATTCCGCTCATGCCCGGCATGGAGACGTCCATGATGACCAGGTCGGGCGCATAGGTCCTGGCCATCTCCACAGCTTCGAACCCCGAGGCCGACTCGGCCACGATGGCGAACCTGGCGTTGGCCTCCAGGACGCTGCGCAAGCCGGCCCGGATGAGGTCATGGTCGTCGGCGATGAGAATCCTGATGGGCATTTCGCGATCTCCTTCCGGAGGCTACCGGCCACTGTCCCGGTCCTCGGGCCGGCCACCGGAGCCGACCTCCAGGGTCACCCTGCAGCCTTCACCGGGGCGACTGACGATCTCCAGTCTTCCTTTGAGGTAGCCGAGCTTCTCCCGAAGGCTGAAAAGCCCCAGCCCCTCGGAGGGGAAGGCGTCCCCGCTGAGGCAGGCCGGGTCGAAGCCCTTCCCGCGATCCTCCACGGTGAGCCCGACGTTCGCGTCCGGCAGGAGGCGGAGCCGGAGCACCGCCTCCCGCACCTGGGCATGCTTGACGACATTGAAGAGAAGCTCCCGCACGGCCTCGAAAAGGAACATCCGGACCGGTTCGGGAGGGGGCGCCCCCTCGGCTTCCAGGTCCGTCACGACCTTCAGTCCGTGGTTCTTCTGGAACTGCTCGGCGAGCCATTCCAGGGCGCCCCCCAACCCCTTTTCATGCACCACCGGGGGGCAGAGTTCCACGGAGAGGAGCCGGGTGACCTGGATGGCCTCCCGGAGCGTGTCGGCCAGGGTCCCGAAGGCCCCCTGGGCCTTCCCGGAAACCGCAGCCCCGGCCAGGGTCTCGAGGCTGAAGGTGGCTCCCACCAGGAGCTGCTGGAGGTGATCGTGGAGCACCAGGGCCAGGCGCCTGCGCTCCCTCTGCTCGGTCTGGGCCAGTTCCATGGTCAGGGAACGCAGCTGGTCCGCCAGCCGTCGCGCCTGCCGCAAAGCCTGGTCCCGGTCCGCCCGGATTCTCAGCTCAAGGATGCCGATGGACAGGTTGTTGGCCAATTCCAGGAGCATCTGGACGGCTTCGTCCTCGAAGGCATCGGGACTGAAGGCATCCAGGACCAGCGCGCCGAAAGGCTGCTCCCCGCCCAGGAGCGGCAGGGCCATGGAGGCGCCGACCCCTTGCGCCCGCCCTTCGGGAAGCAGCCCAAGCGGAAACGCTTTCGGCTGGAGGCACACCTGCCCCGTGCACAGCGCGATTCCCGCCGAGGACTGGGCGGAGGCGATCCCGGACCAGGCGGCCTGGAGCTGGAGCCATTCCTCCTCGATGAAACCAACGCCCGTGACGGGCTTGAAGGGGGACCCGGCGCCAGGGCCGGCCAGCACCACCCAGGCCTGATAGACGCCCTGGACCTTCATGGCCATCCGGCACAAGGCATGCAGCAGTTCCGCCTCGTCCCTGGCCCGGATGATGGCCTGGTTGCATTCGATGATCGCCTTCTGGGTGCGGTTGAAGCGGGCCAGACCCTCGAGATGCTCCCGGGCCTTCTCGGCCTGCTTGCGCTCGGTGATGTCCCGGATCTTCACGCGGCGCCCCTGGTACTGCCCCTTGGTATCGAAGATCGGGTGGCAGGAATGCTCGACCCACCGTTCTTCGCCATCCCGGCGGAAGATACGGAGTTCCAGGCTCATCCTCGGACCCGCTGGGCGGCCCCCGTAATCAGGGGCTGGGTGCACCTCCTCGTAGTGGGTCCTCCACCGGGAGAAATCGCCCGGATGGATGATGCGGTCCAGCCGGGCCGGGTCCTGCTGGAAGTAGGCCGATTCGTACCCCGTGATGCGCTCGCACGAGGGCGAGGAATAGAGCACGCACCGGTCCGGGGCGTCCCACCGCTCCCAGTCGTCGGCGTTTTCCACAAAGGTGCGGAACTTGAGTTCGCTTTCGAGGAGTTCCTGGGTCCGCTCCTCCACCCTCCGTTCCAGCAGCTCATTAATTTGCTGAAACTGCTGGAATTGCCGTTCATGGTCAGCCCTGCCGGCCCGGGCCTCGGGGTCAGGTGGAAGGGTGGCCGTGCGTCGAGGGTCAGGCATGTTCACACGTTCTCCAGGGTGGCGGCCCCGGGAAGCGGAACCTTGGGGAGCGGTCAGCGTTGGCTTGACACGTGCATGCTCCAAAAGGCGAGGTGGATGGCTCCAAGCATACCACCCCGGGGTCTCCTTTCGTCCGCGTGCGGGAGGAAGTATGGGATTAGCCGCATACCTAAGGTATACGGCAGAAACCTATCCAATACCGCAGGTCCCCGCTGCTCCTTTTGGCGCCTCACAGGTTCAAAACGCCCAGGTCGGCATGGGGTTTTGGAGCATTGCCTCGGTAGACGATGGAGGCAATGCTTGCTTCGGGTGACCCGTTCCTCTCCGGCAGCACGTACCGCGGAGACCACGGATCGGATTCGTACTGCCCCAGATCGGAAGCCGTGATGGTTGCACAAAAGGCTATGTTGATGGACCTGACCCTCTGCATCGGCTGCAATGCCTGCCAGGGCGGCTGCAAGGAGGAGAACCAGCTGCCTCCGGGGGACGAGCAGTCCCTGTCGCTCACGGCGTTCACCGCCTTGAGCGAGCACAACGGCATCTTCGTCCGCCACCTGTGCCAGCACTGTGAGGTGCCCACCTGCGTTTCGGTCTGCCCGGTGGGCGCCTTGACCAAGACGGAGGCGGGCCCCGTGGCCTACGATGGCGAAAAATGCATCGGCTGCCGTTACTGCCTGCAGGCATGCCCCTTCCATGTGCCCAGGTACGAGTGGAGCAGCACCAGGCCCCGCATTCGCAAATGCAATTTCTGCGCGGCCAGGCTGCAGCGTGGCCTCGGTACGGCTTGCGCGCAGGCCTGCCCAACCGGCGCCACCTCCTTCGGTGGGCGGGACGCCCTGCTCCGGGAGGCCGCCCGCAGGATCGAAGCCAGGCCCGGGAGTTACGTTCCAAGGATCTACGGCAGGGAGGACATCGGCGGCACCTCCATGCTTTATCTCTCTCCGGTCCCCTTCGAGCAGCTCGGCTTCGACACCCGGCTCGGAAAGACGCCCATGCCCTTGCTGACCATGAGCGCCCTGTCCAAGGCGCCCAACGTGATCACGGTCGGCGGGGTCATGTTGACGGGCGTGTGGTGGATCACGAACCGGCGCGCCGAGGTGGCTGCCAAGGAAGGGAGCGGCCTCCGTGACCGCTACCGGAAGGGAGAGGACAACTGATGCGAACGATAGCGCTCCCACGAAGCACCGGCTGGCGGGTCATCGCCACGGTCCTCATCCTCGCCGGGGTCGGCGCCGCCTTCGCCCGCTTCAGGCTCGGCCTGGGCGCCACCACGAACCTCACCGACGAATTTCCGTGGGGGCTCTGGATCGGCTTCGACTTCCTGGGCATCGGCCTGGCCGCGGCCGGCTTCACGATTGTCGCGGCTGTCAACCTGTTCCACGCCAAGGACTATGAACCCATTGTCCGGCCCGCGGTCCTCACCGCGTTCATCGGCTACCTGCTGGTGGTGTTCGTCCTCATCATCGATCTGGGCCGCCCGGACCATTTCTGGCATCCCCTGGTCATGTGGAACCCCCATTCCGTGATGTGCGAGATCAGCTGGTGCCTGATGCTCTACACGACGGTGCTCTCCCTGGAGTTCGCCCCGATCGTCCTGGAAAAGCTTGCCATCCACAAACCCATCAAGTGGATCCATGCGATTTCCCTGCCGCTCATGATCTTCGGGGTGCTGCTGTCGACCCTGCACCAGTCCTCGTTCGGCTCGCTCTACCTCATCGTGCCCAACCGTCTCCACCCGCTCTGGTACACGCCGCTGCTGCCCGTGCTGTTCTTCATTTCCTGCCTCGCCTCCGGCATCGCCATGGTGCTCCTGGAGTCCCTGCTCCTGAGCAGGAGCGGGCGCTCCCTCCTGCCGGCCGCCCTCCGGGCCAACCTCGCCAGGATCATGGCCGTGGCCCTGGCCCTGTATTTCGTGGTGCGGATCCAGGATCTCCTCTCCCGGGGGCTCCTGCATGAAATGCTCACGCCGTCCTACTACAGTGCAGCCTTCTACGCCGAGATCCTCCTCGGCTACCTCATCCCCTTCTCGCTGCTCATGTTCGAACGGATCCGGACCACGGCCAGGGGCCTCTATGCCACCACCCTGCTGGTGCTGGCCGGCTTCGCGGCCAACCGCATGGACACGGCGGTCACAGGCCTGGAAAGCTGGCCCTCCCACACCTACTTCCCTTCCATCATGGAAATCCTCATCATGCTCGGCATCGTGGCCATCGGCGCCAGCGCGTTCTCCCTGGTGGTCCGGTACCTGCCCATCTTCCCGGCCGAACCTGCCCGGGCTCCCGCGACCATGGGCGCCAGGGACGTGCGGGGAAGCTCACGACACGCCCCGGATGGCCGGACCCTCGAAGCTTCGTGATCCCCGTTTCATCCCGTTCCCAACCCGCAGGAGGAAAATATGTTCGACCTGGCCAACTGGCAGAACCCCGAGACCTTGATGCTCAACCTCATGAACGCGGCCCTCGGGCTGGGCGTGCTCTACCTCTTCGGTTCGATCCTGCATCGGGTCATCGTGGAAGTCCTCCTGCCCCGCATCGCCCAGCTCCGCGCCAAGCATGAGGCCAAGCACCTGCAGGCCAGGCTCTGAACCGGGGGAACCGGTCATGACCGTACTGCTCGTTCTATCCCTCATCCTCGTCTTCGTGGGCCTGGACCTTGGCTTCGGGGTCGCATCCAGGCGGGCTGCCGCAAGCCGTGACGTGCTCCCGCTGAAGGAGGCCCTGCAAGATGAGGTGCCCAGGGCCCGTCTGGTTTCCCCCTACGCTCCCGAGGCTGCCTCGTCGGTGGGGGACTGCCGCATCCCGCCCGGCTCGTTCCTTTCGGACGACCACGCCTGGGTGCGGATCGAACCGGGCGGCGAAGTGCGCATCGGCATCGACGATTTCGCCCAGAAGGCCGTGGGACCCGTCAACAGGGTCGAGATGCCCCGGCCTGGCCAGGACTACCACCGGGGCGAACCCCTGTTCGCCCTCCAGTGCGGTACCAACGTCATGCGCTTCCCGGCCCCCGTCAGCGGCCGGGTGGTGGAGGACAACGACGACCTGACCCGCGACGGGGCCTGCCTGAATGCCAGCCCCTACGTGGAAGGCTGGATCTGCCGGCTGGAACCCCTGAACCTCGCCTCCGAACTACCGGCCCTGCGCATCGGGCAACCGGCCGTGGTCTGGTGTGACGAGGAGATCAAGAGGTATATGGCGAAAGGGATGGGTTTCGTATCCGAGAAAGGAAAAGTCGGCGCTGGCCGGACGTAGCCGCCTCCTGAACCTGTTCGCCCCTCAAAGCCACCCCGCCCCCACCCCCCTCCGGGCCTCGTAGGCCTCGATGGCCGGCAGGCGGTTCAGGGTGGTCTGAATCTCGTCCAGGCCCTCCAGCAGGGCGGCGCGGCCCCAGGGTTCGCAGGTGAACGGATAGGCGGCATCGCCGGCGCGGATCACCAGGGTCTGGAGGTCCACGGTTAGGTCGCCCGGATGGGCGGCCAGGGCCGCCAGGTCGCCGGGGGCGACGATGGCGGGGAGGAGGCCGTTCTTGAAGCTGTTGTTGCTGAAGATGTCCGCGAAGGAGGGGGCCACGACCACCCGGAAGCCGTAGTCCAGGAGGGCCCAGGGGGCGTGCTCGCGGCTGGAGCCGCAGCCGAAGTTGGGGCCGCCCAGGAGGATGGTGGCGCTGCGGGCGGGTTCGTGGTTGAGGGGGAAGTCGGGGTTCTCGCTGCCGTCCTGGCGGTAGCGCAGGTCGTTGAAGAGGTGCCGGCCCAGCCCGCTGCGCAGGATCGTGGTGAGGAACTGCTTGGGGATGATGAGGTCGGTGTCGATGTTCTCCCGGAGGAAGGGAGCGGCATGGCCGGTGTGGGTCGTGAAGGGATTCATGGCTGGGACCTCACAGGAAGGCGCGCACGTCGGTGAGGGCACCCCGCACGGCGGCTGCGGCGGCCATGGCGGGGGACAGGAGGTGGGTGCGGCCCAGGCGGCCCTGGCGGCCCTCGAAGTTCCGGTTGCTGGTGCTGGCGCACCGCTGGCCGGGCTCAAGGCGGTCCTCGTTCATGGCCAGACACATGGAGCAGCCGGGTTCCCGCCACTCGCAGCCCGCCTCGAGGAAGATCCGGTCCAGGCCCTCGGCCTCGGCCTGGGCCTTCACGAGGCCGCTGCCGGGCACCACCAGGACGCGCACGCCGGCGGCGCGCCGGCGGCCCTTGAGCACCGCCGCGGCGTCCCTCAGGTCGGAGAGGCGCCCGTTGGTGCAGGAGCCGATGAACACCACGTCCACGGGCAGCCCCTCCAGGGCCTGGCCCGGCTTCAGGCCCATGTACTCCAGGGAATGGGCCATGCGCTCACCCTTGGCGGGCGTGGCGGCCTGGGCCGGATCGGGGGCGCGGCCAGTGATGGAGGCCACCTCCTCCGGGTTGGTGCCCCAGGTCACCTGCGGCACCAGGGCCGAGACGTCCAGGGTCACGTCCCGGTCGAAGACGGCGCCGGGGTCCGTGGGCAGGGTCCGCCAGTAGCGCACCGCCTCCTCCCAGCGCTCCCCGGAGGGTGCCATGGGCCGGCCCTTCAGGTACGCGAAGGTGGTCTCGTCGGGCGCCACCATGCCGGTGCGGGCCCCGGCCTCGATGGCCATGTTGCACAGCGTCATGCGGGCATCCATGCCCAGGCCGCGCACGGCCTCGCCCGCGAACTCCAGGGCGCAGCCCGTGCCGCCGGCCATGCCGATGGTGCCGATGATGTGGAGGATCAGGTCCTTGGCGCCGGTGCCTGCGGGCAGGGCGCCCTCCACCTGGATGCGGAAGTTCCGGGCCCGCTTCTGCACGAGGGTCTGGGTGGCCAGGACGTGCTCCACCTCGCTGGTGCCGATGCCGAAGGCCAGGGCCCCGAAAGCCCCATGGGTGCTGGTGTGGCTGTCGCCGCACACGACGGTGGTGCCCGGCAGGGTGAAGCCCTGCTCGGGGCCCACCAGGTGCACGATCCCCTGGCGCGCGTCCAGGAGGGGGATGTAGGGCACGGCGAAGGCTTCCATGTTTGCTTCCAGCGTCTCCACCTGGAGCCGGCTGGTGGGGTCCGTGATCCCCGGGATGCCCAGGGCCCGGTCCCGGGTGGGGATGTTGTGGTCGGCCACGGCCAGGGTGGCCGCGGGCCTGCGCACCGGACGACCGGCCATGCGCAGCCCTTCGAAGGCCTGGGGGCTGGTCACTTCGTGGACCAGGTGGCGGTCAATGTAGAGGAGGGCGGTGCCGTCCTCCCCTGCCTCCACCACGTGGGTTTCCCAGAGCTTGTCGTAGAGCGTCTTCATGCGGGGATCCCCAGCAGGAGGTTGGAGACCTGGAGGCGGACCTGTTCGCCCACGCCCCGGGTGGTCATGGCATTGTGCTCGCACTTGAGGTCAGGGGTGCTGTAGCCCTTGGCGAGGACGGCCGAGACGGCGGCCTCCAGGGCCTTGGCTTCCGTCTCCAGGCCCAGGGAGTGGCGCAGGAGCATGGCCGTGCTGAGGATCGCCCCCAGGGGATTGGCCAGACCCTTGCCCGCGATGTCGGGGGCCGAGCCGTGGACGGGTTCGTACAGGTCCACCTTGCCCCCCAGGCTGGCGCTGGGGAGCATGCCCAGGCTGCCGGTGAGGACGGAGGCCTCGTCGCTGAGGATGTCCCCGAAGAGGTTGTCCGTGACGATCACGTCGAAGGAGGTGGGCCGGGTGACGATGGCCATGGCGCAGGAGTCCACGTACTGGTGCTCCAGGGTCACGTCGGGGTAGTCCCCGGCGACCTCCTTGACCACGGCCCGCCAGAGCTGGCTGCACTCCAGGACGTTGGCCTTGTCCACGCTGGTGACCTTCTTCCTGCGGCCGCGGGCCAGGTCGAAGGCCACCCGGGCGATGCGCTCGATCTCCAGGCGGGAGTAGATCAGGGTGTTGATGCCCACATTCTCCGCGAGGCTCCGGGGCTCGCCGAAGTACAGGCCCCCCGCCAGCTCCCGCACGATGACCAGGTCCGTGCCGCGCACCACCTCGGCCCGGAGGGGCGAGGCGTTCACCAGGGAGGGATGCAGGAAGGCGGGACGGATGTTCGCGAAGACGCCCAGGCCCTGGCGCAGGGCCAGCAGGCCCTTCTCGGGCTTGAGGTGCGCGGGCATGCTGTCGTGCTTGGGGTGGCCCACGGCCCCCAGGAGCACGGCGTCCGAAGCCAGGCAGCCCGCAAGGGTGGCCGCGGGCAGGGGCTCCCCGCAGGCGTCCAGGGCGGCGCTGCCGATGGGGAACTCCTGGTACGTGAAGTCATGGCCGGCCAGGGAGGCGATCTGGTCAAGGCAGGCGAGGGCCTCCCGGGTCACCTCGGGGCCGATGCCGTCCCCGGGGAGCACTGCGATTCGGGCTTGCATGGGTTTCTCCTGGTCAGGCGCTTGGGTTGGTCATGGCTTCCCGGCAGGTGCGGGCCAGGAAGACCTTGTTGATGGCGTCGAGGTAGGCCGAGGCGCTGCCGTGCACGATGTCCGTGCTGGCGGCCTTGCCCGTGAAGAGTCCCTCGGGGAAGCTCACCCGCATGTGCACCTCGCCCTGGGCGTCGGCGCCGCCGGTGACGGAGGTGAGCCGGAAGTCCAGGATCTCCCCCTGGAGGCCCGTGATGCGGTTGATGGCTTCGCACACGGCGTTCACGGGGCCGTCGCCGCTGGCGGTCTCGGTGGACTCCCTGCCCGCGCATTCCAGGGTCACCAGGGCCGTGGCGATGCTGTTGGTGCCGGAGTTGGCCTGCACCGCCACCAGCCGGCAGGTCTGGGGATCCTCGGTGATGCCGTCCAGGAGGAGCGCGATGAGGTCCTCGTCGAAGATCTCCCGCTTGGCGTCGGCCAGGTCCGTGAAGAGCTTGTAGACCCGGCCAAGGGTGTCCTTTTCCAGGGGGTAGCCCAGTTCCTCGTAGCGCTGCTTCAAGGCATGGCGCCCGCTGTGCTTGCCGAGCACCAGGCTGCTGGTTTTCACGCCCACGCTCTCGGGGGTCATGATCTCGTAGGTCATGGGGTTGGCGAGCATGCCGTGCTGGTGGATGCCGGCTTCGTGGGCGAAGGCGTTCTTGCCGACGATGGCCTTGTTCGGCTGGACCTTGACGCCGGTGATGTTGGAGAGGAGCTGGCTGGTGCGGTAGAGCTCGGGGGTGTGCAGCCCCGTGTCGAAGGGGAAGTACTCGCCGCGGACCCGCAGGGCCATGGCCAGCTCCTCCAGGGAGGCGTTGCCGGCGCGCTCGCCGATGCCGTTGATGGTGCATTCCACCTGCCGGGCCCCGGCTTCCAGGGCGGCCAGGCTGTTGGCCACGGCCAGGCCCAGGTCGTTGTGGCAGTGCACGCTGATCACGGCCCGATCCAGGGCCGGCACCCGCTCGCGCAGGGCCAGGATGAGGTCCCGGTACTCCCCGGGCACGGTGTAGCCCACGGTGTCGGGCAGGTTGACGACGGTGGCCCCTTCCTCCAGGACCGTGGCCACGATGTCGGCGAGGAAGGACAGGTCGCTGCGGCTGGCGTCCTCGGCGGAGAACTCCACGTCCCGGCACAGGCCCACCGCCCGGCGCACCCCTTCCCGGGCCATGACCAGGACCTCGGCCCGGGTCTTCTGCAGCTTGTGGCTCATGTGCAGGTCGGAGGTGGAGATGAAGGTGTGGATCCGGGGCCGGGCGCTCTCCTTGAGGGCCTCCCAGGCGCGGTTGATGTCGTTGGGCAGGGTGCGGCAGAGCGCGGCGATGACGGGCCCATGGACCTTCCGGGCCACCAGGGACACCGCGGCGAAGTCGTCCTCGCTGGCGATGGGGAAGCCGGCCTCGATGACGTCCACCTTCAGCGCGGCCAGCTGCAGCGCCATGCGCAGCTTGTCCTGGGGCTGCATGCTGCAGCCCGGGCTCTGCTCCCCGTCGCGGAGGGTGGTGTCGAAGATGGCGATCCGTTCTTTCATGTGAGGAACCTTCCGGCCTGGAAGTTTCAATTACGGGAGGTGGGTCCCCGCGCCGTCCATGACTATTCGGAATCCTTGGGGTTCAATAACCCTTGCCAATGGGGGGAACCCGTTGCAGGAGGCCTGAAACTTCCGGCGCCACCGGGACAGATTGCCACTTCGGATCTATGATCGGAGTCCGTGCAGGGAGGTTTCCATGGCTGCCAAGGATCCCAGGGACGCGTACCAGCTCAAGATCCTGTTGGCCGACACCCGGCCACCCGTATGGCGCCGCCTGCGGATCCCGGCCACCCTCAGCCTGGCCCGGCTCCATCGCGCCCTGCAGGTCGTCTTCGGCTGGGAGGACGACCACGGCCACGTCTTCCGGATCCGGGGCGGCGAGTACGGCGAATGTGGCGACGAGGACGCCTTCGCCTTCGGTGGCGAGCGGGGTTCCCTGGCCGGCCTGGGCCTGCAGGCGGGGGAGGCCTTCACCTACGAGTACGACCTGAAGGATTCCTGGACCCACCTCGTCACGATCGAGGAGCGCCTCATCCTGGACGCCCCCCTGAAGGCTCCCCAGTGCCTCGGAGGCCGGCGGGCCTGTCCCCCCGAGGGCTGCGGCGGCCCCTTCGCCTTCCGGGACCTCCTGGTGGCCGCCCAGGATCCCAGCCACCCGGAACATGGGCAGGCCCTCGCCTTCTTCCCCGCGGGGTGGCGGGCCGAGGACTTCGAGCTGGCGGCGGCCCGGGAACGGCTGAGGGAAGCCTTTAGGGCCTAGACGCCCGAGGGCTTGCCCGCCAGGCGGCGCATGATGCCCAGCTGCCCCAGGTGGTAGGCCTCATGCCAGACCATGAAGGCCAGGGCGCCGCCCACGGTGTCCGAGCCGTTGGGCAGGGTCCGGCCGAAGGGCTTGGCCAGGTCCTCGGCCGTGAGGGCCTCCCAGGCGCCGGCGATGGCGGCGTCGGCGGCGTGGAAGGAAGCCAGGACCGGCTGCATGTCCAGGTCCGCGGGCAGGTCCTCGGGCTTGGTGCCCTTGGCGAACCCGGCCTCCCAGGGCGCCACCGGGGTCGGGAGCCCCATCAGGCCCACGACGCGGTTCCGGTAGGTGGCGATATGGCCCACGAGCCACCGGGGGTCCGTGCCCGCGGCGCTGCGCACGGCCCAGTCCGCTTCGGTGAAGTCGGCCACGAGGCGGGTGAGGAAGCGCCCCCCTACGGCATAGGCGCTGGCGGTGAACTTGAGTTCTTCGAGCATGGTCGTCCCCCCGGGCAGTCTAACGCCAGGGCGGCCTTTTGGAACAGCTCTCCTCATTGACGAGGCCTGAATAACAGCGGCGGCCGAGCCGCACACCCTGCCGGCCCGGCCACCCCTTCTGCGCGTGCCCTGTCAGGGTTCGACGGGCGTGACGCCTTCGCCCGAGACCACCAGCTCCACGCGGCGGTTCTCCTGGCGGCCCTCGTCCGTATCGTTGGACGCGATGGGGCTCGCCTCACCCATGCCCTTGAACACGATGGAATCGGGGGGGACGCCCTGGCTCACGAGGAAATCCCGCGCCATCATGGCCCGCTTTTCGGACAGCTGCCGGTTGAAGGCCTCGCTGCCGGTGCTGTCCGTGAAGCCGTCCGCCTCGATCTTCAGACCCTTGTGGGTCGCGAGGATGCCCGCGATCTTGGCGAGCTTTTCCCGGGCTTCGGGCGCCAGGGTCGCCTTGCCCGTCTGGAACAGCACCCCGTTCATGTTCACGATGAGGCCCCGGGCGCTGGCCCGGGTCTTGAGGATGGCGTTCAGCTGGTCCATCAGCTGGGTGCGCAGGCCTTCGTTCTCCATTTCCGTCAGCTTGGCCTGGCGGAGCGCGGTCTCCTTGGCGGCAGCCTCCAGGGCGGCCTCCCGCTTGGCCTCGTCCAGCTTGTCCTGCACGAGCTTGTGCTCCATGGCGATGCGCTCGGCGTCCTGCCGCTGCACGGAGACGAGGCGGGCGTCCTCGGCGCGCTGGATGCACTCCCGGGCCAGCATGACCCGTTCCTTCTCCTCGGGGGTGGCCTCCGCCTGCTTGAGGTAGTTCTCGGCCTTGCCGAAGCCCTCCCCGGCATAGGAGGAGGCTCCCGCGGCCCGGGCGATGCGCACGGCGTTGCGGGCCTGGCACAGGTCCATGGGCGTCTGGTCGTCCGCGGGCAGGGCGGTGCTGGCGGCCAGGTTCAGGGTGTACTGCCCCCGCTTCAGGAGCTCGTACTTGGCATCGATGGCCTCCACCTGGGCCATGGCGTCCTTGCCCACGACGTTCTCCATGACCACGGCATCGCTGGGCTGGCTCACGGCGAAATAGGGCTCGGCGGTAAGGACGAGACCGAAGGTCTGCAGGCTTTCGGTGACCTCGAGCTTGCCCTTCCCCTTCTTCGCCACCAGCTCGCCGAGGTTGGTGGCCCGGCCTTCCGGCGAGATGCCCCACAGGACATAGGTGAGGTAGGCATCCCCCAGGGTGGAGGCGGGCTCAAGGTGCTTGACCTTGGCGATGATGTGGATGGCACCCCGTTCGGTCTCCACCTTGGCGATCCCCTCAGCCTTCGGGCACAGCGCCGTGCCCTTGAGGTCGATCTTGGTGGAGGATTTGAGGTTGCGGTAGTTGATGGCCTTGGCCGACCCCTGTACGACGGTGAGCTTGTAAAGGGGCACCGAACCCGTCGGGCCCGGGGGAAGGGTGGTGGGCAGCTGGGCCTGGAGGGTCAGGAGGGCCGCGGCGAAGGGGATGGTTTTCAAAAAGTGCATGATGGGGACCTTTCTTTGGGAAAAGGGATTGAATAGGCAGGGGCGCGTCCCGGGGTGGCCCCGGGGAGGAGTGCCCATGGACATCCGCTGCGCCGTCAAGGGGCACAGGAAGGCCGCGCGAGGAGCCTCGCGCCCCAACAGGTTCTGGGTTGCCCGACTTGAAAAAGTTTCAGAGAAATCATCAGACGACACACCTCGCAAGGGCGAGGCACAGGGTCAAGGATAGGTCGCGCCCCCGAGCCGGCAACCCATAAAATCAGATATTTCTTTAATAATAGATCATAGCGACCAGGCTAGGCCCAGGTTCAATACGGACCGTCGTGGCCCCGCACCGCCTCGAAGAACCGCCCCGAGTCGTAGCCGAGCCCGTCCTTGAACAACGTCCTTCCGGAACTGCTGGTATTTAATCCGGTTTCTTTCTAAAGTCTCCCAGGAGGCCTACTTCCGTGGACCGAGCCGAACCACCTGCGCCGCCGTCGGGTCCCTCGGCCCCGTGGGTGGTCTTGGCCCTGGGCGGACTGCTGACCCTGGCTCTCGCGGGCTGGACCCGTCAGCTCCAGCTGGGGAGGACGGCCTCGAGGCTGGAGGCGGACGCCGCCACGATCCGCCAGGACCTGCTCCAGAGCTTCCAGAACTACGAGGAGGTCATGCTGGGCCTGCGCGGGCTGGTCCTGGCCAAGGGTGACCTCGACCTCGCCACCCTCCACGCCTATGTGACCGATCTGGACCTGTTCTCCCGCCATCAAGGCCTGCTCAGTCTTTCCTTCGGCTACTTCCTGGACGGCGCCGCCCGCGCCCCCTTCGAGCGCCGCCTGACCCGGGAATGGGCGCCCCGCGGGGTGCCCTTCGCCATCCGCCCCACGGGGCAACGCGACACGTATTTCGTGATCGCCTATGGAGAACCCATCAAGGCCAACGTCAACTTCATCGGGACCGATACCCTCGCCATCCCGGGCAACCAGTCCTCCCTGGACCAGGCGGTGGCCACCGGGCGCGTGGTGGCATCCGGGCCCATGCGGGTCGTCCAGTACGAGGGGCCGGACCCCGGCATGCTCCTGAGGCTTGCCGTTCCCAGGCGCGGCCCGTCGCCCCTGGACCCGGGCAGGGGCGGTGCCCTGGGTTGCATCAACTGCGTGTTCCGGGTGAGCCTCCTGGTCCAGGACGCGCTGGGTGAGGCGAACCTCGCGCGAGCCAATGTCTGGATCGTGGACGGGGGCCCCTCCCAGGGCTCCTCCAGCCCGGCCGTGGCTCCCCTCACGGTCTACGGCGCCGCGCCCGCTCCGCGCTCGCTCCTGGACCGGTTCCTGAAGCCCAGCCCCACCTCGGTGCATACCCTGGACCTGTGCGGGCGGAGGTGGGAGGTGAGGACCTCCATCCGGCCTTCCTTCCTGGGCGAACAGGAGTGGTTCCAGCCGTTCGGCGTGGCCCTCGTGGGTCTGCTGGCGACGCTCCTGGTCGCAGGCATCATCCATGCCCAGTCCAGGCTGGGCCAGCGGGCCCGTACCCTCGCCGCGCGCATGACCCGCCAGTTCAAGGAGGTCGGCCTGGAACTGCAGCGGTCCCAGGCCAAGCTGGCTTCCGTGCTGGAAAGCACCACCGACCTGGTCTGGTCCGTGGACCGGGACTTCCGCCTGCTGACCTTCAATGCGACCCTCGAGCGGCACCTGCTCACCAGCTACGGCACCCGGCCAGCCGTGGGCGGCACGCTCGGCGAATGCCTGCCGGAAGCGCGCGCCGCAGGATGGCCGGCCCTGTACGGGCGCGCCCTCAACGAAGGGTCCTTCCAGCGGGAGTACAGCCTGGTCAACGGTCACATCCTGGACCTGGCCCTGCACCCCATTGTGCAGGGCGACGAGGTCGTGGGCGTCTCGATCTTCGGGAAGGACATCAGCGAGCGGAAGGAGGCCGAAGCCTTCCTCAGGGCCAGCGAGGAGAAGTTCCGCAACATCGTCAACCGGGCGCCCATGGGCATCTTCCGCCGCGACCTCGAGGGCCGGTTCGTCTACACGAGCCCGGGCCTCTGGAAGGAGTTCGACTGCGCCAGCGAAGAGGAATTCCTGCGGGACTATGCCCTCGCCTCCCAGCGCTGGACCCACCCCGAGCGCCACGAGGCCTTCAAGGCACTGCTCCAGAGGGACGGCAAGGTCGAAGGCTTCGAGAACGAGGCCACGCTCAGGTCGGGGAAGGTCCGCTGGCACCTGCTCTTCGTCTACCTGGACCGGAACGACCCCGGCTACTGCGACGGCTTCAGCGTCGACATCACCTCCCTGAAGGAGGCCGAGGCCGAACGGGCCAAGATCAAAGAGCAGCTGCACCAGAGCCAGAAGATGGATGCCATCGGCCAGCTGGCCGGAGGGGTCGCCCACGATTTCAACAACATGCTGGCCGGCATCATCGGGGCCGCGGAGCTCCTGGCCGACGAGGCCGGCAGCCTGCCTCCGGAGAAAAAGGAGAAGTACCTGAGCCTGATCCTGACCATGGCGACCCGCGCAGGGGATCTGACCCGCAAGCTCCTCGCGACCTCACGGACGGATCCGGGCGCCTTCAGCCCCCAGGACCTGGGGATGATCATCCAGGACGTGGCGACCATCCTGGAACGCACCCTGGACCGCCGGATCACCATCACAACGGCCATCCCCGCCGAACACACCTGGGTCCTCGGCAATGCGTCCATGCTGTCCAACATCTTCATGAACATGGGTATCAATGCGGGCCATGCCATGCCCGACGGCGGCACCCTCGCCTTCCAGCTCAGGAACCTCCACCTGGATCCGGCCTTCTGCGCGGGCAGTCCCTTCGCACTCCAGCCGGGCCCCTACGTGGAAGTCGAAGTGCGGGACAACGGCTGCGGCATGGCGGAGACCATCCGGAACCGGATCTTCGAGCCCTTCTTCACCACCAAGGCCCCGGGCAAGGGCACCGGCCTGGGCCTGGCGGTCGCCTACGGCACCATCCAGGACCACGGGGGCGCGATCCATGTCTACAGCGAGGAGGGCGTCGGCACCGTCTTCCACATCTACCTGCCGCTGTCCGGAGACCAGGCCCGGGAGAAGGCCGAGGAGGCCCAGGGCGTTCCGGGCACCGGCACCATCCTGGTGGTGGACGACGAGGAAGTCCTCCGCATCACGACCGGCGCGATGCTGGGCCGCCTGGGCTACACCGTCCTGACCGCCGCCAACGGCTGGGAGGCCGTGGAGTGCTTCAGGCAGGCCCACGGCAGGATCGAGCTGGTGATCCTGGACATGATCATGCCCATCATGTCCGGCCGGCAGGCCTTCGAGCGCATCCAGGCCATCGACGGTGAGGTTCCGGTGCTCCTGGCCTCCGGGTTTTCCAAGGAGGAGGATCTGGCCGAGATGACCCGCGCCGGGCGCTGCGAGTTCATTCGCAAGCCCTACCGTATAAACGAATTAAGCACAACCGTGGCCCGGATCCTGAAGGACCGGACACCTGGGTGAGCGCTTCAGTGCTGGGCGGAACGATCGGCTTTGGGTCCGATCAGGCGGATCGTCGCATAGCCCTCGAGCCGGACGTAGTGCTTGTAGGCCAGGTCCCAGAAGGCGGTGCCGGTGCGCGCGGTGCCGAGCTGCTGGCGGAGGTAGTCTTCCCGATAGGACCAGTCCCGCTTGTACTCATCAAATGACAGCATATGAAATCTCCTTTGCGACAGAACCATGGCCGGCCTTGGGTGGCCGGAGACAATTGAAGGAGGCGCCATGGTACGTGCCAAACCGACCTTGTCCGCCAGTTTACCCCCATCGGGACTCCGTCTCAAGGAATTCGACTCAAATGTGTCGAATGACACAGGTTCCCGAAACGGATCCTGCCGCACGGCTCCCCGTCAGCCGACCCTGACCTGATGCACGAACTTCTGGATGCCCGTCAGCAGCATCTCCACGGCAATGGCCGTGAGGACGAGGCCCATGAGCCGCTCGAAGGCCTGGGTGACCTGCTCGCCCAGGAAGGAGGCGATCTTCTCCGCGAAGGAGAGCACGACGGCTGAGATGGCCATGGCCACCACCACGGCCGCCAGCCATTCAAGCAGGCGATGCGGCTCGTTGGAGACCAGGAGCAGCACCGTGGCGATGGCCGAAGGCCCGGCGATGAAGGGGATGGCCAGGGGCACCAGGAAGGGCTCGTGATGGAGGGGATGGGCATGCGTCCCGTCCGGTTTCGGGAAGACCATCTTCAGTGCGATGAGGAAGAGGATCACCCCTCCGGCGATGCCCATGGAGGTTTCCGAGAGCCGCATGAGCGCGAGCACCCGCTGGCCGAAGAGCGCGAAGAACACCAGGATCGCGGTGGCGAACAGCACCTCCCGGATGATGATCCGCCGGCGCCGGGAAGGGTCCACCTGGCGCAGCAGGCCGATGAACACCGGGATGTTGCCAAGGGGATCCGTGACCAGCACGAGCAGGAGGATGGCGGAGGCGAAGGAGGAGGAATTCAATGCCCGCCTCGGTGCTCGGTATCCGCCAAGGCCATCTGGATGAGATCGGCGCTCACCTGCTGGAGCCCGGAGACCATCTCGCTGATGGAACCTGTGATCTGGGCCTGGGCATGGGTGCTGTCGACCAGCACCTTGGCGTGGGCCGCCACCTTGCCCATGGAAACCTGCAGGTTCGACTGGGCCGTGATGATGGTCCTAGTCGATTGCTCGCTCTCTTTTGAGAGGACGCCCACCTCCCCGGCCACGACCGTGAAGCCCCGCCCGAACTGCTGGGCGTGTGCCGCTTCGATCCGGGCGTTCACGGCCAGCATCTGGGTCTTGATGGCGATCGACTTGATGGCTGCGACCACCTTGTGGGTCTGTTCGATGTCACCCCTGGAATTATCGATGAGCGCGATGACATCCTCCATCATCCGGGTCACCGTGGCCTGCCCCGAACTCGCCCGTTCAACCATGGCGACGATCCGGGTGATGGATTCGTTCATATGGGTCGCATGGTCCAGAAGCTTCCTCGCCACCTCCTGTTCCTGAAGTTCCTGGCTGATCATCCGGGATGCGATCAGGGCGATGGGTTCAGTCTGATCGGGATCCCCGGCGATGCCAAAACTTCCGATCCTTTCCTCGCCATGGCAGATCGGGAGATTGATGCCCGCCTTGATGACTCCCCCCGAAGCCTCCTCCTCGGCCACCGTGACCTTGGCATGGGGATGGCCTTCCCGCAGCATCCGCTGCGCGGCTGTGTGGACCGTCCCCACCCGCGACTCCACCTTGGCGGCCACGATGGTGCCGTCGGAATCGCACACGATCGTGTTCCGGCCCGTGGACTTGAAAATGAAATCGATGATCTTGTTGGCGACCTTGCGATCCATGGAGGACTTGGGATTTTCTGCCGACACGAACTGGAACCTCCAAGGAAATATGGCACCAACACCATCTTATAGCTTCGGCCTGGAAATGAACGTTACCTTAACAAACTTACCCTCCCATACTCCGCAGACCGCAATCGCCTCCATCACTCCAGCTCTTCAGGAAGCGCGCTTTCAGGCTCGTAATTATGCCTGTTCGTTCTGGAACTGCGCCGACGCTGAATAGCGCTGGGATCAATACGGGGCATGCTCCGGTCTCTGCTTTGGTTGGGTGGCGCTCGGCCAGGGCCGCCTTGGCTTCACGGATCTTCTTCATACGCTCCACCTTGTTCACGACCCAGTCGGGAAGTTCATTCGCCTGGCGGTTCCGGAACCGGAAATCCTCACCCAGATCCGTGATCTCCGCCTGGTCCAGCCAGTCCTTCACCACCTCAGCAAATTTGCCCTCCGCCCTCTCCATTCGGTCAGTCCGTTTTTTTCGCCTCCCTAATCAATGTCGGCGCGGCCCGGCTTCCACTCCGGAACACTTGAAGCGTGTCGAGGGAGGATAGGCCCACCCGGGGAGCCTCCTACTCCCGACGGGTCCAAAGGGAACATCGAAGCCGGTATGTGGCAACACTTTCTCGGAGTCCCAAGGCGAGAGCTTTCCGTTGACGCAGCTTGCCTGCGTCAACGAACCAGGGCGAAAGTCCGGGACACGTATGATTACGTAGCCAGGCTCCTGATATGTCTGTGGGGGGACCGCGCGTTCGCGGCGCTCACTCTCCGTCCCCCCACACCCCCACTCCATGCCCCGGCGAAGCCGGGACATGGAGTCTAGCGTGGCGTAGGGGGTGATCAGGAGCCCTCTTGTCGCAGTTCCCTCAGCACCATCTCCCCGGCCCCGGCCAGCGCCCCGGCTACCGCGGGGCTCAAGTCGGTCGTCATGTCCTGGGGCAGCGCGATGGACACGGTGATCAGGACCACGTCCGGGGTGGCCTGGCCCAGCAGGTAGAAGCTGTCCAGCAGGTCGCGCAGGCCGATGTCGTGGGCGGTGAGGCTGGGGGGGAAGTCGGAGGAGAATTTCGGGGTCAGGCGGTTCAAGGTGCCGGGGGGGTTGCCGTCGGCGGTGGCGTCGATGAGGATGATGCGGCCCGCGCTCTGCAGGGGTTCCAGCAGCACCAGGCTGCCGGTGCCCCCGTCCAGGTACGCGACCCCGGGCACGGGCCGCTCCTGCAGCCGGCGCACCACATGGACCCCCACCCCCTCGTCGCCCAGCAGGGTGTTGCCGATGCCGAGGACCAGGCACTCAGGACGCGTCACGCCGCTCCTTCTCGAACTTCCAGCCGCCCACCATGGAGGAGGTGGTGCCCCGGCCCTCGATGTAGTCGTGGTAGAAGACCAGGTACACATGCACCAGCGTGAACAGCACGTAGAACCAGAGCATGCCGTGGTGCCACTGGCGCACGGTCTGGTCCGAGCCCATCAGCGGCGTGACCCAGGCGAAGGCCCGGCCCGCGAGGGACCCGCTCATGGGGCCGTACAGGGCGAAGCCCGTGGCCACCTGGAAGAGGAACACGAAGAAGGTGAGGAAGTAGATGGTTCCCGCCAGCCGGTTGTGGCCCACGTGGATCGAGCCCTTGAGCCGCGTCTGGAAGATGTCCACCTTCAGGATCTCGATGATCTCCTTGACGTTCCGGGTGGAGGTGGGGATGAACTGCCGCCAGTCGGCATACTGGTTGCCCACGAAGCCCCAGTAGATGCGTGCCAGGAAGTTGACGAGGAACACGTAGCCCGCCAGGAAGTGAAGGAAGCGCACCGTGCCGAACCAGTACTGCCCGGAGGCCTCCTGGGCGAAGCCCACGTGGATGGGGTTGCCGATGATGTAGCCCGTCACCGCCAGGGCGGTGACCGCCAGGCCGTTGAGCCAGTGGAAGGCCCGCACAGGCAGTTCCCACACGTACACCCGGCGGTAGATCGCTTCGGAAGCCATGGCGCCCACCCCCTTTCAGTTGAACTGGACCTGGTGGATCTGCCTGCCGTCCGGGTCGTAGAGATGGACGGCGCAGGCCAGGCAGGGATCGAAGGAGTGGATGGTGCGCAGGATCTCCACCGGCTGGTCCACGTTCGCCACCGGCGTCCCGATGAGGGCGGCCTCGTAGGAGGAGCGCTGGCCCGAGGCGTCCCGGGGCGAGGCGTTCCAGGTGCTGGGGACCACCAGCTGGTAGTTGTCGATGGCCTTGTCCTTGATGTTGATCCAGTGGGCCAGGGCCCCGCGGGGGGCCTCGGTGAGGCCCACCCCCTGGGCCTGGGCGGGCCAGGTCTCGGGGTCCCAGTGGTACCGGGTGTGGGTGCGCACTTCGCCGCTCTTGAGGTTGGCGACGAGGTCGTCGAAGAAGCCCTTCATCCAGTGGGCCACCACCTGGGTCTCAACCCCCCGCGCGGCGGTGCGCCCCAGGGTGGAGAAGAGGGCCGTGACGGGCACGTCCAGCTTCTTGAGGACGGCACCCACCAGCTCCTTCACGTCGGTATTGCCCTTGGCGTAGGCCACCAGCATGCGGGCCAGGGGGCCCACCTCCATGGGGTGCTCCTTCCACCGGGGCGTCTTGAGCCAGGAGTACTTGCCCTCCACGTTCAGCTGCTCGTAGGGGGGCTTGGGGCCGGTGAAGTTGAACTCGGTCTCCCCCTTCCAGGGATGGAGCCCCACCGTCTCGCCCTCGGCGTACTTGTACCAGGAGTGGGAGATGTATTCCTTGATCTCCTTTTCGTCCTTGCCGTTGACCTCGTGGACCTCGTTGAGGTTCCGGCCCAGGATCGCGCCACGGGGCAGCAGGAAGGAGGACGGATCCTTGTAGCCCCGGGTGGGGAGGTCCCCGTAGGAAAGGTAGTTCTCAAGGCCGCCGCCGATGGCCGCCCAGTCCTTGTAGAAGGCCGCCACGGCCAGGAGGTCGGGGACGTACACCTGCTCGACGAAGGTGATGGCCTCCTTGATGAGGCTGGCCACCTGGTTCAGGCGCTCGGTGTTGATGGCGTTCACCTCGTCCAGGTTGAACGAGCAGGGGACGCCGCCCACCAGGTAGTTGGGGTGGGGGTTCTTGCCGCCGAAGATCGCGTGGATCTTGACGATCTCCTTCTGCCACTCCAGGGCGTCCAGGTAGTGGGACACGGCGATGAGGTTCACCTCGGGCGGGAGCTTGTAGGCCTTGTGGCCCCAGTAGCCGTTGGCGAAGATCCCCAGCTGCCCGCTCTCGACGTAGGCCTTCAGGCGCTGCTGCACGGCGGCGAAGTGGCCCGGATTGGACTTCGGCCAGGGCGACAGGGACTGGGCGATGCGCGAGGTCTCCACGGGGTTGGCCTTGAGCATGCTCACCACGTCGACCCAGTCGAGAGCGTGGAGGTGGTAGAAGTGCACGACGTGGTCCTGGACGTACTGGGCGCAGAACATGAGGTTGCGCACCAGGTCCGCGTTCCGGGGCACGACGATGCCCAGGGCGTCCTCAACGGCGCGGCAGCTGGCCAGGGCGTGGACGGTGGTGCACACCCCGCAGACCCGCTCGGTGAAGGCCCAGGCGTCCCGGGGATCGCGGCCCTTGAGGATCTTCTCGATGCCGCGGACCATGGTGCCGGCGCTGAAGGCGTCCTTCACCACGCCGTTCTCCACGACCGCCTCGATGCGGAGGTGGCCCTCGATGCGGGTGACGGGGTCGATGACGATGCGCTTGCTCATGCTATTCCTCCCCGTCTTCGGTCTGGCCGGCCGCGGCGGATTCCTTCACGGTCTCGGCGATGAGGGGGCGCTTGCGGATGTTCGTGGTGATGGCGTGGGCCGCCACCCCCACCCCCACCCCGAGGGCCAGGGCCGCGCCGATCGTATCCGCGGTGGACTCGATGCCGAACCCCTGCACCCTGGGCAGGTGCTGGTAGAAGGGCCCGCCGTCCCAGAAGCCGTTCTCCGCGCAGCCCAGGCACCCGTGGCCGGACTGGATGGGATAGCTGGTGCCCCCGTTGAACTTGGTGACCGAGCAGGCGTTGTAGGTGACCGGGCCCTTGCAGCCCATGCGGAACAGGCAGTAGCCCTTGCGGGCGCCGTCGTCGTCCCAGGCGTCCACGAACAGGCCCGCGTCGAAGTTGGCCCGGCGGTAGCAGGTGTCGTGGACCCGGCGGCTGTAGAACTCCTTGGGGCGCCCCACGGCGTCCAGTTCCGGAGGCCGGCCGAACATGAGGATGTGGGTGACCACCCCCGCCATGACGTCGGCACTGGGAGGACAGCCGGGCACGTTGATGACGGGCTTGCCGATGAGCATGTGCACGGGCGTGGCGCCGGTGGGATTGGGCTTGGCGGCCTGGACGCAGCCATGGGAGGCGCAGTTGCCCCAGGCGATGACCGCGGCGGCGTCCTTGGCGGCCTCCTTCAGGATCTCCAGGGCGCTGCGCCCGGCGATGCAGCAGTAGGCGCCATCCTCGCCCGTGGGCACCGAGCCCTCCACCAGCAGGATGTATTTGCCGGCATAGTTCTTCATCGTGTCGTGGAGGCACTTCTCGGCCGAGGCGCCCGCCGCGGCCTGGAGGGTCTGGGTGTAGTCCAGGGAGAGGGCGTCCAGCAGGATGTCGGCCACGATGGGGTGGGAGGACCGGATGAACGACTCACTGCAGCAGGTGCATTCCTGGAAGTGAAGCCACACCACCGGCGGCCGGCCCTTCTTCTCGAAGGTGGCGGCCACGGCCGCCGTCGCTGAGGTTCCCAGACCGGCCGCCGCGGCTGCGAAACTGCAGAACTGCAGGAATTCCCGCCGGCTGTAGCCCTTGGCCCGCATGCTCTCCCACAGGGATTCCTTCGAACCGGACATGCAGCCTCCTCGTGCATTGAGATTGAGACGCTGTATTATTAATTGTTCAAGTAAGGTGTTGGGACATCAAAAGGTTAAGCAGGATGTCGAAGTTGTCAACATCGGTTCGAAAATAATAGTGATCCAGACCGCCGACCGTACTCCCCGTGCCACCCACCGGGTTCCAGGGTGATGGCGTGGTATCTTCATCGTCATCATCGACAGCGCCTCCTCCCCCGTTCCGGGCTGTCCCCTCCCCTGGTCTCTCAAACTCAGAAGCTCGTGCCTCACACCCTTTCCCTCCAGCCGCCACGACTTCAGCCAGAACGCCGCAGGCCGCTGCAGACGACGGGCGCTGGAGGCCGCTTCAGAAGGTGGAAGATCCTGCCCGGCTCAGTGCTGATCCTGGGGACCTTCCTCTACCTTGGCACCCTGACGCTGCTCCGCGTTGGGCCCGCCCGGCGCGCCCTTCGGGAACGCGCCGTCGCGGCACTCGCCGCCCGGCTCCCAGGCGCCAGCCTCGAGGGCACGGTAGCCGTCGATGCCGCGTTCCGACTCGTCCTGGGACCGATCGTGCTCGACCCGCCCGAGGCTGGGACGCCCCTCCTCGTGGTCGACCGGGTCACCGTCCAGCCGCGACTGGGGGGCCTCGTCCTCGGTCGGCTGGAGGCAGGGGCGGTAACCCTGCAGGGCGTGCACGTCCGCGCGGGTCGGCAGGGGGAGGGTTTCGGGGACCTCGCGCGCGCCTTCCGCCCCGACCAGCGACGGGCTACCAGCCCGCAGCCGGGGCAGACTGCGCCGGCGCCTCCCGTGGTCACGTTCTCCGGCCTGGAGGTGCGCTTCGAACGCGCGCCGTCCACACAGCCGCCCGTCGTCCTGGGTCCGCTGGGCGGACTCATCCACCTCGAGCGCTCCGGTGAGCGCATCCTTGCCAAGGCCTCGATCGCGACCGAGGGGCCAGGACGCTCGGAGGGCGTGCTCGAAGTTTCGTGGGGCGGCGGCCCTGGCGCACTGCGGATCAGCCTCCACGGACTGGGGGTCGAGGCCCTCCCGCAAAGCCTGCGCGCGGACCTTCCCTTCGAGATCCGAGGCACGTTCGACCTCTCCCTGGAGGCGCCAAGCCTCGAGGCGCTCTCGAAGGGGGAGGGCCGGTTCACCCTCGCCACGCGCAACCTCACCTTATTCGCGGAGCGGCTGGCTCCCGAGCCCGTGGGCCCGCTCTCGTTCCACGTCGCGGGTCGCGTGCGGTGGGATGCTGTCGCACGGACCGCGGCCCTGTCGGAGGCGACGGTGGCCCCGGATGAAGCGGGCCGGGCCGCGGTGGCGGTGGCGCTCTCGGTCTCGGCGCGCCCCGAGCCTCGCTTCGAGCTCGCGCTCCGGGCGACCTCGGTGGACTGGACGGTCCTCGCCGCCTCGCTTCCCCCGGCGCTCGCTCCTCCGCGCGCGGCACCTGGGCTCACGGGCAACCTCGCCGGTGCCCTCACCATCGCCGGTCCGCTTCGGAAGCCGGCCGAATGGCGGCTCGGGGGTGGGGTGGACCTGAGCCACCTCGCGCCAGAACCGGTCCACGGCGGACCCGATCTGACGCGCCCTTTCGTCTACGAGGCGCTCCTCGCGGGGGGCGCGAGGCGGCAGGTGACCATCGGCCCGGCAAACCCCGCCTTCGTGCCGCTGGGCGAGCTTCCCGACCTCGTCGTGCGCGCGGTGCTTGCCTGCGAGGACGCCGGCTTCTACGGACACCAGGGGTTCGACCTGTCCGCCATCCAGGAGGCCCTTTCCGATGGGGGCCGGCTGCGCGGCGCTTCCACCCTCACCCAGCAGCTGGCGAAGAATCTCTTCCTCTCGCGGGACCGCACGGTCTCGCGCAAGGTGCGCGAGGCGTTCGCGACCATCGCCCTGGAGAGGGCGCTGGGCAAGCGGCGGATCCTCGAGATATATCTCAACCTGGCGGAATGGGGGGAGGGCGTGAACGGGATCGGCGAGGCGGCCCGGCACTGGTTCGGCAAGGATGCGCGCACCCTCAGCCCCAAGGAGGCGGCCCTGCTCGCGACCGTAATCCCGAACCCGGTGCGCTATGAACGGTACCGCAGGCGAGGCGCGCTCACGCCCGCCTGGGAAGCCCGGGTGGGGGACCTGCTCGCGAAGCTCCATGACAAAGGCGTGCTCGACGGGGATGGCCTGCGGGCGGCGGAAGCGGAGACCCTCTCCTTCGCTTCAAGGTGAGGTTCGGTTCTGAACGGCCCAGGCCGAGCCATCCCTTTCCACCTCATGCCTCAAGGACCGAGGCATGCCATACTGCCGGTTCCACCCCGAGGTTGACATGCTGCGAACGCTTCTTGCCCTTGCCGCCGCTTTGAGCCTGGCGGCCCAAGTGCCCGACAGCCAGTTCTCGGCCATGCGGTGGCGCTGCATCGGCCCCTTCCGGGGCGGCCGGGCCCTGGCCGTGGCCGGCGTGAAGGGCAAGGCCTCCACCTTCTATTTCGGCGCCGTGGCCGGCGGCGTGTTCCGCACCGACGATGCCGGCCAGACCTGGCAGCCGGTCTTCGACGGGCAGGAGAACCTCTCGGTGGGCGCGCTGGCCGTGGCCGAGGCCGATCCCAACGTCATCTATGTGGGCACGGGCGAGGCCTGCCTGCGCGGGAACATCACCTTCGGCAAGGGCGTGTTCCGCTCGGACGACGCGGGCCGGTCCTGGCGCAGCCTGGGGCTGCAGGACACCCGCCAGATCGCCCAGGTGCTGGTCCATCCCCGCAACCCCGACCTGGTCTACGTGGCCGCTCTCGGCCATGCCTTCGGGCCCAACGCCCAGCGCGGCGTGTTCCGGTCCCGGGACGGAGGCAGGTCCTGGGAGAAGGTGCTCTTCGTGGATGAGAACACGGGCGCCACCGACCTGGCCATGGACCCCAACAACCCCCAGGTGCTGTTCGCCTCCATGTACCAGGTGCGGCGCTCGCCCTGGAGCTTCCAGAGCGGCGGACCCGGCAGCGGCCTGTGGAAATCCACGGACGGCGGCAGCACCTGGGCGCGCCTGGAGGGCAAGGGCCTGCCGGCCGGGGAGCTGGGGCGCATCGGCGTGGCGGTGTCCGGGGCCGACGGCCGCCGGGTCTACGCCCTGGTGGAGGCCAAGGAGGGAGGGATCTTCAGCTCGGACGACGGCGGCGAGCACTGGACCGCGGTCAACAGCGACGCGCGGGTCCGCCAGCGGGCCTGGTACTTCTCGCACATCTGGGCCGACCCGCGCTCCCGGGAGACGATCTACCTGGCCAACACCGGGTTCTACCGGTCCAGCGACGGCGGCAAGTCCCTCACCCTGCTTCCGGCCCGGCACGGGGACCACCACGGGCTCTGGATCGACCCCGGCGAGCCGAACCGGATGATCGAGGCCAGCGACGGCGGCGCCGCCGTGACCCAGGACGGCGGCCAGACCTGGACCCGGCAGGACAACAACCAGCCAACCGCCCAGTTCTATCACGTGGCCGTGGACAGCGCTTTCCCCTACCGGGTCTACGGCCCCCAGCAGGACAACAACAGCGTGGCCGTGAAGAGCCGCAGCGACTGGGGCAACCTGACCGAGCGGGACTGGTACCCCCTGCAGATCGGCGAAACCGGCCACCTGGTCCCCGATCCCCGCGATCCCGAAGTGACCTTCGGCTCCACCGGGACCGGGGTGATCCTGCGCTACGACCACCGCACCGAGCAGACCGTGCCCCTGGGCCCCTGGCCCTGGGAGACGTCGGGGCGGGGCGCCGGCGAGCTGGAGCACCGGTTCCAGTGGACCAACCCCCTGATCATCTCGCCCCAGGATCCCGACGTGCTCTACACGGCCGGGGAGGTGGTGTTCCGCAGCGGCGACCGGGGCCGGACCTGGCAGGCCATCAGCCCCGACCTCACCCGCAACGACAAGAGCCGGCAGAAGGCCAGCGGCGGGGCCATCACCCTGGACATCACCAGCGTGGAGTACTACGACACCGTGTTCGCCCTGGCGGCCTCCCCGAAGGCCAAGGGCCAGCTGTGGGCCGGCACGGACGACGGCCGGGTGCACCTCACCCGGAACGACGGGGCGGCCTGGACCGACGTCACGCCCAGGGAACTGCCCGAGTGGGGCACGGTGAGCGGCATCGAGGCCTCGCCCTTCGACGCGGGCACGGCCTACGTGGCCGTGGACCGGCACCGCCTGGACGACCTCAAGCCCTATGTGCTGCGCACCGCCGACTCCGGCCGGAGCTGGAAGCTGATCACCGCCGGGCTGCCCGAGGGCGCCTTCGTGCACGCCGTGCGCGAGGATCCCGCGCGTCGCGGCCTGCTCTACGCCGGCACCGAGGCCGGGGTCTACGTCTCCTTCGACGACGGCGGCCACTGGCAGCCGCTGCGCCTGAACCTGCCGGTGGTGCCCGTGCACGACCTGCTGGTCAAGGGCGACGATCTGGTGGTAGCCACCCACGGGCGCTCCTTCTGGATCCTGGACGACCTGGAGCCCCTGCGCCAGGCCCGCCCCGGTCTGGAGCGGGAGGAGGCCCACCTGTTCCGTCCGCAGCCCGCCCTGCGCCTGCACTACCCCGACGGCGTCGACAAGCGCATGCCCGCCGGCGAGAACCCGCCCCCCGGTGCCGTCGTCGACTACCTGCTCAAGGGCAAGGGCGAGGTCACGCTGGAGATCCGCTCGACGTCCGGCGAGGTGCTGCGTCGCCTGTCCAGCAAGGCCCGGAAGGTCCTCGACGCCGAACAGCCCGAGTGGCCCGACAACGAGCGCCCCGGGGACACCCTGCCCGCCCAGCCGGGCATGAACCGGTTCGCCTGGGACCTGCGCGTGGAGCCCCCCCTGGAGCTCCCGGGCGCGGTCTACGGCGGCCTGCCGCCCCGGGGTCCCATGGTCCTGCCGGGCACGTACCAGGTGGTGCTCAAGGCCGGCGGTTCGACCCTCACCGCGCCGCTCGAGGTGGTCCTGGATCCCCGGGTCAAGGTGCCCGCCGCCGACCTCGCCGCCCAGGTGTCGCTCTGCCTGCGCGCCCGGGACCGGTTCTCCGACCTGCACCGGGCGGTGCTGGCCATCCGCGGCCTGCGCGAGCAGCTCCTGGCCCTGCGTCCACGGATCGCCCTGGACGCCCGCTACGCGCCGCTCGCCACCCGGCTGGAAGCCCTGCTGACCGCCGTCAAGGCCGTGGAGGACCGCCTGGTGTCGCCCGATATCCACAGCAGCGAGGACAACCTGCGCTTCCCCGTGCAGCTGCAGGAGCAGTTCACCTCCCTCCTGGGCCTGCTCGACGCCGCCGACGCCGACCCGGTACCCGCCGTGCGGGACGTGTTCACCCAGCTGGACCAGGCGCTCACCGTCCAGCTCGACCGCTGGCAGGCCCTGCAGGCCAAGGATCTGGCCGAGCTGAACGCCCTGGCCCGAACCCTGGACCTCCCCGCCGTCGCGGTCCCCGCCAACCCCTGAGGCGGGAGCGGCGGCCGCACGTTCCCCCGTGTCACCCTCGAACCAAGGATTCCGATGCTTCCCTTCAGGTCCTGTATCTGTGTAGTGGCGTTGGCAGGCCTTCCCTCACTGGCTGCCCTCCCGGCTTCCGAGGAGCTGGGCCGGATCATCCGGGACTTCGAAGCCTATGGAAGGGCGGAAGATCCCATGGCATCCGGGGCCGATGGCGATCGTTCCGCCCTTTCGAGGCTCCCCGGCATCGCCCCTGCGGATGAAGCCCGCAGGAAGGCTGCGCTTGAGCGGTTCCGCACGAGGCTGACCGCAGTCGAGGTTCCCGGTCTCACGGAGGAGGAGGCCCTCAACCTCGTCACCCTGCAATGGGAGGTCGACGTGACGCTGGAAGGGCAGGCGTTTGACTCCAATCGTCTGGCCTATTCCAACGAGGGCGGACCCGAGACGTGGCTGACCTACCTCGGGGCCTCCACCACCCTCCTGTCCCGCGCCGATGCCGAGGCCTACCTTTCACGCCTCGAGGGGATGGAGAAGCTGATCGCGGCTTCGACCGAAAACCTCCGCCGGGGCATCCGCACGGGCTTCCTCCCCTCCCGGGAAACCACGCTCTGTGCGCTGCGGCAGATGAGGGCCGTCCTCGCCGCGCCGGCCGCCGTGGATGGAGAGGGTGCGATGCTGCCTTTTGCGAGCATGCCGGCCATGATCCCTCCCGATGAGCAGGGCGCGCTCCGCGCCCGGGCCAGAGCCCTGCTCCAGGAGCGGGTCCGGCCGGCCTTCGAGGCCTTTGTTCGAGTCGTGGCGACCGAGGCGCTGCCTGTCGCCAAGGATGCCCTCGGGATTGCCAGCCTCCCGAACGGGACGGCCTACTACACCTACCTCGCACGTTATTTCACGACGACCCGGATGACCCCGGAGGAGATCCACGCCTTCGGCCTTCAGGAGGTCCAGCGCATCCGGTCCGAAATGGAGAAGGAGATGGTCCAGGCCGGTTTCAAGGGTTCATTCTCCTCCTTCCAGGCCTTCCTCCGGAAGGACCCCCAGTTCTATGCCACCAGCCGTGAAGGCCTCATGGAGAAGGCGGCGCGCATTACCAAGCGTGCGGACGCTGCCCTCCCCAAGTTCTTCGGCACCTTGCCCCGCTTGTCCTATGGCGTGGAGGAAGTCCCCCGCAGCCTGGAAGAGAACTACACGACCGCGCGCTACATGGGCGGTTCGGCCAAACTGGGAGTGGCCGGAAGCCTCCTGGTCAACACCTCCCACCTGGACCAGCGCCCCCTTTATGAACTGCCTGCCTTGATGCTCCACGAGGGCGTTCCGGGCCACCATCTGCAGGGCGCCATTCAGCTGGAAATGAATGATCAGCCTTGGTTCCGCCGTCAGCTGGACGTGACGGCCTACGTGGAAGGCTGGGGCCTCTACGCCGAGTTCCTGGGCACGGAGATGGGTATGTACACCACTCCGTATGAACGAATCGGAAAGCTGTCCATGGAGGCCTGGCGGGCCTGCCGCCTCGTGGTGGATACGGGAATCCACGTGAAGGGCTGGCCCCTGCGCCAGGCCCAGACCTTCATGACCGAAAACACCTTCCTGGCCCCCAGGAACATCGAGAACGAAATCCAGCGCTACGTGGCCGGGCCTGCCCAGGCTCTGGCCTACAAGATCGGAGAGACGAAGCTGCGTTCCGTCCGCAGGAAGGCGGAGGCCGAGCTCGGCCCCCGCTTCGACCTGCGCCGGTTCCACGATGCCGTGCTCTGGGGTGGCCCATTGCCCTTGGAGCAGCTGGAACTACACATGGAGCAGTGGGTTGCCAAGGAGAAGGCACGCGGCGAGTGAGCGTTGCAAGGAAGCCCCATCCACCAAGGCGATGCTTCAGGGCGCTGTCCCCTCGGCAAGGATTTTCAGCACCCTCTCGTAGGCGAACAGGCGGTGGCGCTGCCCCCCGGTGATCTCCTTCACCCGCCCGAGGCCCACCAGCTGGTCCAGGGCCTTGTTGACCGTGGCCGGGGAGAGCTGCTCTGGGTGGCCCGCCGGTCGGGGAAAGTCGCCGAGGTGTTCGATGAAACGGGCACGACACGGACCTGCTCCGAGCCTGAGTGTGCCCACGTTGTACCGGGCGGGATTCCGCCCAAGATCCGTGAGTGGACGTGCGCCCAATGCGGCACGCATCACCTCCGGGATGAGAATGCAGCGAAAAACGGACTGGTGCGGGTAATCCGCACTAGGAGCCTCCAATTGCCTTGCTCAGGCCCCGTCCAAGGACGGTGTGATTGGCGTTTCCATCCCCAGGGATGGCGGGAGGTGCCGAAAGGCAGCGCCAATGCGAATCAAACCGGGTGTCCCGGCTCTACGGGACCAGCGGAGGAAGCCGCTCTCAGCGGTGCAGTCCGTGGCGTGATGGCCCCCGACCTACAGCCTGCACAAGTTTGAGCAGGTTCAGGAGAGCGGC
>Ga0316217_10000790_pt1 | contig 43680 bp, 33 predicted proteins | sample 1anoAmetaG_FD_203633 | JGI IMG/M metagenome (GOLD analysis project Ga0316217, IMG submission 203633) | Freshwater microbial communities from Trout Bog Lake, Wisconsin, USA - 1anoA | ecosystem: Environmental > Aquatic > Freshwater > Lake > Hypolimnion/Profundal zone | place: USA: Wisconsin...
ACGCTGTCGGTGCCCAGGACGCCCGAAACCGTCGGCGTGGCCGACGAGGCGGTCGTGGCGTCGTACACCTTCGTGTCGGTCGCCGCGCTGATCGTCAAGGCCGCCGGCGTAATCGTGCCCGCCGCCGTCGCGGTCGTTACCGTGTAGTCGTTGCCGTTGTCGCCATCATTGACCGTGCCCGTCGGGTTGAGCGTGCTGCCGTTGAGACCCTGGACGTCCTTGGACGCAAACACCTGGCTCAAGCCCGTCACGGTGTCGCTGCCCAGGTTGCCCGAGAACGTCGGTGTACCCGACGAGTTGGTCGTGCCGTCGTATACCTTTGTGTCGGTCGCCGCGCTGATCGTCAATGGCGCCGGCGTAATCGTCGCGCCCGCCGGACTCTGGATCGTCAGGGAATAGTCACCGGCATCGGCGCCCGTCAGCGACAGACCGCTGAACGTCACCGCGTTGGCTGTGGTCACATCCTTGGTGTTGTAAGTGCCCGTGGCCGTGCCCGTCAGACTCACCGTATCGCCCGTGTACGCCACGCCATCGCCCGCCGAGCCCGCACCGGGGGCCTCGAAGGTCTGCAGCGCCCCACTGCCGCCAACCACCACCCCCGTCGTCCCGTCATAAACCTTGCTCGCCGCCACCGACAGGCCGCTCATCGTCAGGTTCTTGGCGGCGATGTCGGCCGTCGTGGTCTGATCGCCAATGCTGTAGTTGCCGCCATCGGTTCCCGTCAGGCTCAGGCCCGTATCGGTGACCGTCTTGCCCGTACCGACATCCTTGGTGTCAAACGTGGCCGTACCGGCCGCCAGGGTTACATCATCACCCCCCAGCACGCCCACTAGCGAGGCGCCGGTAATGGTGGCGGCGGTGGTGGCGTCATAGGTCTTGTTGGCGGCGGTCAGCGTCGCGCTGATCGTCAGCGGGGTAATATCAGCCGTCGTGGTGGCGGTGGAGTTTACCGTGTAGTTGCTGATGGATGTGCCCGTGATGGAAATGCCCGAATCGGTGACCGTCTTGCCGTTGGCTACATTTTTGTCAGCAAAGGTCGCGGTCCCATCCACCAGCGTGACATCGTCGCCGGCGACCACACCGCTCAAGGCGGAGGTATCCGTAGCGGCGATGGTGGCGTCGTAGGTCTTATTGTTCGCGCTAATCGACGCCGTCAGAGCCTTGGCGCTAAGCGTCAGGGTGGTGGTGGTATCGGTGCCCAGGCTGAAGACGGGCGCGCCAGAGGCGAAAATGTAAGATATGGTCCAGGGCGACCCCGAAACGGTCAGCCCGTTGGCGGCATCGGCATTAAATGGTGCGTCGGCGGTAAAATCGCCCGTGGTGTCGGTAAACGTGGCGTATTGCAGAATGCTCGGGCCGACGGTGTAGATCAACTTGGAGTTCTGGGCGGGGAAGACCGTACCGGCGCTGCCGTCGACCTTCCCGGTCAGGGTAATCGAGTCACCATAGGTGGCGGTAACATCCGTCACATGAAACACCGGCGTCACCGACAGCAGCGTGCGCTGCTCCATGGCTTCCATGATGCAACGGGCATACAGTGCGCGGGTTGCCAGCGGGCGTGCGGACCGGCGGGGGAGAATGAAACCCAGAATGGCCACGAGTGATTGACGAGCGTTCATACAACAAATCTCCTTAAGACCCACACGAAAACCCCACCAAACATCGCTGTATTGACGGGCATTCATATAATTACAGCAATACAAAAGGCGTATTGCTCCGGCATCTGCCGACAACATGCAACCCGCAGAGATCCGTTCCATCGGTCAAATCTCTTACGGGCCTATAACGTTTGACAACCCGGAATTAGAGGTCCTAAAGCAAGACAGGCCAATTCGTTAGGTTGTCCGATAATACCTGACTGGTGCTACGAAGTTTGACATAAAAAAAAGCCCTGTCAACTTAATTTTCAACATTTCATAAAACTTCGCATTCTTGAACAAAGTTCGCATTTACGAACAAAGCGCTTGCCCGGTATCCTATCGACCCAACCCCGCGATTAACGCCAGCCACCACTACCCACCAAAGACTCCCCACTGTTATCATGGGGGGCTTGCTAACAGGAGACCCTATGCCCTTTGCCGCGATTCCCCAGGTGCTCGAGGCGCTGCGCGCCGGCCAAATGATCGTTTTGGTGGATGATGAAGACCGGGAGAACGAAGGCGACCTGGTCTGCGCGGCGCAGTTCACCACGCCCCAGGTCGTCAACTTTATGCTCAAGGAAGCGCGCGGCGTGCTGTGCGTGGCCCTGACGGCCGAGGATTGCGACCGCCTGGGCCTGACCCCCCAGACCAGCGTCAACACCGCCCCGCTGGGCACCGCGTTTACCATCACCGTCGATGCCCACCCGCGGTTTGGCATTACCACCGGCGTATCGGCCACGGAACGCTCACGCACCATCCGGGCGCTCATCGACCCGCAGACCAAGCCTGCGGACCTGTGCCGGCCCGGGCATATCAACCCGCTGCGCGCCCGGTCCGGCGGCGTGCTGGAGCGCGCCGGCCAGACCGAAGGCTCCGTGGACCTGTGCCGCCTGGCGGGCCTGCAACCGGCGGGCACAATTATTGAAATCATGGCGGAAGATGGCGCGATGGCACGCCTGGGGCAACTGACGGAATTCTGCGCCCGGCACGACCTGCTGATGGCCTCCGTGGCGGACCTGATCCAGTACCGCCTGCAACAGGATACGCTGATCCGGCGCATCGAAGACATGCCTCTGGAAACGGACTTTGGCCGTTTTGATCTACGCGTCTATGAAACCATCGGCGACCGGTTGCTGCACCTGGCCCTGTGCTGCGGCGGCGTGGGCCAGATCGACCCGGCCACCGGCAAGGCCCGCGTGCAGACCGAGCCGATCCTGGTGCGCATGCATACGGAATTCATGCTGGGCGACCTGTTTGCCGTCACCGACATGCCCACCGGCAAGCAACTCCACGCCGCCCTGAAAATGATCCAGAAAGCCGGGCGCGGCGCGGTGGTCTACATGCGCCAGGAGTCCCGCGGACTGGCCCTGCTCGACCGCCTGCACGAACTCAAGTCCCCGGCCTCGGGCGTGGCAACGGCCCCCATGGATCGCCGGGATTTTGGCATTGGCGCCCAGATCTTACGCGACCTGGGCCTGCGCCAGATCCGCATCCTCACGAACCACCCCAAGAAGTTCCACAGCCTCGAGGCCTTCGGGCTGACGATCCAGGAACAGGTGGGCATTCCGGTGGAATAAGTGCGGCATGGCCGCAGCCAAAATGCATAAACACGAAGTCATCCCGATGTATCGGGAAAGACGCACGAAGAAATACGACGAGAGGGAACCACAGATGAACACAGATGAAACCGGCGCGGTATGGCCGCAATCAAACAGATATAAACACCAAGGCACCAAGAGGCAAATAATCTTTGCCTCTTTATCCCCCTCTTAAATATCTGCGTTCATCTGTGTTCATCTGCGGTTCCCACTCGTTGCCTTCCTATATGGCCCCTGGTGTCTTAGTGCCTTGGTGTTTCTGTCTTGTGGGGACCGTTCAACTGCGTCGCGTTGCGACGGTGCTAAACGTATTTCAACTTCTAACTTCCAACTCCCAACTCGCCATTTCGTTGCCTTTCTTCGTGGTCCTTCGCGGCTTCGTGGCTTCGTGTTTATTCTTTTTGGCTGCGGCTATGCCGCGCTGGGTTCTCTGTGCCAGAATCCATCATTTTCTTCGCGCCCTGCGCAAATTTCCAACATCTTCATTCCCCCCCCTTAATATCTGTGTTCATCTGTGTTTATCTGTGGCTCCGTCTCGTTGCCTTTCTTCGTGCGTCTTCGTGACTTCGTGGCTTCGTGTTTATGCTTTGGAGTGCGGCCATGCCGCGTCAGGTTCATTTGTGGCGAATTTACGTCCCTTGCGGCCGCGGTGTTGGCAGGAACTCTTACCGGGCAACCATGTCGGCGGGAAACGCCCGGAATTGCAGGGCCGGAAAGTCGCGGTGCAGATCTGTCGTGTCGGCCGTGTTGTCTTCCAGGGCCATGATCACCTGGTCGCGATTGAAGGGCAGGCCGGGCAGGTGCAGGGCCGCGAGCGTGCGGGCCAGCCAGGCCGGGATGCCCAGGGCCAGCTTGGGGCGGCCCCGGAATTCGCGGCTGGCGCAGGCCAGGAGTTCCTTCCAGGTAAAAGCGGCCGGCCCGCCCACGCTGTAGGTTTGGCCAATGGCGGCATCCGTGGCCAGGGCTGCCACAAAGGCGCAGGCGACATCCTCCACATGCACGGGCGAGAGGCGGTGGGGATTGGATTGGCCGAAGAATCCCCGGCCGAAAAAGGGCATAAACAGGAATGGCGGGGCCTGGCCCAGGGACCAGGCCCGCAGCAGGTTCGTCAATTCGCCGCCGGGACCGTAGATGATGCTGGGGCGGAAAATGGTGTAAGCCAGGCCGCTGGAGCGGACGTATTGTTCGGCCAGCCACTTGCTTTGGTGATAGGCGGACACGGCATCCGCACGCGTGCCCTGGGCGGACATGTGAATGTACCGCCGGATACCGGCCTGGTGGCAGGCATCGACCACGTTTTGGGTGCCGCGCGTGTGGATGTCATGGAAGGTGGCCTGCCGCTGGTCGATGATGCCGACCAGGTGGATGGCCGCAGCGCAGCCCTGCATGGCGGGGGCCAGCGATGCCGGATCGAGGATGGAGCCCCGTACGATGGAAACCCGGCCATCGACCGCCCCGGGCGCCGGAGCCCGATGGGCCAGCATCTGCACCTGATACCCCTGGCGCAACAATTCCTGGAGCACCTGGGTGCCGACAAAACCGCTGCCGCCGGTTAAAAATACACGCCCCATTGAAGCCTTTGCGTTACGGTGGGCCCGCGAGGACCGCTAAGGAACACGCCCGAAATTGACGAACGTTCAATCCCGGCGCGCCGGGATCCAACGTCCAAGGAAACGGCTTCGTTCAACGTTGAAAGTTGGATCCCGGCGCGGCCGGGATTGGACGTTTGTTCGAAATCGGGAAGTTATTTCGATCTCATCTCCAAATATGGCGTTACAGGTCAGGTTGCGTTCACCATTTCGTTTCGCGTTTCGCCTTTCATGTTTCGCGTTTCCTCCCGCGGCTCCGCCAGCAGCCGCTGGGACCAGAGGCCAATGGCCACCGCGCACATCAGCAGCAGGGCGCCATTGGTTTGGTGGAGCGTGGTCGCCACCGCCTGGGCTGCCGTCGGTTGCGGCACGCCACCGCCGGGGGTTATATCGCCATAGCCGCCCAGAGCCAGGGCGGTAATGCCCGCCATAACCTGTAGACCGACCAGCACCAGCAGGGCCAGGCCCAGGCGGCGCAATACCGGAAGGCCTTCATTAAGCGCCACGGCGCGCATCCCCACCACCAGGGCCAGCCCCGCCACCAGCACCGCGAAGGAAATGTGCAGCAGCACCGACAGATTCTCGTGCCGCACCAAGGCGCCCAGCAGCAACTGCACCATCAATGCGGCGACCAGGGCGCGGGAGAACAGGTGATCCAGGGCGGCGCCGGGGCGCGCGATGGCGGGCGCCGGGCTGGAAAAACGCCGCGAACAGAGGATCGTCACCGCCGCCAGCGCCCCCAGGATCAACTGGGCGAATACGCCATGGATGATCGCCACTTCGCGCAGCTTGGCCACGACGCGCCAGCCGCCCAGGGCCGCCTGCGCCAGCACCATGCAGCCGACGGCCCAGACCAGCGCTGTGACCCAGCGGCGTTTTTCAAACCGCAGCAGATAGATCGCCAGCGCCAGGACCGTAAAGCCCAGCAGGGCGCCAAAGAGGCGGTGAGTATGCTCGAAATAAATGCCGCCAGTCATCTTGGAAAGCGGAAATAGGAACATATTCACTTGGAAGGAGTTGGGCCAGTCCGGCACCGCCAGGCCGGCGTTAAATCCCGTTACCAGGCCCCCCGCCAGGATCAACAGCACGGCCGCCACCAGCGCCACGCCGGCAAAGGCGGCCTTCCAGTTGATGGTGCGGTTTGCCGCCGCCGCCTGGCCGATCACCCCCCCCACCGCACCAAGCAGGCCGGCGGCCCCAAAGAAACTTGCCACCCACAACCCGGCGGCATGCTTGATGTCGGCGGAGGCGTTTTCCGTCAGCAAGCTGCCAAGGATCAGCAGATTGAGCAACGCGGCAATGAGCCCCGCATAAAGCCCGGCCCGCCAGCGGCGCCGGGAGTAACGCCCGGCGACCACCCCGCCGCCGAGCAGAGCGGCCAGCAGCAGCGGCAGAACCACCGGCGGCGGCGCGGTCAGGCCGGGCAGCCGGCATACATAACCGATCGCCCACATGGCCAGGGTAGTGCCAAAACCCAGCGTCAGCAGATCGGCGGGGCCCTGATTATCCGACCAATCGGTCGTTGATGCCGGCTCCAGTTCGTGGCCCGGAGATTGGAAACCCATACATTCCTCGCATACCATGTACCGTTGCGCGTGCCATTTTATTATTTTATAGGGTACGCCGGATAAAAAGGCCAATGCACAACCCTATGCCCACCGCACGCACGATGACTTCCGACGCCTCCCTCGCCCGCCGCGCTGCCGGGTTGTACCGCGCTTATGTGGAGCTGACCAAAGCCCGCCTCAATACCATGGTGGTGATTACCACGGGGGTGGGGTTTGTCATGGCGCAAAGCGGCACCATGGACTGGGGCAAACTTGTCTGGACCTGCGTGGGCACCTTTCTGGCCGCCATTGGCGCCAGCGCCCTAAACCAGCGGGTGGAAATGCGCCGCGATGCCCGCATGGACCGCACGCGGCACCGCCCCTTGCCGGCGGGAGATTTAAGCCCGGGACACGCCGCCTTTTTCGGCGTGCTGACCGCGGCGGCGGGGCTGGCGATTTTGTGCCCGCTGGCCAATTACCCCACCGCCCTGCTGGGCTTGGCGAACATCATTATTTACGTAGCCATTTACACGCCGCTCAAACCCTATACCACGCTAAATACCCTGGTCGGTGCGGTCGTCGGCGCCATTCCGCCCATGATGGGCTGGACCGCCGCCGCCGGCCATGTGGACCTGGGCGCCTGGCTGCTGGGCGGCATTTTGTTCATCTGGCAGATTCCGCATTTCCTGGCCCTGGCCTGGATGTACCGCGAGGATTACCAGCGCGGCGGCTACCGCATGCTGCCGGTAATCGATCCGCACGGCGCCCTGACCTGCCGCGTGATTATCGCCTATACCCTGGCGCTGGCGGTGGTGTGCGCCGCCCTGACCTGGTTTGGCCTGGCCGGTTGGGTGTTTGCCATTAGCGCGCTGCTGCTCAACGCCGCCCTGCTGGCCATTGAAGGCCGGCTGTGGCTGGCGCGCACCCGGGCCAATGCCCGGCTGCTGTTCCTGGCCAGCGTGATGTACCTGCCGCTGCTGTTGCTGATCATGGTCGCCGATCGCGGGCCGGCCGCAGATCTGGGCACGCTGCTGGGACACTGACGATGGAAGCGGGGGAAAGAAGGCAGAAGCCAGAAGGCAGGAGGCAGAATTCATTGGATCGCAATCTGCTGTAATTGAACGTTGGAAGTTGGACGTTGAACGTTGGACGTTCCGCGTCCGTCAGTTTTATCATTCGTCATTTACCCCAAGGTCCCATGCTCACGAGCTCAACCAAAGAAAAGTCCTTGCTCGATTTCAAAAGCGGCGGCTGGGTGCTGCTGATCGCCGGGCTGTTGACGCTGCTGTCGGTGCTGCAACTTTTATGGCCGGTGCTGATGGGGCGCAAGGTGGCACACCTGGGCGATGGCGTGGATGTGGCCACCTACCGTTTTGACATGCAAACCACGCTGGTGCCGCGGGCGCAGATTATTGCCGCGGGCATGGCCAAGGACGGGCTGCGGGCGATGGTTAACCCGCCGCTGCTGACGGTCGCGGAAGTGACCGCGCTCAATGGCAAAGGCCGCGGGCATTTCCTGGTGTCGCGGGACCTGGTTATGGGCGTGGCCATTGGATCTGAAGCGCGCGCGTATCCGCTGGCCACGCTGGACCTGCACGAAATCGTCAACGATACCGTCGGCGGCCAGGCCATCGCCGTTACGTACAACCCCTTGTGCGCCAGCGCCGTCGTATTTGACCGGCGCGTGGACGGCCAGACGCTGGAGTTTGGCGTAAGCGGATTGCTGTATCAATCGAACCTGCTGCTGTTTGATCGCCAACCGGCAACGCCGGGGTCCCCGCACGAAAGCCTCTGGAGCCAGTTGCAGTTTCGGGCGGTTACGGGCCCCGCCGCCGCCCGGGGTGCGGCACTGGCGCTGGTGCCATTTGCAGTTACCACGTGGGCGGATTGGAAGCAGCGCCATCCGGAAACCCTGGTGCTGGGGCACGACCCGGCCCTGGGCGAGGAATACAACCACAATCGCTATGGCAACTACGGGGCCTCCGATGAGATCAAGTTCCCGGTCGCGCCGCTGTGGGACGATGCGCACCTGGCGAAGAAGACCCGCGTGCTGGCGGTGCAAACGCGGGGGCAATGGACCGTCTATACCCTGCCGAAATTGATCCAGGAGGCCGGTGGCACGGGGCACTGGTCCACCGGCCAGGGCGCCGACGCGCTGGAATTTGCTGTCGATCCGGTCACGGAGACCGCCCGCCTGCTGACCGCCCCCCCGGCCACCGCGGCCATCCCCTGCTTCCTGTTCGCCTGGCACGCCCAGCATCCCCGGGATTACCGGTTGGTGCGGTAGCGGCATGGAAGGGACATTGAGCGTTCACCTGGAGCGCGCCAAAAGCTTGCCGCCTTTCACGGCGCGATAGTGGGAAGGTGTTTTGATCGCATCCCAAAGTGCTGGATCTGCACCCGGGGCCGGGATTTCTCGCGATATCGACGCCGCGCTTAACCCGGCGGCCGATGCTGGCGTGCCAGGACCAGGGCGCCATGGAGGACCATCGCTTCGCCCAGGGCGGCGGGCAGAATCTGCGTGAGGCCGGCAAAGGGGGTAAAGACTCTCTGGGCCACCAACTGGCGCAGCGGCTCGAACAGCAGGTCGTCACCGATCAGGGCGACACCGCCGCCGATGATGACGCGTACGGGACACAGCAGGGCAATGACATGACAGAGCGCATCGGCCAGGGCTTCGTGGGCCCGCGCCAGGGCATGGCGTGCCAGGGCATCGCCCTGGCGGGCGGCCTGGGCCACGTGGGCGGTGGTCAGTTGTTGCGGCGGCACTGCGGGCAGGCCGCGCAGGAGCGAATCCGGGAAGGCGCCTTCGGCCAGACGCTGGCGCACGTAGTGCTGGATGCCCCAGCCGGAGGCCCACTCTTCGAGCACGTGGGTCTGGAGCGTACCATCCCACTGGCGGGTCAGGCGCAGATGGCCGATCTCGGCGGCGCCTTTGCCGGCGCCCGGATAGATGCGGCCATCGATAATCAACCCGCCGCCAATACCCGACCCGATGTTCATATAGAAAACCGGGGATAGGCCGCGGCCGGCGCCAAAGAGCGCCTCGGCCAGGGCGGCCAGGTCCGAATCGTTGCCGAGAACCGCCGGCAGGTCCAGCAGCGTCCCCAGCCACTGGGCCAGCGGAAAATCGTCCCAGCCGTCGATCTGGTGGGATTTGATGACGCATTGGCTGGCGGTATCAACGGGGCCGCCAAAGCCGATGCCGACGGCGGCAATCTGCCGGCGCGTCCGGCCAGCGCCGATAAGCAGTTCGGGCAGGGCCGCGGTGATCTGCCGGCGGATACCCTCCGAACCGGCGGCCGGCTCCACGGCACCACGCCACTGGGCGGTAATCGTGCCCTGGCCATCGCCCAGGGCCAGTTGGAGCTTGGTCCCGCCGATTTCGATCCCCAGGTAGTCCATGGGCCTATTTCCCCAGCGCGATCCGGCCGTAGAGATTATCCACCACCCAGTGAAAGGCCACGACGTGCAACGTCTCGGCGATACCCATGTCGTCCACGGCGCAGTGCAGGCACTGGTGGGCCAGGGCACGCAGCTTGCCGCCGCCAAAGCCGGTACAGCCAAAGGTCTTCATTGCATGGGCGTTGGCCCATTCGACCGCACGCAGGATGTTGGGGCTGTTGCCCGACCCGCTGATGGCGATGAGCAGATCGCCCGGCTCGGCCAGGTTCTTAAGCTGCTCGGAGAAGACGCGGTCAAAGCCCTCGTCGTTGCCCCAGGCCAGGATATAGGGGGTGTTATCGGTAAGGCTCAGGACGCGCAGGCGCCGCTTCTGGTCGTCGTCGAAATCCTTGCGGCTCAGCGAGCCCTTGCCCAGATCTTCGCACAGGTGGGAGGCGTTGGCGCCGCTGCCGCCGTTGCCGATGATAAACACGGTGCGCCGCTGCTGATAGCAGGCATAAATGGCATCGGCCAGGGCTTGTACCGCGGCCGAATCGAGGCGTTTGATTTCCTCGACCACCCGCTGAAAATAGGGTTCCACGTTCATTTCGGCGCCAAGCATAGATTACGTTCTCCGGATAAGAGGCCATTGCGCGCTATTCAAGCGTGGAGTATAGGGTGTGGCCCCACGGGCAACAACGGGCCGGGGCACCACGCTGCGTCTCACGGGACACAGCCTTCTGCCTTCTGCCTTTCAACATTCCCCCCGCACCACTTCCGCCACATCTGCCGATACGCCGCCTCGATATTCCGCGCAAAGCGGGGCGCATCCATCAGCGGCGAGTGCTCCATCCGGGAGCGCAGGGTGGCCCGCAGCGCGCCCAGCCGCGGCCAATCGTTGGCCAACCCCGTGGCGATTTGCACGTACTGCTCTTCCGTGCGCGCCACCAGGTCCGGCAAGCCCACGTTGACAAGGATGCTTAAACCCGCCCGCCCCACCGCGGTCTGGCCCACCAGGCTCACCACCGGCACCCCCATCCACAGGGCATCGCAGGTGGTGGTGCCGCCGCCGTAGGGGAACGTATCCAACGCCAGGTCGATGCCGTTATACAGCCGGAAGTAATCGCACAGCGGCACGCGTCCGGCAAACCGCACGCGCTGCGGGTCCACGCCCGCCTGCGCCAGCCGGGCCTGCACCCGCTGCCGGTGCCCGCCTTCAAGCGCATGGAGCAGGATCTGGGAATGCGGCACCGCCCCCAGCAGCCTGGCCCATACCGCCAGCGTCGCATCCCCAACCTTGCAGAAGTTGTTCAAACATCCAAAGGTAATAAAACCTTGTGCCACGGCCGGCAAAACAGCCACGGCCCCTATAGCCGTCGCCGCAGCGGCGACGTTTGGCTGGCCAGTCTCCAGCGCTTCTAATATAACCCCGGAATCTCTGTGCAATTCTCCGTGTCTCTGTGCCTCTGTGGTTGTTCTCTTAGATGCTCCTGGCAGACCTTCCTGCGGCCCCACCTCCGCCGGGTCCACCGCCGGCTCATAACACCAGTACGTCTCGGGCAGGCGCACGGTCTGTTCCGAATAGACCGCTTCATCCATGCCCGGCGGATCCAGGTACGGATCGCTCAGGCGATAGTCCATGGTCTCCAGGCCGGTGCTCGAACAGTAAGCCAGGTAGCTCACCTGCACCGGCGCCGGCTTGCGCGCAAAAACCAGCAGGCGATTGTGGGCGGTGTGCATCGCCAGGTCCACCAGGATATCAATGCGCTCCGCACGGATCCGCTCGGCCACCTGCGCATCGGAAAGGCCGACAATACTGCACCAGCCAGCGCAGTGCGCCCGCAGGCGTTGGGTCATCGCATCGGGCACGGGCACCTGGGCATAGCCATACACCTCCACGCGGCTCTTATCGTGGTGAGCCAGCAACGGCAGCAGGAATCGGGCCACCACGTGCTCCCGCAGATCCGGCGAAAGATAGCCGATCCGCAGGCGGCGGTCCGGGTCGCGGTCATTGCCGTGCGGCTGGATATATGGCCGCAGCGGCGCGGCATGCTGCTGGTTCCAGCGGCGGTGTTCGGCCGCTATGGCCGCCGCCGTGCTTGCACCGTGGTAGTGCAACGCAAAGACCAGGTTGCTGTGCACATCGGGCTGGTTGGGTTTCAGAGCCAGGGCCTGTTGATAGGCCGCCATCGCCTCATCAATCTGCCCCCGAACTTGCAGGACACTCCCCAGGTTGTTGCAGGCTTCCGGATAACTGGGGTTCAGGGCCAGGGCCTGCCGGCAGGCCTCCAGGGCGGCGTCAAGCTGCCCCTGGTCTTTGAGCGTGGCGCCCAGATTGCTGTACGCTTCGTAATTTCCCGGGTTCAGTGCAATGGCCTGCCGGAAGGATTCGATCGCTGCCGCAATTTGACCCGCGGCCCGCAACGCCCCGCCAAGGTTCAGGTGGGCTTCGGGCACGTTGGGATTCAGCGCGAGCGCCTGCCGGTAGGCGGCGGTGGCAGCGCCAATGTGCCCCTGGTCGATCAGCGCATTGCCCAGGTTGCAGTACGCTTCGGGGTAGTCCGGGCGCAGGGCGATGGCCTGCCGGCAGGCCTCAATCGCCTCCGCCAATTGCCCGCTGGCCTGGAGGGCATTGCCCAGGTTGTTGTAAGCGCCGGGGGAATTGGGGGCCAGCGCAATAGCCCGCCGGCACGCGGCCATAGCCGCATCAAGCTGCCCCAGGGACTTAAGCGCATTGCCCAGGTTGCTGTAGGCTTCGGCAAAATTAGGCTGTAGCGCGATGGCCCGTTCAATCAACTCCACCGCCCGCCCAAATTGCCCCACCTGCCCGGCCATCACCCCCAACAGGTGCAACGACTCCGCATGGTTCGGCTGCACCGCGAGAATCTGCCGGTAGAGCGCCTCGGCCTGCGGCAGCTGCCCCGCCTGGTGATGCTGGAGCGCCCGGTCAAAAGCCTGTTGGATGGTCAGTTCCGCCATGCCCGGCAGTATAGCGGTTAAAGGGTTAAAGGGTTAAGGGGAGGGGTGGGCGTAAATCATCAAATCGGAAATCGGAGCGGCGGGGGCGGGACAGTTTCAACGGAACGTTCAACGTTCAACGTCCAACGCTCAACGTCGAACGAAAACGGGGCATTCTTCCTTGGACGTTTAACGTTTAACGTTGGACGTTGAACGTTCGTCAAGAATGCCGGAACTTATTTTAGGCCTGTTCCCCGGTATCTGTGTCCATCTGCGTTTATCTGCGGTTCCCTCTCGTCGCCTTTCTTCGTGCGTCTTGGCGGCTTCGTGCCTTCGTGTTTAGGTCTTCTGGGTGCCATGCCCAGTGGGTCGGGGCCCCGCTGGGCATGTTCGCGAACGGACGCCAATTATCAGACCCACCACAGACATAAGGGCTGCGGAGTTCTAACGGTCATTGCGCAACGGAATCTTCCAGCCCATCTCGTTGCCTTTCTTCGTGCGTCTTCGCGTCGCGCCTTCGTGTTTATTCTTTTGGCTCGCGGCCATGCCGCGCCGGCTTCACGCCGTTAACGTATTGCGCTTCAGCGCTCCGCCTTCGGCACCCACAATCTCAATCGTCGGCAGCGGGAAAATAAACCGGATACCGCCGGCTAGCGTCTCGCGCTCGCGTTCAATGAATTCTTCCTTGAAATGCCACGGCAGAACCAGGTAATAATCCGGGCGCATGGCCCGGGATTCCGCCTCGCTGACGATCGGAATATCCGTGCCCAGCGTGCGGGCCCCGTACTTGTCGGGATTGCGTTCGGCCGCCACGTCAATGATCCGCCCATCAATGCCGCACCACTGCAAGATCGTATTGCCCTTGGTCGACGCGCCGTAGATGTGTATTTTCTTATGCTCCCGTTTCAGATTCTTCAGCAGCGTGCTCAGTTCCTCGCGGTGCACGTTGATGCGGTCCTGGAAGTGCCGGTAGGGCTTATCCGTGTCCAGATCCAGGTCAAACTCCTCCTGGCGCAGCGTCCGCAGGTTGGTGTCGTACTCATCCTTCCGGTAACAGAACGTGCTTTCATGGGTGGCATAGCAGCGCAGGCTGCCGCCGTTGATCGCGTTCTGCTGCACATTAAAGACCTTCAATCCCGCCGCCTTCAGGATCGTTTCGATCACCGCCAGGCTGTAGTATTCCAGGTGTTCGTGGCAGATGGTGTCGTACGAATTCATGCGCAGCATCGTGGGCATATAGGACATCTCGAAAATCCAGATGCCATCCTTCGACAGGACGTTTTTAATGCCCTTGGCGAAGGCGATCGGGTCTTCCAGATCGTAGAACATCGCAATCGAGGTGATGACGTCCAGTTTCAACCCGTTGAGGCGCTCGACCAGTTCCCCCGACGGGAAAATATCCTGGAGCACCGTGACGTCGCCTTTAATCTCCTGCGCAATGTCCGACGGGTCCACCCCGTACTTGCGGTAGGCGGGCGGGTAGTTGAGCAGCAGCGTGCCGTCGTTGCAACCAATGTCCAACACGCTGGCGGCGGGCTTCTTGACCAGGGCCGCGGCCTCCTCGGCAATGGCGCGCAAATGGGTGCGCATGGTGTTGTTCGTGCCGGACCGGTACCAATAAGAGGAATAGAGCACCACCGGCGGCACCGTGTGCTCCATTTGCAGCAGCCCGCAGGCTTTTTCGTCGCGCGTCGGATCGCAGCGCACCAGCGAGAGGGCAATCTTTCGCATGGGCGGCAGCGGCTCGCCTTCCTTGACGAACGACCCTTGCAGGTGCTGCTCGCCCAGGGTAATCACCGGCGTCAACGCGGACGACCCGCACACCCGGCACGTTTTACGATGGATCAGATGCATACCAGGCTCCTAAGAACGCGGTTTTTTGCAGCACTGCGTCGATTATCGTCATAAACTGCCGATCGATTGTATCGATGCACATGTTGCGCTACAAGTTAAGCACCACCAATCGTTTGACGACAGCATCCTTCTTAGTTACACGATAAGCCAGACGAGGTTTTCCCGGATTTCTTCGTGGAAATATGGAAACGCTTGCGAAACTAACTCACGGATGTCGGTCTGCCGGCAGCGCTTATTGCTTATCATGTATTCGGAACGTATTTAGTACTGACAATATTGGTAGATTCCGAAATGATGATGTTGTTCCCAAAAGAGGATGGACTTAAGCCCTGTTGCATGCGCAGTATGATCAAAAAACTGTTTAGCCGCTCCAACAAAAAGCCCACCGACCTGCGCTGATAGCCGGCGCGCAAAACAAATCGATTCGAGTACAGAAATTCTTTAGCTTGCGACAAAATCGAATACACCTGCCGAAACGTCTCTCTTGTGAAAACACCCATATTGCACGCCGGGATGAAATCGCGTGCATTGAAAAATGCCAGGACTGTCTGGTCGTCGAAGATTTTCTTTTCCAGCAGGAAGCAGGAAAAATTCAAAATATCCTCCAGCACATGTACGCAAGCATATTGAAAAACAACGCCAGATTGAAGGCAAACCGGTGTATTGAACAATTCCCTTTCCGAGTGACGGCTAAATGAGTCGTCATAGGCCGCCAAATCATCTTTTTGAATCACGGTCGACCATGGATTATTTTCGGAAGGCTTGCCAACGGACTTATGCGTTGCACAAAAGCGCCGATACTGGAAAATCCTAATAAATTTCCGATCCCCCATCAGCTTGTCCAGGTTTTCATAAACCCAAAATAGCTGGGCATACTCCGACAAGCTCTGACCGTTTACGCCATAACGCGCATCTGGAACCCATGCAACCATTTTCGGACGAGTGAGTGGTTCTGGAGACACCATCAAATCAATACAATTTGCAAATTTCTCAGGAAAATCTGCATGGCCTAAACATATGTTTAAAGTATTCGCCCGTTTCTCAGGAGAATCTGCATGGCCTGAACATATATTTAAAGTATTCACCAGCTTCCCCACCTATATGCGCAAAATCAATTCTTGTGGCAGGAGCGGCACAGATCGGATGCTACGCAACTGGTCTATCTTCTCCTGAGAGATCGCCTGTGGATCAACCCACCAATCCTCAAACGGGATCGGCTGATCGGAAATCGGTGGATACAACACCGAAACATCTGGCCCCGCCAGCGCATAACCGTAACTTTGCAATATCGTGCGACTTTCCTGCCGGGCACGATGATCTTGTGTATACGCATCCGTCTCAAAGGTAATGACCGAAAATCGATATTGGTCAAGTGGAAGTCTTTGCAATACTTTCAAAGTATTTTGACTGGGATCAATATCCAACTGCAAATAATCGATCCTTGTGGTTTGCTCACCGAACCACTGGGGTACCGTTCTGCGATAGTCAATTGCAAGCGCATCGCCGATAAACAGTTTTGTCTGGCCACGGCAGGATTGCCACACCTGACTAAAAGCGGGGTCCAACTCCAAAGACACTCCGTTCCAATCAAAAAAACGGTGTAACAAATAGGTGTTGTTGTTATCCTTGGGCTGCTGCGCACCCACTTCTAGGTAGGTGCCGTTTCGTTTTCCATCCAACATGGAAATGATAAAAATATCTTGCCATGCCTGAGAAAAATTTTGCGGAATGTTCTGTGCACCCGCAAATGGGAACCGCAGTCGCGTCGCAAGCTGCGCCTGCCATTGCCACGTCGAAGTCAATCCTTCATTGCCTGGTAGCATGTTTCACACACGAACTTGTTTCAGCAACCAATTGATCACGGCCAAATTCGGCTTGATCGTACGGTTGGTTGCTCTTACCGCAGTTACCGCAAAACTGCCGCCATTGATGTTGTTCATGACCACATCAACTATTTTCATCCCCGCGTTTTTCAGAATTCGCTCGACGACTGGAAGCGAATACAACTCAAGATGCTCAGGACAAGTCAGGTCGCAGAAGTTTAGCCGGAGAACGGACGTCATGTCAATCTAAAGATACTACGGACATTGGACACAAGAATCTGTGCCGCACTCCGTATTGAGCCTTCGTTTTCAACGTGTCGAGCACCCGCCATTTGTTTCCGGCATCGATCACTCGTACAATTTTGTCGTTATTTTCTAATCTCGAGGGGTCGCCGGGAGGGCTAACTTGGGCGTCCATGCTCAAACGGCTCCCGAGATTTGAGGAATCTTTGTTAAATTTCGTTAACGAAACGTACTTCGCCGAATTCGGTACCGATCGAGCCATTCGCGAGACGTACTTCCAGGACTGGGAGCTCAAGGGAATTATGGTCGAGGTCGGAGCGGCCACGCCACAATTCCTCAGCATGTCCGAACACTTCCGCCTGAACGGCTGGCGTTGCCTGTGCGTCGAGCCCAACCCGAAATACGTCGAGATGCATCGGAATCTTGGCCACGAGATCGCCGCGTGCGCCTGCGGCTCCGAGGACAAAGACCATCAGGACTTCGAGATTGTGCATCAGCCCGGCGACTACGCCAAAAATCAAATCAACGACCATTCCTTTTCGGCGCTAAAGGTAAAAGATGCTTACATTGCCAAGCACCCCGAGTTCCACAACCATCACGTCCAACAAATCAAGGTGAATGTTCGAAAACTGGATTCCATCCTGGGAACATACGGGATTGATCGTCTATCGTTCCTCAGCGTCGACGTCGAGGGGTGGGAACTGGAGGTAATGCGGGGATTCAGCATCCAGAAATTCAAACCCCGAGTCATCCTGTTGGAAAATTATCTGCATGCCAGCGACTACGTTGATTACATGCGGAATGAAGGCTACACGCTGCGCCAGAAAATCCATTACAACTACATATTTACCGCCTGACGCGCCATCCCCGCCATCCGCACCCTCACCAGATCCTCCACGGGGCCTGGCCACTGGCCCAGAGGTTTTCGAGGATTTTCTTTTCACGCACGGTATCCATGGGCTGCCAGACGCCGCCATGGCGATAGGCGACGAGTTGGCGTTCGGCCGCCAGGCGTTCCAGCGGGCCGCGCTCCAGAAGCACATCGGCGTCGATGTAGTCCAGCACCTTGGGGTTCAACACCATGAAGCCGCCGTTGATCCAACCTTCGCCGATCTGGTTCTTCTCGGTAAATTCCGTCACGGCAGCGCCATCGAGGACCAGGCCGCCGAAGCGTGCCGGAGGCCTTACCGCCGTAATCGTCGCCAGTTTGCCGTGCTGCTTATGGAATGCGACCAGTTCCTTGATGTTGATGGTCTCCTAACGAGGCGCCGGCTCGCACCACTCTACCGCGAGCGTCGATTGCAGCATGTTAATTGCAGCCTGCGACGGAATTTGGCGATATAGTGGATATCAATGCGCAATAGCGCGTGCAAACCCAGATGAGACTGTGGTTCTTGACCAAGTTTTGGGACGCGGCCCGAACCATATGACGCCTGAATAGGAGCAAAGCAATGGCCCCGATTCTCGACAACGTCGATTTAGTTCTCCCGGTCCATAACGAGGCGGGATCAATAGGCGGCACATTGAAGGAGTTTTACGCCTTCGCTCAAGAGGCAAAGATTCCCGTTCGTTTTGTTGTGTGCGAAGACGGCTCGACCGATAATACCGTCGAGATTCTCCAAGAGCTCGCTTTGGAGTTGCCAATTCTACTTATTACCGACTCGCGGAGAAAAGGTTATTCACGTGCCGTCGTCGACGGTTTCCGCGCCACCACGGCACCGTACATCGCATTCATCGATTCCGACGGGCAATGCGCTCCAGAAGACTTTCCAACCTTGATAGCCAAGATCGCAGACAATGATCTGGTCATGGGCTATCGGAATCCACGCGCGGACCATTGGATCCGCATCTGCATGTCCCGCAGCTTTCACGCCGTATATTCCCTCTTCTTCAATGTTCCAGTGCGCGACCCATCCTGCCCCTACCTTTTGATAAAGAAGGATGCTTTGGAAAAAGTACTGAAAGGCAATCCGGGCATTCTACGTCAGGGCTTCTGGTGGGAATTCATTGCCCGCGCCGTCGGAGCAGGCCTGAAGATTGAGGAGGTTCCCGTAAGCCATCGCCAGCGAACCAGCGGCGAAACCCAAGTGTATCGACCATCCAAGGTTCTCCAGATTGGCTACGAGCATATCCTGGGACTCTTCAAACTACGACAGGAAATCCGACAGATTAATGGCTGTTGACTTGGTCGCGGCAGGAATGACCCGGCGACGAATTTCGAAATCGCGTGGGCATCTCGCTTGGTGCCGGACGCTGTCCGCCCGCATTCCGCGCCCGTTATCCAACAACTCCGCAAGCCCGAGTCTCCGAGCGCTCGACGTTCCAACTGCCCGATGCACCTTGACAGGCCGAATTCAACCGGGATAATTTTCATATCCTTTCAGTTTGCGTTAGACTTGGAGCCGCGAATGGAAATCTCCGGTCAGAAACCGTTGGCGGCGGAGGGGCTGGCCGAACCACAATTGGCGGTACTTGACGATGCAGGAGGGCGAAGATCGCGAAAGTTCGCCGCCGCTTGGACCTGCGCGGTAGCGGCATTGCTCCTTGGGGCGGGGTTGCTGGTCAACATTGGTATGTTGCGCGATGCCGTGAACCCTTATGACGAGGGAATTCTGCTGACATATACGGATCGCACCATGCATGGATTCGTGCAGCAGAAGGACTTCTTCTCTCTATACGGTCCAGGCAACTACTGGGTCCTTGCGAAAGTGTTCGCGGCATTTGGTACAAGTCTCACCACCGAACGGTTCGTCGGTGCCGCCTATCGACTACTGCTGATGCTGGGACTTTTCATGGTGGGGCTGAAGCGCGGTCGAAGTACTGCCGTTTGCGGTGCCGTACTGGGATTCCTCACAGCTGCATCTGGTGGAGCGCTCGCAGGCGCGTGGGTTGGCGCTATGGCGATGTGCGTGTGGTCGTTGTGGTTACTGCACCTGGGTGTAGTGCGGGAGCGCAAGTGCTGGACGGCGGTTTTTTTATCTGGGTGTTTAGCGGGATTTGCAACATCGATGCGCGTTGACACCCCCGCCGTAGGGATTATGCTGGCCGCGGCATTGGTCCTCTGGATCGGCGGATGGCGTGCGATTTGTTGGTACATACTCGGCTGGGTAATCGGGCTGGCACCCTTGCTCCTTCATCTGAACCGGGTTGGAATACGTACATTCATAGATAATAGTTTCATTGAGCCACTTGTTCGCTTCGGTACTGGGCGGCGCCTCCCGATTCCGCCGATTGATCCGTCCGAGACGTTGTGTATGCTCGGCGTCCTCGCGCCGATCGTGGCCCTGGCAACCATAGCGGCGGTTAGACTTTGGCGGAACCGATCACCCGAAAACTGGTATTGGACCGCGTCGGCGATTTTTCTTATCGCCCTCTCTCCACAAGCCTTTAACCGGGCCGACGTTTCTCATTTCATGTGCGTAGCCGAAGTGACTTGGGGAACGTTGCCAATAACTATAGCATTAGCTCTTGAAGGGCGGGCGCAGAATCCGGCATCAAGTTGGCGGAGGCCGTTGCTAGCTTCATCATTGGCTCTGAACCTGGCGCTGTGCACCGGGGGTTGGCTGGCTTTGGTAACGGCACAGAACGCGCTCTGGCACGCCACCGGATTGGTGCGCAGCGACTCCTTTCTTGTGACGAACCGCGACCGTAGCGTTCCAGTGGCCTCGGCAGACTACAAAGAACTCCTTATGTCGGTTCTTCAAACCGTTGAATCGGTTACCAAACCAGGCGATCGCGTTTTCATTGGCCCACGCGACTTGCGAACAGCCAACGCCAATGACGTATTTTTATATTATTTGCTGCCACAGTTGACGCCGGCGGGATATTACTGGGAGATGAACCCCGGCGGATCGAATCGGGAGGGGTCTCCATTGGCGAAGGACATAGGTACAGCAAAGGTGCTCATCCTTAATTTGGCTTGGGATCAGCAGCTCAATGTTGGCAAGAAGCCTGACCTGGGGCCTGACGAGCCTAATAACGTCGTACGCGATGAATTCGAGCTCAAGACACAAATTGAACGTTTCTTTATTTACGTCCACAAGTAAAGTGACTGCAGTCAGAGTTCAACATCACCCAAGTGATAAGCCGCGTCCACCAAGGTGCCTGCAGCACCGCCGTCGACACCTTGCCCGCGTCTTCACCATATCTTCCACGGCGCCTGGCCGCTGGCCCAGAGGTTTTCGAGGATTTGTTTTTCGCGCACGGTATCCATGGGCTGCCAAAAGCCGCCATGGCGATAGGCGACGAGTTGGCGTTCGGCCGCCAGGCGTTCCAGCGGGCCGCGCTCCAATAGCACATCGGCATCGATATAGTCCAGCACTTTGGGTTCCAGCACCATGAAGCCGCCGTTGATCCAGCCTTCGCCGATCTGCGGCTTCTCGGTAAATTCCGTCACGGCAGCACCCTCGAGGACCAGGCCGCCGAAGCGTGCCGGAGGCCTTACGGCTGTAATCGTCGCCAGTTTGTCGTGCTGCTTATGGAATGCCACCAGTTCCTTGATGTTGATGTTCCCCACGCCATCGCCATAGGTCATCATGAACGCCTCGTCCTTAAGCCACGGTTGGAGACGTTTAAGGCGGCCGCCGGTCTGCGTGGTCAGGCCGGTATCGATCAGGTTGATTTTCCAGTCCGGGGTGCGATCGTGCAGGACGGATATGCCGCCGGTCTTCAGGTCGATGGAAAAGTCGCTGTGGTGATAACGGAAATTGGCGAAGTACTCCTTGATGCAATCTCCCTTGTACCCGCAGGCAATGATGAAATCATTGAACCCGTGGGCGGCGTAGATGTTCATGATGTGCCACAGGATCGGCCACCCGCCGATTTCCACCATCGGCTTGGGCTTCAGGGTGGTCTCTTCCTGCAAGCGGCTGCCCAGTCCACCGGCAAGGATCACAACACGCATGGGTAACCCTTTCATGAAACTCTACCACCCGATCGAAAACGTCGGCCCGCCAAGGGCCACGGGCCGGGGCTGGCCCCAGTGCCGGGATCTTCGTGGCACCGCCCTTCTGGGCGGTGAAAAACCCACCGGGCAGAAGCCCGGTGCCACGTGAATCCGCTCCTCCCCGGAAAAACGGGCACGCCCATTCTACCACCCGATCGAGACATTCGGCCCGCCGGCCGCCGCGGACCGGGGCTCTCCCCAATGCGCCGGGATCATCACCGCGGGCAGGTCCAGCCTGGATGGCACCACCACCGCGGCACATTGGAAGGGGTGGACGGGGCCCGCGGCCAATTGGCCATGGAACTTTTCGGCAAATTTATCGGCATACGCCTTCCAGCGGTCGTCAAAACTGCCGCCCGAGGCATGGATGGCCAGCAGATCGTTGCAGACCGCCAGTTTGTACCCGGCGCGATACGCCCGGAACGTAAAGTCGATATCGTAGCAGTGCCAGCCGGCGAAGGTGGCCGGGTCCCACCGGACCTGCTCGGCCACGACCCGGCGGCAGGCCAGGAACAGGCCATCAAGGGCATGGATGCCCGGAATCACCGGGGCATGCGTGCCATACAGCGAAACGATGTAGCCCGGGCCGTTGGTGTTTACGTGGGCCACCTGGCCAAACACGTGCGGTGGGCCGGCCTGGATCCACCCGGCGCCAACCAGCCGCGTGGTACCCGCCACGCCGATCAGGTCATACCGCTGCAAGTGCCCGGCCAGGCGCGCGGCAAAATCCGGGGCCAGAAATTCCACATCATCGTGGGAAAAGATCAGCACGTCACCCCGGCTTTGCTCCAGGCCGCGCTGATAGCCGGCGCTCATCGATGGGGCATCGTGAATGCCGATGATTTCGTAGGGCGTGTCGCGCAGCAGCATGCCATACATTTTCTGGATGGCGGCCCACTTGGCCGGATCGATATTGCAGATGATGACGGAGATCATGGCGGGCAGTATAGCGGGTAAGGGGTCGAGGGGTCGAGGGGACAAGGGTAAGGGGGTGAGGAACTTCCGGCATATATGACGAACGTCCAACGTTCAACGTTAAACGTTAAACGTCCAAGGGAAACAGGTCTTCGTTCAACGTTGAACGTTGGACGTTGAGCGTTGAACGTTTGCATTTCGTTTACTTTGCACCCCTTACCGCTTTACCGCTTCCCCCCGCCAGCACGCGGTCCCGCCCGGCACCGCGCCCCTGACGATCGCAGAAGATCCCCCGTGCCGTCGAAGGCTGCCAACGTGCAGCATTCCCTCACCCCCAAAAACCGCGTTTTTGACCCTGAAAACCGAAGACTGCCACCCCCGCCCCCGCCAGTTGGCAGCCTTCGATGTCATTCTTCGATGGCACCTCAAAGCCCCCGGTAAACCTCGCGGCGATGAGCCACGATCCGGATATCCACCGCCTGCTGCTGATCATCGATGAGGTATGCAATCGGTAACCCATCGTCAGAGTCCCAGCCGTTTACGCACGGCTTCCAAGGACACCGATGGCTCACGCTCCCGGCGCTTGGCTTCCGCAATGTCGCCTTCATCCTGAACACTGATTTCTTCGGCCCTGGCTTGGAGCCGCCGGAAGTCCTTCTCGAGGACAACCACGAATTTTCGTTTCCCCAAGGTCAACGTCTGGATGGTCATACCCGCACCCTTTGCCTGAAATACCCGGAGCACTCGGACAATTGTAACATCCGGACCGCCCGATTCCATTACGAACGGCCAACGTTCAACGCCCAAGGAAGACAGGTCTTCGTTCAACGTTGAACGTTGGACGTTGAGCGTTGGACGTTTTCATTTACTTTGCTCCCGCTTCCCCCACTCGCCAAAATCGCCTCATACACCTCCATAATCCGCCGCACCATCACGTCCGCGGTGTAGTTGGCCAGGACGCGGGCGCGCGCCGCCTGGCCCATTTGCCGGCGCAAGGCCGGATCGGCCGCAAGCTGGGCCATGCGCTCGGCCAAGGCCGCCGTGTCGCCCGGTTTAAGCAAAAATCCTTCGACGCCGTCGGTAATCACTTCCGGTAGCGCGCCCACTACCGTGGAGATCACCGGCAAGCCATACGCCATGCCTTCGAGCACCGCCATCGGCAGGCCTTCATCATAACTCGGCAGCACCAGGCAATCGGCCGCGGCCAGGGCCTGGGCCTTGGCCGGCCCCAGCAGAATGCCGGCCAGCGTCACTACATCCTGGCAACCCAGTTTTTCAATCTGCGCCGCCAGGGCTTCTTTTTCGCCGCTTAGCGTCGGCCCGCCCGCCAGTGCCACATGCACATCCAAACCCCGCCGCGGCAGGTCGCCCGCCGCCGTGATCAGATCCCGGGCGCCTTTGCGCTGCCCCAGGTTCCCCAGAAATAAAAACGTGCAGCGCGGGGAGGTATGCGGCTCCAGCCGTGCCGGCACGTTGATGCCATTGGCCACCGTAAACCAGCGGGCCCGGGGCGCGGCCGGCCGCAATTTTTCCTGCCACGCATCGCTAAGCACAATCACCGCCGCCGCAGAAGTCAGCGTTTGCCGCAGCCACCACCGGCCCAGCGGCCTAAGGCCCGCGATAAACTGATCGAACACCGCCCCGTGGATATGCACCACCTGCGGGCAGCGCAGCAGGCGGGCCAGCAGCAAATGCAGGCTGTCCCGCCAGAAAGACGTAAAGCTGCACGTATGCACGTGCACAATCGGGCGCGGCGATCCGCCAAAGGCCCACGCCAACTGCCCCGCCAGTTTCGCCTGCGCCCAGAGCCCGGCCACCAGCGGACGCCCTTCGGGCGTGGTCTTGCCGGTATTGAGCACCGTCAGCCGGCAGTGCTGCCCCAGCGTGCCGGCTTGCAGGTCGTGCATCACCGTCGCCATCCCCCCCACCGGCGGCGTTAGCGGGCCCAGCATCACCACCCGCGGCGGCGGGTCGTTCGTAGTCCCGCCTTCAGGCGGCGTTGGGCTGCGCGCGGGGGGCTGGCACGTTTGTGCCGCGTTGGCCGAACCGCCTGAAGGCGGGACTACCAGCGGAGAACCACCGCCGTCCACAGGCCCTTGCCCTGCGCCCCGCCGCGCCGGCACGGCAATATTCCGCCACGGCTCCGGCAGCACACCCGCGGACACATCCCGGTACATGCCGGCATACAGGGCCACCATCTGGCGCAAGCTGTAATCCGCCAGCACCCGCTGCCGGGCCGCATGTCCCAGCACCGTGCGGCGCTCCGGGTCCGCGCCCAGGTCCGCCAGGGCGCTTTGCAATGCCCCCAAGTCGTTGTTCGGCACCACCACGCCGGCATTGCCCCGCGCCATGACATTGGGCCGGAGGCCGTTTGGAGTACCGCCTTTAGGCGGCGTTGGGCGGTTCGCTAAGGTCTCGCACGCTCGTGCCGCGTCGGGCGAACCGCCTAAAGGCGGGACTCCAAACAGCGTCTGGGAACCGCCCCCGTCGCTGGGCACTTGCCCTGCGGCCTGCCCCTCCAGCAGCACCTCCGGAATACCCCCGACGCGCGTGGCAATGCACGGCAGGCCGCAGGCCATCGCTTCAAGCAGGGCATTGGGCAGCGCTTCGCTCTTGCTGCACAGGACAAACACATCCAGGTCGCGTAAAAAGGCCGGCACATCCGTCACGGCTCCAGCCAGGTGCACGCACTGGGCGATGCCCAGTTGGGCCGCCAGGGCGCGCAGCGCTGGCTCCAGCGGGCCGCTGCCGGCGATGCGTATTTCCATGGCCTGCCCCGCCGCATGCAGCGCCGCCCCGGCACGCAGCAGCAGTTCCTGATTCTTCACCGCCGTCAGGCTGCCGACCGTGCCGATCACCAGCGCCGGCCTTACCCCCCGCGGCGGCCCGGGCGAAAAACGCTCGGTATCCACCCCATTGGGCACAATGGCAATGCGCTCTGCCGCCAGGCCAACGTGGTCGCACAGAAACCGCTTGCTCTCCGCGCTAACGGTAAAAATGCGGGTGGTGCAGCGGGCCAGCAGGCGTGCGGCCACGCGGCGCCGCCACGGCATCACTCCCGCAGCGTCCAGGCCGTGAAAACTGAAAATCAGCGGAATCCGCGGCCGTGTCAGCAGGCGGGCGGCGCCCACGTCGGGCCAGGCGCTCCAGTTCCGCGCATGAATAACGCTGGGCCGAACCTCCCGCAGCAGCGCCCGCAGGCGCCAGGGCAGGGCCAGCTCATTGGGGCGCGAATGCAGGCAGTGAATCTTAACATCCGCGGCAAAGCGGTCGGCAATGTGGGCGTCGCCCCGCAACACACACAGGGAATGCCGTATCCCCAGCGGAGCCAGTTCGCGCACGATCCGGGCCATGGCCAGTTCCACCCCCCCCGCCGCCAGGGTGGGAACCACATGCAGAACATGTATGGCCCGTTCGGTCATGCATCCTTACTGTACGGTGGCCACGGCCAACGGTGCCGGGGTGCGGGGATTCGCCGGGCTGCGTAGCGGCGGCGTCATCCGCCGCCGGTATTGATCCAAAGCCAGGATCGCGGCAAACGCCACGCCGTAATTCCACCAGAAAAAGTCCATGCCCGCCTGGTCGGTAAAGAAGCCGGTCACCAGGCCCACGCAGATACTGGTAAACGCCCCTTGGCGCACCCATTCAAAGGTCTCGCGCCCGGGCAGGTCGCGCGGCGCGGCCCGCCCCAGTCTCACCAGCGCAAAGAGCGTCACGCCCAGGAATACCGCCAGCGCGAAGACGCCGGTTTCCGTGCCGATCTGGAGGAAGGTGTTGTGAGCCACCAGCGCCCCGCGTTCGCCGGCGTAATCCACCGGCAGGTACGGTTCGGCCACATGGGCAAACTTCAGCAGGCCGATGCCCGTCACCGGATGATCCCGGATAATCGCCAACCCGGCCTGGAAATTCTGCCACCGCGCCAGGGCCGAAAGATCCATCTGTGTCGGATCGATGGTAATCGTACCAATGCGGTTCCAGAACGCCTGCGGCGCCACCCCCAGAAACACCGCCGTCGCCCCGCCCACCGCCAGCAGCGCCCCGGGCCGGCGATTCATCGCCAGCAGGATCGGCACCTCGGCCGCCAGCGCCAAAAAGGCCCCGCGGGAACCGGTGGCCAGAATCACGCCGACCCAGATCGGAATCAGGGCCGCCGCGCCAATCTTCTGCCAGCGCGTGCCACGGGCCATCCCCAGCAGCAGGAACGGCAGCAACGCCACGAAGGTATAGGCGATGTAGTTGGCGCCCCCACCCTGCGACGCCTGCACGTCGATGCGGGCATCGGCGGCAAAACCCACCTGCGCCCAGTTCCACAGCACCGCCTTGGACACCCACACGCACCCGGCAATCATCGCGACGACAAACAGCGCCATGCGCCGCGGCGTGTCGCACAATTTGATGACCAGGAATACAAACACGAAGATCTTGACCAGCATCAGCAGGCGGTCGGTCGATTCGGCATCGGCAAACGGCGCCACCAGGTTGGTAATGCCCATCACCGCCGGTATCAGCAGCAGCGGCACCACCCCGCGCAGGTCCAGGTTTCCCCGGGCCGAGAGGAACCAGCCGATCAAGGTGGTGGCCGTCCACCACTGCACCGGGCGCAGCCAGGCTTCGGCACCGAACAAGTCCGGCCGGAAGAAATACCAGAACCCTACCAGCAGCAGCCCCCAATACGGGCGAAACAATGACAGCACGCACCCGATGATCGAGAGCAGAAAGACTACTTCTATACGATATCCCAAGAGACAGCCTCCAACAGGCAATGAAGTACATGTTCCTTATCGGCCAGTTCGAACCCTCATATCACTTTCCGCCAATAGGTCCGATAGTTTTCAGGCCGGATTATCGGTCGGCGCCGCCACATTGGGGTTTTCCAGCACCGGCAGGGTCCGGACCATCAGTTTGCGCCCCAGGGCGCCAAAGCCATGCAGAATCGAATGGCGGTTCTGCGGCGTTAACGCCAGGAACCAGCAGGCCACGGCGCTGCTGCCGCCAAAGATCACCAGCTTGGCCAGCACCGCGATCCGATCGTCCGACCACGGTATCCGGTCCACCGCCACGCCCAGGAAGTAGCTCACCAGCAACGCGCTGAGCCAGCGCACCGTCACCGAAATAAAGAACTTCTCCGGCCGCAGCCCGATCATGTGCGTGCCGACCACCGGCAGAATAATGCCCGAGAAGATCACCGCCGGGATCAGGCACCCCAGGGCAATGCCATCGACGCCCCAGTGCACCAGCACCACGCTTAGCACCAGGTTGGCCACGCCCTCGCCCACGCTCAGCAGCGATACCATGCGCACATGGCCCAGCGACATAAGCATGTTCCGCCACGCCGCCGACGACATGGTCACTATCTGCGCCAGCGCCAGCAGGAACAGCACATTGGCGCCGCGCGAAAAATTCGGATTCCGCAGCCAGGCCACCAGCAAGTCCCGCCCCAGCGTCATGAACCCCACCATCACCGGAATGCTGAAGAACATCACCACGCGCGTCAGGCGCATGGTCATTTCCTGGATCTGGTGCCGGTCGTGCGGATTGGCCCCCTGCTTGTTGATGTCCGGTTCAAAGGTGCGGATGATCTCGTAGAGCAGCCCCCGGCCATACTGCACCAGCGTCGGCCCGAACCCGAAGATGGCCACCTCCGTGGGACCCAGGAACCACCCGACAATCAGAATGTTGGCAAAGGCAATCACACGCTGCGCGGCACCATCCAAAAATGACCAGGCGCCAAAACCCAGCAATTCCGTCAGGGATGCCCGGGTGCACAACCGCAGGCTCAGGCGCAAATCCTTGTCCTGGTGCAGCGCCATGGGAATCGACAGCACCAGGTCCAGCAGCGAAGCGCTGACCACCACCGCCGCCAGCGCCGCCAGGCCATAACCCCGATGCAGCACAAATACCGTGCCAACGGTCCGCACCGCCATGGCCGCCAGGGCCGACCGATTACGCAGCCCGAATTGTTCATGGGCCAGCACCACCGTCCAATACACAGTGGAGATGAAGTTAAGTGTGGTATCAATGGATAGCAGGATCAGCACCCCGCCGACCTGGTAGTGGGCGGCCGACGGAATCTTGGGGAACAGCCGGCTAAAGTAGTGTCCCAGGATCACCGCCGCCAGCAGCAGGAAGCCCCCCGCCGCCAGCAAGAAATAGACCGCCGAATTGACGATCTCGTTGACCTGGGCATGATCCTTGCGCGCGCGATACAGGTTGATATGGCGCAGCACGCTTTGCCGCATGCCGATGTCCAAAAGGTAAAAATAGCCCCCTACCGAAACCAACAGCATCCAGACGCCATAACCCGACTCGCCCAACGAACGCACGATGAAGGGCGTCAGGAACAGCATGATGGCCATGTTGGCGCCGAAACAGATCCAGTTGCGCAGCAGATTACGCGTATACGTGCCGGCTTTGGTCGTCATGCCGTCCGCCCTTCTGCCGCCCATGACGCGTAGGCCTGGCGCAAGGTCTCCGCCGCCTGCTGCGCCGAGAACCGGGTTTGCAGTGCCTGCGCCCGTTGCGCCATGGCGCCGAGTTCCTCCCGGCTCGCCAGCGCTTTCAGAGCCTGCCCAATGGTTTCCGCCGTGGCGGTGGTCAGCAGCAATCCGCACCTTTCATCCTTGATGGTCTGCCCGATCTCGCCGACATCGCTGGCCAGCAGGGCCTTGCCGGCGGCGATGGCTTCATACAGTTTATTCGGCGCGCTCCAATAGGCATTCGGATTGTCCTGGTCAAAGCCATAGTAGACCACGTCACAAACCGCGGTAATCAGCGGCACCCGCGCCGGCGCAACCCGTCCCAGATAGATGATCGTAGGCGCCCGCTGCACATATTGCCGCACCAAATCTTCCTGCGCCCCGCCACCGCCAATTATGCAGGAAAACCGCGGATCGGCCGCCACCGCCGCCAGCAGCGGCTCCACGCAGCGCTCCCGGCCCAGGTTGCCGACAAACCCAATCACGATAGTATTAGGCGGGACGCCCAGTTCCTGCCGGCTCTGCGCCACTTGATCGGCGGTAAATTCATACGCTTGGCGATCCTTCCAGTTTCCAACCAGGATAACCTGGCGCGCCCCGAGATTCCGATAATACTCCACCAGGCGCTGCCCGACGGAAATCAGCAGATCGCACCGGGGCACGAACCACGCCTCGAGCCGGCGTAAGGCCCGCACGGCCATACAGGGCAGATGGCCATCCATCATGTCGGGAAAATTCTCGTGGGCATCAAAAACCAGTTTCGCCTTCAGGCGCCGCGCTGCCACGTACCCGCCCGGCACCGTATCCAGGTCGTGGCAGTGGATCACCGCCGGGCGCATCGCCCGCAGCACCGCTTGCATGCGCCACCAGAAACGCCCCAGAAACAGCACCTGCTTGAGGCCCGCCCCATGGGTCGAACGTAATTGGAGGCAGTGAAACTCCACCCCATCCTGCTGCCGCCGGTAATCCGCATCCACTTCGCGGTCCCAGCCCAACACCGTAACCTGGTGCCCGCCCGCGGCCAGGGCGCGGGCCTCCATGCAGACCCGGGGGTCGTCATAGCCACGGTTGGTAACCAGCATGCACACGCGCATCATCACATTCCGTATCGTCGTATTCGCGTCTTAAGCCGCACACCGCGCAGCGGAAAGTTCCCGACAACAAGCCAGAAACGTCGCCAGTTGCGCGGTCCAGGTAAAATGCTCGCAAATGCGGAGGCGTGCCGCGCACTCCACCCGCATACGTAATTCAGTATCGGTCAGCAGGGACTCGACCTCCTGCTGCCATTGCGCCGCACCCTGGGCCGCGATCACATGCCGGCCCGGCTGCACCTCAAGCCCCTGCAAGGCCGCCGGCGCCACCACCGTGGCCCGCCCGCAGGCCATGGCTTCGAGAATCTTGCTCTGCACACCCCGGGCAATGCGCAGCGGACAGATCGCCAGCGTCGCCCCGAGCAGGTACGGCCGCACGTCCGCCACCGCGCCCGTGACCACAATGCCGGGAATTCCCGCCAGGGCTTGCACTGCCGGCGTTGGGTTGCGGCCCACAATATAGAACGTCAAATCGGGTATCCGGCGTTTCAACGCCGGCCAAACTTCGGCCGCAAACCACGCCACACCGTCGGCGTTGGGCAAATAATCCATCGTCCCGGTGAATACCAGGCTGGCTGGCCCCATACTGGCCGGGGCCACCACGCCGGGACGGTAATGCTCCGTATCTACCCCCATACCCGACACAATCACATTAACACCCGCCGGCCCCAGAACGGCTTTTTCCGCCGGGGTAGTCACCACCGTCGCCTGGCAGCGGGCCAGGGCCTGTTGCTCGAGTTGGCCCACCGTATGGGCTTCCCGGCGATAGAGCCAGGTCTTGGGCCACGCCGCACGATCCGCATAAGCCGACCATTTGGCACTGTCGGCATCCACCAGGTCCATGATGCGCTGGCGTACATCCGCTGCCAGTAAATACGGCAACATGCTCGAGGAATAGCCCAGCGCCAGGTCAAAGCGCTCCTGCGTGCTGGCCGCGCGAATCCGGGCCCTAAGCTGCGGACTGTGGAAAAAACCCTCGCTGCCGCTGCGCCCGCGCAAGACCGACAGGCCGGCGCGCACCAGAGAGCCGGTGCGGCCCACCGGCGCCGTGATGATCTGCCGGCAGAAAGGCGCCAGCCCCGCCACCGCCGCCGGATCCGCCGGACCATGGGTCAGCGCCGCCAGGGTAATGTGAAAATCCGCCGCCAGCAGCCGCAGCGCATGATAGGCGCGGATCCGCTCCCCCTTGTCGGGCGGATACGGCAGACGATGCGCTATATACAGCAGCTTCTTCATAGTTCCACCTGGGCCGCCATCCCGGGGGCGCTTGTCAGGGAATCCAGCGGGCCACCTGCGCCCCGGCATGGCGGGTAAACCATAAGGGCATCTTCTGCCAGACCTTCTTGGCGGCCGAAAACTTGGCATTGCTCGGGCTTAAATTAGGCAACTCCCTGGCCTGGTGCAGCCAGATCTGGTAGTGCAGCGGCGTGGGTTCAAAACCCATGAAGCATTTGAAGTCGTACGGACCCTCGTTATCCTTCCGCGAACGATTGAAGTCGAAAATACGCAGGCCATGCTCCACCGCCCATTCCATCAGCCGCAGGTACATCAGGTTGTTGGCGCTCTTGCGCATCCCTTCGGGCAGGCTGCCGGAGAAATACGGGCAGATTTCATCGCGAAAGAGGTAGCTGATCACCCCCGCCACCGGCTTGGTGCCATCGAGCACCACCAGGCACAGGCACTTGTCGGCATAGGCGTTCTGCAATTCCTGGAGCAGGCGAAAACTGTAGTTGGGCGAACCCAGCCGGCGCAGTGTGGTGGCATATAAGGAGTAGATCGCGGGCAGCCATTCCGGGCCGGTGGCCACCTGGAGTTTGCCCGCTGCGTTCCGCGCCGCGGCGCGGGCTTTGCGCGGCAGCGTGCCCAGCACCGCCTCCACCTTGTCCGGCAAGATTCTGCGGAACGTGACGTACCGATCGATGGTGGGAATATCCAGCCCCGAGGCCTCGCGATGGCGGAGTTCAATATAATTAACACCCTGCTGCCGCCCCAGCTCCTGCGCCTGGGCCACCAGGCCCTGGGCCAGCGCCGGCGAATCGGCCAGCACGCCCCCGTAGGTGGCATACGGCACCGACACCAGCACTTTGCCCACAAAGACACTGCGCACCAGGAACAGGGGCAGTACCCCCGTCAACTGGTCGCCGTCCCAGGCCGTCAGGTGTTGCGGCTGGTGCCCATAGGCCCGGGCGACCGCCGTGCTCCACGCCAGGCGATGGAATAAAGAAGCACAAGGGTGGCCCTGGACGTAGTTCTCCCACGCCGCAGCGTCACCCTGGTTAAATGCCCGCACTGTCGGATCCTCTATGCCCATAGCCGCAACTGTACCGCAGTATCCCCGTGGGTTTACAGGTGCCGGTACAGAAGGCTCGGGATAAAGTACTTCCGACCGGTCAGGGTCAAACCGGAAATTGTCACATTCGCCGAACGCAGCAGGCGTACGGTCCGATCGACCGATTCGCGCCGCGTCTTATACATCCGCACCACCAGCAGCGCCTCGCCAATGGCAATGCCGACATCCATCGCGTCCGAGCCCACGCCGATCGCACAGGCATCGAGAATCATGTGCGTGTACTTGCCACGCAGGCCGGCCAGAACCTCCTTGAGGCGGCTGGATTCCAGGATCTTACCAATTTCCGCCTCGGTTGCGTTACCGGCGGCCAGGAAAAACAGGTTCGGGTAGGCCGTGGCCTGGATCGCCTGGTCCAGCGTCGCTTCGCCGCGGAGCACTTCGGCCAGGCCGGGCGACCGCTGTACCTTCATATGGTCGGTCATCTGGGCGCCGCGCAAATCGCAATCCACCAGCAGCACGGTTTGTTCGGCGTATTCCGTCAGCACCACCGCCAGGTTCATCGCCGTGGTCGTCTTGCCTTCGCCCGCCTGGGAGGAGGTGACCATCAACTGGAGTTTACCGCCCGGGTGTGCCGCCAGCAGGCTCGAACGCAAGGCCCGGTATTCCTCGGCCGCGCTGCCCGCCCGATCGTGATGCGCCACAACCATATCCGAGAATTCGGCATCGGGTGCATGCACCGCAATCGCCGGCGTCACCACCGCGGCCGGCGCGGGTTCCGGCGAGACGTCGGGCTCCGCCGTCACGGGTGCCTCGACAGGCGCCGCCACGGCCGCCGCCACCGCCGCCGCTTCAGGCGCCGCCGCCTGGTCGTCCTGGAATACTTCCTTGATAAAACTTGTGAAGGAGCGGCGCGGTTCCGCCGGTGCGGCCACGGGCAGGGGCGCTGCCACGGCCACCTGATCACCAGTATCTTCGGCCAGGGACGCCCGCAGTGCTTCGAGCGAACGCGGCGCCACCACCGGAGCCGGCGCGGCACTCACCGGGGCTACGGTCTTGCGTACGTCGTCCGCGGCGATCGAGGCCACCAGCGCATCGAGCGAACGCGGCGCCGCGGGCGCCACCACTGGCGCGGGCGGCGCTACGGGTGCCGGCACGGGCGCGCTCACCGCATCGGGCGCCGCCGGGGCCACGGAACTGTGCACATCCCACCAGCCGGTCTCCTGGAGCACCTGCGCCACCACCGACTTATCCAGGCATACCGTACGCTGCGCGAATTGCGCCGCCAGCACGCCGTCGCACAACTGGTTGATCAGGCTCGGCACGCCGCCGGAGGCCCGCCAGATATCATGTTTGGCCGCCGCGCTGAAACTCACGCCGCAGCCGGGCAACGCCACCGCACCGAGGCGCTGCTCGATGTACGCGCCGGTTTCCTCTTCGTTCATGCCCTCCACGCCAACCGTTCCGGTCACGCGCTGCAGCAGGGCCTGCCACTTGGGCTGGGCCTGCACGGCCTCGAGGCCCTGGGCATCGGCCAGCAGCACAATCGCCAGAAGCTTAAGCCCGCCGGCTTCCCAGTTCCCCAGCAGACGCAGCGCTTCCAGGGCCCGGCCGCCCAGTTCCTGGGCCTCGCTGATCATCACCAGCACCCGTTTGCCCTTGGCGGCCTGCGCCAGCAGGCCCGTGCGCAGTTCCTGGCGCAGGGCATCTTCCGTCAGTGCCGCCGGCAGCGGCAACTGGAGCTGCCGCACGATATCCGCCAGCAATTCGATGGCCGATTGCGCGGCGAATACCGGCAGCACCGTGGCGCCCTGGGCCGCCAGGCGGGTGCGCAGCAGTTCGGTCGTCGCCGTGCTCAGGCCCGGCGCGGTAAGCACCAGGCACGTGCCGCGCTGCTGCGCGACCATATTCAGGGCCTTGGTCAGGGTGCGGCCAAAGGTGCCGCCGGGCAGAGTGTCCTCGGCGGTGGCGGCAAACGGCAGACTCTTGAACTTATAGTATTCGCAATACATAGTTACTTTCCTTATTGGGGGGCCGGCATCAAGCGCCGGGCCCGGCCTCCTGCTTACGGAACACCTGCTTACTGAACATGGAAAACGGCGGGCAATACATCATTGGAACCCTGGGCCCGCAAGATCAGCCGGCTGCACGCCAACGCGGTGCCCACCAGCATCAGCACGATCACCAGCGGCATGATCACGTAGCTGCGCGCCCGCTGGGCCAACTGCGCCCGGCCCGACGAAATCTCGCCCACCTGGCCGTGAATCGTCAGGCCAAAGTAATCCACCGCCTCTTCGACCGTCGCAATCGTGCGATCCTTGCGGACCGCCAGGAAGGTCAGCAGGCCGGCGAACAGCAGACCGCCGCCAAAGGCCACGCCAAAGACGGTGGTCAACCGCGGGAACGACGGCGAATCAGGTTTCTTGGCCTTTTCGACCACGGCAATGTCGGTACGCATGTTGGCGGATTCCGCCGACATGGCCATTTCCACCTGCCGGTAGCGGGCCTGCCAGCTCTTGGCTTCGGTGCTCAGGCGGTTGATATCGTCCATGACCTGGCTGTATTCCTTGCGCGCCGGGCCGTAGTGGGCATACATTTCCTCATAGCCGGCCACCTGGCTGGTCACGCGATCGTATTCGGCTTCCAGGAACTCCACTTCGGCCTGGGCCGCCGCCACCTGGTTGGCCAGCAGATCCGCCCCCGCACCGGCGCCGAAGACCTTCTGAAGCACAATCTCCGTGGGCGTGTTGCGGATGCGCTCTTCCATGATGGCAATGCGCTCGAGCAGGGTCTTGACCGCCGGGTGCTCCTTGGTCATGTGGTTGAGGGTCATCGCCAGGTCCAACTGCACCTTGTATTCCCGCAACTCCGAGCCCAGGCGTTCCATTTCCGGATTCGGGCCCTTGATCGTCTCCGTCGGTTCGCTCGACGTGGTCGACTCCTTCTTGAGCGCCTGGAGCCGGGCATACTTCTGCTTGGCAATCTGCAGCAGGTGCCGCACCGCATCCTGGTCGGACCGGGCCAACTGATCGCGGTAGACGATATCGCCGTGCTGATTCTCCATCAGGCCGGGGGTATCGGTCTCCAACTGGATCTTCTTGTCGTTGAGCTTGTGCAACTGGTCGTCATAATCCTTGACCCGTCCGGTCAGGAAGTCACGCGAGTCGCGCAGACGCTTGCGCGCCTCCGCCGGCACATTCTGGGCATAGCGCTGGATCAACTCGTTGGGAAACGTGAAGGCCAGGTCCGGATCGGTATCCGTATAGCTCACCGCGATCAAATCGACCGTCAGCGAGGTCTTCTCATACCGCACCGTCACCCGGCTGGCAATCGTCGCGATCCGCAGGCGCTTGGCCAGGTCATTGTTCGTCGCCGGCAGGTCTTTGAACATCTTGAGCTTCTCGGCGACCGCGCCGACCGCTTCCAGGCTGGCCAGTTCCTGCGGCAGCGTGGTGCGCGCCGCCTCCAGGGCTTCCTTGGAAGTCACGCCGCTCAGGCCCTCATCGGACAACGCCGCCTGGGTGCGATGCTCGAAGCGCGCCGTCGCCGTGTACTGCATCGGCAGCACCAGCACCAGCGCCAGCACCAGGATCGCAAAGAGCCACCAGCTCAGGATGAAGGTGCGGCTGTGCCGCAGGTAGACGCTGACAACATCGCGTGCCGTCTGGATTCTTACTTCTGTGGCCATGATTTTGCCTCAAATCGATTCGGTTTAGTTCTGCCCTGCATTCGTGTCACTTACCACATCACACATTGCCGCTGCTTACGGGGTCAGGAAGGTCTGCGAGCCGGTATCCATCGGCTGTCCGGCCTGGATCCACTTGGCGACATCCACCGCCTGCCGGTAGTCGGTCATGATCTGCGAGCCACCCCGCACCGGGAACAGGATCTGCTCCAGGGCCAGACCCGCCCAGGCGATCGGGTGCGGCTGCACATAGATGACGTCATCGGGCATCAGCAGAATGTTGTTGGACATATCGCCGTGCTCCACCATCGCCGTCATGTTGACCAGCAGGCGCCGCCGCGGGCGATCCTGCCGCTCCGGACGAATGCCGTTGATGTGGAACCAGTTCGGCTGGGTGGTCGCACCCAGGTCCCCGTTAAACCCGCCGGTCTTGGGATCATCACCGCGCACCACCCAGATGCGTTCGGGCCAGGCCAGCTTGTTGGGCTGCACTTTGGCCAGCGCATCGAGCAGCGTGTCCCGGCCGGTCCACGGCAGCGGGCCCGGGTGGTCCACCTGGCCAAAGACGTAGAAGCGCTGCGAGTTGTACGCCCGCACCTCCACCGCCACGCTGACTTCCGAGAAATACTTCAGGGCCGCCTGGCGGATAATCGCCTCGATCTCCTGCGGGGTCCGGCCGGTCACTTCCAGTTCACCCACCAGCGGCAGGTTGACCTTGCCATCCGGACGCACCATCTGCATCGTGTTGTTGATTTCCGGGATGGTCAGCGAGGTAATGTGCAGCACGTCCGGCGGGTAGACCCGGTACTCCGTGGCCGCCACCGTGCGGTGCGGTTGCCGGATGAAACCCTCGACCTGCTGCTCTTTATAGCAGCCCGCGAGTCCCAGACATCCCACCGCGCTCAGAATCAACATGCCTGTGTACAATTTCACGGTTTGGCTCCGATTCTTAGAGTTCATCGTTCGACCCGCCTGTCTGCCTGTCATCCGCGTTGTGCTCTACCGTCGATCAAATTCCTCTATGTCCATTTCTGGTCGGACCAATAACATAGGGGGTTTAGGACGATTTACAAAAATTTGACAAATTCCATGGAAATTATGCGCCACACCCGCGAATCATCGCTCCCGCACCCCCGCCGCGCCAGGCGCACTAACCTCATTTCTCCTCATAAATTAAGCCTTTCCGGCCTGGGCCAATACCGCCTCCGCCGCGCCCCATAACGGACGGGCGCGTCGCCTTTGTTCAGTTGTCGTGAAGGCCGGCGTCAGCTCATCCTGGCTGACACGGCGGCAAAGACTCCCCGGCGGCTTTTCTCGCACCGCAGGGACACCTTGGAAAGTCGGAAGACACGGCCGAGCACTGGCGGGATGGTCCGCAAACCGCCAGAATCCTCCCCCGCAGGACCTGCCTAGGCGCAGCACGCCCCCGCAAACTCCAATTGGACCCTATATAGTCAACGTTTGTGCCCGCGGCGCAGTTCCGAGAAAAACACTGTTTTCGCATTAGATAATACAATTTACTATCAAGATTCATTCACGTTTACGCCAGGCTGATGCCCGCCGGGCGCCACGGCAAAAAAATCCATCAATTTCTCACTAAACTTCGCAAATTTCCATTCCCCCCGCGTCAGCTTGAAATCTTCGCCATCTGCGAAAGCCACAAACCCTTTCGTCTTTCGTCTTTCGGCGCCGCTTTGCCGCGCCGCGCCATCTGCGAAAGCCGTCGATCCCATCATGCCTTTTTATTATGGGTCCGCATGGCCACCCACTTCGCATTCGGGTTTCCCGGTTCGGCCAGCCCGCGCAGGCCGTAATTCCGCGGGATTCTTTTGCATTTCGCTGTTTTCGTGCTAGAGTTGGTCTAGCATTTACACACGGCATTGCGATCGTTAACCAAGGGGGTATTTATGGGCACGCGGTGTTTTCCGGGCAATGCACTATGGGCGGTGCTGGTCTTGCTGCTGGCCGGGATGGCCGGCGTCGGCACAATCCACGCCCAAAGCTTGTCCTCCGACTTTCCATCCACATTCACATCAACATTCCTAAATCTACAGAGTGACGGCGAGTTCCGCACCATGAACTCCGGCCAGTTCCAAAGCATCGCCCCCACCCGCGGCGACACCTCGGGGTATGCGGGCTACGCGGGCAACGCCCTCGCGGGGTACACCGGCAACACCGGCCTGGCGGGCTACACGGGCTACACGGAGCACGCCGGGTACATCAACGCCTACCAAAGCATGTCCCAGAGTTACGGCAACTCGGCGCTCAGCGCCGGCTACTCCAACCTCTACCAGAGCAACTCCCAGGGCTACAGCAGCACGTCGATGGGCATGGGCGCCAGCCAGTACCAGAACGCCACGCAAGGCGGCTATGGGGGCCAGGCGCTGGGCAACGACTCCGGCCAGGGCCAATCCTACGGCAGCGGCAGAAATGTCACCATCGACGACCCGAGCCAGTACGAACGCTCCGGAAACCGCAACCCGATCACCGGGGCCGGCCAGGGCCGCGGCGGCACCATGCAGTTCTCCCGCAACGTTATCAACATGCCGCAGTCCCCGGTCATCGGCGAAGCCTCGGGCAGCAGCGCCGATGTAACGCTGGACGATCCCACCCAATACGAAAGAACCGGATCCCGCAACAAGATCACCGGGGCCGCCGAGACCCGCGGCCACGGTACCCAGCATGGCTCCAACGCCGTCACCGTCGTCAATGTTGTGCAGGCATCCGGACACGTGCCCCAGTCCCTCTCGGGCGATGTGACGCCGACCGCACGCCTGCAGGCGTCCAATCGCGCCGTGCCCAACGTCATTGGCGGCTATAACGCCGCCTACGACGTGACGGAAAATGCCGGGGTGGGCGCCGCCTTCGGATCGTATGCCGCCCTGCGCAATTCACTCCAGGGCGGTGCCGGGGCCGCCGCCATGCAGGTGGCCACCCAAGCCCGCGATACCCAAGCCCAGGAAGCCAGGTTCAACCAGGTCGCGGGCGCCCGCGGCCATGTTTATTCCAATGGCTTTTTCACCGTCGTCTACGCCCCGAACCTCTACTCGAAGATCCAGGGCGGCGGCCAGGGCTTCACCAACGGCGCCGGCACCTGCCAGCCCCGCGAAATCTCGCCGGCCGGTTGCGAAGAGACCATGGGCATGTACCAGAGCCGGCGCTCCAACTTCGCGCTTAACGATTACGCCTATTCCCGTGATACCAATATGAACGTGGTTCCCCAGAATGTGCAGAACCTGCTGGCCGCGGCCGCGGAAAAGACCGTGCCCGGCAAGGTTGATGCCAATGCGTTAACCACCACGCGTCTGGGCGCCCTGTACCGCACCCGCGAGTGGGGTGGCGTGTCCATCCTCAAGATGCGCCAGTAAGGACGCAGGCCCTGAATTACTTCCGGGCTTCTGGACGAACGTTCAATATTCAACGCTCAACGTCCAACATCCAATAAAACAGCTTCGTTCAACGTTGAACATTGGGCTCATGGACGACTTGTGGTGCTGGGTGCCGTGGTTATGCGCAGTTCGCACAACCACGCGAGCGTCTATCAATCCAACGACAGTCGCGCGGCACCATTGATCGTACATGAGCCGAACGTTGGACGTTTGCGCAAAATCGGGAAGTCATTTCGCCCTCATCCCGCAGGGCGCACCACCCCACCGCTACAATGAAATCGGCCTTGGTGCACGCACCAAGGCCGATTCCGTTTTACTTTAACCTTTAGACACGCTTGGACTTAGTGGTAAATCCGCCGGTGGTGCGGACGCGGGGCATCGCTGGTGGTGCCCGGTTGGACCGCCGGCATGGTTGCCGGCACTTCAGGCGCCAGGCTCGGCACCACCACCGGTGGAACCGGCGCATCGGGCACCAGGACCGGCACGGCAGCCGGCATGGTCGTCGGCCCCTCCGGAGTCAGCGTCGGCACCACCACCGGCCCGTTGACCGGCGTCATCGCGGGCATGGTCGTCGGCGGCGTATCGACGGTAATCGTCATCGCGCCGCCTTCGGGCACCAAGGCCGAAGCGCCATTGGTCGGGAGCACTGTCATTGGACCGCTCACCAGGCCCTTCTCGGTCGGGCTGGGAATCTTGAGCCCCAAAACCCAATGGGACCAGTTGAGTTCAAAGCGATAGCCATCGCCGCCGGTAGCCAGGTACGAGGGGCGGAAATAGACCATGCTCTGCCCGGCCGGGAAGCTGCCATAGGCGCTGATCTTGAGATCTTCCGGGCGTTTTTCCTCCCGTTCCTTTTTGGTCAGGAACGGCCGCATGTTCGTTTCCCGCGTGTACCAGGCCAGCGTGACCACCTGGGGCGTGCGATAGACGTTGATGCCTTCCCAGAAGAAGTCCCGCGCAATTTCGCTTTCCCGCCAGTCAAACGGCACGGAAACGTCGGCGGCTTCCACCGCCAGCGGCGTCGTCGCGCCAACCGTAATCTGGCGCGGACCGCTGTTCATCTCCGAATGGAAGAACGCTTCGCGGGCGCCCAGGAACTCGGCATAGTGGTGGATTTCATACCCCATGAGCATGATCTTGTTATGACCGCTGGTGCACCAGTCGTGCAGGGTGGTGCGCTGGCCGGTGCTCAGCTCGTGCAGATGAATATCGAGGCGGACGAAATCCGCGTCCACCGTCGGATGGTCCCGCAGATCGTAAATATCCGCCTGGCGGATGGTGACATAACTCGGCCGCTTGCCCGAAAGCACATCCGGATCGCACTGGCTGAGAATTTCCGGGGGCACGCAATCGGCCGCGCGGCGCACGGTTTCGCGCCGGCCCAGCGGAATCGGATTGGCCTGTGCATCCCGATACGGCGCCAGCGGCATGGGCGTGGCCTGCGGATCGTGATACGGGCTTTCAGTCGGGTTGCCTTTGACGTCCTCGCCCAGCACCGGCTTGGGCGCCCAGCGCAGCGATTCGTCCACCACATCCGCGCCCCGGCCATCCGCGGCGCGGGCCGCGGTGCCCAGTGCCAGCACGGCGCCGCAGGCCAGGACGGCATACAACGGGCGCACTTTGTGCCAACTTTGCATCGCTTTCATGATAGTCCTTTCGGAGAGTTACTTCGATTTCCGGTCGCAGAACATGGGTACTGTCGAGAAAATAATCTTCATATCGAAGAGCCAGTTGCGTTTTTCAATATATTCCAGATCGGCATCCAATTTGTCACGGAACCGTTCCGTGGTCGTGTCGTACCCGCAGCGGATTTGCGCCAGCCCCGTAATGCCCGGCAACGCTTCCTGCCGCCGCCGCAGTTCCGGGTGGGCCGCCTCCAGGTTAAAGGCAATCTCCGGGCGCTCCGGCCGCGGCCCGACCAGCGACATCTGTCCGAGGATAACGTTGACCAGTTGCGGCAACTCATCAATATGCGAGCGGCGCATCCACCGGCAGCCCCGGACGACGCGCGGGTCATCATCCTGCGCCCAGACCGCCCCGGTGCCCGTCTCGGCATCCTGGCGCATCGTGCGCATCTTGTACATGCGGAATATCGTGTCGCCCTGGCCGCAGCGCGTCTGGGTGAAAATGATCGGGCCGCGGCTGCGCACCTTGACCAGCAGGGCGCAAAGCATCAATACGGGCAACGACAGAATCAGTGCCGGGACGCTCAGCGCCAGATCGGTCAAGCGCTTGGCCATCACGTACGGCGTACTGGCAATACGGCGCGTGCCAGTCCGTAGATACGTTGCCGACAAGGGGACCTGAGCCATAAATCCTCCATCCAACCCGAGGGGCCGTAGATCATAACGAGTTGGACCATTGCGAAGTTTCGAGAATAAGTTTTTTCTGCGGTGCGGCACGGGCGCGGTAACCGGGTCCGTGGGAGAAGCGGCCGTTGCGGTGTCTTTGCGTGTCATCGGAATATGTCATCCGCCCAAGTCCTGTATATGCGGGTTGACCGGCACGCTGCAATCGTCTTCACGTTCTGAATTGATATCGGAGGATCCGTGCTGTAGCTTAACGAATCGGCCCGCCAATATTCAATAGCACATTGTGCCGATGTTAAAATAGTTGTTAGCGGACATTGCCCAACGGAGTGCGGCCATGATGAATTCCTCATTCCCCCAGCGGTCGAACACCGCCCGCGGCAACCTGTTGCCTCCCGGAAACCACGCCGCGCCACGGTCCGACAATGCTATCCTGGCACTGCTGATCAGTTATTGCCTCGGGGTACTCTATGCCTCCCTGATGCCCTACGATCTAACTGCCACCCCGGAACAAGTGCAAATACATCTGCATGACGCCTTTGATTATTGGCCGTTGAATCGGGACGCCCACATCTGCCTTTCTGATCTCATCAGTAATATCCTCCTTTATATGCCCCTCGGGCTTTTGGCGGCCCTGACGTGGCGCCGCCGCTCGCCGGTGCGCGCGTGCCTGCTGGCTCTGCTGCTGGGAACCACGCTAAGCGTCATCGTCGAGACCTCACAGTTATTCTCGCTTACGCGAACCTCCAGCATCCTCGATGTCGAGGCCAACGCCTTGGGCACTTTCATCGGGGCCGGCGCCGGCAGCGTAGTAGGCTGGCGTCTCTGGTGCCGCCTGGAGACGGCCGTATGTGCCGCGTGGTTCGATGCCCCCTGCGCGCTGGTCAGTGTCCTGCTGCTGCTGTTTCTGACCGCCGATGCGCTCTACCCCTGGTATCCCACGCTCGATGTGTCGGAAGTCTGGGGGCATATCAAGCAATCGCGCTGGACCCTCGAGGCCGGGTTGGACGTGCATCCGTGGCACTATTGGATCGTCAAACGCGTCGGCCCCTGGGCCGCCCTGACGCTGTTGCTGGCCGGTTGGCGCCCCCCGCTCGTCGGAGCCCTGCTCGCGGCCATGGCGGCCGCCGCGCTCGAGGCCGCCAAGATCTTCATCTACGATGGCAGTTGGAGCACCGCCAACGTGGTCCTCTCCGCCGGCGGCGCCCTGGTCGGCTTGGTGCTGGCCACCGCCTTTCGCCAGCGCACCACCACGCGCCTTAAACTGGCGCTGGCGTGGGTGCTCCTGGTGGGGTACATCCTCTATATGGAGTGGAGCGGTGGCCCCTGGCAGTGGGATTGGCTGGTGGCGGCCGACAAAATGCCCCGCGGTGCCGAATGGCTGCCGGGCTATCACTTTGCCATGAGCGGACGCGTTTTCGATGTGCAGAACTTTGTCACCCGCGTATCGCTGCTGGCAGCGCTGGCCTTCGTGGGGCGCACGCTTTACGACCTGGTGGGTTATCGCGGCGCCTGGTCCACCCCGGCCCGCGCCTTGCTGTGGGCCGGAGTCTTCGGCGTGGTCTGCCAGCTCGGCAAGTTTCTGGTCCCCGGCCGCGTCCCCTCGACCACCGATGTGGGCTGCTTCGCCGTCGGCGCCGCCCTGGGCTCATGGATCGCCGGCCTGCGCCAACAACAAGCCCCCAAGGGCATCCCCGGCTCTAAAATCCCAAATCGCAAATCCGCGCCACACCACCATTAACTATCAACCAACCACTAACCACCGGCCTCCGTTGAAACCCCGCAAGTGCCGAGCGGACGCCGCGAAAGACGTATGTTTGGAGTCCCGCCTTTAGGCCAAGACCGTCCAATGGTCGTTTTGAAAAAGTGAGCCTCCCTGCCATCATGGAGATGTTGTAAGTCCCATGTAGCAGGGAGGCTACGATGTTTTCTATCGGCAAGGAAGCC
>Ga0316217_10000791_pt1 | contig 43641 bp, 42 predicted proteins | sample 1anoAmetaG_FD_203633 | JGI IMG/M metagenome (GOLD analysis project Ga0316217, IMG submission 203633) | Freshwater microbial communities from Trout Bog Lake, Wisconsin, USA - 1anoA | ecosystem: Environmental > Aquatic > Freshwater > Lake > Hypolimnion/Profundal zone | place: USA: Wisconsin...
ATGGTTGTTGAGCCAAGCTTGGCACGCGCCTCGGCTATACGCCCGTCCATGGCGTGGTCGGGGAGCGCGAGGTAGTTTTCAAGGCTACAGGCGCTGCCAGCCTCCGGCGAGGCTGCCGTCAAATCGTCTAATACAAGTTCCACCTTATTCCGCCTTCAGTCCAGCTCGCCCTTTTTGGGGGCAGCGAACGGGGATGTTGAAAGCAACTACAGCTTGCAGTGGGTGCACTGGCGATGCTGAAGAACAGCCGCAATGGAGCCGGAAGCTTCAGCAGAACCCCCATCCACGGGGTTGTTGCAAGCCTTTAACAGTTAGACGCGGCCCGGAGCCGATGGATGCGAAGAAAAACCGGTCCGTATTGCCGCCTCTACTGAGTATGAGTGTAACAAAGGGTTAACAAAGAACTCAAATGGCGGGGGAGGAAGCGAATGGACTTAAATTGCGATTTGTGAGGGCCATGCGGGGGCAGTTATCATGAACCTTCATGATGATGCCGCCAACAATTGAAGTTGCCAGCCTTGGATTTGAAAACTCGTTGATCCTGATGGTGTTGGCGCTGGTGGTCTTTGGGCCGCGGCGACTGCCGGGGATTGGACGGCAGATTGGCAAGCTGATGTATGAGGTCCGCAAAGCCTCCAATGACTTCAAGTTCCAGATGGAAGAGGAGTTGCGGAGCGCCGAGGATGCAGAACGGCGGAAAAAGGAAGAGGAGCGGCTGAAGGCGTTGACGCCGGTCGATTCACGGGTCTCAGAAGCGGGATCTAGGGCACCCGAAGGATCAGAGGCGCCCGCGACGGCGGTTGAAAGTCCTTATCCTGATGAGGTTTCTTATCCGGCGACGACGACGGACGACTCCTGGGCCAAAGCGGCGAAGCTGGGCGATTCGGAAGAAGCGGCTTATCCGCAGATTCAACCTCCCACAACGGGAGAGCCTGTTCCCGCAGCACGGCCGGGCAAGCGAACGGCGCCGGTGAAGGCCGCGGTAAAGAAGGCTGCCCCGAAGGCATCGAGCAAAGAGAAACCGGTGAAGGCTGCAACCCCGGCGAAAAAGCCCCGCAAAAAGACGGGAGGCGAGAATGATTGATCCCGCAGAGGCGATTGGCAAGGCACGCGAGGCTGTGGCCGAACGCGCGGAGTTGCCCGGCATGAGCCTGATGGAGCATCTGGACGAATTGCGCAAGCGCATCATTCGCGCGTTCATGTTTCTGGTTCTGGGTTTTGGCGTGGCTGGAATTTTTTATAAACAGCTTGTTGCGTTCATACAGGCGCCTCTTAACCACATCGGCAAAAAGCTGACCATGACTCACCCCATGGATGCGTTGAACCTGGACATACAGGTTTCGCTGATTGCCGGGGCGATTCTGGCTTCGCCCTTCATCCTTTACCAGGTTTGGCTTTTCATTGCGCCGGGGCTCTATCAAAAAGAACGGCGGTTTGTGATTCCCTTCATGGCTGTCACCGTGGGATTGTTTCTTTCCGGCGCGGCCTTTGGATACTTCTGGGTTCTGCCCGGCGCGATGCAGATTTTGATTGTGGATTTCGGAAAGACATTCACCCCGATGATCACCATCGAGGAATATTCGAGCTTTTTTCTGTCGATTATTCTCGGCCTGGGCATCAGCTTTGAGTTGCCAGTGTTGATCTTTTTCCTGGCGCTGTTTGGCATCGTGAGCCCGAGTTTTTTGTGGAAGAATATTCGCTACGCGATTCTGGCGGTTTTTATTGTGGCGGCGATCATCTGCCCCAGCCCTGATCCCTGGACCATGTGCATCTACGCGGTTCCCATGCTGACGCTTTATCTGATTGGCATCGGAGTGGCATGGTGGGTTCATCCTTCACGACGCAAGAAGAAGGAGGCGGCGAAGTGAGCATTCATTTTTCCTGGAAGAAGTTCGTGGCGGGAATGTTGCTGGCCGCTCCGCTGGCGGCGCAGGCGCAGCACTTCAACGGGGCGAAGGCGCTGGAGTATGCGCGGGAGTTTGTGTCGATTGGGCCGCGCTGGCCCACCAGCCAGAATCATTTGAAGGCCGAAGAGTTTTTGCGCAACCACTTCAAGCACGACCAAGTGGAAGAAGATGCCTTCACGGCATTTACGCCGATTGGGCCGGTGGGGATGCGCAACTTTATCGTACGGTTTGCCGGCAAGAAGGATGGCGTGATTGTGCTGGCAACACACTACGAAACCAACTACTGGCTGAAGAACATCAATTTCGTTGGCGCCAACGACGGCGGCTCGACGACGGGACTGCTGATGGCCATTGGCGATCAGTTGAGGGCGGAGACCGCAGGCGGAAAGAAGCTGAACGGCTACTCGGTGTGGCTGGTCTTCGACGATGGCGAAGAGGCGATTCAGAGTTGGACGGACACCGATTCGCTTTACGGCACCAAACATCTGGCAGCCAAATGGGCTCGCGATGGAACCCTGCCCAGGATCAAAGCCTTCATCCTCGCCGACATGATCGGCGACAAGGACCTCGACATCACACACGAGACTCAATCCACGGGCTGGCTGGTGGAACTGGTACGGCAGGCGGCGAAGAAGTTCGGCTACGAGCGCTACTTTTTCAAGACCGATATCGAGGTCGCGGACGACCATCTTCCCTTCGTCAAACGCGGCGTACCGTCGATTGACATCATCGATCTGGATTACGGGCCCAACAACAGCTATCACCACACCGACAAAGACACGATGGACAAGATCAGCGCGCACAGTCTGATGATTGATGGCGACGTGATCATGGAGACCATCCGCCTCGTGAATTTGCGGTAAGCCGCTTTTCGGAGCATCGGGCAATGATCGCAGGCGTTTCGTGGGTTTGGTGGCTGGGGTTTCATGCGGTGGTGGCTGCGCTGCTGTTGGTGGATTCGCTGTTGCCCGGCGCTCGGGTGGAAGCGCGGCGCACACAGAGAGTTGCGTGGCTGTGGACGGCGTTGCTGGTTGCGGCGGCGACGGGCTTTGCAGGCTGGATTGCAATTGCGAAGGGCCACCAGCCAGCGTTGGAGTTTGTGGCCGGGTACGGAATTGAATTTTCGCTCAGTGTAGACAATCTCTTTGTTTTTCTGGTTCTCTTTCAGGGCTTTTGCATTTCGCCGCGGCGGCAGCACACGGCGCTGCTTTGGGGCGTGGCCGGGGCGGTGGTGCTGCGGGCGCTGTTTATCGCCACCGGGATCACGTTGCTCAAGCACTTCGAGTGGATTACCTGGGTTTTTGGGCTGATTCTGCTGTACGCAGCGTGGCGGCTGGTGCGCGGGGGCTCGGCAAACACGGTGATTCCGGAAGCGCCTGCGGCTATTCGAGGAATGCTTCGGAAGATGCAGCCGGCACGCGGCTCGCTGCTGCCTGTGATTCTGGCGGTTGAATTCACTGATCTACTGTTTGCCTTTGACTCGATTCCCGCCGTGCTGGCTGTCAGCCACAATCCGTTCGTGGTGTACACATCGAACATTGCAGCGATTCTGGGCCTGCGCTCGCTTTACTTTGCGCTGGCCTCGCTGCTGAACCGCTTCCGCAATTTGCATTATGGGCTGGGTGCGCTGCTGGCTTTTGTGGCGCTGAAGATGTTGGGGGCGCGGTGGATTGAAGTGCCGATTACGATTTCGCTGGCAGTGATGGGCGCGATACTGGCGGTGTGCGCGGTGGCGTCGTGGGTTGCAGGGGAAAAAAGATAGGGAGCGGAGAAGCGCGGACCTTGCAGGCATTTTGCGTCAGGGCCTGGATTCCCCGTTCATGGAGGCAGGAGCAACCCTGGTCAAAACCAGGTTTCTTCCGGCGACTCCCGGCTTTGCATTGTTCAGAATCGGCCGGGAAGCTTTTTCGGAGTGCAGGTATTCGCCGTACTTCTTGTCGGCTCCATTGACATGATTGATCAGCCAGTCATAAATAAATTGCATCAAGTCTTTGGCATGCAGCGGGTCGCGGCTACCGCTCATGGCATCGGACATGGATTTAATCTTTTCCAGAAATTGCCGGTGGTGCAGCCGGTGGTCGTCGAGTTCAGGGAAACCGATATTTTCCATGAAGACTTCTTCCTGCAGGCAATGATACTCAAAGTAATTTTCCAGCCGATGGAGAGCGATTTCGATCTCATCCTCGGCGATGCTGCCCGCGACATCGACGTTCTGAACGGCGCTATTCAGCTCGTTGATCATGCTAATCAGGCGTCTGTGATCTTCGTCAAAATACTTGACGCCAACGCTGAGATTGTCCGTCCACAAGAGAATCATGAGTCACCTTTTTACGTAAAATGGTTCGAGTTACGAACGATAGTATGGGGGAGCGCGGCCCGGGACTGCGCCGGAAGCGCGGCACGCAGGGGCTTGCGATCCAGCCATCTACGCGATTCATCGGCATTTGTGACGGAATGGATGAGAGTAAATCGAGCCACGCGAGTAAAAAAGCGATGCAATCCGGAGCGTCAGGCGAAGAGGCGGGAATCAAGCTGCAAGCGTTACCACTTTTCGAAGGAAACTTGGCCATCGTGCCTGAAGATTGAGTGCCTGAGAAAGTTCTCATCATCGCGCCGGGGAAAGTCGTTGCGGAAGTGAGCGCCGCGGCTCTCGGTGCGGGCCAGAGCTGAGGCAAGGATTGCGTTAGCTATGGAGCACATAGCGCAGGCCTCGGCAAGGCGGCGGCTGCTCTGCCCTTGCGCGGCCAGTTCGTCTAGAGCAGCGGCGCAATGCTGTTGCGCGGCAAGTCCCTGGCGCAGAGTGGAATCTTCGCGCAGCAGGCCGGCATAAGCCCACATGGAAGCCTGTAAATTGGCAATGATCTGTTGCAATCGGACTTCCTGCTCGGCCGAGAGTGGAGCAGGAGTGGAAGGAGGCGCGCATGGCTGAGGCAACGGGAGGTTGTCGTCGAGCATCGACTGCGCGGCGCGGGCTCCGAAGACGAGGCCCTCGAGCAGCGAGTTGGAGGCCAGACGGTTGGCGCCGTGGACGCCGGTACATGCGGCTTCGCCTGCCGCATAGAGGCCGGGAAGGCTGGTGCGGCCGAAAAGATCGGTGCGGATGCCGCCCATGAGGTAATGCGCTGCCGGGCGAACCGGAATGAGATCGCGGCTGAGGTCGAGACCGAATTGGCCAAGGAAGGCGCTGATGCCGGGAAAGCGATGGCGCAGATCGATGCCTTTGACGGAACGCATGTCGAGATGGACGATGCGTGAACTGCCGGGAGTTGCGCCAATGCCTTCGCGGGCGATGGCGCGGGCCACCACGTCGCGCGGGGCGAGCTCGAGCAGCGGATGATAGCGCTCCATGAAGCGCTCGCCGCGGTCGTTGCGTAGAATTGCTCCCTCGCCGCGCAGGGCTTCAGAGAGTAGAAAGCGCGGCGCTCCGGGAAGCGAAAAGGCCGTAGGGTGGAATTGATAAAACTCCATGTCGGCGAGTTGCGCGCCTGACCTGGCGGCCAGAGCGATGCCGTCGCCAGTGGCAACGGCGGGGTTGGTGGTGTCGCTGTAAACCTGGCCTGCGCCTCCGGCGGCGATCAACACAGCGCGCGCGCTGACGCGCTCCAGAATTCGCTGCGGGCGGCGTTCGCAGTTGAGCAGATCGGCGCCGATAACGCGGCCATCGGCAACGAGGAGGCCGGTGACCGAGGTCCACTCGGCAAAACGAATGCGTTTGTGAGCTTGGGCAAAGGCAGCCAGCGAACGGCTGATTTCAGCGCCGGTGGCGTCACCGTTGGCGTGCAGAATGCGGGGCAGGGAGTGCGCTCCCTCGCGAGTGCGAAGGAGCTTTCCGGCCTCCGTATCGAATGCAGCGCCCCATTCGATGAGTTCCTCCACGCGCACAGGGCCCTCGGCCACCAAAACCTGAGCGGCCGGCCTGTAAACCAATCCATCGCCTGCATTGACTGTATCCTCGAGGTGTAACGCGATGTCTTCATCGCCTTCCATGGCCACGGCGATGCCGCCCTGGGCATAGTGGGTGTTGGATTCGGCGACCGACTCCTTGGTGACGACAAGTACTTCGCCGTGACGGGCCAGTTCAACGGCGGCGCGGAGCCCGGCGACACCTGCTCCTACAACTAGAAAATCAACCTGAGACGATGCAGTCATCTGGGTTCAGGCTATCACCGAGAGGCAGCAGAAAGAGAATTGGGGAATATTCGCAACTCTTTTTCAAATTCCGTGTATTACCTCTCATGAGCAGGGGCTGGATCGGCGGCAGATTATCTTGTTGCCCAAATTCCGGTTCTGCTGCTAGAGTCAAAACCAATTAGTCAGGGGTCGAAACATTCCCCATCGTAGTGAGAGATTCAGAAACGGCTTCATTGTCCTACGGTGGCTGCGATCGCCGAGTTGTATTTTTTGGCAGCGGTGCACCACACACACCACAGGTAACCGCAGACACCTCAGGAGGGGTCACATATGCGCGGAATAAAAACACTTCTCATGGCATCAACCTTGCTTGCCGGTCTGGCTCTTGTGTCAGCAGCCCGCGCGCAAGTTGTCGTTGAAATCGGCGAACCACCGGTTTGCCAGTGGGGCTACTACGAAGCTCCACCTTACGGTTGCGCACCCTACGGGTTTTACGGGCCGGATTTCTTTTACAATGGCATCTTCCTCGGCGTAGGCCCCTGGGCCGGCTGGGGCTATGCCCACGGCTGGGGCGAGCATCGCTACTTCGACCATGGCCACGGAGGCCGCTACCACGGACGCGGTGGCTATGAGGCAGAACATGGGCATTATGCCCACGGATATGATGACCGCCACGGCGAACATGGACGTCCCGGCGAACATGGACGTCCTGGCGAACATGGCGGACGTCCCGGCGAGCATGGAGCGCGTCCCGGCGAGCATGGTGGCGGGCATCCAGGCGGTGCGGGGCATCCTGGCGGTGCAGGACATCCTGGTGGTGGTGGGCATCCCGCAGGCGGCGGTGGGCATCCCGCAGGTGGTGGCGGGCATCCCGCAGGTGGTGGTGGACACCCCGCTGGTGGCGGCGGCGGATCGCACCACAAGTAACTCTTAGCCGCTATGTGTAGCGGCGGATTGTATAAAAGCGGCGGGGCTTGAGGGCTCCGCCGTTTTGTATTTACGAGATCGCCCGGTTCAGCCGCATCGATGATGGCCGCTCTGGTTGGAGTGGACCGCATGGTTGACGAAAGCGCATGAAAAAGGATGCAGGGGTTGAAACAATATGCTGAAAACTTGGTAACGGCAGAGTGTAAGCTGTCTAGCAGATTACTAATGGAGGCACAATTCGAATGGAAATCTACCAGGGGATACCGCCGGAGGTTTTTCGCATTGTTCTGGTCCTCTTTTTGTCGTTTTTAATTGGGCTGGAGCGGGAAGAGCACAAGGCTGCAGGGGGGTCATATTCTTTCGGAGGGGTGCGCACCTTCCCGTTGATTGGACTCATCGGCTATTCCTCGGCGCTGATTTCCGGCCAGCAGATGCTGCCTCTATCGATTGGCTTCATGGTTGTCGCAGGATTTTTGCTGGTCTCCTACTGGCACAAGATCTCCAATGTGCAAACTGCCGGAGCGACCACGGAAATTTCCGGCCTGGCCACGTTTCTGGTGGGCGCGTTGGTTTGCTACGGGCACCTTTGGATTGCCACTGCGCTGGGCGTTGCCAGCCTGCTGTTGCTGGATTTGAAAGTAGTGCTGGAGAAGCTGGCCGAGCGCATTGCGCCCAACGAGATTCTTACTTTCTCAAAGTTCTTGTTTTTGAGCGGAGTGATTCTTCCCATACTGCCGAATCAGGAGTTTAGCCAGTTTCACATCAACCCGTTCAAGACCTGGCTGGTGGTGGTGGCCATCAGTTCCATCTCGTATCTCAGCTATGTTTTGCAGAAGCTGACCAAGGGACAGGGCGGGGTGGTGCTGGCGGCATTGCTGGGTGGCGCCTATTCTTCCACAGTAACTACCGTTGTGATGGCAAAGAGGGCAGCGCGTGAGCAGCGTCCGCACCTGTTTGCCGGCGGCATTCTGGTCGCGTCTGGAATCATGTATGTGCGCCTGGTGATTCTGCTGGCGCTCTTCAACCGGCCATTAATGCTTCAGTTGTATATTCCTTTTCTTGTGCTGGCTGCGCTGGCGGTTGGCATCGGCTGGCTCTGGACGCTGCGAGCAGATAAAAATACGCAGGATGTGCAGCGTGAGTCCGAGCCGAAGAATCCGCTGGAATTGTTGACCGCGTTTCTTTTTGCCGGCCTGTTTCTGGCGATGCTGGTGGTGACGCAGCTGGCCGTTACATACCTGGGAAGAACGGGAGTGAACACTCTGGCCGCGATCATGGGAGTCAGCGACGTGGACCCGTTCATCATGGGCTTGACGCAGGCAGCCGGTACGCTTACGCCTTTGAATGTAGCAGCGGGCGCGGTGGTTATTGCCGCCTCCAGCAACAATGTAGTGAAAGGAATTTATTCTTACAGCCTGGCTGGCAGCAGGACTCGCCTGCAGTGCCTGGTGATGCTGCTTAGCCTGGCGGCGGCGGGACTGGTTCCCTTGTTCTGGCTGAGGTGAGGGGTGGATGCGGCTGCACGCCGCAAGGACAACCAGGGTTGCCCTTGCGGCGCGTGAGTTTGCGTAATGCGCTAGGGAGTCGTGCTTCCCTGCTTTTGCGACTTAGCGGTCAATAGCTGAAAGAGATCGACGCCGAATCCGAACCGGTAGCGATCCCGGTTGGGTTGGGGCACGGTTATGTCGTAGACGGTGTTGCTGAGATAGCTCACATTGGCCGTTGATGGCACCGGCTGCAGAAGCAGTTGCGCCCCACCGCCGACTGGACCGTTAATCTTGGAGTCCGTGGCCCCGAAGATATAAACGCCGGGGATGCTGGCAATGGGAACCGGGAGCAGGCCTCCCACATGCACCACAACCCCATTGAGCCCGCCGCCGGTAACGTACTCATTTTGCCCGGCAGTGAGATCGACAATTCCCGGAAAGCGAAGGATGTTGTGCTCGAAGTCCTCGCCATAGAGCTTGAACCGGAGTCCCGCCTCGTAGTGACGGTAAAAGCGCATCCTGTCGGCGGGAATGAATGCGGCATAACAGGACGGGGTTCCTACAGGAGTCGTCGTAAGGTAATTAAGACAGGTTGACGCCCAGGTGATATTCGGATAAGCCTGCTGGATCTGTTTTGTCGCGTAGTAGACGGTGGGGTTTGCCTGCGAGGCGGAGAGTGGGGAGGCAAATCCTCCGGAGAGCAGCAAAGATGTGACAAACCGTGTATTGCGAGGATAGGTTGATGAAGGCGGTTTGCCGTTATCGAAGCTGTCGATTCCCAGGCTTGATGACCAGAGCTTGATGGCGACTGATCCCGACCCCTCCCACGACTGAACGATCTTGTCAGGGGTGCTGTTGATAGCTGACGCCAGGTAACCCTCGGTCAGTGATGAGGCGGAGAGCGCGCCCGGCTGAGCCATGGCTGCGATTCTGGCTGACGCTCCAATGAAGAAGCGCGCTTGATCGATACTTGTCATCCGGCCCGAAGTCGAATGTCCCCAGGGCAGCGGAAGATCGACCGTCGCGTCTCCCAGAAAAGTGGCCGACGGCGAGGTGGAACTGGCGCCCTCAACATCTACGCCGACGACGGTTAACAGTAGCGGCGGCATGGGGTAGGGACAGGTTGCGGATTGCCCCAGCGCCTGACTCACAACCACCGTGATTGTGTCGGTTCCCGAACTGTACTTGTCTGTTGCATCGAAGGTGGCGGTGAGTTTGTGAGTGCCGGGCGCGAGCACAGGCACAGTGGCCGTGCCAGCGCCATTGGAGATTGCGACCGTCAGAGGCGACGATTTCGGCAGCAGGCTATCGGTAAGATGCACTGAGCCGGAAATGGACGAACCGCCGGCATCCACGCCGGTTGCCGCTGTTGCGCTGCTATTCGCATTGACGGTCGCATTGAGCATCAACTGCGTACATTCAGCTACCTGCACCTGCGGGCTTGGATCAGTGGAGGTCGCGTTCATCGTATTCCTTGACTTTGGATCGATCCACGTGAAGTTGAGCCCGACCTTCACGGGCTTGGTGTCGCCAGAGGCCTGATCAGCACCCTTTGCCGCTGGCTTTGCGACGGCGGGCGACGCTGTTGGCTCGGCAGTTGCAACTGGCGCAGGAGCTTGAGTTGGCGAGGGAGATGCAGGAGCGAGAGTCTGCGAAACAGTTGGCGCAGGCGTTGAAACTGGTGTGGGGACAGCTACAGGAGCAGAAAATGGAGCGGGCGCAGGCGCAGAAGACTCGGTCAGCAGCACCGGGGTGGGCTTGGAGGAGACAGGCAGCACAAGAGCAAAGGACATAGTATTTCCCTGCGTGTCTTGAAATTCCAGGGTGCTGCTATAACTCGTTGCGCTGTTGGCCGAAGCGATTCCCGTGATTTGCAGATGAGCACAATCAAACTTCAACCCCAGCGGTAATGGGTGGCTGCTCGTCCACTTGCAGGTGAAGGGAAAGCCGAGGCGGCCTGGCGGAATGGAAAGCTGGACGCTGTACCGCACACCGGGAGTGGCTTGAGGAAGCTTGATGGCTGTGGGAGTTTGGCTGGCGCAGGGGAAAGCGCCGGCCGCGGCCGTGATCGCGGCCAAAACAGTGATAAAAACGCTGCGCATTTGAGTCCTCCAGGGCTGTAGCGGGGATATACATCATCTGAGGGGGAACGAGTACCTCAAAAACTATTACAGGCATCGTCCTGCATTTCGACTTAGCTGTCAAGGAGAATTTATCTGCAATCGGCCCGCTACAAGAGTGGCCTGAGTTGGCCGGCATATTCAAGATGAGCTATGAATTCCAGCACCTGACCGGAGAGTGCATTTAGGATAAAAGTACTGTGCAGACGATTCGAGTAGAGACGCCTTCGGCAAAATACGATGTGGTCGCAGGCAGCGGGCTGATTGGTTCGCTCGCGCCGCGCATGGAGCGGGTTTACGGGAAGCTGCCGCGGCGGGTTTTTGTGTTGACTTCGGCTCCGATTTGGGGACTGTGGGGACAGGCCTTCCTCAATTCATTTGCTGCACCGCCGATTGCGATGTTTTTGCCGCCCGGCGAAGAACACAAGACCATCAAGAATGTAGAAGCTCTGCTGCGCCAGATGGCGCAGGCCGGCGGAGATCGCGGCAGCCTGCTGATTGCCTTTGGCGGCGGGATTGTGGGCGATGTGGGCGGGTTTGCGGCGTCGATCTTCATGCGCGGTATTCCATATATTCAAGTTCCGTCAACCTTTCTGGCGCAGGTGGATTCGTCCGTTGGCGGCAAGACGGGCGTGAACTTGCCGGAGGGCAAAAATCTTGTCGGCAGCTTCTATCATCCGCTGGCGGTCTTTGCGGATATCGAGGTGCTGGGAACGCTGCCGGACCGCGAGCTGCGCGCCGGGTTGATGGAGAGCGTGAAGGCGGGCATCATCCGCGACCGGGCGCTGGTGCGTTATATGGAAGGGCATACGGATGAGGTTCTGGGGCGCGATCCCAAATCTCTGGAAAAGGTGATTGCCGCGTCGATCCGCATGAAGGCAGACGTGGTGAACCGCGACGAGCGCGAGAGCGGGCTGCGGATGATTTTGAACTTTGGCCACACGGTGGGCCACGCGCTGGAGCAGGCGACACAGTACAAGTTGCTGCTGCATGGCGAGGCGGTGGGATGGGGGATGGTGGCTGCGCTCTTTGTTGCGCGTGAGCGGGGAACCATTTCGCGGGCTCAGTTTGACCGGTTGGAGGATTTGATTCATCTGTACGGGCCGCTGCCTGCGCTGAAGTTGAGAGTTCCCAAAGTGGTTGCGGCGACGAGCGGCGACAAGAAGAATGTGGGCGGAGTGACGCGCTTTGTGCTGCCGGTTGGGATTGGAGATGCGGGCGTGGTGGAAGATGTATCGGCTGCGGAGTTGGAAGCGGCGGTGGAGTACATGCTGGGACGTGCGGGAGAAAAGCGGAGTTAGCTTTTGGGTTCGTGGTATCCCACCCTTGCCGCAAAGGATCGAAAAGCAGGTCCTTCGACTGCGCAGTTCGCAAAAAGCGCGACCTGCTCCGCTCAGGATGACAGTTAGTTATATGGGTGAGTGAAAAAGGAAGCACGAGGCTGGATGACAACCACTGGAGCCAAACCACTTGGAGCTAACGACGAAGCAAGCGCAGCTGAAGCTGTGCGTGAGATGTTCGATTCCATTGCGCCGCGGTATGACTTGCTGAATCATGTTCTGTCGATGAATGTGGACCGGCTGTGGTGGTGGCGGGCGGCGCGGCGGTTTCGCGCGGTGCTGGCCGATCCGGACGCGGCGGTGCTCGACATCTGCTGCGGCACGGGCGATATGACGAGGGCGCTGCTCAAGCGGCGTCCGCAAGGCGCGCGGCCAACACTGGCGGCGGATTTTGCGCGGGGCATGTTGAGCCGCGGAGCCAAGAAGTTTGCCGCGCGTGATGCGGGTGCGCCGTATGCGGTGCCTCTGGAGGCCGATGCGTTGCATCTGCCGCTGCGTTCGGAGTCGCTGGACTTGATTATTTCGGCTTTTGGCTTTCGCAATCTAGCTAACTACGAAGCGGGGTTAAGGGAATTTCATCGCGTGCTGAAGCCGGGCGGGCAGTTGGGAATTCTGGATTTCAGCGAGCCGGGCGGGCTGATGGGCAAGGCCTATGCGGTTTATTTCCGGCGCGTGCTGCCTGCGATTGGACGGGCGATCTGCGGTAAAGACGGGCCTTATAAATATCTGCCGGCTTCGGTGGGCAATTTTCCGCCGCCGGCAGAGATGCTTGCGCTGATGAGGTCAACCGGCTATGAACAGTGCGCGTGGCAGCCTTACACATTTGGGATTGCGGGATTGTACACAGCGGCGCGCACCGCTGTAGCCTGATTATGCGATGATTTCCGAAGACAGCAAAATCGCCGGGTATTCCGCCGAGAAGCGGCAGGTGGCGCTGCACTCGATGCTGGCGGCGGGGGCCATGACGCTGCTGAAGCTGGCGGCGGGCTTGCTGTCTGGCTCGCTGGGTGTGCTGTCAGATGCGGCTCACTCCGGGCTGGATATGATTGGCTCGACACTCACCTTTTTTTCCGTGCGGATCAGCGACAAGCCGGCCGACGAAGACCACACTTACGGCCACGGCAAGTTTGAAAACTTTTCCTCGTTTGGCGAAGTTCTGCTGATGGCCGCGTCGAGCGCGTGGATTATCTGGGAGGCAGTTCAGAGAATCATCCACCCGGCGAAGGAATTGCGAGACCTGGGATGGCCGGTCGCGGTGGTGGTGGCTTCAATTGGGGTGGACTACTGGCGGTCGCACAAACTGCAAGCGGTTGCGGACCGGACTGGGTCATCGGCGCTGGCGACCGATGCGTTTCACTTTGCGTCGGACATCTGGTCGTCGCTGGCCGTGCTGTGCGGGCTGGGCGCAAGCTGGGCGGGCATACGCTTCGGCATTGACGCGTTGCGCTACGCCGACCCACTGGCGGCGGTGGTGGTTTCGCTGCTGATTTTGCGGTTGACGCTGCGGCTGGGGCGCGAAGCGGTGAGCGTGCTGCTCGATGAGATTCCTGCCGAGACGCGGTTGCGTCTGATTGAGGAAGTGACGCAGGTGCCGGGCGTGCTCGACGTGGAACAGGCGCGGGTGCGGCGGGCGGGCGCAAACTATTTTGCCGATCTGACATTGGCGCTGCCGAGGCGATATACGTTTGAGCACACCGGCGAGCTGGTGCGCGCGGCTAAGGCGGCGGTGCATCGCGTACTGCCGGAGACCGACGTGGTGATTCACACTGTGCCGCGGCAAGCGCGGGCAGAAAGCATCTTTGACCGGGTACGGGCTGTGGCGGCGCGGCACAACGTGAGCGTGCATGAGCTGAGCGTGCAGTCGCACCAGGGGCGGCTGCGCGTGGAGCAGCACATGGAGCTGGATGAAGCGCTGCCTCTGATTGAGGCGCACGATTTTGTCTGCGCAATGGAGGCGGAGATTCTGCGCGAGGTTCCGGAGATTGACGGCGTGCTGACGCATATTGAAAGCGAGCCGGCGACGATTGAACAGCCCGAGGAGATGGTCGTCGAGAATCGCAAGATCGAGCAGGCGCTGCACAACGCGGCGGCGCGGCTGCCGGAGATTGTGGATGTGCATGAAATCATCGTGAGCCGCACGGTGGATCACATTCACCTTTCCTGCCATTGCAGCCTGCCTGACGCACTGACCATGCGGCGCGTGCATGAGGTGATCACCGCGCTTGAGGACAGCTTCAAGGTGGAGTGCCCGGAGGTCTATCGGGTGACGATTCATCCGGAGCCGGCGACGGATAATCTGCGGTAGAAGCGTGTGAATTCGTTTCGGAATGTTCGCGAACCTTGAGAGTGCGGAGAGCTAAAGCCATGATGCATCGTCCGGTAGTCAACTTCTTCCAGGTGGCCTCGCTGGTGATGGCGCTGGTGGCGGTGGCGCTGCTGGCGGCGATCACCACGATGCACTTTGTTATCCACGGCGCAGAGGTGAAAGTTCCCGCGCTAAAAGGAATGACCGTGGCTGAGGCGCGGAGCCAGACCTCGGGACTGGGGCTGGATCTGGAAGTGGACAACCGCTATTACTCGGGAGACGTGGCTGCGGGACATATTCTTACGCAGTCGCCGGTGGCGGGAACGGTGGTGCGGCGGGAATGGCATGTGCGCGTGGCGGAGAGCCTGGGGCCGCAAAAAGTTGAGGTGCCGCAGACAGTTGGGTTGGATGAGCGCGTGGCGGCGTTGCAGTTGAGACGGGTGGGATTGGAAGCGGGCGCGACGGCGCGGCTTCCGTGGGGCAACGCGGAGGAAGGAACGGTGCTGGCGCAGGACCCTCCGGCGCATGCGCAGGGAATCGCGAGGCCGAGCATCGATCTTCTGGTGGCTGCGCCCGAGGACAACACGCCCGACGGCTTTGTAATGCCCGACCTGACAGGCTTGCCGGTGGTGGCAGCGCAAGCAGAGCTGACACGAATTGGCATTAAGTCCACGGCGAAGTTTACAGCGGTAGCGGTTGCGCCGGTGGGGAATGGGGAAACGATGCCTGTGCTTCCGGTGCGGCCCGGAGCGGTGACGGCGCAACAGCCTGCGGCCGGCGCGCTGGTGGAGCAAAGCGATCTGGTGAGGCTGACGGCGGTGAAGTGAAATGACAGGGATCAGGGATCAGATACGACGCTGCAGAGCCATGGAGGAATTCGGCATGGGAATGAATGAAGATTTGGAGCGGGTGGCTTTGCAGGAGCGTGAACTGGTGTTGCCGCGGCTGGACCCTCAAGTTGCGTGGGAGTTGGGCACGCGGCTGCGGATGCTTGCGGTTGAACGCGGCTTAAAGTTGGTGATCGACGTGCGGCGATTTGGGCAGCCGCTGTTTTATGCGGCGCAGGAGGGAACGACTCCGGACAATGCCGAGTGGGTGCGGCGCAAGAGCAACGTGGTGGCGCGCTTTCATCGCAGTTCGTATGGCGTGGGGATGACTCTGAAGTTGAAGAACACCACGCTGCTGGAGCGGCAGGGGTTGCCGGTGGCCGATTATGCCGCGGATGGCGGTTCGTTTCCTCTGACTGTGGCGAGCGCGGGAGTCGTGGGCAGCGTGACCGTCTCCGGGCTGCCGCAGCGCAGCGATCACGAGTTGGTGGTGGAGGCGCTTTGCATGATAGCGGGACGGGATTATGCGGAGTTGAAACTGGGGACGGAATAGGGATTTTGCCAATTCTTCTTGCAGTTGACGCTGCTTCTCAATCATTTTTCTCTATTAATGCAATAAAAAATCCATCGGTGTGAAATGCGCCGGGGAGCAGGTGGAGCGCGCCTTCTGGAGTGAGGCAGGAGCGAAGTCGTTCTGCGCCGTCGTGCGTAAGAATGTTTTTGCTGAGAAGCTGGGCGATGCGGCCTTCGAGCGAAATTTGCCGGGCGTTTGGAGTTGCAGCGAGAACCGCGGCGACGACTTGCTCGTTTTCTTCGGGCTCCAATGAACAGGTGGAGTAGACGACGCAGCCGCCGGGACGGACGGCGCGCAATGCGGCGGCGAGAATTGCGCGCTGACGCTCCGCCTGGAGGGCGAGGTCTTCGGGGCAGAGGCGATGGCGAATCTCGGGGTTGCGGCCCAGCGTGCCGGTGCCGCTGCAAGGGACGTCGGCCAACGCAAGATCGAAGACAGAGTTTTCCGTGAGCGCGGTTGCGTCGGCATGGCGGCACTCGATGCGGTCAGCGAATCCGGTCAGACGCTTTTGCAACTGCTCAAATCTTGCGGCGCTGGATTCCATGGCAACGATGCGGGCTTGCGGGTTGCGCTCGGCGAGGATGAGCGTCTTTCCGCCGGGCGCGGCACAGGCATCGAGAATGGTTTTCATTTCCCGGTTGAGATTTGAGCTGGCAATTTCGGCGACGAGTTGCGAGCCTTCATCTTGCAGGCGCACGCGGCCATCCTGCAGAGCCGCGGTGATGTCTCCGGAGACGACGGTGTGCGCGGCGGTGAGCAACTCGCCGGGTTCGAGGATGATATCGGCAGCGGCGAGTTCGGCTTCAACAGCAGGGCTGGCGAGACGCACGGAAAGCGCAGGCTGGGTTTGGCCGTGGTTGCAAATGGCGCGGGCGGCATCGAGGCCGAAGTGATTGATCCAGCGCTCGACGAGCCAGGCGGGGTGAGCTTCCATTTCTTCCGAAAGTTTTCCCACAGGGGCTGAAGCCCCGTCCGATATTGCGGCATTATCGGCACGACTGAAGTTGTGCCCTTTCAAAGCTAGACTCTCTTCTTCCGATTGCGAGATCGCAACCTGCGGAGTTTTGGCCAGCTTGCGCAGGACGGCGTTGACCATGCCGGAGGCAAATTTGTGGCCGGCCTGCTGGGCCAGCTCAACGCTTTCATCGATGGCGGCGCGGGCGGGGATGCGATCCAGATGCAGCAACTGAAATGCGCCGAGGCGAAGTGCGATGCGAATCTCAGAATCAAGTTTGGCCTTGGGGCGGGCCAGCAATGCGCGGAGTTGCTGGTCTAGCAGAATTTGCCAGCGCAGCACGCCGAGTACGAGGGCAGTGGCAAGATTGCGATCGGGCGTCGAGAGCGCGTTGACGGCTTTGCCGCGCAACAGATCGCCGGAATGGGATTGGCCGCGTTCGACTGCCATAAGAATCTGGAAGGCGGCTTTGCGCGCTGGAGAGATTTTGGCCATAGACATCAGCCGAACCATGCATTGACGGGCAATGCAATTCCGCGTAGAAACTCGGCTGCGGCGAGGCGCTTTTTGCCTTCGAGCTGGACTTCGAGGAGTTCCAACCAGGTGTTCTGAGCGCAGGCCACCAGCAGGCGATGATCTTCAATGCGAATCTGGCCGGGAAGGACGGCCGCATCTTCGGCGGGAGTTGTTTCCAGAGTGGCAGGCGCAGCGGCAACTTCCATGCGGTGAACAATCAGCTTCTTGCCTTCGAGCGAGGAGAATGCGCCGGGCCAGGGCTGAAATCCGCGCCAGCGATTCTTGAGTTCCGTAGCGGTGTGCGCGGCGAACTCCATGCGGCCGTTTTCGCGATTGAGCAGCGGAGCAAATGTGGCTCCGGCGTGATTCTGCGGCCGGGGCTTGATGGCTTTATTTTCTAAGCCAGCCAGAGTCTCAACCACCAGCGGCGCTCCGCCCCTGGCAAGTTCTTCGAAAAGGTCGACGGCGGTTTGTTGCGGGGCGATGACTATCGCTCGTTGCATCAGGATGGGGCCGGTATCAAGGCCTTCTTCAAGCAGCATGGTGGTGTTACCAGTTACGGTATCGCCCATTGCTACAGACCATTGGATGGGCGCGGCGCCGCGATAGCGCGGCAACAGGCTGGCGTGCAGATTGATGCAGCCGTGGCGGGGCAATGCGAGCATCCACGGCGGAATGAGACGCCCGTAGGCGACCACGACGATTGCGTCAGGGGCGATGGCCTCGATGCGCGCGCGAAATTCGGCATTGTTCCGAATTGTTTCCGGCTGCATCACCGCAATTCCCGCAGCCAGCGCCACGAGCTTGACTGGAGGCGCATTAAGCTGGCGGTCGCGTCCGGCTGGACGATCAGGCTGGGAGACGACCAGTGCAACTTCATGGTTAGCAGCAAGCAGCGCTTCGAGCGTGGGCACGGCAAACCGGGGAGTCCCGCAGAAAACTAGCTTCATAGGACACCTGATGAGCGAGGCCGGTTGAGTTTCTTGTTATTCCGCGGCAGGCGCATTGAAGTTACGCCGATGACCTGGCGCCAGCGATGCGCGGCGCGTCCGGTAACTCTCGCCATGGAAGTTTACCACTTGCCTTCGCGTTGCATCTTGCGAATTTTGCGCAGCGCCAAATCGCGCTTGAGGGCGCTCATGCGGTAGATGAACAGCATTCCGTCCACGTGGTCGATCTCATGCTGGAAGCAGCGGGCCAGAATGTCCTCGCCGTCCATCTCGAACCACTTGCCTTTTTCATCCTGGGCGCGGATGCGCACTTTGGCGTGGCGCACCACCTTCTCGCGAATCTCGGGAAAACTAAGGCAACCCTCTTCCTCGTAAAGCTTGCCGTCGCTGAAAATGATCTCAGGATTGATAATTACCAGCTTGTCTTTAGGATTTTTCCCCATGCTCAGGTCGATGACGGTGAGCCGCTTCGACACTCCGACCTGCGGCGCGGCCAACCCAATTCCCTGTTCCGCATAGGTGGTCTCAAACATATCGTCGATGAGCTTGCGCAACTCGGCGTTGAACTCGGTAACGGGTTCGCCGGGGCGCGAGAGCACGGGGTCAGGATATTTAACAATCTTCAAAAGCATTCTTTTGCTAATAGCTCCGTATCTGTTGGATGTATCCATCAAAATTCCGTCGCAATTCCAGGGCTGAATCGCCGCCGAATTTCTCCTGGGCCATGCGGGCCAGGGTCAGCGCGACCATGGCTTCGCCAACCACTCCGGCGGCGGGGACAACGCAAATGTCACTACGCTCGTAACTTGCACTGGTGGTTTCGCGGTTGTCAAAGCGAACAGATTCCAGCGGGCGGCGGAGAGTCGAAATGGGTTTCAGGTAACCGCGCACCACAATGTCTTCCCCGTTGGAGACGCCGCCCTCGATGCCGCCTGCGTTGTTTTGCGGACGGGTGAAGCGGGTGGGTTTGCCGGTGTCTTCGGCAGCGTACTGGATGGGGTCGTGAACCGCGGAGCCGAAGCTCTCGGCGGCCACCACGCCGCGTCCGATTTCGACGGCCTTGACAGCCTGAATGCTCATCACCGCCGAGGCGAGCTGGCCATCGAGGCGCTCGTCCCAGTTGGCGTAACTGCCCAGGCCGGCGGGAACGCCATGCGCGACAACCTCAAAGATGCCGCCGACGGTGTCGCCGGTGCGGGCGGCTTCTTCGACCTCTTCTTTCATGCGGGCTTCGGTGGGCTCATCGACGCAGCCCAGCATAACCTCTTCGCGGAGGGCGAGGGCTGCGATCTCTTCCCACGTGGCGGCGCGGTCCAAAGAAACGCGGCCTACACGCAAAACGTGGCTGGCGACTTCGATCCCAAGAGTGCGCAGCATCAGCTTGGCCATGGCTCCGGCTGCTACGCGCGCAGTGGACTCGCGGGCCGAGGCGCGCTCCAGAACATAGCGGGCGTCGGGAAAGTTGTATTTGATTGCGCCGGCAAGATCGGCGTGGCCGGGACGCGGCGATGCTACGGCCTGGTGAAGCGCGGGGTCGCCAGCCTCGACGGGAAGCTTAGCTTCCCAGTTCTTCCAGTCGCGGTTGACGATCTCAATCGCAATCGGGCTGCCGATGGTCTTGCCGTGGCGAACACCGCTGAGAATGTGGGCTTTGTCGATCTCGATCTTCATACGGCCGCCGCGGCCATAGCCCTGCTGGCGGCGCCACAGTTCGCGGTTGACGAAATCAAGATCGGCGGGCACACCGGCGGGCAATCCGGAGATGAGCGCGATGAGGGCTTCTCCGTGAGATTCGCCGGCAGTTGAGAAACGAATCATATCTTCTTGATTGTAACGGAGGAGCGGGTGAGAAGGTCAGCGAGCCTGCAAGCAGTCAGGACGAATGCTCCACAGTCTCACAGTTTCACAGGAAATAGGGGGGCCTCTTCCAGTGAGCGGTGATCCGCAGAGGCTGGTCAGTCAAGGCCAATCCCAGCGATCAATCTAATTTTGCCTGGCCGGAAGGCAATTATCTGCGAAGAAATGACGGAGGAGTTCGATGTTTTTCACCCTGGCGACAATGGAACGAAATATAAATACTTCCACTTCACTCCTGGTTACATCCTGTTTGCCGTTCAATTTTCATGCGCCGCTCAATTCAAAAACATCGTCCTATAGAGCGTATCGCGCTGGACGGGCTTGAAGCCGGCATCACGAATGATTCTGCGCAGCTCTTCTTCCGTGGTGCAGTTGCTGGTTCCGGCGGCGCGGACCACATTCTCTTCCAGCATCACCGAGCCTACATCGTTGCCGCCGAAGTGAAGGCCCAGCTCCAGAACTTTCAGTCCCTGCGTTACCCAACTGGCCTGCACATTATCAATGTTATCGAGATAGAGGCGCGAGACAGCCAGCGTTTTAAGGTACTCGACGCTGGTAGCTTCTTCCCATCCGCGTCCGCCGAGGGCGGTGTTTCTGGGCTGGAAGCTCCATGGGATGAAGGCCGTGAAGCCGCCGGTTTCTTCCTGCAGGCGGCGGACGACTTCGAAATGATTAACGCGCTGCTCCAGGGTTTCGCCCACGCCGAACATCATGGTCGCCGTGGTTCTCATGCCGAGCTGGTGGGCCATGCGATGTACGCTGACCCAGTCTTCCGTGTTGCACTTGATGCGGGCGATGCGGCGACGGACATCGTCGTCGAGAATCTCAGCGCCGCCGCCGGGGATGGAATCTAGCCCCGCGTCGCGCAGGCGAATGATGGTGTCGCGCAGGGTGATGCCGGAGTATTTGGCGATGGCCAGCACCTCGGAGGCAGTGAGGCAGTGCAGCCAGATTTGCGGAAAGCGCTGCTTGATGCCGCTGAAGAGGCGCTCGAACCAGTCGATCTTCAGGTCGGGATGGATGCCGCCCTGCATGAGTACCCCAGTGCCGCCCATCTCTACCGTTTCGGCGATCTTCTCGTAAATTTTTTCGAAGTCGAGAATGTAGCCCTCTTCCGAGCGCGGGCCGGTCAACGGCCGATAGAAGGCGCAGAAGGTGCAGTACTCGGTGCAGAAGTTGGTGTAGTTGATGTTGCGGTCGATGATGTAGGTGACCACGCCCTCGGGGTGCAGGCGGCGGCGCACGGCGTCGGCCTCAAAGCCCAGCCCGATCAGGTCGGGGGAGTGGAAGGAATCGAGAGCCTGTTGGCGTGTCATCGGCATGATTTGATTTTAACAATTTATGGTTTGCGGGTGTCGGGGCCGGCGGGTTTAGGCGCGGGCTTTGGCTTTTTGGCGGGGCTGGAGACGCCGAAGCTCAAAAGCAGAAAACTGAAGCCCTTGCGTAGCGAGTCGAGCAGGCTCATGAATGGTTCCCTTCTAGTTCGTGGTTCCCACCCTTGCGCCAGAAAAAAGGTGCAAAGATGGGCACGGAGATCGAGTGGATTACTTTTTCTTTGCTGAAACCGGGGCTGCGGGCAGTGCTGGCGGCTGCGGCTCGGCGCGCAACAGGGTCAATGCGGCCGGGGGCAGCGGTTTATCGGCGTTTGCCAGCAGCAGGCTCACCTGCCACATCTGGTTTTCAGTGAGGATGCCTTTGTAAGACGGCATCCCCGTCAGACGGATTCCGTTGGCGACCTTCCAATAGGTTTCGCCGGGGGGATCGTCGGTTACTCCCATCACAGTTTCTGATCCGTGATGATGCGCCTCAAAAAGCGGAGGCGCGGCAGGGAACATATGCTTGCCAAAGGTGGATGGCTTGCCATGAACTCCGTGGCAGCCGGCGCAATTGTTGTTGTAGACTTCAGCGCCGGCTACCAGGTTGTCTTCATTGGCCGGGATGGGCGGGGTTTTCACCATCTCGCGGTCAATGCGCGCATGGAGCGGCATTCCGGTCAGCATTTTTTCTTTCGATAGTTGTGGATCGGCCACAGCTACGGGTACATTGCCAAACTTGAGCCATCCCAACAGGGCAAGCGGAACAAGCAGGATGCCCAGTAAGATTCCCACGAAAAAACGAGTCATACGATTTACGACCTCCGCTGGTCTATATCCTAGAGCATTTTGTAGATTGTCTTATTGATTTAACGCACCTTTTGGAATTGAGGGAAGACAGGGTGAATACAAACGTATTGCGGAGGAACTTGCGGCGGCCGGGGAACAGCGCGGCCGGCGGACAAGGAGGTTGACGGTTTGGCCGGGAAATCCTGCGACCGGAGGCTGATGGGGCGCAGGATAATGCCCAGGACACACCCCCAGGATGATTTAATAGCTATTGGGGGGAGCAGTGCGCATGCCTGCTTCCGTACTCCCGTGGAGGAAACCCTACACCGATGTATTCATCTCGTCGTCTTGCCCTTCTGCTGGCGTTCAGTTTTGCCGGCGTGACCGTCGCTCTGGCCCAAAGCTCGTCTTCGAGCAGCAACCCCACGGCGCCTGACCAGGCCCAGGCCGGGCAGTCCACCGCCCAGTCGCCGGGTTCGATGAGCGTTCAGGCTCGTATTCGCGCCCGCCGCGAACTGCGCCGCGCAACCGCTATTCACGAGGCTTATGCCCATAAGTATGAAGAGTATACGGGCATGGGTTATCTGCGTTTTACCCCCGGCGCCACGCTGGAACGGGTGCACGAATATGCATGGAACGTGGGCGTTACCCGCTATTACAGCGAGCGGCTGGGCGTGACCGTTGACGGCCGCGGCTACTTCGGCACGGCTTACGTATATAACAACTACCCGACCAACAGCGCCATCACCAATCCGGCGATCAGCCAGTTTGCGGCCTTGGCCGGTCCCACCTACCGCTTCTATATGCAGCCCAAGTATTCCATCTCCGGCCGCGTACTGGGCGGATTTGAATATGGCGACTTTTCCGCCAATACCAACCACAGCACGGTTCTTTCTCAGCAGCTTGGGCTTTGGCCGGATGGTTCTGTTTTTGCCCTGAGCGCCAGCGTGCCCGTCGAGTACAACCTGACGCCGAAGATTGGCCTGCGCGTTGCTCCTGAGTATTACGTAACCGGTTTTGGTTCGACCACGCAGGGCAGCCTCGGCTTTACCACGGGAATCGTATACCGCTTCGGCAAGCAGTAACAAGCAGGGAACAGGGAATAGAGTACAGGAACTCTAGTGGGCCGTTCCCTGGCGGCTTTGTGCCGCATTAGCCTTTGCACTTTACCGAGGTTTATGCCCAACCTGATGAACTCCACTTCCCCATCCGTAGTTCGGGCAGAGCTTGCCGGCCACGGTTCGGTTCTGGGCCAGGGGCACATCCATGCTCCCAGCCCCGGCGCCACGGCTATGCTGATCCACGACCTGCGCGAGCTGTTCAAGGTCAAGGTGGTGGGCCTTGTGCTGGTGACCGGCTGGGGCGGATTTTACCTGGGGTCGATGCAGTCGGGCATCACCAGCGTGCAGCGCGGGCTGCTGGAGGCGCTGCTGGGCATTGGTCTGGTTTCTGCCGGAGCCGGCGCGCTGAATGAGGCGCTGGAGCGCCGAACCGACAGGCTGATGAAGCGCACCGCCGACCGGCCGATGGCCGCGGGGCGCTTTCCTCTGGCAATCGGAGTTCTGGCCGGGCTTGGGGCGCTGGCGTTTGGCGCCTGGTGGCTGGCGATGACGACGAACCTGCTCACCGTGGCGCTGGCTTTGCTGACTGCTTTTACTTACGTTGCCATCTATACGCCGCTCAAGCGCGTGACCGCGCTGGCTACTTTCATTGGCGCGTTTCCCGGCGCGATGGGGCCGATGCTGGGCTGGACTGCGGCCCGCGGACGCATCGAGTGGGCGGCTGTGGCGCTGTTCGCGATTCTCTTTGTCTGGCAGTTTCCCCATTTCATGTCGATTGCGTGGCTCTATCGCGAGGACTACGCCAAGGCCGGCATCCGCATGTTGCCGGTGGTGCAGCCGGACGGCTGGTCTACGGCGGCTCAGGCGCTGTTTTTTGCGGTGTTGATGATTCCCGTGAGCCTGACGCCCTGGCGGCTGGGACTGGCCAACGTGACCTACGCGGTGCTGGCTTGCGCGTTAGGATTTGTTTATCTTGGTTACACGATTCGCTTTGCCCGTATTTTGCGCGTGCAGACAGAGGAAGAGAGTTGCAAACTGGCGCGCGATCTGCTCAAGGTCAGCGTGCTTTATCTGCCGCTGCTGTTCACCGCGCTGATGCTTTGCGCCACGGCGAAAGTTTGAGGAGTTTATGACGACCGCAGCCCCGTCTACAAATATCAGCGCCGCCATTGCCGCCATCCTGGCTGTCAGCGTTGCGGCTACGTTATTTTTATTCTGGCTGATTTACGTGCACCCCGCGGCGGCATCCAGCACGCAGTACGCCTTTTTGCCGGCGCTCAACGCGTTGTTCAATGGCCTCAGCGCCACGGCATTGCTGATTGGATTCACGCTGATTCGCGCACGGCGCATTCAGGCTCATCGCGCCGCGATGCTGACGGCTTTTGGTTTTTCCACGCTGTTTTTGGTCAGCTACATTTTGCATCATGCGCTGCACGGCGATGTGCGTTACCCGGTTCACGCGGCCGGGCGCATGGTTTATCTGCCGCTGCTAACCAGCCACATTCTTCTGGCCATCGTGGCGCTGCCGCTGATTCTGGTCACATTTTTCTTTTCGCTTAGCGGACGGATTCCGCAGCACCGCAAGGTTGCGCGCTGGACTTTTCCGCTGTGGCTCTACGTTTCTATCACGGGCGTCGTTACTTATGTGATGCTGCGGCTGGCGCAAGGGTAAAGGCGGGGACCAAGGGAACAGGGGACCAGGGGACCAGGGGACCAGGGGACCAGGGGACCAGGGGACCAAGGGACCAGGGGACCAAGGGACCAGGGGACCAGGGGACCAGGGGACCAGGGACTTGGAATATTGGAATCATTATGCCTGAAGTACGCACCAACCCGAATCTGAAAGCATACGACGGCGGGGCGAGCCAACTGCTGCGCTGGGGTACGTCGATGCTGGGGGCAGGCCTGTTGGCCGTGTTGCTGCTGAAGACTCTGCTGGGGGGCTTTTCATCCACCGGGGCACACACCAACACGGGCTGGTTTGCGCTGATTGTCGCGCTGATGTGCATTCCCTTTGGCGGCCTGCTGACGGCGCTCGGCCTGGCCAAAACCCTGCGCAACCGGGCGATTGCTCGAATACGCTGACCTTTCTGCTATGCTTTTCAACGAACGGAGTAAACAAATATGGCCAAGAGCGTAAACAAAGTCATTCTTTTAGGCAACGTAGGCAAGGACCCCGAGATCCGGACAACCCCCGGCGGCACCATGGTGGCCAGTTTCGGGCTCGCGACCAGCGAACGGCATAAGGACGCATCGGGCAACTGGGCTGACAAAACCGAGTGGCACAACGTAGTCGCCTTCTCCAAGCTGGCCGAGATTGTGCGGGACTATGTGAAGAAAGGCAGCAAGTTGTACGTCGAAGGCCGGATGGTCACCCGCAACTGGGAAGACAAGGATTCGAAAAAGAAGGTTTATCGCACCGAGGTTATCATCAGCGATCTGTCGCTGCTTTCGGGCCGTGAGGAAGGCGCGGGCGGTTACAGCAAAGCTACGAGTTCCTCTGGTTCCGCAGCCAGCTTTGACCAGCGCCCCGCGGCAGGAGGCGAAGGCCCGGACGACTACAGCCAGCAGGCCGAAATCTCTGACGACGATATACCGTTCTAAGGACAGGGACTCAGGGACCAGGGACTGAAATAAATTTCCGCAGTCAGCAAAGAGCCGGAGGGGGCGCAAGATGCTCAACCAACTGGCGGGGCGATTGACGTGGGAACCAACCGGGGAAGGAATTCGGGTGGATATCCCCGCGCGGTGCGGCTGGACAATCATTTTTAATTTTGTCTGGCTGATTGGATGGGCTGGCGCAGGTTGGCTGGCCGTCAACAGGATTCACGAAGGCCACGGAGCAAAGCAGATTCCATTGATCTGGCTTGTGGGCTGGGCCGCGGGAATGATTTTTATGATCGCGACCATCCTGTGGAGCTTCACAGGCCGAACAACGCTGGAGCTGAATTCCTACCAACTGAAGATTTCCCGCCAGGGGATGGGGCTGCGAACCGGCACGCGCGTCTGCGCAAACGCGGATATCCGCGACTTGAGATTTGTTCCCAACATGATCCGCGGGCGGTCCAATATACCAAGCCACATCAGTTATGAAGAAAACGGCAGGACGCGCTCCTTTGCTTCGGCGGTGGCGGAGCCGGAAGCGCTGGCCCTGTTCGGCAAGATGGACGAGGTCTACAAGTTTCCCAGAGGGAGCAGGGCCAGCACTTTCTGAGAAGTGCGATAACAGGCTAAGCAGGGTTCTCCGTTTTCGCCGCACCCAGGGGGTCGTTGTCGCGGTCGGCGGTTTCGATCAGCGCGGCGAAGCGTTCCGCCAGCTCCGGCGTCCAGCTTGACTCCGGGGCGCGCCAGCTCCAGTTTCCTTCAGCCACGGCGGGGGTATTCATGCGCGAATCTGCTCCGAGTTCGAGCAAATCCTGCGCGGGAATCACGGCCATCTGCGCTGCGCCTTCTTCAACAGCGCGAATCAACGGCCACACCGGACTATCGCCGAAGGGTCCCACATAGGCATCGACGGCGCGTCGTTCGGCTTTGCTGGCCGATTGCCACCAGCCGAGCGTGGTGTTGTTGTCGTGCGTGCCGGTATAGGCGACGGTGTCGGGCCTGTGGCGATGAGGCAGGTGGATGTGCGCGCCCTTGTCGCTGAATCCGAATTGCAGCACCTTCATGCCCGGCATGCCGAGTTCGAGGCGCAATGCGTCCACTTCGGCAGTAATCATGCCCAGGTCTTCGGCCACCAGCGGCAACGGTCCGAGAGCCGACTCCAGCGCGCGGAAGAGGTCAAGGCCCGGCGCTTTCACCCATTCGCCATTGACCGCTGTCTCCTCGGCGGCGGGAATTGCCCAGAAGGACTCGAAGCCGCGAAAGTGGTCGAGCCGCACAATGTCATAAAGTTCGCAGGCGCGGCGAATGCGCTCGATCCACCAGTCGAAGCCGCGGGCGGCAAGCACATCCCAGCGATAGAGCGGGTTGCCCCAGCGCTGGCCTGTGGGAGAAAAATAGTCGGGCGGCACGCCGGCAATGTGGATGGGGTTGAGTTCTTCATCAAGTTCGAAAATTTCAGGGTGAACCCAAACGTCGGCTGAATCCATGTTGACGAAGATGGCCAGATCGCCGAGGATGCGGATTCCGCTGCGCGCGGCGGCCTCGCGAAGAGCGTTCCACTGGCGCAGGAAGGCGAATTGCAAGGCCTGTTCGAGGGCAATGGCGCGGCTGTGCTCAACGGCGGCCTGGGCCAGGGCCTCTGACTGACGGCGGCGCAGTGGCTCAGGCCAACCGGTCCACGAGCCGGTTCCGTACTGGCGGCGCAACTCGGCATAGAGAGCGTAGTCGGCGAGCCAAACGGCCTCGGCGCGGCAAAAATCCTGGTAATGCTTCCACTGTTCGGCAAGTTTGGGATCGCTCGGGGCGCGGTCAAGGAAATTGCCTGCGGCTTTGAAGAGCAGCGGAAGCTTACGTGCTTCCACTTTTTGAAAATCGACAGGGCCAACGCAGCCGTTGAGCTCTGCAATGCGGGAGCCGTCGATCCAGCCCCAGTCGGAGAGGAATTCCAGGCTGATGAGCAGGGGATTGCCGGCAAAGGCCGAGGTTGCCGCATAGGGCGAGTTGCCGTAGCCGGTGGGTCCGAGGGGGAGAACCTGCCAGAGGTGCTGCCTGGCAGCAGCAAGAAAGCCGATAAACTCATGGGCGGCAGGCCCCATGTCGCCGATGCCTCCATCGGAGGGCAGAGAAGTGATATGAAGAAGAATTCCGGACGAACGCTGAAACTGCATAGATTTATTATCGGGGCAAGCAGCGCCGTTGGGGATGGCCTGCTGGGCAAAGTGCGGAATGAATGAAAAAAACCCGCATTCGGTGAAGAATGCGGGCCTTATATTGCTTGTTGTATTGATTTCCGCCTACGTGGCCGGATTTGCGTCCTTTGCCTTGGGAATCTGGATGCGGTTGTGCTTCTTGTAGTCGTCCAGAATAGTGCTGAGGAAGACGTTGAAGGCTTCGCCACGGCGCTGTTCGAGGATTTGATCGCGGGCCTGGTCGATGTTCCTGGCGATTTCGTCGGCGGAGGGCTCCTGCTTGTCTATCAGCTTGGCTACAACGCCGGTGCGCTGCGCGTTGATGGGTCCGCTGAAGCTGCCAACCGTGAGATTGAAGAGTTGCGGGGCCACCTGGCCAACCTGGCCGAAATCGGGTACCTGACCGCTTTCCCCCACCAGATCGCTGGTTTTTACGGTCGCGCCCACAGCCTTGGCGGCCTTGGCAAGATCATTCATGCTCTTGGCCTTCACCGCCAGCTCCTGAGTTTTCTGGGCGAGCAGGTTGGGGAGCTGCTCGTTGCGGTAGTCGTCGGCAACGTGGCTCTTCCAGTCGGCAAAAGTGGGGGCGTGGGCCGCCACAATGCCGGTGACTTGAAAGATTGCATAACCTTCGCCGGTGGTAGCAAACTGCGCCGGGTCGCCCACCTTGGACTCAAAGGCCTTGCCGAGAATCTCGGCAGAGTTGGGCAGAGCGGAGATGACGCCCTGCGCGCCGACCGGCGACGTGGTTTCCACACGCAGGTGATGGGCTTCAGCGGTCTTTTCAAGCCCGTTCTTGATGGCCTCGGAGGTCAGCGAGCGCGCGAAGTTTTCTTCAGCGGCAGCCGCCTTTTGGCGAATCAGAGTGGCCTGAATGGTGGGCAACACTTCGTTGATGGCTGGGGCATGAGCTGACTGCCGCTCTTCCACCTGAACGATGTGATAGCCAAACTGAGATTTGACGATTTTTGTATCGCCGATTTTCTGGGTGAATATGGCGTTGTCAAACTCCGGCACCATCATGCCGCGCTTGGCAAAGCCCAACTCGCCGCCCTTGTCCTTGCTGCCGGGATCGTCGGAGTTCTTCGCGGCCAGCTCGGCAAAGTTTGCGCCGCCCAGAATCTGTTTGAGCAGACCTTCAGCCTTGGCCTTGGCCGCGGCGTCAGCTTTGGCATCGGCGCCGGGAGCCAGCTTGATAAGGATGTGGCGCGAACGGGCCTGTTCATCAACCTTGTACTCGGACTGGTGCGCTGTGTAGAACTGCTGAATCTCCTGCTGAGTGGGCTGCGGAATGCCACCGGGCAGCTCGCTGGGAGTGAAGGCAAAGTAGGTGATCTTGCGCTGTTCCGGAACGGCCGTGGCATAGCGCGCGGCGTTGGTCTTGAAGAAGGCCTCCAACTCGGCGTCGGAGGGGTTGATGGTCTTGCGCAGGTCGTCGGAGGAGATCACCGCGTAGTCGAACTTGATCTTGATGTTCTGCTTGCGATAGCTCTCGCGGACATCGGAATCGCTCACCGTGATTCCGGCGGTAATCAGCGCCTGAAGGCGGCGGATAACGATCTGCTCCTGAATCTCCTGCTCAAACTCTGCAATCGACAGGTGGAACTGAGAATCGACAAAGCCTGCATAACGGTCTTCGCCAATGTACTTCCCTCCGGGGAAAAGATACTCCCCGAACTGGCCCTGGTGCAGGAAGTCGCGGACATCATCTTCCGTGGCGCGAATGTTCAGTTTTTCGGCCTCGGCCAGCAGAATGTGCCTTTGCACGAGTTGCTGCCCGACCTGCTGCTCGAAGATGTGCATAATCATCGGGTTGTCAGCGTACTGTGGGTTGCGCTGCATCAACTGCATGCGAGCAAGCTGGTTCACCTTTTGCTGGCTGATCGTGTCGCCCGCGGAGAGGAGGCGGCTGTACCAGTGAGGGTAGATCACCGCGTAGGTGTCAACGGTTGAGGCTCCCATGCCGGTGAGGCCGGGAATCAGGTAGATCACCATGCCCACCGAGGCGGCGGCGATGACGATGACAAAGAATGCCTTGGTAATGCGATTGTCTCTCTGCAAAAAACGGATCATGGGCGGACTTGAACCTTCAACTCTCTAAGCGCGGGCTGGTCTAACTCCCTGGGCCAGCATGGTTTTGACAGGCTTTGGGCATTGGACAGGGTGCGCAATTGTTGTGCAATTGTCGCTTGACGCGATTCATAGCCATTATAGATGAGACAAGAGCGGGACGCGGGCGCAAAGCAGCGTGCCGGTTGAATTGGCTGCCCTGTCGCAAAGAGCCGGGGAGCTTGAAAAGTGCGCCATCAATCCGGATTGGGCGAACTTATAATCCGAAATGGACGATAAGCGAAGGTCAAAAACATGGGGCATCCCGGTAGCCGGGATGCCCCATGTTTCAGAGGCCGGTTGTCTGGCTCTCAACGCCAGTAGTAGTACCCGCCCATGGAGTAGTAGGGCCGGTAGTAGACCGGCGGATAGCCATAAGGATATGGCTGGCCATAAGGGGAGTAGCCGCGCTGGTAAAGCGCCGGGCCGCCTTGATAAAGCCCCTGCGCCATGCGGGCTGCTTCTTTCAGGCTCACGGGATTCACCGTCAGCGGAGCACTCAGGTGGAAGTCCACGCGCGCCTCGACGGGAATCCAGACTCCCGGTCCAGGGGTAGCCGCGGAAGCTGCCGTGCCCGCAACCAGGCCCGCTCCGGCGCCGATGGCGCAACCCGCGCCGCGGCCTGCGATGCATCCGATTGCCGTTCCGAGCAACGTGCTGCCGACCATGTTGTGGGCTGTGTATTCACCCTTGCCCGGTCCCTTAACCTTGAAGAGGCCGGATTCTACCGGGTAACTTTGCCCGCCCAGATCCAGCGAGGTAAGCCTGAGCGCCAGTTCTGAACCGCCGGCCAGGTCGCCTGCCTTTTTCGATTCGACTACAACACCGTGAACGGTTGCGCCGCGCGGAATGGCAAGCACGCCGCCAACGGCCACGTCGCGAATCACCACGAACTGTATTGGCCGGCCAACCTTGGCCTTCTTGCTTTTGATCGATTCGCTGGTACGCAGTTGCAGCAAAGTGCTCGCGGGAATGGTCACCGGGCCAGTGGCCTCGGTATAGCGGGGAGCAGCAGGGCGCTTTGGCGCGTAGTTGGGCTGTGCGCCGTATCCCTGTTGAGCCTGCCTCTGGGCCTGAATCTGAGATTGAACCTCGGCGCGAATCTGATCGCGCATGGAGCCCTGGTCGCCTTCGGCGTCGGGAGCTTCCTGATCGCCCGGCCGGTTTTCAGCTGCCGGTGGCGGCGGGGGCGCCTGGGGATTGCCGACCTTGAGATTGTTATTCACCTTGAGAACGCCCGGCACCTGGCTGGCAAGCGACTCCGCCAGTTCACGGGAGGAATCGCTGGAAACGGTTCCGGAAAGCGTGACCTCGCCCTGAATGGTGGCCGCTGTGATCAGGTCGCTCTTCAAAGCGGTAGCGGTATCCAGGGCACGCACCACATCCATCTCAATCTGGCCATCCGTGCGAACAGCGGTCTCTGGAGCGGGTGGCGCCGCCATTTCCTGGGCGAGCGAAACGACGCCGCACAGGACGACAAGCGCTGACCACATTACTACCACGGTGAGTACTCTCTTGAAGATTGGGCGATTCATCGTATTTGGTTCTCCTACGCCTTTAATATTGCTCCCGGTTCACCATGATTAGACGGGAATCTGCGGGAGCCGTCACTGGGTTGAACCCGAAAGCCGGGAAAAAGTTCCGCTGGGAAACGGAAATGCTGCCGGGAGGGCGGCTGATTCGCGCCCCCCGGAATTTGTTTTCAGAACAGGTTTTAGGCCAGCGCTGCTGCGACGGCCGCAGCCAGCGACTGCAAGCCGGAGGTTACATTGGCTCCAAGATGCACCCTCAAGGCCCGCCGTCCGCGTGACTCCAGCACCGCCAGATCACCAGCAGCCTGGGCGTCGATGACCACGCCAAAAGTCAGCTTTTGCCCGGGAATTTCCACATCGACGGAATGGTCTGCTGTGATCTGCAAAAAGACGCCGGTGTTGGGGCCGCCTTTGTAATCCTGCCCGGTGGAGTGCAGAAAACGGGGGCCAAAGCCCAGGCAAGTCGCCACGCGCTTGGCGTCACGCACCTTGTGCCGAAGGAGTTGGATAGCCTCCTCGTGCTCCGGGAACATGGGCAGGTACGCCAGCGTGGCAAAGTAATCGCCGGGGTGGATCTGGCTGAGATGCGCGCGCAGGTAACCGGCCAGCGTTGGCGCGGGCGCGGCGGCTTTGAGCGTTGCAGCGTAAGCTTCGGTGGCGTACAGTTTGAACCCCTCGCCCACCAGCACGGGTTCGCGCGCGGGAAGTTTGCCGGTCTGCTCATAGGCCGCTGTCAGAGCGCGGGTTTCGATCTTGGCCGACTCCACATCCGGCTGGTTGAAGGGGTTGATGCCCATCACCGAGCCGGCAACGCTGGTAGCCACCTCCCATGTAAAGAACTGGCCGAAGATCTCGTAGAGGTCCGCAACCTCTATATGGACAACCGGATGGCCGGCGGCTTCGAGGGCAGCAACTTTGGCGTCCTGACTTGTGTCGGCAGTACCCGCATAGCGGATGTAAGCAAAAATTCGGTCTGAGCCGTACATCTCCGGCGCGGCGACAGCCTCGCGGTCCACGGGCGTAATGCCTTTGCCCAACTTGCCGGTGGATTCAGCGATTAGTTGCTCCATCCATGCGCCCAGGTCGTAAATCTCCGGCGAGGTAAAGATAGTGAGCTTGTCGCGTCCGCTGTTGGCCGCCAACCCCATCAACAGGCCGAGTTGCACGGCGGGATTTTCCGCGGGAGCCAGTTTGGCCATGGTCACGGATTTGGCTGCTTCAGCCAGCAGCCTTTCGGTATTCAGCCCAGCCAGTGTTGCCGCAACCACGCCAAAGGGTGAAAGCGCAGAAAAGCGGCCGCCGATGGCCGGGTCGCCGTAGAAGATGTAGCGGAAGCCGTCTTCTTTGGCCACCTGCTCCATCTTCGAGCCGGGATCGGTGATGGCGATAAAGTGGCTGCCCGCCTTATCTTCGCCAACAGCCTCCTTCATCTCATTGAAAAAATACTGTTTAAGGACATTCGGCTCCAGCGTGGAACCTGATTTGCTGGCCACCACCACCAGGGTATCGGCCAGGTTGATTTCGTTGCGGATCGTCCACACTTGCTCCGGGTCGGTGGAGTCAACGATGCGCAATTCGGGAAAATTCGCCTGCTGGCCAAAGGTCACGGACAGCACCTCGGGGCAAAGGCTGGAGCCGCCCATGCCGAGCAGCAGAACCGTCTGAAAATCAGCGGTCTCTATCTCTGCGCCCAGCGAAGCGTAGGTGGTCAGATCCTGCTGCTGGCGCTCGACGATGTCCGTCCAGCCCAGCCATTTTTCCTCGCCGTCGTTGGTCCAAAGGCTGGGATCCTTTTGCCAAAAACGGGCAATTTTGTTGTTAGCTGTCCAGTCGGTGACAGCCGAATCTACGGCGTCACGAAGTTGTTGAGGGAGTGCAAATCGGATTTTCATCTCGTTTTCAATTGTGCATCAATCAGGGAGTTTAGGGAACGCGCAGCTTTCGCAGGGACAAAATAAACCGGCAGGAACCTGGGGAATTCGCCGCTCAGGATGTTCTGCGAATCCACAGTGAACTGAAGGTGTTGGGTTCCATCTGCACAGTTTTGTAGTTGGGAACGGTCGTAGCCAGGAATGGCTCGTCGAAGTGACGGATCAGCGGAGCCGACATCTCGATTACGAAGGCTGGGTTAAATGCCAGAAAAGCCTGCACGAGCATCGCCTCATCCCAATGCATGGGCCAGTACGGCGAGCGGTCGTGCTTTCCTAGTACCCAGAATTCGGCGGGATAGGGAATGTTGTACGGGAATGGAATGTCGTGGATATGAACGAGAACTCCTCTCCCGATGCGAGGAACGGCTTCAAGAAAGAGAAATGGAATATCGCCGTCGATTCTCAAGGCATGACTGGAGTCGATAAACAGAACATCGTTTTCTTCCAGTTGAGTGAACACCTCCAGGTCAACATCCTGAACTTCACTCTGCACAATATCGATGCCGGGAATCGAATAGAGTTTCCGGTACGGGAACGGTTCAATGCACCGCACCTGCAACGGGTGACCCTCATAGGAGTTTCGTTCCGCGGCGAGACTGCAGTAGTAGGTGGACACCCCACTGCCCACTTCGAGGTAGCGTCTGGGCTTGTTTTCTCGAATCATCATGTACAGCAAAAGCGCATCGAGTTCGGGATATCCCGGTCCAAACTCCAGCGAACTGACAGCGTCATACGGGGGCAGCGCGCGAAGTTCATCCGCGTACTTTTGGATCATTTTGCCGAGCCGCTGTTTGTATAGATCTACGTCGAACGAGACGCCCGCCATCGAGCCGGGCTTGTTCCAGCGCCGTTCGTTGCGCACCAACTCAGATTCCAAAGGAAGAGGCGAATAATAATCTGATTTCTGGGCCACGCGATAGCCCATGGCTTCAAACAAGCGCCTCATTCCCCGAGCGGAAAATCTTCTCAGGGAACGGAGAGCAGTTTGGCCCGAAGCGGGCAGCAAGCGCATGATCAAGCGCCTCGTCTTATTCACGCAAATCTTCCATTTCTGGTTGCATTCAATCGCCAGTTATCGGGACACCGCTCCGGAAAGCATCTGCTCTTCAATCCAGGCCATGGTTTTTTCCATGCCGTCGCGCAGTCGAATCGAGGGTTCCCAGCCAAGTAATTTGCGAATCAGCGTATTGTCGCTGTTGCGGCCGTTTACGCCCTTGGGAGCGCTCAGGTTGTAGTTCCGTTTGAGCTTGACGCCGGCGATATCCTCGGCCAAGTCCACCAGTTGATTAATAGTCACCAACTCGCTGGAACCGATGTTGATGGGGTCTAGAACTTCGCTCTCGAATAAATCAAATACGCCCTTGGTGCAGTCGTCGATGTACATGAAGCTGCGGGTCTGGTGGCCGTCGCCCCAGATTTCAATCTCGTGCTTGCCGGAGTGCTTGGCTTCCAGAACCTTGCGGCTGATGGCCGCCGGTGCTTTTTCACGCCCCCCATCCCAGGTGCCCAGCGGGCCGTAGACGTTGTGGAAACGCGCGACGCGGGTCTCAAGGCCGAAATCCTCATGGAAGTGGCGGCACATGCGCTCCGTGAACAACTTCTCCCAGCCATAGCCGTCTTCCGGCATGGCCGGATAGGCATCCTCCTCTTTCAGCGGCACCACCTCGTAGCTCTTCTGTTTTTCGCCGTTGTACACACAGGCCGACGAAGAGTAGAAGAAGCGCTTGACCCCGGCTTGCTGCGCGGCCACCAGCATATGCGTGCTGATGAGCACGGTCAGCATGCACAGCGCTTTGTTGTTTTCGATAAAGCCCATTCCGCCCATGTCGGCGGCTAGTTGAAAGACTCCGTCCATGCCTTTGGCTGCTTTCAGGCAGGAGTCGCGCAACTGCAAATCGAGAATCAGGTTTTCTGCGGCAGGATTCTTCTGATACCACTCGTTGAACGGCTTGATATCAACCGCGCGAACACTGGCCGCGCCTTCAGCAAAGAGCTTGTTTACCAGGTGGCCGCCAATAAAGCCGCCGGCTCCGCAGACCAGTAAATGAGCATTACGGACAGCCATCTATTAAGACTCCTTCAAGGTTGGGGTGGATATGCAAAGAGAAACATACGCGATCAGGAAGATGCCTTGCAACTGCAATCAGGCGAAGCGATGCCGGAATGAATCAAGCAAGTTCACAAACCGGGCTCATTAATATGGCTCATTCAGCGAACAGCGCAATAAACTCCGTGTGAAAACCAATTCAGGCCGACCTGGTCAAGAGCTGGTGAACAAACCGGATGACGAAGCGGGGGTTGTGTTTGAGATAACGCATGGCAAGCCGCCGCGGCTCCATCGCCATGCGAAAGACCCACTCCAGGCCGCAACCCCTCATCCATCGGGGAGCGCGCCGCTTGTTTCCGGAGATGAAATCGAAGGCCGCTCCAACGGCAAACATCACGGCCGGTACCCTGCCCAGGTGGCCCATAATCCACCGCTCCTGTTTGGGGCATCCGAGCCCTACAAAAAGCAATCGCGCGCCGGAAGACGTGATTCGCTCGATGACCACTGCATCTTCTTCTGGCGTAAGTTCCCGGAACGGCGGGCTTTCATGAAAAGCGATTTTCAGATTGGGGTGGCGCAGGAGCGCAATACAAACCAGCGCATTGAGAACCTCTTGGCTTCCGCCGTAGAAACCGATGGAAACTCCGGCCTTCTCTGCCGCCGCCAGCATGATTCCAAGCGTGTCAGGGCCGCTGATGCGCCGGGCATTTTTCTCTCCGAGCAATCGCAGCGCCCAGGCCAGCGGCATGCCATCGGGGAAAACCATGGCGCTGCCGTTCATCAGGCTTGCGAATGCAGGGTCGTCCACAGCCTCCATAATCATGTGGACCGCCGCGAAAAACAGCGCGCGCGATTGCCGCTCCTGAGCCCAGGCAAGAGTCTTTTCAGCCAATTCATCGTAGTTGCTGACGACAACATCGATTCCAAGGATGGGCCGCGTCGCAAAGGGATTCGGAAGCTCGGCGTTCGTAGCCACAGATGCGGCCTCCTTGGGAAAATTACTCGCAACCTGAACAGGCAGGCGCCTTACGCGTGTTCGCCGCAGGGGCTGCATTCGCCCGGCCGTCAATGCTGTCGCGGCTTGCTGAAGTGATACATCGCTCCAATCGTAAAGCCCTGCGGGTTGAGCAATCCGGCGGGAAGCGTGGTGCCCAGGTGCTTGAAGAAATCTGGCCAGATCTGGTATTCATAGTCGGCCCGCAGCCAAACTTTATGAATGAAATGATATTCAAATCCACCGCCCATGGCACTGATAGTGCGGGAGTCGTTATAACGCTTCTGGGTTATGTTCGAGCCATAGTCCGTGTTCCCGAATCCCATCAGAAATTTTCCGTACGGGCGGAAGTTCCGGTAGCGGCTCACGGAATAGATAACTCCGCCTTCGGCAGTGTCCTGTCTTAAGTTGAAAGGTTGAGAGGCGGAGCGGCCGTAGTTGAGGTCGCGAGCTTCAAGATCGACGCCGATTCCATGCAGAAACCACGGCACATAGGGGACAGTGTAGTCAAGCCAAAGAGTTCCTCCCAGCAGGTGGCCGTGATCGAAATCCGGGTTGTAGCCGGAAAAACCGGCTCCGGCCGACAGAGGGAATTTCCGTTCCGAAGCAGCCGCAGCACTTTGCGCGTGGAAAAAAGAAGGCGCGCAAATAAAGATAGCGCTAAAAATTATCCCGAGGCAGGGCTTCAACTGCATTCTGCGTCTCCTTAATACTAAGTTGCAGGATACTTTCTACCGAAGCATTTCCTCCTTCGGTAGAGTTTACATCGGCAATAGAAAAAAGCAAGGCATAAGCCAGCGTAAATCCGGTTGTATCATCTGACTCAAATCGGGAATTCCGTATCCTGCGGGGGTAACGTTACTTTTCTACATGGTGAGTATCGTCATTTGTCAGGCCAGCGCGGTGTAATGCGAATCAGATCGAGCCCGCCTTGATTTTCCACAACGAATTCAGGCGAGGAGGCAGGGACAGCCACCATCCCTCCGATAGGCAACTCTACAGCATGGAACGCCGTTCCGGAAATTCTCGCCTCTCCTCCGGCGGCAAACAGATACTGAATGCCATCTGCGCGTTCGCTGCCAGTCCGCAAACTTGCGCTCGACCTGCTCCCGGTCACCGGGATGCGCTCGACGCAAAAATAATTCCCGTCGATCAAAACGGTTCGATCGGCAAGTTGAAGCGGGGAAACTTTACCGGCGCGCGTTTCAAAACGAACCGCCTCCAATGATTTTTCAATGTGCAATTCGCGGCCTCTGCCGTAGTCGTACATCCGGTAGGTCAGGTCGCAGTTCTGCTGCGTCTCCAGCAGAATCGATCCCGGCCAGATGGCGTGAACCGTCCCTGCGTCCACGTAGACCATCTCGCCCTGGGCCACGTCGAGCAGATTCAGGCTGCGTTCCAGCGTGCCAGATTCGATTCCGGTTTTTATTTCGTCCAGCGTGACGCGCGGCTTGAGTCCGCACGCTACCTGGGCGCCCGGCTCAGCCTCCAGCACGTACCAGCACTCCGTTTTGCCCCGCGGATCGCCGTACTTTTGCGCCATGGCATCGTCGGGATGCACCTGGACGCTGAGTTTTTCTTTGGCGAAGAGGACTTTGATCAATAGCGGCGAGTTACTGTTGCCGGCAGCAGCATTATGAAGCAGAACATCAGTGCCCAGAAGAGCTTCCGGCGCCTCGGCAAAGAGCGTGCCCAGGGTCTGGCCGGCAAGCGCGCCGCTTGCAACCAGACACTGATCCCCGGTAAGCCAGGCCTCGCCGATTGGTTGTTCCTCGCTTCCGGCAACCCGGTCATACCAGGGATGAAGGTCCCGGCAGCCCCAAACCCGCTCGGCAAACCAGGGCGTAATGCGAAAAGGAGCCCAGGTGGAAGGTGCGGATTGCGAGAAAATTGCCATAAAGTGCTTCCTGCAATTCCGGAAAGAAAAGCCTTTCGCAAGTTCATTGAGAGGGATGAGTTGCGTCGGCCCTTCAACTGTAATCTCACTCTACCAGAGAGCCAATCGGTACCGTCGTCTCAGGAAAGATTCGTTTCCGCTCGATAATTTCGATAAGCCCGGCAAGCTGTATCTCTGCTACTATTTTTCCTATCATGAAGCGTGCATTTTTCCCGTCACTTGCCGCTGTTGGCCTCTTGGTTTTCATCCTTCCTGCCGTTGCGCAGAAGTATCAACCCAAGACCATCCAGTTCAAAGGAGCCCCGGAGTACAGCGACCAGGAACTGCTGACGGCGGCGGGGTTGAAAAAGGGCGTGATTCTTGCCTATGCCGACATGAAGGATCACTCGCAAAGGCTGATGGACACGGGCCTCTTTGAAACGCTCAGCTTCAAGTTTGACGGCGAGGATCTAGTCTATACTCTGGTTCCGCACGCGGAAATCTATCCTCTTCACCTGGACAACCTGCCGCTTACGCCAGGCAGGGAACTGGACTCTGCTCTGCACGCTCAGATTCCGCTTTATCACGGGAAAGTACCGGCCGAGGGCGGGTTGACGGATCAGGTGTGCCGCGCCTTCGAGCAAATGCTGGCGGCCCAGGGCATCAAAGCCAGAGTGACAGCCGCGGCCTTCGCGGACCCGGGGACGAGCAAGGCATCGGCAGTAACTTTCTCCATCGCCGCGCCGCCGGTGCGTGTGGGGGCCATCCATCTGGAGGGCGTTTCATCCGAATTGCAGGACAGGGTTCAGCGCGTCGCCGACCAGGTGCGGGGAAACGCATTTCTTACGGATGACTCGGCATCCAGCGTGGAACATGCCATCGAATCGTTCTACGAAGAAGAAGGCTATGCCGCCGCCAAGGTTCGCGCCATTCGCGCCGGCGGCTCCGCGGTCACAGCGGAGGCCATTGATATTCCCTTCACCGCGAGTGTCCAGGAGGGCCGCCTCTACAAGTTGGGCTCCATCCGTCTTCCCTCCGGCGAATTGCTGACGCCGGAGATGATCAACAAAGCCGCCGGGGCTATCTCATATAAGTCTGGAAGTTTATCGGAGAAGTTGTCCGTCAAAGGAGGCGTGACACTTCGGACCGCCCTGCTCTACGTCACCGGGCAGTACAAGTCGAACGGCTACATGGATTGCGTGATTACGCCGCACCCTCAGTACGATGACGCCGCGGGCGTTGTCAATTACAGTTTGGAAGTTCAGCCCGGCCCGGTGTACACCATGGGCAATCTTGTCATTCAGAACAGCGCCGACGATCTGCGCGCAGCGATGTGGGCGGCGTGGAAGGTGCCCACCGGAGCGGTCTTCAGCGAGAAGGCGCTTCAAGACTACTATTCTTCGCAGGGAAATACGGCGCTGGGACGCACCTTTGCTTCCGCCATCTGCAAATACTCTCTTGCGAGAAACATGGAAACCCACACCGTCGATGTGACTTTGCGTATGGAAAGAAAGCAATGAGCCGGTTTTCGATGGCTCTTCGCTGACCGCTGTTTTATTCTCTTTTCATGCCACACTCACTCATCTTTGACCACATGTTTCAGTTGCCGCTTCCGATTCTGGAGAAGCTGCTGCGTCCGGTAGTTGTTTACCTGGTGCTGGTGCTGCTGCTGCGCCTCTTCGGCAAGCGGGAGCTGGCGCAGCTCAATCCATTCGACCTGGTGGTGCTGCTGTCGCTCTCCAACACCGTGCAGAACGCCATCATCGGTGACGACAACTCGGTGACCGGCGGCCTGATCGGCGCCTTCAGCCTGCTGGCCATCAACTGGCTGGTGGTGCGGGTGCTCTTCCGTTCCCTGCGAATGACGCGCGCGCTTGAGGGAAGAGCCACGGTGCTGGTGCGCAACGGCCAAATCGACCTGAAGGCGCTGGCGCATGAATCGCTCACCCGCGAGGAATTGCTCGACGTCATCCACCGCCAGGGCTTTGAAGACTTCCACCTGGTGCGCAAATGCGTACTGGAGCCAAACGGCACTTTTTACGTGGAGGCATTTGAGCCCTCCGCCTCCGACAAGCGCCACGAGGAGCTGCTGAAGCGGCTGGACGCGCTCACTCGCGAGGTGGCCGCTTTACGCGCCAGTTAGATTCAGTTGAATCGGAGATGAATATGACTCCTGCATTTACCAAAATTGATCCCGATCTGCTGCCGATTCTGAATGAGTTGCGCCGCCGCGAGCCGATCTTTCATACGGCGGCGTTCGGCTCAACGACTGCCGAGTTCGAGCGCTCGACAGCGCCGGATTATTGGGAGGTGGGCGCATCGGGCCGCCGCATGAGCCGGGCGTTCATTCTGCGCGAGCTGACGGTGAACTTTCCCTACGTTGATGCTGTTGCGGCTGGCTGGCAATCGACGGATTTCGGCCTGCGCCGTCTCGGTCCCGACACATATCTGCTCACCTACACTCTCGATCAGGCCGGACGGCGCACACGCCGCTCGACGATCTGGCAGAGTACAGAAGGTGGTTGGCGCATTCTCTACCATCAAGGCACGATCATCACTGTGGAAGAAGACGATAGTTTCTCGTCGTGATTGCTATTTGCGAACCGGATATCCATTTATGCACTGATTAGAAATTCTTGCACAGATATTGAATACGGTGCATAATGTAGACATGAGAACCAGGGCAAACATTAACCTCGACAACGATGCATACAGCGTTGCAACCACGTTTGCTGCCGCAAGTGGCATCGCCCTGGGCGCGGCCATCAGCGAACTCATTCGCCGCGCCGCGCAAGCTCCAGAGTTGCCCCTCAGCGCATCAACAAAACTCAAGAGGGATCAGCACGGCATACTGATCGTGAAAGCTGCCGGCCCGGTTATTACCTCTGAAAGGGTGAGGGAAGAGTCTGAGGACGATGACTAAAGCCCTTTACCTGGTCGATGTCAATCTGCTGATCGCCCGCCTCTTTGAGGGGCATGAGCATCACGATCTTGCCACGGAGTGGTTCCAAACTCCCGGCCTGCAATGGGCGCTCTGCCCGTGGGTGGAGGCTGGATTCCTGCGCTTTGCCACAAGGCCAGCCCGGCTCAGCATGAGCGAAGCCACGGGGCTGTTGGACGAGATGGCGCTCCATCCGGGCTACCACTACCACACCTGCGCAGCCAACTGGCGCACGTTGACCAAACCCTTTTTCCGGCGACTGCATGGGCATAGGCAAGTCACGGATGCCTACCTGCTCGGCATGGCGATTGCAGATGATCTGATATTCGCGACCTTCGACAAACGCATCGGCCATCTTGCCGGAGAGCACGGCAAATGGGTTTTGATCCTGGGGGCATAAGCCCTGGCGGTCAGTCCTTCGTTGTTGGACCTACCACTCCCCCACTCCCCGGTCTCATGCAGTATTTAATCAAGTTGGGGTGCCCCCGGTCCCTCGCCTTTGGGGACCGGGGAGGCAAGCTACTCCCACTCAATCGTTCCCGGCGGCTTCGAGGTGATGTCGTAGACTACGCGGTTAATGCCGCGGACTTCGTTGACGATGCGGCTGCTGATGCGCTTGAGCACCTCGTAGGGCAGAGGGGTCCAGTCGGCGGTCATGCCGTCTTCGGAATGCACGGCGCGCACGGCGCAGGTGTAGGCGTAGGTGCGCTGATCGCCCATTACGCCCACGCTCATCACCGGCAGCAGCACGGCAAAGCTCTGCCAGATTTGCGAGTAGAGTCCAGCCGCCTTGATCTCGGCGACGACGATCTCGTCGGCCTCCTGCAGCAGCGCCACGCGTTCCGGCGTTACTTCGCCGAGGATGCGCACGGCGAGGCCGGGGCCGGGAAAGGGCTGGCGGCCGAGAATCTCATCGGGCATCTGGAGGTCGCGGCCAATGCGCCGGACCTCATCCTTGAACAAATCGCGCAGCTGCTCAATCAGCTTCAGCTTCATCCCGCGCGGCAACCCGCCCACGTTGTGATGGCTCTTGATGGTCTGGCTCGGTCCTTTCACGCTCGACGACTCAATCACGTCAGGGTACAGAGTGCCCTGCACCAGCCAATCCACGCCTCCAGATTCTTTGGCGATGCGCTTGGCCTCATCGTCGAAGACGGCGATAAACTCAGCGCCAATTCTCTTTCGCTTGGTCTCCGGATCGATAACTCCGGCCAACCTTTTCAGGAAGCGCTCGCTCGCATCTACGGCCACCACCTTCACGCCCAGGCGATCGCGCATATTCTTCTGCACGGTTTCAAATTCGTTCTTGCGCAGCACGCCGTTGTTGACAAAGATGCAGGTCAACTGGCTGCCGATGGCTTTATGCACCAGAACAGCCGCTACCGATGAGTCCACTCCGCCGGAGAGGCCGCAGATAACGTGGCCTGCGCCCACTTTTTCGCGAATTGAAGATACTGTCGACTCGATGAAGTGCGCCGGCGTCCAGTCGCCGCGCGCGCGGCAGATGTTGAAGACGAATTTCCGGATAATCTGCGCGCCCAGCGGCGTGTGGTGCACCTCGGGATGGAACTGCACGGCCCAGATGCGGTACTCGGTGTTTTCGATTCCAGCCAGAGCATTGGCGGAGACGGCGATGCGGCGGAATCCGGCGGGCAACTCCAGCGCCTCGTCGCCATGGCTCATCCAGACGGCTAGTTTGGGCGGCAGGCCGTTGAACAGCTCCGACGAGCTGTCTTCGATGTTCACTTCTGCATGGCCGTACTCACGCTTGGAGGCCGGCCGCACCTTGCCGCCCATTTGATGAACGATGTATTGCAGCCCGTAGCAGATGCCGAGCACCGGCACGCCCAGGTCAAGCAGCCCCGGATCGGCCACGGGCGCGTCCGCATCGTAGACCGACGACGGCCCGCCGGAGAGGACTAGCCCCAACGGCTGGAGCGCCTTGATCTCGGCAAGAGGCGCGGTGCAGGGCAGCACAACGGAGAAGACATTCTGCTCGCGAATGCGCCGCGCGATGAGTTGCGTGTACTGCGAGCCGAAGTCGAGGATGACGATGGTTTGGGTGGCCACATACCAGTGTGGCAGGGTGCGGGGCGGGATGTAAAGACATCTTCAATTTTTCACGGTAGTGCTACCAAAAGGGAGTTGAATCCGATTCAGAAGTGATGCTTTAGGAACTTGTAGAAATACTCATTTCGCACCGGCGTTTTGAAAGGGCACGACTTTAGTCGTGCCGATAAATCTCAATAAAACCGAGGGCTTTAGCCCCTGAGCGACTGTCTGTTCTTGTCAAGGGAAAAATCGAGCCGCGACCGGCATTTTTGAGTTTTTCAGGCATGAGCGATCTATCGTCCGGTGA